>Ga0187892_10009871_pt1 | contig 12334 bp, 12 predicted proteins | sample MA1701073metaG_FD_139345 | JGI IMG/M metagenome (GOLD analysis project Ga0187892, IMG submission 139345) | Bio-ooze microbial communities from a basaltic lava cave in the Kipuka Kanohina Cave System on the Island of Hawaii, USA - MA170107-3 metaG ...
CGACTTCATAGTCTTGCAGGCTGCAGCGAATGATGAACGCGTTGTTGATTTCGTCTGCCACGATCTTGATTTCACCCTGAATGAAACCGGCGACAGCTTCTTTGTCTTTGCTCCCCTGTTCCGGACCGGACGGAACTGCTTCTGCAGCGGCAGGAGCGGGAGAGGTTCCCGGCATCGGGGAGCCTGGTTGAGTCAGCGACGAGGCGAAACCGCCCCCCTGCTGCCGCCCGTATAGTTTCAGGAGTACGGGCTCCAGCTTCTTGGCCTCTGAGTTTTCGACCTTGTAGACGAAGTTCCGGATTCCAAGCTTCTGGACCGGCTGATCCAGTTTAAGGATCCATTTCTCAACCTCGGCCGCAGAAGTAGGATTCGGCGCCACAGCCAGGATCCCGTTCAACCGCTCAATGGCGATGAACTTGATGGCGGAATCTTTGCTGGACAGTGCATAGGTGGAGAAAATCTTGTCCAGATCAGGCAACAAATCCTTGGCTTGGTTGTACTTGATCTGGTGGAGCTGTACTCTTTTGCTCTGGAAGACATCCGTATCAAACAGGTCAATCAGCTCGATCAGCTTTTTGAGGTTGGCGCTATTCTCTGTGATGATCAGAATATTTCCTTGCGCGTGATAAGCCACGTGCCCACCTTCAGAAAGATAGGGCTCGATAATCTTGACCATATCCGCCGCTCCCAAAAACCGCATGGGGACAATCTGCAGGACCTTGGCATCACTCCTGGGAAGTTCCCCCTCCTGCCCCGGCTTTCGAATCTCAAGGGGCAGTTGCCGTGCTCCGGCGGCCAAAACAATCTGGTAGAAATTCCCGGTCTTCACCATCGCGGCGCCGTTGATGCGCAGTACCGTTTCCAACACCGGGAGCAAATCCTCTTGCTTCAGTTCGCCGTAAGTGTGAATCGTAACAACGCCCTTCACCTTGGGATCAATGACGTAATTCAGCTTTAGCTCGGTGCCCACATTCCGAATGAACTCCAACAAGTCGCAATTCGCACAAGCAAAACCGACACTCTGGCTGGAATCGGCGCCCGGTGCAGGTGCCGGACTTGCCGGGGCGGGTGATGGAGTCGCCGTAGCTGGCTGGACCTGCGCTGGGCCAGGAGCCTGGGTGGCTGCCGCAGGTGGTGTCTGTGCAGCAGCAGGTGGCGGTGGTGTAGTCGGTGTCGGCGTAACGGGAATCGTTGGCTGTTGGAACGGACTGCCTCCAGCTCTCCGCGGAACCCGTTGAATACCAAATGGCGAACGCACTTCGTCATATTCTTCTGTAGGCTTCTTTTCGGGTGCATTCTGCGACGCTGGTGGATTGGCAGGATCAGCTTTTTTTTGCTCCGTGTCCTTCTTTTCCTGGCCCAGTTGAATCAAGGCACAGCCTGCCCAAAGCAATACGGCCAAGCCCAAACTCTTAAGCCAGAAAAGAGACAGTGTTCTCTTCATTAGATAGATCAATCCTTGCCAGCCTCGTTGATTCACTGGCTCCGTAGAGAAGGGAGTGAAGGCCCAGATTCGCGGTCTTCCCTCATTTCACATCTTCCCAAACGATCGTTGGGCCAAAAGGCGAGGGAACAATCCGCTTGCGTCTGCCATTGAATACGGTTCCTTCAGGAGCATCACCAGTGGGTACTTGGGGGGAACTCGTGCTTGTGGCAGAAGTCGAGTTGCCGGCCGATCCCACAGCCGAAACCTTGCTTCCGCTCCCTGCCCCAACCCCAGCAGAGGCGGGTTGAGAACGTGGTCGGGGTTGGTCGGCAATGCGGACGTCCAAGTCCTTTCCGTCCGCGTTCATCACCACTTTGTCGCGCAGCACTTTGACGAGGGTATAGCCATCCAGCTCTTCCCCAACCTTCAGCCGTCGATACAGGCTGGAGTCCGCGCCGGAGCCAGAAACCATCAGAGCATAATTGTTACCAGCCAACCCCATGGTGCCCATCAGTATCGGTTTTGGACCTACCACCTTGGGTTCGGATGGAGGCGGAGGATCAACTGGGATCACATTGTTTCGTTCCAGATTAAACAGATGTTTGTCGACGATAGCCGAGTAATTCGGAGTTTCTTGTCTTGAGGCGCGTCCCGGAAGCTGGGTCATTTGCGTCGTTTGAGGCTGGATTTGCGCTGAGTTGTGACTCGTGCGATACGCATGCCATTGCTTCCTAAACTGATAGGCTAGAAGTAAAGCCGTGGCACACAACGCAAGATTCAAAAGGATCCAGTTTCGATTCATGTCTAAGACTTTTTCACCGCCGGTGTCATCGGACGATCCAGTCGCTTAAGAGCAGACACCGTTAAGGTCGCGCGAAGATCCTTCTTCTTCGGCACATTGATATGAGTTGGAGAAACTCGCATGTCCTCGACAAACATCGTTTTCTCGCTCGCATCAAAACTCGCCATCAGGCCGACAAGGCGGTCGATGGTGCCCGACACTTCCAACCGAACTGAAAGTTTGCCGTACTCGCGGCTGATGGGTTTCACAGGCAGCGCTTCGGTGCGCAAGATGGCCAGTGATTGAGCAGCTGAAAGCTGTTTGACGAGTCCCTGAAATTCGGCCGCTGCCAGCGAATCGCTGCTATTTCCTAGCAACCCCTTCTGGGCATCGGACACCTGTCGCTCTGCCTCGCTCAAAGCCGCCTTCACCGTGTCTTTGCCCAGCAGTATTTTTCGGTAATTCACAAGCCGTTTTGTCTGTGTTTCGATTCTTTCCGCACTCTCCGACAACCTGTCCCAGTAAGGAAAGATCAGCAGCGTGCAAGCGAAATAAACCACCGCAACGCTTGCGCCTGCACTCAGCAATCTCTTCTCTCGCACAGAAATCTGCATCACGGTGTCCTCGGGCGAGCCGGATCGCTCTTGGAATCTGTCGTTGGGTCCACGATTGCCGATTGAACCAGCGTTTGACTGGGCGCGTTGCCGGCCACTTTTGTCTGTGTTTCCAGCTTCATCCGTATCCTGTAGCCTTCCTTGTCGGGCGCGACAGCACTGCGCGTAATCGCTGCGACAAACTCTACGTCCTTAAATAAGGGAGAATTGTCGATAATCTGAGGCAGCGAGGCCGCTTGTCCAGAAAGGCCATTGATCTCAAAAATGCCTTCCTTGAATATCAGATCAGCAACAAAGGTATCCTTGGGCAGGATTTCCGAAAGTTCCACCAGTGCTGCGAGAACTTGAGCGTTTTTCCCCTTGACCTCTGCCAATAGTTTTGCGCGCTGCATCGATTGGGCTAGCTGATCCTCAACTCCGCGTACTTTCTTGACCTCCGGCTCGATGCGGGAAATCTCCTGACCCAGTTGAGAGGAAAAAATGCTCTGTTGTATGCGCCCTCGAAAGAGTAGTGCCAAAAGGAGAAGACAGTTCACTGCCAAGAGAGCGTAAGCTGGCACGACTTGCCAGGTCGATCTTCGTGCACGCTTATCGGCTGGCAATAGGTTCACCGGCTCCGGAACCTTTTTTTTGAGGGCAGATACGCCGGCCGCCAAAGAACTGAAATGTTCCTGCATCTCGCGGGAAGTGACGACCCGGTCTCCGGTGCCCAACCCAAAACTTAAAGGCTGCGCCAAGGCGTGGCACTTGGCATTCAATAATTCTGCACTCGCCTTGTCAGGTAATTCGAATGAGCCTGACAGGAACACATCGATCGTTACGTCCTCTGCCAATCGTGCCTGGCTGCGAAAGTATTCTGCCTCGGTTTTCAAGAACTCCTGGAATCGCCCTTCTTGTGGGAACGGACTTTCGCGCCACACCAAAACCCGCTGCTCCAGAACACCGACCACCTCGCAAGTCTGGTCTCCAAGTATCAGAAACAACCCCGTCTTCGTCTTGAAGTGTTCGCCAAGTACAGACAAGTAGTTCGCGACGGCCACCCCTGAAGGCACAACACGCGCCAAGCGAATGCCGAGATCTTCGCAAACCCGAAGGTGGCGATCCAAAGCCTCCTGGAGAACCAAAAAGACCGAAACCCGCAGACTGCCGGGAGTGCCTTCTTGTCGGAAACCGGCATAATCGTGGGCTACTATCGCATCCTCGGCAGGCACAAGGTTCACTAGTTGATACTCGACCACCTTGGCGAGGTTGGCTTCTGCATCCAGCGGTAAAACCAACTGCCGCATCACGGTTTCCTGCCTTGGAACCAGCAAAACTGCCGGGCAGTCAGCAGCTTTGTGCCGGACCAGAAAGTCGGCAGTCCGCTTCTTCAATTCGGGCACCGGTGTCGATGTCCACTCTGACAGTTGCAGGAGCCCGCAAATCTTAAAGCGGTTCAGCCTTCTCTCCACGAGCGCTAGATAGATCGTGTCGCCCGCAATCGCGATTCCGAGTGACTTGCTTCTAATCATTGAGTTTCCAGATTGATGTGGGAGACAGCAGTGCGTTTTGGGGCGCTGTGAGACTTTCCGGTTGAGTCTCCAACCACTGGATGACCTGATGGGTAGGCCAATACTCGTCGTACCAAGCCAGCCGATGATGGCCCAGCCTCCCTTTGCGATCGAGACTAGCGATAACTTTGATACTTCGACGAACTGGAGAATGCTTGATTCCCGAGGTCGCCACAAGACAGTAAGTGCCAGAGAAATCCGTGCTAACCAATGAAAGAACCTCACCGGATAGACTGCCACTGGTGCGAGCCGCCAGATTATCCGCCTCAAATGGCTTTTCCAATCGCGCTTGCGCCAGTGATGCTGCCGAACCCAAGTCCATTCCCGGCAGGGACGCTAGAACCTCTACCTCCGCGGAATTGACGTTAATCCGTTGGGATCCCGAGTGTACGGTGACAAAATCCATCAAACCTCTTTTGTGGACTGTCTTCTCCCCTTCTTGCCGGTGTGTTCCATATAAAGTAGATCGAGTGATGCCTTTGATCTGCAAGAGCTCTTCAACTGAGACAAAAGGGCCTAGCCGAAGCTGAGCATTGTCCTCGCTCGTGAGCGCCGCCGTCGGACGTCTCTTCTCAATCGCTTCCATCAGAGCAGTTCTCTGCTCTTCCGGGATCGCCAGAGTCTCGAACAACCGAAGCAGCGATTCCGGTTTAGCGGCATTCAAGTCCATCTTTCCAGCCTCATCGGAAATGGCCACGTGGCCTAACATTGTGTCCTGATGCATCCAGAAGTGATGCACGCCGCCACCGTAAGGAAACAGGTGCTTTCTTTTTGCTGGATCGCGATCCGCATAGGCGAGACGATAAAGTGCCACCTCAGCAACGCCACGGGCATAGAAGTAGCACCGTTCGGCCTCAGCGCCAGCTTGAGCAACGCCGGTCTCACCCCTCACGACAAAAGCCATGTTCATGGCAAGCAAAGAAACAGCAACCAACACCCAAAGCAAGGCAATCAAAACGATTCCGTTCTGCCCAGACTGGCTCAGGATTCGAATCGATCGAGTTTCCGCGAGTTTCTTTCCCTTCATTCTCAAATGCCTGCCTGAATAGGCACTGCAATCAAAAAATCCTGCGTCTGAAAAAAACCAGTCTCCCGCCAGGTGAGCTTGAGATGAAGGCCGAGGGGTAACTGATTCCTCTTGTTGCTCGCCCTCCCTTTTCGATTGAACAACGCCATCATAGGATTGCTAGTGCCAGGCGGCGGAACATCTTCGTCCTTGTCCTTTTTGGGAAACTCAAAATGGGCGTCAGCCAGATCTTGCGCCAATATGTTTGAATCCGGCTTGGAAACGAAGCTGCCAAATTCAGCCACAACGAAGTTGTCTGCGCTACGCGAGAATGAAGTGAAAACCTTCCCAACCAATTCTGGATTCTCTGGGAGCGCGGTATCATTGATCAGTAGTGCCTTGCCTTCGCCATTAGGGGAATCCGCCAGGAAATACTCCACCAGCCGAAGTCCGTCTGCCGCGCGGCCGTCTGACGAGAACGATGAAACGAAGCGGACTCCTTGGGCTGAACCGTGAAAAAGGAGAACGTCGACTGGGGCTCCATCCAATTGCTGGCGCGAATAGTACGGCACGATTGAGCCGACCTGCCGGCTGATCAAGTCAAGGACGTAGTGCAAGGTTCGCTGACGTTGGAGTGCCTTTTCGCTCCTTTCCCACGAGCTCAAACTCAGGCGAAAGCCGGAATGGATGGCAACTGCAATCAAGCCCATCAAAGTAATGCTCACCAGCAACTCCATCAGAGTGAAGCCACCATCGTGCCGATCACGGATTCTGCCAGTTACCGATCTCACGACTCCGATTCCCTCGGATGCGGCTGCCACGTGATTGTTTCGATTGTGAACTCGTTTTCATGGCTGCGCCCGCTCCACAGTACTGAGAGCTGCAGGCGAAAGAGCGAATAACCCGGCTTGATGTCTGGTCCGACTTCCAGCGACAAGGGCTCCATCCTGCCCTGCCAACGATACTTGTGATCAAACGAGCCCGAGAGCCCAGGATTCACGCCTTGATTCATCTGCAGTGTCAACTCATTCAGTTTCATTTGAGCCAGACGCGTGATTTTCTCTTGCTCCTGCAAACGATCGACATTCCGCATCGACCCGGATATCAGTCCAAAGAGCGTGGAGAAGGCAATGCCCAACACCATCATCGCGACCAAGACTTCCATGAGACTGAAGCCTTTTGACTCTTCTTGGTCGAGGCGTCTCAATTGTCTCCTCATCTCAATGAACATCAGCCGTTGGCTTCTGTGGCAGTATCTTCAACCTCTTCGATGCGAGGCGACTTGAGAAACGAATCCTGCACAACCTTCAGCTCGCTGCCCCGTTTGTTGCGCAGCCACACTTCAAAAGATTCGCTGAGTCCATTCGGAACAAACAGGCAAGTCACTCTCACCTCACTGATGGGCTCTTCACCCCTCCGGGTCACTTTCTGGATCGTGACCGACTCAGGCAACTCAAAGGTCCGTCGGAAACTGAGGTCCTCGCGCGTGAGTTCGATCTCGTTCTTTTCGAGGTCAAAACCAACAAGGAAGACCTGTTGTTCCCGCACCGCTTTCATTCGAGCCAAACGCAGCGTCGCGGCGACCTGGCGTGCGGTCGTCTGGAGTTCGATCGCTCCGAATCCTCGTCCGATAGAAGGGGCGGCCACTGCAGTCAATGCTGCCAGCAGCACCAGCACAACGAGTACCTCAATCAGCGTGAATCCCGGACAGAGTTCGAAGTTCGAAGTTCGAAGTTCGAAGCTTGAACTTTTCGCACTTCGTCCTTCGTGCTTCGTCCTTCGCACTTCTCTACTTCCAACTGGCGATGTCTTCATTCTCACCTTCGCCGCCTTCGCGCCCATCACCTCCGTAGGAAATGATGTCCGGTTCGTCGCCGTGTTCCCCTGGATGCTTGTACGCATAAGGATTGCCCCAGGGATCCATCGGAATATCCTTTTGAATGTATGGCCCGTCCCAACGAGCGGCAGATACCGGCTTGACGCGAAGCGCCAGAAGCCCTTCCTCTGTTGTCGGGAACGTGCCCACCTCCAGCTTGTATTGCCCCAAGCTTGCCATGAGCATGCTGATCTGAGCCTTGGCGGCTGTAATCTTGCTCTTACCAACGTTTCGGAAAAGCCGGGGGCCCACCAGCGCGCCCAGCAGACCGATAATGACCATCACCACCAGGAGTTCAATCAGAGTAAACCCTCTCGACGCTCGGGGGTGAGAGGTGTCCTCAGTGATGCATCCGGCGGCCGTCTGTTTCATCCTGTCCATCGTTCCATTTCCTCCATGCAGGCTGTCGAGTAGCGCTTTGCGATCGCGAGCGCGCTCGCGCTACAACGGTACATCATTGATGCTGACGATGGCCAGCATCATGGAAATCACGATGACACCTACAACCAGGGCCATGACAAGGATCATGACGGGCTCAAACAACGCAACCAGATTCTTGATGGCCGACCGGACTTCCTTGTCGTAGACCTTGGAAAGCTCAATCAACATGGCATCCAGCCTGCCGGTCTCTTCTCCCACTTCGACGAGATGCACTGCCAACTGCGGGAAGACGCCCGTCTTAAGCATGGGCTTGGCGACCCCCTCTCCTTTTTTCACGCCTTCGGCAATATCACCAATGGCCTTCGAAATGATTCTGTTCCCGCTGATATCGCGCACGATGTTGAGGGAGTGCACAAGCGGTACAGCATTGTGAATGAGAGTTCCAAGCGTTCGTGAGATTCGCGCCACTTCAATCTTACGAAGCACATCGCCCAACAGAAAGACCTTCAGCTTCAACCGATCCCAAAACAGGCCTCCCCTCTCCGTCCTAATAAAACTCGCAAATCCTGCTGAAGCCGCGCCCAAAACCAGCAGGAACACCCACCAGTAGCTCTTGGTGAAATTGCTGGCGCCCAGCAGAATCTGTGTGGGCAGCGGCAGCGCCTGACGCGCATCCTCGAAGATCGCTGCGAACTTCGGGACAACATAGTTCAATAGAACGATGATTGAGGCACCACCCACCAGCGTGAGCAGTGATGGATAAATTAGCGAGGAAATCAGATAGCTCTTCAACTCGTCAGCAGACTGCTGAAACTCTACCAACCGCTCTAAAACCAAAGGCAGCGAACCACTCGCTTCACCTGCCTTTACCATGTTGACGTACAGCCTTGAAAAAGCTCTAGGATGAGCCGCCAGACTTTCGGCAAAGGTCTTCCCTTGCTTGATTCCCTCAAGGACATCCTCTACCACGGCTTGAACCTTGGGACGCCCGGAGAGCTGTTTGCAGATCGTCAGGCTGCGATCCAAAGGCAGCCCAGCGTTAACGAGAGTCGAGAGTTCCTGGGTAAAGTACATGACCTCCTTGGAGCTGATGCCGCCGAGTCCCCAATGCAGGTTCAACTTCAGGCGTTGACCGGCCTTCCGTGTCGCAATCTCGAGGGGGGTCATCCCCATCCCCTGGAGTCGGATCGCTACTGCCTTGTCCGTAGCATCATCCAGTGTCCCCTGCACGACACTCCCGTTTTTTCCAATGGCTTTGTAAAAGAATGTGGCCATGTATGATTCTTCAGACTATGAGGCGCCCACCGGAGCTGACGGCATTGAAAAGCATGGCTAGAGACAAGGGGAAGGAGTGCTGTTCGTTGTGAAGATGGGATGCGAAACCCTCTTCAAGATACCCTTGTCCCTGGCGATGCCAGTCAAACGACTCCAACCCAGACGGTGCACTAAATATCCTGTGTCACACGCAGCACTTCATTCAACGTCGTCGTGCCTTCCATAACCTTCTCCACGCCATCCTCTCTTAGGGTTCTCATACCTTGCTTGCGCGCGTAATTCGCAATGATGTTCGACGACTCGTTGGCAACAATCATTTTTCGGATCTCGTCATCTGGTTCCATCATCTCGAAGATCCCTTTACGGGATTCATAGCCCGTAAATCCGCACTGTTCACAGCCCTGTCCGCGATAGACCTTCGCTCTTGAGTCGCCTTGCACGTCGAGTCCCAGAGCTTTGAGCCTTTCCGGTTCCTCCCAATACTCCACGCGACAGTGCCTGCAAATAATGCGTACCAACCTTTGCGCCAGGACGCCGATCAGACATGAGGACAACAGGTAGTTCTCCACGCCCATATCCACTAACCGCGTAATCGCACTTGGAGCATCATTTGTGTGCAAGGTGCTAAAGACCAGGTGGCCCGTCAATGCCGAGCGGATGGCGATCTCGGCTGTCTCTAAATCACGGATCTCACCGATCATGATCACGTCAGGGTCCTGCCGCACGATATGGCGGAGACCCGCCGCAAAAGTGAGACCGATCTGAGCGTTCACATGAATCTGATTAATTCCGTCCATTTGATATTCCACCGGATCTTCAATGGTGATGATCTTCTTATCCGGCAGATTGATGCGCTTCATCGCACTGTAGAGCGTGGTGGACTTTCCGCTTCCAGTCGGCCCCGTCACCAATAGGATTCCGTGCGGCATCGAAGTCAGCTTCTCCATCTTGGTCAGAAGATTCTGCGGAAACCCGAGGCGCTTCAGATCGAACGCGCTGGAATCACTCTTGTCCAGAATACGCATCACGACGCTTTCGCCATACAGTGTGGGAAGCGTAGACACGCGCAGATCAATTTCCTTGCCCAGCACTTTGAGCTTGATGCGTCCGTCCTGCGGAAGCCGGCGCTCAGCAATGTTCAACTTTGCCATTAACTTGACGCGTGAAATGATGGCGGCTTTCAGATTAACGGGAGGAGCATCCACAGTTTGCAGAATGCCATCGATGCGATAGCGGACCCGGAACTCCTTTTCGAAAGGTTCAATATGAATGTCGCTGGCCCTGCGTTCAACGGCCCGTGAGATCAAATTGTTCACCAAGCGAATGACTGGAACCTCCGATGCCATGTCTCGAAGATGCTCGATGTCCTCGCCGCCCTCGGCATAATCACCCAGCGCCTCGCTGGCTTCGTCCGAGACTTTGGACACCGAGCCGCCGCTGTCGTAGAATCTCTCCAGCACATCCGCGATATCACTCTCATGCCCCAGTAGAACGCGGCACGAATAACCGGTGAACATACGCAACGACTCCAGCGTGTCGGTGTCCGACGGATCGGACATGGCCAGTGTCAGCACATTCTCCTTCAGGTCCAGAGGCAACACATTGAACTGCTTGAGAAATTTCGAAGAGAGTCTCTCCACTTCGAGAGGGGTCGCGGGGAAATCAGAAACTGATAGGAGCGGCGCTTTGTGCTGCTCAGACAAGACAGTCATCAGATCTTTTTCTGCGAGGTATCCCAAGTCGAGCAGAATCCGCCCGATCTTCTCTCGCCGCTCTCGCTGCAAGGCAAGCCCGTTTTGAAGCTCCTGCGGGGATAGCAGATTTTTCTCAATCAGAAGCTGTCCAATGAGTTTTCTAACCAAGGAAGACCTCTTGGAGGCTGAACCAGCGTGACGACTCGCCTTCGCAATGGCTCGTCAAAAGCGATTGATCTCAATCTTCGTAACCAACTCATTGAAGGTCAGCTTCTTATCGCGATAGTCCGTGATGGCAGCTTTCTTAACACGAAAAATCAACTGTGTTGGGCAGGGCCTTTTGGGATCGTCGTAGCCACTAAACAAGTGGACGACAATGGCAAGCGTCTCTTCCGGTTTCAAGTGCTCAAGAGAGGCACCATAGTCGCCGATAGCCTGTAACATCTGCACTCGTAGGGATTCCACCCGCTTCAACATGGCGTAGTAAGCATCGTCAAGTTCCTTTTGTGTGCGGGGTTGCTGACTGAAAGGCGATATTGCTCGGATCTCGTAGAGGTTACCCTCAACATTGAATACTGCGCCATAGTCCGGCAAATAAGTTCCCTTCGGAGTGCTTAGAACCGGAACGGGCCCCAGTAAATTCCGCAGAAGAGTCTTTTGAATAATTTCCTGAAAGCTCTGCAACTCCTGTTTTAAAGCTGGAAATTCTGGAGTAAATGGTTGAGCTTCCTCAGCCAAGCCAGTGGCAGACAAGGAGAGCACGACCAACAGGATCCTGCCAACTGCACAATTGAGTTTGTTCATTGATATCTTCCTTACAAAAGGTTGGGGACCCGGACTACTGCAGAGACACAGGCGTCTCGGCTCTTGCGTAGAAATTGTTTGCGAGAGATTGAATATAGGTACTATTCCGCGCCGCATCCTGCACCATCGATTTCTGATTAACTTCAAGGTATCGCAACCCCGCCGACATCTGCTGCCAATCCTGCTGGCGCTGCGTTTGCCACTGATTCTTTGCCTTCTTCAACGTGCGCTCAAAGCGGACCGTTTGGGTCTGCTCAAGCTCTGTGAGCCTTGCTTCGATCAAGCGCTGAACCTCTTCCTTCCCCAGACCGGCAACCGCAACTTGCGGAGCAACCGGCGCCGGAGCCACAGTCGTTGCAGTGGACAAGCCAAAGGAGATCTGAACTCCTTCCGAACCAACCTTCAGTTGTGCACGGAAGAAGGCGAGGCTGGCCACACAAATCACAAAGCAAGCCGTAGCGGCTGCCAGAGTCGCGTAGCGCCACTGCCGAAGCCATTGAAACCAACCCTGCGGTTCGGGCTTGGAAGAATTGAATGAAAGGTGTTGTGGCATGGCGACCTCGGGCAGCGCAAGTCTCAGCGTGGCCTTGGTACTGCCCAACAATGATAGTTCCTGGCGGCACCCCTGGCAGGTCTTCAGGTGCAACTGAAGCTCTTGCGCTTCGCCTCTTGCCAGTTCCTCTCCCAGGTAATCCGCAAACAATTCACGAGATCTTTCGCAATTCATGATGCTCCTCGCTCATTTCTACTCAAAAACTTCTTCAGCTCGCTGAGTCCCAGATACAACCTTGATTTAACCGTGCTCACCGGGCAATTGGCAATCTCGGCAATCTCGGTAAACTTCAACCCTTCAAAAACTTTAAGCACGACCGTTTCGCGCTGTTCGAACGACAAATGCTCCAGCGCCCGCTCAACGATCAGTCGAAG
>Ga0187892_10009872_pt1 | contig 12334 bp, 10 predicted proteins | sample MA1701073metaG_FD_139345 | JGI IMG/M metagenome (GOLD analysis project Ga0187892, IMG submission 139345) | Bio-ooze microbial communities from a basaltic lava cave in the Kipuka Kanohina Cave System on the Island of Hawaii, USA - MA170107-3 metaG ...
CAGAAATTCCCCATTTTGATTCAGAAGATTGACGCAGAGCGAGTTGGAGGGTCACGCTCCGTCGTGACCGCATTGGCGAATCGGACGCGACAGAGCGCGTCCCTCCAATTTGGGGAATTTCTGGTCAAGCGCCTCCGATGTTGCGGCAACACGCCGTTGCCCTATACTGGACGCGTTTGCGATGAACCCTTCTCTGGAAGAAACCATCGCCGCCATCTCCACTCCCATCGGCGAAGGCGGCATTGCCATTGTGCGGATTTCGGGCAGAAACGCGCTCGAAGTCGGCGACGGTGTTGTGCGAGCAAAACGCGGCAGACCGTCCGAATGGAAAACGCACACGATTCATTTTGCCGACGCAGGCAGCAACGGCTCGACGCTCGATCAAGTGATGGTCAGCGTGATGCGTGCGCCGAAAACTTACACGGGCGAGGACGTGGTGGAAATCAACTGTCACGGCGGAATTCTCGCCGCGAAACGGTTGTTGGATTTGACACTCAAACACGGGGCGCGGCTCGCTGAGCCAGGGGAATTCACCAAGCGCGCGTTTCTCAACGGGCGCATTGACCTCACACAAGCCGAAGCCGTTATAGATATAATCCGCAGCGGCAGCGACCGCGCGCTGTCGGCGGCGGTGCAACAGTTGCACGGTCGGCTCTCGCAAAAACTTGAGCCAGCGCGAGCGGGACTGATTGAAATTCTCGCGCACGTCGAAGCGCACATTGATTTTCCCGACGAAGATATTGCTCCTGACAAACGCGCGACGTTATTGGAGAAATGCCGAGCCATAGAAAACATTCTTCGCGAGTTGCAGGCGACAGCACAAGAGGGAAAAATTTTGAGGGAAGGAGTGCGCGTTGCGATTGTCGGACGACCCAATGTCGGCAAGTCCAGCTTGCTCAATGCGCTGCTCGGCGAGGAGCGCGCGATTGTCACGCCGATTCCTGGAACTACTCGCGACACAGTAGAAGAAGTCGCGAATATTCGCGGAATTCCGATTCGGCTGATTGACACGGCAGGACTTCGCCGCACCGCCGACCATATCGAAAGCGAGGGAATCGCTCGGAGCAGGCGGGCGATTGAATTGGCAGATGTTGTTCTTCATGTCTTGGACGGCTCAGAGCCGTTGAACAGAGAAGACAGGGAGCACCAACGTCTTATCGCGACCAAGTTGCACATCACGATAGTCAATAAGTCGGATTTGCCTATAAAGATTGAGGACGCTGAAATAGCTGATGAACAAGTAGTAGTGAAAATATCGGCAACCACTAAGGCGCGGCTTGAGGACTTGAAGGAAGCGCTGGAAAAGTTGGCCTGGGGCGGTACCGTGAATTCAAAAAACGCCGAGGTCGCGATCAACAGTCGCCACGAAGTTGCCATTGGACGCGCGCTGGATTCGTTGACGAAAACACAGGAGGGGTTCACTGCGCATCGCGACTTGGAATTCGTCGCAATTGACTTGCGGACTGCGTTGGCGGCGGTCGGGGAAATCACGGGACATACTTCGACGGAAGACATCCTCGATAAAATTTTTAGCACCTTTTGCATAGGAAAGTAGGACAAGCTTCCAGCTTGTCCTCAAATCAGACAGACAACCAAGATGGTTGTCCTGCCCTAATGTTCAACTACCCAAAACAATTTGATGTCATCGTCATCGGCGCGGGCCACGCGGGGTGCGAGGCGGCGCTCGCCGCCGCACGGATGGGGTGCGAGACGCTGATGCTCTCGACAAATCTCGACACCATTGGGCAGATGTCCTGCAACCCTGCCATCGGCGGCGTGGGCAAAGGACACATGGTCCGCGAGATTGACGCGCTCGGCGGCGAGATGGGCCTCAACACTGACCACACGGGCATCCAATTCCGAATGCTCAACACGCGCAACGGCCCTTCCGTCTGGTCACCGCGCGCTCAATGCGACAAGAAAGCTTACCAGTTCCGCATGAAATGGGTCGTCGAGCAGCAGCCGAATCTTGAGGTGAAGCAGGGAATGGTCGAGGACCTCGTCGTCGAAAATGACCGCATCGCCGCCGTCGTCACCAAGAGCGGGACACGATTCGCGGGAAGAGTTTTCGTCGTCACCACTGGCACATTCCTCCGCGGCCTTGTTCACGTCGGCGAAGCGAAAATCGAAAGCGGTCGCGCGGGTGAGCCCGCCGCTTACTCGCTTTCCGACACCCTCAAGCGCCTCGGTTTCGAGCTTGGCCGCCTCAAAACAGGCACACCGCCTCGTGTCAGCCGCAAATCCATTGATTTCTCTGCCCTCGAGCAGCAGCCTGGCGACGAACCACCGCCGTTCTTTTCCTACTCCACGCCCCCAACGTTCCACGTGGAACAAATCCCCTGCTGGATCACCTACACCAGCTCCAAAACCAAGGAAATCATCCTCGCCAACCTCCACCGTTCCGCCATGTATTCGGGGGCAATCAAAGGCATCGGCCCGCGCTATTGCCCCTCCATCGAAGACAAAATGGTCCGCTTCGCCGAGAAGGAAAAACACCAGGTCTTCCTCGAACCCGAAGGCCGCGCCACCGACGAATTCTATCTCAACGGCATGTCCAGCTCCCTCCCCGAAGATGTCCAATGGGAATTCGTCCGCAGCATCCCTGGCCTCGAACACGCCGAAATCATGCGCCCCGCCTACGCCGTCGAATACGACTACTCCCTCCCGATGCAGCTCCACCCCACGCTCCAAACCAAGCGCGTCGAGAACCTCTACTTCGCAGGCCAAATCAACGGCACGTCGGGCTACGAAGAAGCCGCCGCCCAAGGCATCATCGCAGGCATCAACGCCGCCCGCCAAGCCCAACAAAAACCGCCCGTCACCCTCGACCGCAGCGATGCCTACATCGGCGTCCTCATCGACGACCTCATCACCAAAGGCACGGACGAACCCTACCGCATGTTCACCAGCCGCGCCGAATACCGCCTCCTCCTCCGCCAAGACAACGCCGACCTCCGCCTCTCCAAAATCGCCCACGACATCGGCCTCCTCCCCGCCGACCGCTGGCAACGCGTCGCCCAAAAACAAAAACTCATAGACGAAGAAATCGCCCGCCTCCGCAAGACGCCGTCCCGCGATGGCGGGAGCAACGCCACCTACGACCGCATCCTAAAACGCGAAGGCATGACCTACAAAACCCTGCCAGTAGCAAACCACAATTTGCCAGAAGACATACAAGCCCAGGTAGAAATAACTCTAAAATACGAGGGCTATGTCACCCGCCAACTCGAAGAAATCGAAAAGTTCAAACGCCTCGAAGAGAAAAAAATCCCGCCCACCTACAACTACGACCAAATTCCAGGCCTCCGCGCCGAATGCCGCCAAAAACTTTCTCGTCACCGCCCCGCCAGCATTGGCCAAGCCTCGCGTCTCTCAGGCATCACCCCCGCCGACATCGCCGTCCTCCTCGTCTGGATGAAACGATCCGAGTAGCGTAAGCGTTCCGCTTGCAAATTAGTAGCTACGAGCGTAAGCGAGCGGAAAATGTAGTCGCAGGCTTTACGCCTGCGTCCGTAAAAACCTGTAGGACGGCAGTCTCTTGCCGCCGAAATTTTCCCAATCCTTCAGCGGCGGCTGAGACAGCCGCCCTACAGCGAGTCACACACCCATAAAGGGTGCGACTACAGTGTCAGCAGCAACAGCAGCAGCACTTGCAATCCTTGCAATCGCATTTGCCGTCGCAAGCGCACTTGCCGCCCTTGCAACACGCGCACTCGCACTTCGCCTTCACTGCCGACTGTTTCGTTTTCTTTTTCTTGTTCATGTTTCCTTTCCTGGGAGGAACGGCGTCCCCGCCGTCCATTCCCGTTTCGTTTATTTATCGGTCGCCGTGGACGGCGACCCTCCCATCAAAATTTTCAACAACACCGCTTCCCCTTCCTGCTCCTCGGCAACTCGCCATACCCCAAACAACACCGCCCCTCCTCCCGCATCGCAAACCGCTTCTTCAACCGCGCTGCGTCCAGCTTAGTCCGCTCATCCTCGATCTCCCCCAGCGCCGCGAGCAACCGCCGCAACCGCGCCCGCTCCACTCGCGCCACCGAATAATAAATCCAAGTCCCATCCTTCCGCGTCTCCAAAACCCCCGCCGACCGCAACGCCCCCAGATGCCGCGACAAATTCGACTGCTCCACCTCCAGCGCATCCGACAACTCGCACACGCACGACTCCCGTTCGAGCAACGCGACCGCCAACCGCAACCGCGTCTCATCCGCCAACGCCTTCATCAATTGCACCGCCGTCTTCATAATGAGTATATGAGCATTTGCTCATATATTAACCGCGCCCGCCAATCTGTCAAACAGAATTTCTTAAGCCACAGCCGAACGAGCGCAAATGACACAGATTTACTTTGTATGTCTCGCGGGCTCGGCGTTCACAGATGTTGTAGCGCGCCTGTCTCAGTTGCGGAATTTCCAAATCAAGCAAGAATATATCGTCCCGTCTTTCTCGTCCCGACTCGTTGAACCAATCCTGCGTCGAGCAATGGCTTCAACAACTTGATCGCGCCTTGTTTGGTCACGCCGAGCGCATCCCAAATTTCCTGCGGCGTCATACTTTTACGGTCACGCAACAATTGCAAAAGTTGCTCCTGCTTCGGACGCAACACCAGTTTCTTGCGGCTCGATTGCGCCCCGAATCGCTGCGCGCGCGTCCAAACTTTTTCCAGCGTCTTGTGCAACCCTTCCGCCGCGTATTCCGACCAACTCGTCAAATCGCCGCCGTCTTTGCGCACACGATCCAATGCTTCGTAGTATTGAGAGCGATTTTCCCAATAAAATTCGTCCACCGAAAAAATGTGATGCGTGTCAAACCCGCGCCGATAAAGTTCCCACAACGCCAGCGCGCGTCCCACGCGCCCATTCCCATCCGCGAACGGATGAATCTCCTCGAACCGATAATGCACGATGGCTGACGACAACACAGGCGACAACTTCGGCGCTTCCTTGTTCCACCACGCAAGCAATTCAAACATCAACCCCGACACCTCACTCGCGGACGGTGGCACAAACTTTCCGACTCGCACCGCAATGCCTCGATATTTTCCTGCAGTTCCTTGATCCATCACACCGCCGCCCGCGATGACTTTGTGCAATTTCAGAATGTCTTCGTGCCGCAACGGATTCTTTTTCAGATTTTTCTCGACGAACCTCAGCCCCGCAAAATAATTCAGCACTTCACGCTTGGAACGCTCAGCCACGGCGGCAATTTCCTTCCCCTCCTCCAACGCTCGCACCTGCTCCAGCGTCAGCGGATTTCCCTCGATGGCAGTGGAACTGTGTGTGTTGCGGACGCGACTATCTTTCTGCAATGCAGGAATCCAAGCGACTTGCACCGTCGCCGCAAGAATCTTCTCCCGTAAAGCCGCAATCTCCTCGATTCGCGACAGCAATCGCGCGGAGATGGTGAATGGAGGCCGATAACTCACGGCGGCACGGTAACGATTAGACAACCGTAAGTCAACTTATTAGACAACCATTCTTTGCCCCTCCGCGTCCGTAATTTTTCTTTAGCCACCGATTTACGCAGATTTTCACCACAGAGGCGCAGAGGACGCAGAGATTTCTAACCACGGATTACGCAGATTAAACGGATGCGCTGTAGGGCGGCTGTCTCAGCCGACGAAAGGTCTTGCGTCTAACTTTAACACTGTTATCCGACAAAAATAGCTGTTGACTTACTTTCTGTCGCTAGTATGATTTCTAACCATGAAGAAGACAAACGGAGCTGAAACAGTTTATTTCACCGTGAAGGGGCAGGTTGTTATCCCTCGTCGCATCCGCAAGGAATTCGCCATCGAAGTCGGAACGCGCGCGATGGTGTATCCCGAAGGCGACCACATCGTGCTCAAACCCATCACGTCGCAACATTACCGACGGCTGCGAGGAATTCTCAAAGGCAAGGGCGTGCTCAAGGCATTGATGGAAGACCGCAAAAAGGAGCGCGAACTTTAATGGCAACCAAGGTTTTGGATAGTTGGGCGCTTCTCGCGTATTTCGAGGACGAACCTGCCGCCGAAGAAGTGGAAAAACTTTTGTCGAAAGCGGAAGCGGAGTCGCATAAACTTTTGTTGTCCGTCGTGAACTGGGGCGAAATCTACTACAACACGATGCGCAAAACTTCGCTGGAAAATGCAGAACTTATCGCAAAGGAAATCGAAGGGATGCGTATTGATATTGTGCCCGTCGAAAGCGACCTCAAACTGGTGCGCCAAGCTGCTATCTATAAGGCCCGAGGAGAGCTTGCTTACGCTGACGCATTTGCCGCCGCACTGGCGAAAATCCGCAACTGTGAGCTTGTCACTGGCGACCACGATTTCAAAGCTGTCGAAAGTGAAATAAAAATTGGGTGGCTCAGATAAAAGCGCCTTTTTTGACGAAACGCGTCCACAAAAAATTGCTAATTCTTAAAGATGTGTTCGTAGTGGTAACGAAGAAACGCGGGGTTTGGTTCGGCGAGTTTCTCGGGCAAACAAATCGCCCTCCCCTCATATTTTGCAAAGTTTTGTTCTAATGCTGGTTGTGGAAAATAATTCCTGAGAAGCTTGCTGAGAACCAGTTTGTTTTTGTCGTCGAACGAAATTAAGCCATTGTCGAACGCTGCATCGTGCAAGCAAGAAAGACAGAGTCCATTTTTAGGATTTAGTCGTTCATCGGGAAACTCTTTCCACGGCTTGATATGACTGGCCACCAGCAAACGCGGGACGTTGATTCCGCTAACGCAGCATCTAATTCCATAGGCGTTTAAAATCGCCTGACGGAAAAATTGCTGACCGCGACGAGCTTTGACGGTGGTAGTTATTTCCGTCGGCCCAATCGGAGGGGCTCGCTCGATTCGCACTTTATCTCGTCCGAGAAAATCCAATTCGCGTTCATTGTCCACCGTGAAAAGATCATGCAGCATTTGCTCACTTTCAGAACCAAGCACGGGTAGGTTGCTCTGAAACTCAGCCCACATTTTCCTGTCTTGCTGACTCGCACCTTGCAGTCCTTTTATGCCGCGCGCTCTTTGAACGGGATCAAGAGAAGCAAAATTGCAGAGCTTCATGGCTAGACTATTCGCCGAGCGCCCCATCTTTTTGGCAACATCGATGATGATTGGGTTGCGATGGTGCAGTTTCCCAAAAGGCAGTTTGCAGTAGAGGTTTAGCGCGATTAAAGAGTGCTCGCGCGTCCACTCAACACTTGGTGCTTTTGCCATGTGCTGATATTGTCTAATATATCGCGCGCGGAGAAGTAATAAAATTCTTAGACGGCTGCTATTGGCACGATTGCCCCAAACATTCTAATATGCCCGTCAACAACCGCGCGTTCTGGAAAAAGAAACTTTCTGCCAACAAAGCGCGTGACCGATTTGTAAATCGGGAGCTTCGACGGAAAAAATGGCGCGTCGTGCGAATTTGGGAGCACGAACTGGCGAAGCATCCGAATCGTTGCATCGAGCGAATCAAAAAATCTCTGTAATCAGCGTCATCATCGGTCAGAAAATAATCCTGTTAATTGCACTCGCTCGTCTGACTCGGCTCGCCCTTCGGGTCGCCTGACGGCGCTGCATCTCGGTTGCCCTGCTGACGCACGGCGTCTCGCAGACTCGGCTCGCTCTGTTCTGTCCAAAGAAAATCTGTGGCAATCCGTGTTCATCCGTGGCTAAAAAATTCTGCTTCTGAAAATCACAGGCAGAGACGCCTGTGCCACCCATCCGTGGCATCTGTGAAATCCGTGGTCAAAAATCCTCTGCGTCCTCTGCGTCTCTGCGGTTCAAAAAAATAATTCTGTCTAATTCTGTAAATTCTGTCTAAAAAATCTCTCATGCCCAAGCTCACCGTCCGCGACCTCTCCGAACTCCGACGCAAACGCGTATTGATGCGCGTGGATTTCAATGTGCCGCTCGACAAGGACGGCAAAATCACCGACGACACGCGCATTCGCGAGACGCTGCCGACGATTGAATTTCTGCGCGAGCAGGGCGCGATTGTCGTTTTGATGAGCCACCTCGGTCGGCCCGACGGACAGAAAGTTCCTGCGATGTCACTGCGTCCTGTCGCGCAACGGCTTGCGGAGTTGCTTTATCAGCCTGTCGCGTTCGTGGACGATTGTCTCGGCGAAAAAGCGCTCAACACCGTCGGCATCGCGCAACCTGGCGATGTGATTTTGCTGGAGAATGTCCGTTTCTACGCGGAGGAAGAAGCCAACGACGCGGAGTTTTCCAAAAAACTCGCGGCGCTCGGCGACCTTTATGTCAACGACGCGTTCGGCACGGCGCATCGCGCGCACGCCAGCACCGTCGGCGTCACGAAATTTCTCAAGCCGTGCGCGGCGGGGTTGTTGATGGAGAAGGAACTGCGGTTTCTGGGCGACGAACTCGCGAATCCCGCGCGCCCGTTCGTCGTCGTGCTAGGCGGCGCGAAGGTCTCCGACAAAATCGGCGTCATCAACAATTTGCTCGGCAAAGCCGATTCCATTCTCATCGGCGGCGCGATGGCTTACACTTTTCTCAAAGCGCAAGGCATCGCTGTCGGCGGTTCGCGCGTGGAAGACGACAAACTGCAAGTTGCGCGCGAACTCATCGAGAAAGCCGCGCGCCGCAATGTGCAGTTGCTCCTGCCCGCCGACCATCTCGCCGCGCGTCCCGTGAAAATTGAGAATCACAGGCACGGAGGCCTACGCTCCGAATCCGCCAAAAAAGGCAAACCCATCGTCGAGTTCCGCGATGTCAAACCGACGCCGACCGCGACGATTGAGGACGGTTGGGCGGGCGTGGACATCGGCCCGCGCACCATCGAAAATTACAAAGGCGCGGCACTCTCGGCGAAGACGATTGTCTGGAACGGCCCGATGGGAATTTTTGAAACCCCCGAATTCGCCCACGGCACATTTGAAATCGCCCACGCTTGCGCCGACGCCACGCAACGCGGCGCAAAAAGCATCATCGGCGGCGGCGACAGCGTCACCGCCGTGAAGAAAGCCAAAGTCTCCGACAAAATGACCTTCATCAGCACAGGCGGCGGCGCATCGCTTGAATTTCTCGAAGGAAAAATTCTCCCAGGTGTCGCATCGCTGACGGAAAAGTAGAGTAGCGCAAGCATCTTGCTTGCGAATGCTTAAGGGGCAAGCTGGAAGCTCGCCCTACCTTTACGGCGTTGACAGATATGTAGTCGCAGGCTTTATGCCTGCGGCCAAATTCCAAACGCACCCGTAAAGGGTGCGGCTACATTGCGGTAGCGCGCGACCGCTGGGCGCGCCGCTTCAGCTTAGAATTTTCCACTCGCTCACGCTCGTAGCTACAGAATGTCCTACAACAACTCTTTCTGTGCCGTCGTCATTGTCGCGCCGAGTTTCTTATACGCGGCTTCGGTCGGCACGCGACCTTGGGGCGTGCGCTTGAGATACCCTTCCTGGATCAGATACGGCTCATAGACTTCCTCGATGGTGCCCGCTTCCTCGCCGACGGCGACCGCGAGCGAATTGATGCCGACGGGTTTGCCGCCGAACTTGTGGATGAGCGATTCGAGAATCCGTTTATCCATCTCATCCAAGCCGTGTTCATCAATGTCCACTTTCGCCAGCGCTTCATCAGCAACTTCCACGGTGACGCGATTGTTGGCGCGCACCTGCGCAAAATCGCGCACCCATTTCAGCAGATTGTTCGCAATGCGCGGCGTGCCGCGCGAACGTCGCGCGATTTCTTCCGCGCCCTTTTGGTCAATGCTCATATTCAGGATTTTCGCCGAGCGCAACACGACGAACGTCAGTTCTTCCGTCGTGTAATAATCGAGCCGCAACGGCAGCCCAAACCGCGACCTCAACGGCGCGCTCAACAACCCCTGCCGCGTCGTCGCGCCGATGAGCGTGAACTTCGGCAGGTTCAACCGAATCGCCCGCGCGTTCGGTCCCTGATCGAGGATGATATCGAGCCGAAAATCCTCCATCGCGGGATAGAGATACTCCTCGATGGTTTTTTGCAGCCGATGAATCTCGTCAATGAACAGAAAATCGCGCTCGCCGAGTTTCGTCAGCAACCCCGCTAGGTCGCCCGCCTTCTCAATGGACGGACCGCTCGTCGTCACGAGATTCGCGCCCATCGCCTGCGCGAGGATGTTGGCGAGCGTGGTCTTGCCCAGCCCTGGCGGACCGCTCAGTAAAATATGACCGAGCGCCTCGCCGCGTCCCTTCGCCGCTTCCACGAGAATTTCCAGCCGCTCCTTGATTTTGGATTGCCCGACAAAATCCTGAAACACCGTCGGGCGCAATGTCAGGTCGAGCGCCTTGTCGTGAATCGTCTGCGTGATGAACCTTTCCGCCATCGGCGCGAGGATGCAGAAAAGCGCGCGAACTTTCAACATTCCAATCCGCGCTGACCTGCTCATTTTAAGAATTGCCCTTGCCCCGATTTGGTGGACACCTTTGGTAGATAAGAGCGCCTCCCAAAACCGATCTTGGGCTTGGTCGCGCGAGCGTCCCGCTTGTGCTTCCGAGCGGGAACTACAGACGGCGCAAGCGGGACGCTTGCGCTACTCTCCGCAAGGAAGGGTTTGGGATGAGTTCTAACCAGACTGCCCACCAACAGATGGCAGGGTCACTTCGCTCTGCGACTCGCAGCCAAGGGTTTAAAATCCACGCAATAGCACTTTTTTTACTTCCATCAACCCCCCCAAAAAAAATTTTTCAGTGAAAATCAAAACTTCTTCCGCAGATGGGAGGGGAGAATCTTCAGTTCGGCGCGGTATTTGGCGACGGTGCGGCGGGCGATGGGGATGCCTTTTGCGGTGAGCATCTTGACGATTTCCTGGTCGCTCAGCGGTTTGGACGGGTCTTCCGTGGCGATGAGATCGGCGACGGCTTCCTTGACGCTGGTGTTGGAGACGACTCGTCCGTCGGCGGTGGTGTAGCCCGACGTGAAGAAATACTTCATCTCGAAGATGCCGTGGGGGGTCTGTATGTATTTGTTGGAGACGGCGCGGCTGACGGTGGTTTCGTGGACGCCGACGACCTGCGCGACATCGTTCATCGTGAGCGGCTTGAGTCCCGCAACGCCCTTCTCGAAAAATTCGCGCTGACGCTTCACGATTTCGGTGGCGATGTTGAAGATGGTCTGCTGGCGCTGGTGGATGCTCTTGATGATGAACTTGGCGGCGCGGATGCGCTCTTTAAGATAATCCTTCACGTCCTGCGCGTTGTTGTCGCGCGCCATCAACTCCTTGTAGGTGTTGCTGATGCGCAGGTGGGGTATCTGGTCGTCGTTGAGGATGACGCTGAAATCGTCGCCCATTTTCTTCACGAGCACGTCGGGCGTGACGTAGGAATTGGCGTCGTGCGCGAACGCGCGTCCTGGGCGCGGCTCCAGCGTGCCGATGAAGCTGGCGACGCGGTTGATTTCCTCGATGGTGATGCTGAGCGCCTTTGCGATTTCGGGGTAACGCTTTTTGCCGAGGTGTTCGAGGTGGTCGCGCACAATGGTCGCCTCGATGGAATCGGCCTTGCCGAGGCGCTCCAGTTGAATTAGCAGGCATTCGCGTAAATCGCGCGCGCCGACGCCGACGGGGCTGAACGTCTGGATCAAATCGAGGATGTGCTGCAGTTCCTCGGCGGGCAACCCTGAGTTTTGCGAGATGTCCTCCAGCGACGTGGCGAGGTAACCGTTGTCGTCTATGCTGCCGATGAGCAGTTCGCCGACGCGCCGCTGCTGGTCAACGACGCCCGCGAGTTGGAGTTGATTGAGCAGGTGCTCCTGCAACGATTCGGGTTGCACGAGCGAATCGAAAAGAAACTGCCGCGCTTCCTCCTCCTCAGGCGAACGCTGGCGGTGGACGGTGTGCCGCGAAAAATACTCGCGCCATTCCTCGTCGAGCTTGGCGAGGACTTCGTATTCCTCCTTGAAATCGAGTTCGTCCTTTTCCTTGCGTTCGTCCCGCGCGTTGAGCGGCTCGGTCTCCGCCTCGATGCTGACGACATCAGTGGTGATTTCCTCGAGCGTGGGGTTTTGCTGCAACTCCTGGTGGATGAGCTGGCGCAACTCCAGCGTCGGCGCCTGCAACAGTTGGAGCGACTGCTGCATCTGCGGCGCAAGCACCTGCTGCAACGACATCCGTTGTGTCTGATGTAATCCTGGGGCTGCCATGAAACTGTTTCTCTGTCACGCCGCGGGCCTCGCGCCCCGCAAGCGAGGTGAATATAAATTTTACCGCGCTGCAAGTAAAGCTTTTTGCTGGAAGAACAGAAATTCCCCAAATTGGAGGGACGCGCTCTGTCGCGTCCGATTCGCCAATGCGGTCACGACGGAGCGTGACCCTCCAACTCGCTCTGCGTCAATCTTCTGAATCAAAATGGGGAATGTC
>Ga0187892_10009873_pt1 | contig 12333 bp, 14 predicted proteins | sample MA1701073metaG_FD_139345 | JGI IMG/M metagenome (GOLD analysis project Ga0187892, IMG submission 139345) | Bio-ooze microbial communities from a basaltic lava cave in the Kipuka Kanohina Cave System on the Island of Hawaii, USA - MA170107-3 metaG ...
ACCATACTTGACTTCGCTATTGCGCAAGTGCATGTTCCGCGTCCGAGGAGGTCGCCGTCAGTGCTGGACGAAGTCGCGCTCACGCATACGTTGAGTCCCACGCAGGTGGACACCTACCGCTTGTGCCCGCGCAAATGGGCGTGGAACAAGCGCGACGGTATCACGAAGCCGTCCAATCGCTTTGCTCAGAGAGGAACCAACGCGCACGCGGTCCTCGATACGTGGCTCTCAAAGGGTGAACCCCCCGATTTGTCGACAGAAATCGGCAAGATGGTGCAGCCTGGGCTGAAACTTCTCCCGCCGCCGAGGTCGGGGGAGACCGAGCACGAGTTCCGGCTGAAGACTGATGTAGGCATCTACGTGATGAAGCTCGACCATTTCAAGCTCGAGCGCTTGTCGGACGTCATCCATGTCGACATCCACGACCACAAAACCACTACAGATTTCAAATGGATCAAGACCCCGGACGATCTGATGAAAGACGTCCAGGCGTGCTCCTACGGGATCGCTGGCTTCAAAAAAGTAGCGATGCGCGCTCAAGCCGAGGGTTGGGAACGAATGCTACCGGTGGTGTTGCGCAAGAACTGGGTCTACTACAGGGCGGGTACAGAAGGCAAAGAAGGGTCCAAGCCCGCGGCGCGCAAGGTGCAACTGGTCGTTTTGCCAGAGGGCATGCCGGCGCCGAAGAAGCCCGTCGATGTCTTAGCGGAGCATTTCGGGTTCATGCGCACCCCCGAATTGTTCAAGATGTTCGAGGGTATCGAGGCGACGGCAACGGAGATGCTCGACCATCACCGCGCTAAGCGAATGGCGATGGACCTGCCGTACAACGCAGGGGCCTGTGAAGCGTATGGGGGCTGTCCCTACAAGGACGACCCCTGCATTTTGACCGGACGAGAAAGGATGCGAGGGATCATGTCACAGGAAGAACAGAGTGCGGGTTTGTTCAACAAGGCGAAGGCTGCAGCTCTGGCCTTGAAGGGCAACGAGGCTTCGGCCAAGTCGGCTCAGAACGAGGCTTCGGATAGCGCCAAGAACGCGGCTGCGGCGGAGGTCGCCAAGGCAGCCGCAGGCGGCATGAGCGAGGTCAACCAGGCGCTCGCCAAGATTCGCGCCCAGAAGGGCCTCGCGCCCGCAGGTGTCGCCGGCGACCCTCCGACAGGTTCGGCATCCACGGCTGAAGGCCCGCGCGTGAACCCTCCTGAGGAGCCTCCGCTCGATTCTCCAGACCCCGACCCGAACGCGCCTGAGACGCCCGCCGCGGTGCCCGTGGAGGGCAAGCGCGGTCGCGGAAGGCCGAAGGGGACGACAGCGGTGGTGTCGGGCGGAACGTCACCAGCGCTGTTCCTCGCAGGGATGCTCGTGCGCGCGGGTGCCTACGACATCGGTGACGCGGACTACGCCAAGAAGGTTGCTACCAAGGCCCGCGAGCTCGCCAAGGAACTCGAGGAATGAACGAAGAGGCGGCAGTCGTGGCTCAAGCTGCCGCAGCGCTTGAGACGGAAGGCTGGAGCATGTTTCGTCACAACGGTGTGCCCGTGTTTTCTCGCATCGTTTCGCACGGCGGTTCTAATTGGCGCCTTCGTGTGATTGTGCTTGAGCGCGACGTTATGGTGCAGCTTCAATCCGATACGGGAGCTTTTGTAGAGATCCAGAACCAGAAAATAGAGATCCAAGACCGTCTCTTCGAGCTGCTTGTGAGACGAAAGTCGAGCATCGTCGAGGATGTGAAAAATGCGGTTCTGTTCGCATCGACTCGTCTCGGCAGCATGTACTCCGCTGTGACTAAGGTGGTTTAGTGAAGATGCTCGACAATCCCGAACTCTTGGAGCGCATCCGCGCGCGCGTCGGTCGCATGTTCAAGCGCGACGGCGTGCCGAACACGAGCGAGCTCCAGCGCATCCTCAATCTTCCACGTCGGGTCTGGAAAGACGACCCGCGCTTGGGTGAGTTGGTCGAGGTTCTGACCACGTACTTGAAGAAGCCAGAAGGCACGATGGAGCTCTGGCCGGTGCAGGCGAAGGCGCTCGAAGAGTTGCACGACCTGGGCTTCTTGTTCGGAAAGTTGCCCATCGGAGAGGGTAAAACCCTCGTGAGCTTCCTCGCCCCGCGCGTGCTCGATACGGACGGGAGGCCTACGAGGGCGTTGTTGATCGTTCCGGCGAAGTTGCGCGAGAAAACCTACGCCGAATTCAGCGTCCTCCGAGAGCACTGGCAAGAATCAGCGTGGGTGTTGCGTGAGCCCGTGGTGAGCTACGAGAAAATCTCACGCGAGGGTGGGACTGAGCTGCTCGAGGAACTTGCTCCGGACTTGCTCATTCTCGACGAAGCCCACCGTGTGAAGAACCTCTCCGCGGCGTGCACCAGGCGCATCAATGCCTACATCGAGGCGCACCGCCCGCGCGTCGTCGCGATGTCTGGCACGTTCACGAACCGGAGCTTGCTCGATTTTGCTCACATCCTCCGTTGGTGCATGCCAGGCGAGAAGATGCCGCTCCCGCAGATTAAGCAGGAGCTCGAAGTCTGGGCCGCGGCGCTCGACGAGATGAAGTTCAACGGCAAGAGGGTCGAGGTCGATGTCGGCGCGCTCAAGCGGTTTTGCCGAGACGAAGAGTTCACTCGCGTTGGTGTTCGCGAGGCATTCAAACGCCGTTTGAATGAGACGCCTGGCATCGTGGCGGTGGAGGCCAAAGGTTGCGCGGCATCTTTGAACGTCGTCTTGACGCCTGTCATAGGCTACCGCGAGAGGACCCGAGAGTTCGCGCGCAAGCTCCGTGCTGGTGAGAAGCCGAACGGTGATGCGGTCACCGATGACGACCTCGCCGCGCGCTGGCGTATCTTCCGCACGCTCACGTCGGGGTTCTGGCTCGCTTGGCAGCCGCAGCCTCCGGAGAAATGGCTCAAGGCCCGGCGCGCGTGGAAAGCCTCAGCGCGAAGAGTGCTCGAGCAGCACTGGCCGGGGTTGGAGAGCGAGGCTTTGGTCGCGAAGGCCGCTTCGCGTGATGCGTTACCAGGCGTCGTGAATCCCGGTAGCATAGTTGTGTCAGCTTACCGGGAGTGGAAGAGTATCGAGAACGAGCACAGGCACGACGTTGTGCCGGTGTGGGTCGACGACACGATGCTCCGCTTCGTCGACGACTGGCGCAAAGACCACGTCGGCATTGTCTGGGTGAGCGAAGTCGCGCTGGGCGAGAGGCTTCAGGCAGACCTGGGCCTTCCGTACTTCCACGAACTCGGGCGCTGCGGTAAGAAACTCATCGACGATGCCGACCCGAAGGACGGCTGCATCGTCGCGAGCGTTGGTTCGAACGCCGAGGGTCGAAACTTGCAGCGCTGGAACGACAACTTGGTTGTCAGTCTACCCCCGACAGGTTCCGTCGTTGAGCAGATGGTTGGTAGGACACACCGGCCTGGGCAAGAGGCTGATGAGGTCTGGGTCGAGATCGCCCTCGGCTGTGACGTCGAGTTCGAATGCTGGCTGCAGGCGATGCGCGATGTGCGCTACGCCGAGGCTACTGAAGGCTCGAAGAAACTCACGCGCGCGACCGTGAGCCCATTCAAGTTGCCGAAGATGGACGGTGCTCTGTGGTGAGCGACCGGCAGAAGGACCACGTCCTGAAGCTCGTTCGGGAGCTGTTGAAAGAGGTGCCGCTGCATCTTCCTATCATAGATAAGCTCTGCGCGGCGGTCTTAGAGATCGACGAGCTGGAGCGCCGACGCAAGGAGAGCCGTCGGCGGAAGTACCGAGGGTATTTGAAGAAGTACGGTGTCAAAGAAGGCCGGCGACTGTGGCGACAGAGACTTGTGCGTTGGTACAAGTAAAATTTCCCCTCCCATTTCGGGAGGGTAGGTTAGAGGAGAAACAGCATGGGACAATTCAGTGAGTTGTTTGGCGCGGTCGGTGAAGCGAAGGTCACCAAGAGCGGCAACTGGTTCAAGGAGGGGAGCTTCAAGGTGAAGCTCTTGGCTGTGAAGGCGATCTTGTCGCAGGAGGACCAGAGTCCCTTGTTCATCGTCGAAACGAAGGTGCTCGAGAGCTCGAACGACGAGATCAAAATCGGCTCCGAGCGCAGTCAGGTCATCGACCTGACGAACGTGATGGGCAAACCGAACATGAAGTCGTTCATTGCCGCGGTGAGCGGCGTGGACCCGGTGGCAGAGGATGCCGCGGCGAAGGTGTGTCAGTTCTGGTCGAAGAAGCTCGGCATGGATCTGACGTTCGCGCAGATTTGTGACATCTGCGTCGACGAGAAGACCAACCCCCTCGAAGGCACCATCATGGACCTCGAGTGCGTCATGATTCGCACCAAGCCCAAGCAGGGGCGCCCTGAGGGTGGCGAGTTCACGAAGCACAACTGGCAGCCGAGGGACACCTCCAAGGACTGACGGCCGGACCTCGAACCTCCTTTGCAGCCCGCGAGAGCGGGAAGGTTCGGTCGGTTGGACGGAGTTGTCCCGTCCGTGCTCCCTCTTTTTCGGTGGGATGGAGCGAAACGGGGCCCCGAAAGGGAAACAGAGAAGACATGACCGCCATAGGCTTCGACCAAGAGACGTGGCTCATCCGCCCCGGACGCCTTGCGCCGCCGGTCGTCTGCATCACGACCGCGACGCTGCGGCCTCTAGGGGTTGTTGAAGGTAGTCTCCGCGCTCGCGCCGACGGGCACATGCATGATGCCTTCCTGAGCGTTCTCAGCCAAGACCCTATCTACGGCGCCAACATTGCCTACGACATGTGCTGCGCGCTGCGCGAATGGCCGGACCTTTTTCATCGCGTGTTCGAGGCCTACGACGAGGGCCGCATCGTCGATGTAGCTCTCAGTCAGCAACTCATCGACAACGCCAAAGGTCGGATGACCCACATTCAGCGCACCCAAGGCTACTCCTTGGTCGCGCTCGAAAAGCGCTGGCTCAAGCGCGACCGTACAGCAGAGAAGGGTCCAGATGCCTGGCGCCTGCGGTACCGTGAACTCCACGACGTACCGGCCGCCCAATGGCCCAAAGAAGCCGTCGAGTACGCCCTCGACGATGCTGAAGGGGTTTTGTTGATCGGCAACGCCCAGTGGGACAGCGTGGACCGGAAATACCTTGCAGACTCCCCAGCTCAGGCGCGGGCGGCTTTCGCGCTGCAGTTGTTGATGTGCTGGGGGGTGAAGACGGACCCCGACAAAATTGAACGCCTCCGTGCCGTGGCCAGCGAGACGTACGAGCGCGTCTCGGTCGGCCTCGTCGCCGAGGGGTTGGTAAGGAAAGATGGCACGCGCAACATCCGCCTCGCACAGGCACGCATGCTCAAGGTGTGCAAAGAGTCAGGCTTGCGGCCGAAGCTCACGGGCGCAGGCTACGAGAAGTTCATGCTCCGGGTGGGGGAGAAGAAGGTGAAAAACCTCGAGCCCGAGGACGTGCTCACCGAAGAGGAGTTGATTCAGTACCTCTCCGTAGACGAAGACGCGTGTGACGAGTCCGGCGACCAACTCTTGAAGGACTACTCTACACGTACGCAGCTCCACAACATCTTGAACACACACGTGCCGGACCTGTCGAAGGGCGTCTCGGAGCCTATCCAACCGCGCTACATCCCGTTGGTGGAATCGGGCCGCACAGCGTGTGCGAAGAGTCGCGCTGAAGGTAAAAAAGGTAAGAGCCCCACGAACGGGCTCCAGTTCCAGAATCCGAAGACTTCCTTGGAAGGTTTTCCTGAAGGCGTCGGCGTCCGCGAGTGCGTCGTTGCGCGCCCTGAAAAGCTCCTCGCCGACAACGACTTCACTGGCCTTGAACTTTGCACCGGCGCCCAGGTATGTGTGTCGATCGTCGGGTATTCGCGTTTGGGGGAGGCTTTGAATGCCGGTCGAGATCCCCACCTCCAGCTCGGCGCCAAGCTCATGGGCATCTCGTACGAGGAGGCGCTGAGCCGAAAGCACGAGAAAGAGGTCAAGCACTACAGAGGCATCTCAAAGCCAATTAATTTCGGGCTGCCGGGGGGCATGGGCGTGCGCGGGCTTATGGCTTTTGCACGAGGGTATGGCTTCAATTGGTCCCGTGAAGAGGCGCAACAATACCGCTACGATTTTTTTGGGGAGTGGCCCGAGTGGAGGGATTTCTTCAAGTGGGCCAAGGACCACATAGACCCGGTCACAGGCCGTGGTTGGATTGAGCAACTGTTTGTCAAACGTGTTCGCGGCGGTGTGACGTTCCCAGCACTCTGCAACAGCAGCTTTCAAGGTTTGGGCGCCGATGGTGCCAAGAACGCACTCTACGAAGTTCAGAAGCGCTGCTACGTGAAGGAGCAAGGTTCGGTCCTGTATGGCGCTAGACCTGTTGGGTTCATCCACGATGAAATCCTCGCCGAGGTCGATGAGGCCATCGCCCACGAACAAGCCTTCGAGATGGCAAACGTCATGGTCGCGGGATGCAACAAGTTCCTCCCGGACGTTCCGGTCAAGTGCGCGCCTGCTCTCTGCAAGCGCTGGATGAAGGGTCCCGAAGCCGTCTTCGACAAGAACGGGCGCTTGCAGCCGTACGACTTGGCGCGAGAGGGTCGGTGGGATGTGTACTGGGACCAGAACGCGGAGGCGAAGGTGAAATGGCAATGACCCCCGGCCGAAAAGATGACATCCAAAAAGCCCCTTGGGACCTCCTTCCGTGGGGTGCAGTCCAGGCCGTCGTGGACGTGCTCGAGCACGGCCGCCGCAAGTACGACGCTGACAACTGGCGCAACGTGCCGGAGCCGCGCCGCCGGTATTTTGCGGCGATGGTCCGTCACATGGTCGCTTGGCGCCGCGGAGAGAAGCTCGACCCCGAGAGCGGCTTCTCGCACCTCGCGCACGCTGCCTGCTGTCTACTATTCCTCTTGGAGCTCGAGGTCGGCTTAGGACCAACGAGCGCGGAGATGGACGGGCCTCATGTCTCGTAACCTCGGTCGCACCGATTGCAAGTATTGCCCAGGCGAGGTCGTGTTGGTTGAAGAACCGCGTCCTCTTACTCCTGAACAGGGAGGCAAGTACCACACGGGGATGCTAGCCGCGAACGTGGAGTGCGCTGCTTGTCTGGCACAGTACCTCGCTTGGTGCTCGTCCCCTCCTGGGTCGGGGCGGAACGTGGTCTTGAACGACAAAGGATTCTACGACTTGTCGTTCAGGCACTCGTTCAATGATGAACCGAGCGATCGCGATCTTCCACGGTACGAGATTGGACTCGCGCGTGTCGGTCTTTTCCAGAAAGACGGCTACGCACGTCTCGGAACCCTTTGTCTGCGATGCGGAGCGGATGTCTTGAGGCCGCTCGGAATTACGGAATGCCGGAAGGGAAGGACGTTTGCCACGAGTGCGACGTGAAACCATGGTACCAGCAGAAAACTGAAAAGGAGGGTTTGGAGTGAGCTTCGCCGCAAAGATTCTTGCTGACTCGCTTTCGCCTGATGGCGTGCGACTCACAACTTTTCAGACCACTTTCCCGCGCAGCATTCTCGCAGAATTCAATACTCACCGGATGTTTTCACGTAACTCTGCGTCAAGTCGTGCCATCCCGGTCGAGAAGATGATCAAGATGGTGATGGAGAATCCCTACGTCCCGCCATCGTGGGGCAAGAATCAGAAGGGGATGCAGGCAGACACGAGTTTCGATCATGCCGATGACATCTCGTTCTGTGAGGAGAACTGGTTGCACACCCGAGACTTGGCGGTTCAGAAAACGAAGCTCTTGCTTGATCGTGGCGTCCACAAGCAGTTGACCAACCGTCTCCTCGAACCCTTCATGTGGCACACATGCATCGTGACCGCGACCGAGTGGTCGAACTTCTTCCATCTACGTAATCACAAAGACGCGCATCCCGATATTCAGATCATCGCGCGCATGATGCAGGAGTTGTACGAGTCGAGTGAGCCGAAGAAACTGGACTACGGTGAGTGGCACCTACCGCTGGTGACAAACGAGGAGTGCATCGAGTGGCATCTGGACTCAGGTCCAGGTGAAGATTCTACACAAGAATGGAAAGACGAATTGTGGAGGAAAGTCTCCGTAGCACGGCACCCGGACTTGCTCGACGACACGAAGTCGGCGGAGCGCTCGCTCGGCATGGAGGCCGGGTTTGCGTGGGGTGAGGCGGCAGACGTTTGCGCGGTGTACGAGGATTTGAATCTCGCTGAAGGCACGCTCTACAGTTTGGGCATGCTCGATGGTATCGAACGCGCCAAAAGGAGAGGTTTGCAACCTGAGATCCGTCGATTGCCGGACAACCTGTGGCAAAAATTTGTCGAGCGCTATCCTGAACTCAAGAGGCCGCGATGACCGCCGAAGACAACCAAGACCTCGACCCCGCCTGGCTCAAGAAGCTCGACGCCGACCTCAAGGACCTCGAGCGCACGGACCCGAAAGTCGCCGAGGCCAAGCGGAAGTACGATGCTGCAGCTAAGAAGGTCCTCGCCCTCCCGCTTCCGACGCAGCTCCTGCTCCTCGACCGCGACGAACTCGCGCTCGGTGTCTCCGACATTGACGCGCCGGCGGACTACCGTAGCGCCCTCCTCGACCGCCCGGAGGTCTTGGAGGTCCGCGAGGCCATCCTCTCCGGAGACGTCACCGAAGCCGACGTCGCGCGTTGGGTGGCAATCCGCCTGCAGGCTTTCAAGCAGGGTGAGCATTTCGCTCACGAGCGCGCGTTCTGCGCTCTGGTCGTCGCGCTCGAGGCCGTGCCGACACCGTCCGCTAAGGGCTTCATCGACAACATGGCCGCTTCTCAGGCCCACGAGCTGTCGATGCTGCCGAAAGTCGCCAACGAGTGCTTGAAGGCTCGCTTAGAGGCTAAGCTCGACCCGCCACCGCAGGAGCTGCAACTGGCCGGTAGCGGAAAATGCCACTGCGGCGTCGAGTACATCGTCATTCGTCAGGCTGGAAAAGACACAGCGCGGCACAAGGAGCCGGTGTGTGAGTTGTTCAATCGCACTGGGCGCGTGAGCTTGAGCCGGGTCGAACGTCGGGCGCTGGCGGCGAGGAAGCGATGATTCTTGAACTCCTCGCCCTCGGCGGCTTTGGTTGGCTCTTCGACCAAGTGACAAGCACGGAAGTCGCCGTTGGGTATCGGTGCAAGCTCTGCGATTGGCATACGCCGTACGGTGACCCTCGGACCTTCCAGTACGACATCGAAGCTAAAGAAGACGCCAACGCTCTGTTCAAGATGCACGTCAAAGACGCGCATCCGGCGGTGTATTCAGAGCTGTACCCCCATGTAATGGAGGATTTGTGAAGATTCTTTCGGATAGAATAATATGAGCGGCGGGCAAGTCCGCCCCTAGAGGAGGATGAGGAGATGCTGAAGCCGTCGAGGATCGAGGTGTGGTGGGATGCGCAGGATCCGGCCGACGCCGGATGGGCGTGGACAGCGTATGGGTGGCGCTACGGTGAGGAGATCGAGATCGACGATGGTGCGCTACCTTCCCGTCATCGCAATACGTCGGACCGGCGCTTGGCCATGCTCGCCCGGCGCGAAGCTGGTGTCGCCGGAGATAGGGCGGTGACAGTCGAGGTGCGCCGAGTCGTTTGAGCCACTGTCGAAGTTGGCTTAATATGAGCGGCGGGCAAGTCCGCCCCTAGAGGAGAGCACGGTCACCGATGGCACGCTGGCCAGCGCTTGAACACAACCTTCGTGCGTGTCGTCGGGTCCTCGGGCGCGCACCAAAGGTCGATAGACCTTTGTGGGGCGAAGAGCCGTGCGTGCTCCCGTTGAACGTGCGCGGCATCGAAGTTCTGATCTCGGTCGACCGCTTCGACCAGTGTGAAGTTGGATACTACACTGTCGCGATTGAGAATATTGTCGTGGCCGTAGCGCTTGCGCGCGATAAAGCTGCGGTCGACAAAACATTTGGTGACAGATTTCGATTGCTCAGAAAGAGGTTCAAGTGCGTCGGTATGGTACTCAACAAGCGTGAGCTTGCGAAAGAAAAGCACATGCGGGCGGCACGTCGGCGATCAAACAACCGAAAGCGGTCGAGGAGCCCACCGGGCGCGTGAGCTTGAGCCGGGTTGAACGTCGAGCACTGGTGGAGAGGAAGCGATGATTCTCACATGCCCGCGCTCTACAACGAGATAGAACCCTACGCGGTAGAGTGGTTGAGGAATCTTGAACGAAGAGGAGATATCGCGCCTGGCGCAGTTGATGCGCGCAGCGTTAGGGACCTCGCACCCGACGACGTTCGAGACGTCGCGCAGTTCCACGCCTTCGCTGGCATCGGTGTCTGGAGCCATGCACTCCGACTCGCCGGTTGGCCAGACGAGCTTCCAGTTTGGACCGGGAGTTGCCCATGCTTTCCGGCAGGGACGCTGGTGCTGACGCGCCGTGGTTACCTTCCAATTGAAGCCGTGATCGTTGGGGATGAAGTGCTTACCCATCGAGCTAGGTGGCGTACCGTTCAGGCGGTTGGTTCAGAAGAAGCCAATCTGATACGGGTGCGCGGGCAAGGACATTGGGGGTTGCTTACAACCTCTAATCATCCATTCCTCACAGGCCTGGAAGAGTGGACGCCGGCGCGCAATCTAGCCGGTAAGCGGTGGAGAACCGTTGCTAAAGTACCCACGAGCGATATCCCGGCGATTGGGAACGGCCGTGGTGTTATGTTTGATCGCAACCGTTGGCGTGCTACCGGGTGGAAGAATGGCCGCTCTGTCTATCTCGGCCGATATTGCACGGAAGCCGAAGCAGTTACACGCCGTCGGCGGGCTCAGCGCGACGGTGAGATCGATGTGCGCGGAGCTGATGGTAGTGACCCTGCGACGCTCGGCTTCGCTCGGTTTCTCGGCTATTGGGTTGGTGACGGTTGGACGAGTGGCGATAGCGTACACCTCTGCGGCGCGTTGAGTGATGGGCCTCTACTACACGAAATTATGTTTGGGGCAGGATTGTCTTGTTCACTCTCGATGGAGCGCACTGGCGCGCGAGGGCGCTGCGGCTCCAGAGATCTGGTACGGTGGCTAAACACACATTTTGGCTCGACGGCGGCCGGTAAGTCTTTGCCAGCGTGGTTGCATGGCACAACACTTGAATGGAGAAACGCTTTTTTGGATGGATACTGGCAAGCCGATGGTCATGATGGACCCGGAGTTCGGCAATTTACTACAACCTCTCGCGCTCTGGCTGTTGGCGTCCGAGTGTTACTGAACCAGAAAGGCGTGTCGGCGTCGATCCTATGGCACCGCACCAGTTCTGAGCGACATATAAAAGGACGAAGCGTAAAGACTGCAGGAGGATTCTATCGCGTGTCTGCCTATCAGCGCTCTCGCTCATTCAAATTTGGAGGCGCGCATGGGATTGGGTATGTACGAACAGTTGAAACTGCTGGACGAGAGCGAGTGTTCAACCTCGCCGTCTCCGAGGACGAGAGCTATACCGCAGACGGAGTCGTTGTTCACAACTGCCAGCCGTTCAGCGTCGCCGGACGCCGCCGAGGAACAAGCGACGAGCGGCACCTGTGGCCTGAGTGGTTCAGGCTCATCCGAGAGTGCCGCCCTAACGTCGTGTTTGGCGAGCAAGTTGCGAGCCCTGCTGGACGGACGTGGTTCGACGCTGTTTCGGCTGACCTGGAAGGGGTGGGTTACGCCGTCGGGGCGGCGGATCTGTGCGCTGCGAGCGCGGGCGCACCGCACATCAGGCAACGGCTGTACTTCGTGGCCCACCTGTCAAGCGCGGGACGGGTGGGCGACACCGGCAGCACGCGACTGGAAGGACGGCAGGGCGAGCGAGGTGACCATGCAACGGAACAGCCGGCCGCTGAACGAGCAAGCGGTGGGATTGCTAACTTCTGGTCCGATGCCGAATGGATCCCCTGTCTCGACGGGAAAGCGAGGCCAGTTGAACCCGGCACATTCCCGCTGGCTCATGGGCATTCCGGTCGAGTGGCTGTGGTGCGCGCCCGAGAATCGACCGGAGCCTCGGTTCAAGAAACGCACTGGTACAACCGGAGAGGCGCGCTCCAAGGAATCGGGAACGCAATCGTCGCGCAGGTCGCGGCGACGTTCGTCAGAGCGGCCATGGCTGCGCTCAACGTGAAAACGCCATGACCCACGCCCTCCTCTGCATCCTCCTGCGCCTCTCGGTCCCGGTCACGCTCGGCATGCACGAGGCCATCGCGACAGATCCCGCGCTCCGGTGGGGCACGCACGTGCGCCTGTCGCCGTCGTCGGCGCACTACCTGCGCAGCGAGACGTGGCCGACGCCGCACCCGAGGGCGAGGTGTGCGAAGCGGCGCGGGGTGTGGGTGTGCGGGAAGGGGAGGCGGTGATGGTGACGGCCGTGACCGATGGCGCACCGCGCGCCGCCACGCACGACGCCACGTACGCCGCCACGGAGGT
>Ga0187892_10009874_pt1 | contig 12331 bp, 8 predicted proteins | sample MA1701073metaG_FD_139345 | JGI IMG/M metagenome (GOLD analysis project Ga0187892, IMG submission 139345) | Bio-ooze microbial communities from a basaltic lava cave in the Kipuka Kanohina Cave System on the Island of Hawaii, USA - MA170107-3 metaG ...
CCGTGCCGGATGCGCCGCTGGCTGCCGCCTGCTTCGAGCAGGAGCGCACCGTCGCCGTCCACGCCTCGTGCAATGCCTTCGATCACCTGCTCGCCCGACCAGACACGCACGCAGCGGCCGGCGAGTGCATCCGCCGCGCGCCACTCCTCCGCGAACGCGGCCATGCCGCGGGCGCCGAACTCCTCGAGCATCAGTGCGAGCTCGCCGATCAGTGCAGCCGCGGCCGCGTTGCGCGCGGGCGGCGGGCCGAGTGCGGCCAGGTCGGTGACTTCCAGGCCGTCGCTCGCAGCCGCCGCCCGCGCGGGCTCCGGCAGGCGCAGATTGAGGCCGACGCCCACGACCACGTAGGTCGCCGCGGCATCACCGCGCAGATCGATCAGCACGCCGCCGAGCTTGCGCCCTTCGTGCAGCAGGTCGTTCGGCCATTTGAGCGTGAGACCTGAGCAGGACAGGCGCGCCAGCGCGCGCAGCACCGCCACTCCGGCCGCGAGCGAGAGCGCCGACATCGCCGCCGGCGGTTCGCGAAAGCACCAGTTCAGCGACAGGCAGAGGCCGGATCCGAAGGGCACGAGCCAGCGCCGGCCGCGGCGGCCGCGGCCCGCGGTCTGGTATTCCGCGAGACAGACGTCGAACTGCCGCGGCGGCAGGTCCGTGACGGCGAGCAGGCGGTCGCTGGTCGAGTCGATTACCCGGTGCAGCTCGAGCCGGCGCAGACGGCTCGCAGGCCACTCGGGCAGTGCGCGCCGGATTGCGGCCTCGTCGAGCAGCTCGAGCGGCTGCACGGCGGGCGTCACGTGCGCGGCGTCCGCGGCCGGAACAGCCACAGGCGCGAAAGCCGGTGCTCGCTGCCCGCGCGCATGCGCGCAATGTTGCCGCGATGCGCCCAGGCGATGAAGAACGCCATCGCCCAGGCGAAAGCCGCGAGCGATCGCGCACCCGGATGCAGCACAACGACGGTCACGGGTACGGATGCCGCGGCGAGCATGGTCGACAGCCCGGCAAAGCCCGAGAGCGCCGCGACCAGCAGCCAGACCGCGACCGCGACCGGCACCGCGGCAGGCGCGAGCGCGAGCAGCGTGCCGACGAAGGTCGCACCGCCTTTGCCGCCGCGGAACTCGTGGAACAGCGGCCACACGTGCCCCATGATCGCGGCGGCGGCACAGGCGGCGGCGAGCCAATCGCGGTCGAGCGCGGCATCGATGGCGATACCCGGCAACAAGGTGCCCGGCAGCCATCCCGCCGCAAGCCAACCCTTGCCGACGTCTATGGCTACGGTGACGATCGCAAAGCCGAGTCCCTGGGTGCGCAGCGCATTGGTTCCGCCCAGGTTGCCGCTGCCCTGCGCGCGGATGTCGATGCCGCGCGCGGCGCCGGCGATGAGCCCGCCCATCACCGAGCCGAAGAGGTACGCCAGCAGCGTCTTGAGGCCGAGTTCGAGCAAGGCGGGCTCCGGCGCAGGGATGCGGAAATTCTATCAGCCGCTTGTGCGAGGCAGGAAAACCTCGGCGATCATGCAGCGCACGCTGCCGCCGCCATGGCGCTCGATGACCGGGATCGGCGCGGTCAGGATGCGCCCGTGGCGCGCCAGCGCGGCGCGCGCGGGAGGCGGCAGGCTCTCCCAGGCCGCATCAGACATCGCGATGATCTGCACGCCGTTCTGCGCACGCAGCGCCAGCAGATTGCCCGCAAAGCCGTGCATCGCCTCGCTGCCGATCAGGATGGGCGCATGACCGGCGGATTCCAGTTCGCGCTGCACGGCCGCGCGCAGGCTGGCGTCGGCGATCGCCTCGGCGCATAGCACCGAGAAGCCCTCGCCGATCGCCATCAGGACGTTCGTGTGATAAAGCGGCTCGCCCGCCGGCCCGCGCGCGTCGAAGGCGACCACGCGGTAGCCGAGCCGCGCGGCGAAGTCCGCGAGCGCCGCCGGCGTCGTGCGCGGCGAGCGGCAAGCATAGGCGATGCGGTGGCAGCGATCGAGCACCAGGCTGCCGGTGCCCTCGAGGAATTCGCCGCGCGTCTCCCAGGGGCTGAGGTCGAGCGTGCGCGCGATCCGGTAACCCGCATGCGCGAGTTGCGTGACGAGCTCGGGACGCCGCTCCGCGCGCCGCGACGCCGCCATCATCGGGTAAAGCACCACGGTGCCGTCGGCGTGGAAGCTCACCCAGTTGTTCGGGAAGCAGGCATCGGGCTTGGCCGGCTCGGCGGAATCCTCGACCACGTGCACGCGCACGCCCGCGGCGTCAAGTTGCGCCGTCAGAGCGTCGAACTCGCGCCGCGCGGCGGCGGTGGCCTCCGGATCGGCACCGGCCTGCTGGAAGCGGTTGGAGTCCGCGGTCTCCGGATTCGGGCCGAAGCGCGCCGGCCGCACCATGAGCACCGCATCCGCGCATTGCCGTTCGGGCTGCGAATGGCCCTGCATGCGGCCAGTCTAAGCGGGCAGGCGCCCGCGGCCAAAGAAAAGGGCGCGGCGGTTGCCCGCCGCGCCCCGATCCTCGTCAGGCTGACTCAGAACTCGAAGCGGACGCCGAGCTGGACTTTCCAGACCGAGGGCAGGGCCGACAGAGTGTGGGAGGGCGCAGTCGGACCGAGCGACCCCGAGCGCGGCCGGTATACGTAGCAGGTCGCTCCGCCACCCGGGCACGGCGCCGCGGGCGTCGCCGTGTGGATGCGGTTCACGTCCACGACCGGAGACACGTAGGGGAAGCTGATCTGCCGCAGCTGGCCCCAGGACGAGTTGATCATATTCGCGAAATTCTCGATGTCGAGCGTGAGCGCGCCGCGGACACGGCCCCAGATCGGCAGTTCCTGCGACAGCCGCAGGTCGAGGACCGACAGCCAGCGGCTCTTGAACCGATTGCGCGGCGTGATCCGCCCGCGGTACGCCTCGAGTCCCTGGTTCTGGACGAAAGCCTCCATGTCGGTCGCGAACTGCGCGGAACGTGCCGGGTTGACGATCGACGTCGACGTGCAACCCGGAACCACCGGCATCATCGGATTGGGACCGACATCCGCGCTCGTGCACAGCGCTTCGAAGATCACGTCGCCGTTCGGCACGTAGAACAGGTGCCGCTGGCGCGAAGCCTGGCGCGGGTCGCCCCAGACGCCCGGGCCGCCAATGGTGTAGCTGAACGGGCGGCCCGAGCGGCGCTCGCCGACCAGCGAGATGCTGGTCTCGTAGTCGCCGAAGAAGGCCTTGCGCCAGGTCAGGGCGCCCTTGAACTGGTGCTCTATCTCGTAGTTCGAGGTCGCGACGCCGGGGTTGTTCGGGTCGCTGACTGCGATATTGTCCCAGTTCGACGAGGCCTGAGAGCTCGTGCCGGGATTGACGTCCGTGACGTCCTGGTAACCGTAGCCCAGATAGGCGTCGAAGCGGCCCGCGCGCGTGCGCCAGGTCTTGTTGAAGTCGAGCGTGACGACCGTGCCTTCGCCCTCGCTGGTATTGGTCAGCAGCAAATCCTGGATTTCCGAGCCGCGGTTGTCCGTCGCGCAAGGATTCGCCGGCGTGCAGCCGAGCGAACGGCGTGTGTAGATCGGCCGGCCGTCCGGCGCCGTTCCAGTCTGGATCAGGCGGATGTCCTGCCACAGCACCTCGTCCTTGACCCGGGAAAGGATGACGTCGGCCGACATTTCGATGTCCCACGGCAGCAGATGCTTGATGCCGAGGTTCCAGCGGTACTGCGACGGGACTTCGAACGACGGATCGATGGCATTCATTGGACCGTCGGTGTTGGCGGCGTGTAGCGCCTGGTAAAACGCCGGAAGGTCGAAGCCATCGATGTTGATCAACACGCAGTTCGGCGCCGGATTCGGGACCGCGCAGGCAGCCTGCGACGGTGGAGCCTGGTTCGGGACATTGGTCTCAACTACCGTGCCGTCGAGAGCGAAGCTGTTCGACACCCACACGTTCGGGGTGCCGCCGCCGAACAGTCCCCAGCCGCCGTAGATCGTGGTCTCCGGCCGCCACTGCCAATTGAAGCCGATGCGCGGCATGATGAGATCGCGGCCATCGAGCGTCTCGGTGTTGGTGAACCCGTAGCGGCTTGTGAAGTTCGCGCTCACGCGCGGGCGGTCGCTGCCCGAGAACGAATCCATGCGCACGCCAGCCTGGATCTTGAAGTCCGGCGTGACTTGCCATTCGTCCTGCACGTAGAAGCTGTCAACGTCGTATCCGAAGCGCCCCGCGCCGTCGATCGCATTGTTGGAATTGGCATTCCGGTAGTTGAACGCGCGGGCCGTCCGGTTCTGGAAGGCCGTGATGCCGTCGCAGGAGCCCAAACCCGGGCAGAAGATGAATTGCCCTTGGCTCCGCGCCACGAACAGGTTGTAGATATCGAGCATCTCGCGCTCGTAGCCCACCGTCAGCGTGTGATCGCCCAGGAAGAAGTTGCCCTTCAGCTTGAAGGTGTCGAGGTCGTTGGTCAGTTCGTTCGCGTGGCGGAACTCGTCCGGGCCCAGGAACATCGTGCCGCCAGATAGCGTGCGGATCTGCATTTCGGCGAAATCCGTGCCAAGGAGCGACACCTGCCCGGTCTCGACCTCCTTGCGCGCGGCCTTGAACTCGGTCGAGAACCACTCGTTCCAGTCGGAGAACACCTGCAAAGAGGTGGACTCCATCAAGACCGATCGGTTGTACCAGTTCGAGGGCGCCGATATGCGGTTCTGCGAAGAGCTGTTGTTCGAGGTGACGACCTCATTGCCCTCGGTGCGCTGCCAGGCAATCGAGGCGCGGTGCGCATCGCTGATGTTCCAGTCGATCTTCGCGAGCATCTTCTCGTCTTCTTCCGGGAGCGTGCCGAGACGATTCGCACCAGCGTCAAAGCCGTACACGTTCTGGGCGATGCCCATGATCTGGTCGTACTCGGCTTGCGTCACGCCCGTCTCGACCGGGAATCCGGAGCCGCGCGGGCCGAACTCCTGCGGCGCGATCTTGTCGAGTTTCTCGTAGCTGCCGAAGAAGAAAAGCTTGTCCTTGATGATCGGCCCGCCGAAGGTGCCGCCGTAGGTCTCCTCTTCGAAAGTGAAGTCCAGATTGCTGCCCTTGCTGCGGTCGCCGACCAGGCCATCGTCGCCCTTGTAATAGAAGGCGGAACCGGTGAACTCGTTGGTGCCGGACTTGGTCACCACATTGATCGTGGATCCGCGGAAATGCCCGTACTCGACAGAGAATGGCGCGGTCAGGATCGAGACCGCCTCGATCGAGTCGATCGAGAGTGGACTGCGCTGCGTCGGGTAGCCGTTGTTGTTGAGGCCGAAGTCGTCGCTCTGCCGCACGCCGTCGATGGTCACGGTGTTGTAGCGGTTGTTGACGCCGCCGATCTCGAGCGCATCGGAATTGGTCGGGTCCACCCAGGCCTTCGGATCGAGACGCACCACGTCCTTGATGTCGCGGCTGATCGAGGGCAGGTTCCGGACTTCCTGTGCGCCGAAGCGGCTGCCGGCGCCGATGCTCACGTCGCGCTCGGCGGCGCCAGTCACCTCGACGCCCGCCAGCTGCGCGATCGGCTGCGCCACCACCGTCACCGAGGTGCGCTGCGCGAGCTGCGTGTACAGGTCCTCGACCACCGCTTCCTGCATGCCTTCGGCACGCGCCGTCACGCGGTACGGGCCGCCGACGCGCAGGCCGGTGGCGGAAAACTGGCCGGAACCGCTGGTGGTCACGCTGGAACTCGTGCCGGAGGGTACGTGCACGATCTCGACCTCCGCGCCCGCGATCGGCTGGCCGTCGGTGCCGACTACGAAGCCGCTGACCTGTGCGCTGGTTTCCTGTGCGCGCGCCACGGGTGCGACGGCGAGTCCGACGGCGAGCGCGCCGACCGCAATGGCCGGGGCGGAGAGGATCGAAGAGACGGCGGCGGCGAGGCGGACCGAGCGGCGGCGATCGGGCATGGACGTAGCTCCCCTAAATTCCATGAAGCCAACAGATACCGGCGTTGCGCCGGTCATACGCTAGTGCCGGAATGTTACAACCTGTTAGCCGCTATTTGCGACTGATACGACCCGTTGTTGCGCGGAGCCGACAACCGTGGCCTGCCATCGGGTCGCGACCCCTGTTACGACAACGGCTTGGCGCGTTTTCCTCAGCGCCTGTCTACGCAGGTCATGGCGCTCAGGCGCTGCCCACGATCCGATCGGCCGCCTTCTCGGCGATCATGATGACGGCTGCGTTGGTGTTGCCGCCCGGCAGCGAGGGCATGACCGAGGCATCCACCACCGAAATGCGCTCGAGACCCTGCAGGCTGAGCGCGGAATCGACCACCGCCATCTCGTCCGAACCCATGCGGCAGGTGCCGACCGGGTGATAGATCGTATCCGCCCGCCGGCGCATGCGCTGGTTGAGCGCCGCGTCCGACTGGCCCTCCTCGCAGAACAGCTCCGCGCCGCGGAAGCGGTCGAGCGGCGCCGCCTGCATGATCTCGCGTGCGGCCTTGACGCCCGCGAGCAGTGCGCGCGCATCGGCCTCCTCGCCCAGGAAATTCGGGTCGATGCGCGGCGCGTCGCGCGGGTCCGACGAGCGCAGGCGCAGGCTGCCGCGGCTCGCCGGCCGCAGCAGCGCGACATGGCAGGTGATGCCGTAGCCGCGATGCAGGCGGCGCGCGTGGTCGTCCACCAGCCCGATCACGAAATGCAGCTGCACGTCGGGCCGCGCGAGTCCCGCGCGCGTGCGCAGGAATGCGCCCGCCTCGGCGAAATTCGTGGTCAGGAGCCCGCGGCCCCGGCTGCGCCAGCGGAAGTAGCCCGGGATCGCGCGCAGGGCGGTGCGCAGCGTGATGCCCATGAGCGTCGGGTCGGAGGAGCGGTAGACGAGTGCAAGATCCACGTGGTCGGCGAGATTGGCTCCGACGCCGGGCAGTTCGTGCACCGGCGTGATGCCGTGGCGCGCGAGCTCCTCGCGCGGGCCGATGCCGGAGAGGAGCAGCAACTGCGGCGAGCCGAACACCCCCGCCGCGAGCAGGAGCTCGCGCCGCGCCGAGACCCGAGCCGCTCCGCCCGCGCCCGCGACTTCGACGCCCGTGACGGCGCGGCCTTCGAGCAGGAGGCGCGTCGCGCGCGTGCCGGTCAGCACGCGCAGATTCGGCCGCGCGAGTGCCGGGCGCAGGAATCCGACCGCGGCGCTGCAGCGGCGCCCGCGCCGCTGCGTCACCTGGTACAGGCCCGCGCCGTCCTGCAGGGCGCCGTTGAAATCGCGGTTCGGCGCGAGACCGCAACGCGTCGCCGCCTCGACGAAGGCGAAGGAGGCATCGACCGGGTCCGCGAGGTCGCAGACCGCCAGCTCGCCGCCAATGCCGTGCCAGCGGTCGGCGCCGCGCGCCTGGTCCTCCGAGCGCCGGAACAGCGGCAGCACCTCCTCGTAGGACCAGCCCGGGTTGCCGGCTGCGGCCCAGTCGTCGTAGTCGCTGCGATGGCCGCGCATGTACACCATCGCGTTGATCGAGCTCGAGCCGCCGAGCACGCGGCCGCGCGGCTGGTAGCCACGCCGCCCGCCGAGCCCCGGCTGCGGCACGGTTTCGAAAGCCCAGTTCAGGCCACGGCGCGGAATCGTGCCGAGGATGCCCGCCGGAATGTGGATCAGGGGCGAGGTGTCGCGCGGACCGGCCTCGATCAGGCAGACCGTGCGCGAGGGATCGGCGCTCAGGCGATTCGCCAGCACGCAGCCCGCGGAGCCCGCGCCGACGATCACGTAGTCGAAAGTCACGGACGACAGCTTGCCATAATGGCCGCATGCAGAGCGCCGCCGCGGAGCTCGTGCCGCATCCCGCGTCGCCGGTCGAGGCGATTCGCGCGGTCGCGGCCTGCATTGCGCACGCGCACGATCACGGCTGGCGCCTGCAGTTCCGCGTCGAAGGGTCGATGTCCCGGCTGCGCTGGCCCGATCGTGCTGCGCCGGATCGGGCCGACGGACTCTGGCAACATAGCTGCTTCGAGGCCTTCCTGCGCGCGGACGGCGATGACGGCTACCACGAGTTCAATTTCGCAACCAGCGGCGCCTGGGCCGCCTGGCGCTTCGCGGCCCGCCGGCGCGGCCGCGAATCACCGGAGCTGCCGCCGCCCGCGATCGGGGTCGAGCGGGGCGCGGAGTTCCTCGAGATGAGCGTCGCGCTCGCACCCGCCGCGCTGCCCTTGCCCGACGGCGCGCGCTGCGTGCACGCCGGGCTGGCCGCGGTGATCGAGGATGACGCGGGCCGGCTCTCGTACTGGGCGCTGGCACACCCCGGCCCGCAGCCGGATTTCCACAATCCCGCCGGATTCGCGATCGCGCTGCCGCTGCGATGAAGTTCGGCATCGACCGGCTGCTCGCCGACCGCGCCGTGAGGAAGCCCCTCGACGGCCGGCGTGTGGCGCTGCTCGCGCACCCGGCCTCGGTCACCGCCGATCTCACCCATTCGCTCGATGCGCTGGCCGCGGTCGAGGACTTCGAGCTCACCGCCGCCTTCGGCCCGCAGCACGGGCTGCGCGGCGACAAGCAGGACAACATGGTCGAATCGGCGGACTTCACCGACCCGGTGCACCGTATCCCCGTATTCAGCCTGTACGGCCAGGTGCGCCGGCCCACGCCGGAAATGATGCAGCACTTCGACGTGCTGCTCGTGGACCTGCAGGATCTCGGCTGCCGTGTGTATACCTTCGTGACGACGCTGCGCTATGTGCTCGAAGCCGCCGCGGCGCATCACAAGGCCGTGTGGGTGCTCGACCGCCCGAACCCCGCGGGCCTTCCGGTCGAGGGCCTGTGCCTCCAGTCCGGCTGGGAGAGTTTCGTCGGCGCAGGCCGCATGCCAATGCGCCACGGCCGCACGCTGGGGGAGCTCGGCGAGTGGTTCGTGAAGGCGCACGCCATCGATGTCGAATACGTGCAGGTCGCCATGGACGGCTGGCGGCCGGCCCAGGCCCCCGGCTACGGCTGGCCCGCCGGCGAGCGCGCCTGGATCAACCCGAGCCCGAATGCGCCCTCGGTCTCGATGGCGCGCTGCTATCCGGGCACGGTGATGCTCGAGGGCACCACGCTCTCCGAGGGGCGCGGCACCACGCGACCGCTCGAGCTGTTCGGCGCGCCGGATCTCGACGCACCCGCGCTGCTCGCGGAAATGCAGGCGCTCGCACCCGACTGGCTCGCCGGCTGCCGATTGCGGCCCTGCTGGTTCGAGCCCACCTTCCACAAGCACCAGGGCCGGCTCTGCGCCGGCCTCCAGATCCACGTGGACGATCCCGGCTACAACCATTCGAAGTTCCGGCCTTGGCGCCTGATCGCGCTCGCCTTCAAGGCGCTGCGTGCGCTGCGCCCCGACTATCCGCTGTGGCGCGACTTTCCCTACGAGTACGAAAGTCGCCTCGCGATCGACGTGATCAGCGGCGGACCGCGGCTGCGCGAGTGGGTGGACGATCCCGGCGCGGCGCCGGGCGACCTCGACGAGGCGGCGCGCCGCGACGAGAACGAATGGCAGGCCAAGGAGTGAGTGCGATGGGAAGACGGATGCTCGCGGGTCTGCTGCTTGCCGGCCTGCCGCTTGCGGCTGCCGCGGAAGTGAAGCTCGCCTCCGCCGATGCGATGCTGATCCGGCACGAGTTCCGGATCGCCGCGCCCGCGGCGCGGGCCTGGCAGTCGCTGCTGCACCCGGAGCGCTGGTGGCCGCCGGACCACACCTGGTCGGGCCGGCGCGAGGCGCTGACGCTGGAGGCGGTCGCGGGCGGCTGCTTCTGCGAGCGCTGGGACGCGGGCAGCGCGCAGCACGTCCGCGTGGTCATGGCGGTGCCGGGCCGGGCGCTCAAGATCGACGCCGCGCTCGGCCCCTTCCTGGAGATGGCAATCAGCGGCATCCTTTCGGTGGCACTCGAGGAAAAGGACAGCGTCACGACCGCGGTCGTGACCTACCGGGTAAGCGGCGATCCGGCGCACCAGCTCGACCGGCTCGCGCCAATCGTGGACCAGGTTCTCGGCATGCAATTCGGCGCCTTCGCGCAGGACGCGGGAGATTGAGGACATGAAAATGTGGACCAAGCGGATTCTCGTCGGGATCGCCGCGGCCTGGGCCGCGCTGGCCGCTGGCATTGCGCCCGCGGAGACGCCGGTGCACGACGCGGCGGCTTTCTATCAGACCGTCGATTACAGCCTGGCCGGCGCCCAGCGGGCCTGGTCGCCGGACGCCGGGCGGCTCCTGATCACGGCGAACCCGGCCGGCGTGTTCAATGCCCACGTGCTCGACCTCGCGACCGGCGAGCAGAAGGCGCTGACGCAATCCACCACCAATGCGGTGTTCGCGATCAGCTGGTTCCCGGACGGCCAGCGTTATCTCTACACCTTCGACGAGGGCGGCAACGAGCTCAACCACGTCTACGTCGGCGGCGCCGGCGACCCGTGCGACCTGACGCCCGGCGAGAAGGTCAAGGCTGGATTCGTCGGGTGGATCGAGGGCGGACGCGCTTTCGTGCTCTCCTCCAACGAGCGCGACCCGAGGTTCTTCGACCTCTACCGCTATGACGCTGCGGACTACAGCCGCAGGCTGGTGTTCCAGAACGAGCTCGGGCTCGACGGCTTCGAGGTGAGCCCGGACGGCACCTGGGCCGCCGCGATCAAGCCGCGCACCTCCGCCGACGACGACGTCTGGCTGGTTTCGCTTGCGGGCAAGGCCGGCCCGAAGAACATCACGGCGCATCAGGGCAATGCCTCGCACCAGGTCCACGAGTTCACGCCCGAAGGCGACGCAATCGTCTACGGCACCGACCAGCACGGCGAGTACGCGCAGGCCTGGACCTATGCGCTCGCGGACGGCGCGAAGAAGCCGCTGATCGCCACCGACTGGGACGTCATGTACGTGACCTACTCGCCCTCGGGCCGGTATCGCGTGCACGGCGTCAACCAAGATGCGTTCACTGCGGTCACGATTCACGACCGCAAGACCGGCGCGGACCTGCGCCTGCCGGCGGGCCTGCCCAGGGGCGATTTGCGCCAGCTGCGCTTTTCGCCCGACGGGAAGCGGATCGCATTCCTGATCAACGCCGACAACTCGCCGTCCAATGTCTTCACGGTGGACCTGGCGAGCGGCGCGTTCCGGCAGTGGACGCAGGCGCTCAACCCGGCGATCGATCCCGCGCACCTCGTCACCAGCACCGTGGTGCGCTACCCGAGTTACGACGGCCTCGCGATCCCGAGCGTGCTCTACCAGCCGCGCGACGCGAGCGCGAAGAACAAGGTGCCGGCGCTGGTTTGGGTGCACGGCGGTCCGGGCGGGCAGAGCCGCATCGGCTACTCCGCCACGATCCAGCACCTGGTCAATCACGGCTACGCAGTGCTGGCCGCGAACAACCGCGGCTCTTCGGGCTACGGCAAGACCTTCTATCACCTGGACGACAAGCGTCACGGCGACGTGGACCTCAAGGACATCGTCGCGGCGCGCCGCTATCTCGAAGGGCTCGACTGGGTGGACGGCGGCAGCATCGGCATCATCGGCGGCAGTTACGGCGGCTACATGGTGATGGCGGCGCTCGCTTTCGAGCCCGCGGCCTTCGATGTCGGCATCAATATCTTCGGCGTGACCAACTGGGAGCGGACGCTCAAGAGCATCCCGCCCTGGTGGGAGTCGTTCAAGGAAGCGCTCTACGACGAGATGGGCGACCCGGCGACCGACGAGGAGCGGCATCGCCGCATCTCGCCGCTGTTCCACGCCAAAAATGTCGTGAAGCCCGTGCTCGTGATCCAGGGTGCGAACGACCCGCGCGTGCTGCAGGTCGAGAGCGACGAGATGGTGGCCGCGGTCAAGGCGAACCAAGTGCCGGTCGATTACGTGCTGTTCCCGGACGAGGGGCACGGATTCGCGAAGCGCGAGAACCGCATCGCGGCCTCGGAGGCGTACGTCAGGTTCCTGGACCGGCACCTGCGCGGCGCGAAGTAGCCGGCCGCGACAAAGAAAAACCCCCCGACGTTTCCGTCGGGGGGTTCCTTTTGGATCCTGGCAGCGACCTACTCTCGCCTGGCCTGCGGCCAAACTACCATCGGCGCAGAGCGTTTTCACTTCCGAGTTCGGAATGGGATCGGGTGGTACCCGCCCGCTATGGCCGCCAGGAAAACTGTCGCCCGCGCCGCCGATCGCCGCCGCGCGGACATGTCGGAATGTGGAACACGCTGATGTGTCGCATCCACGGAGCACCAGGCTCCTTGGGTGTTATATGGTCAAGCCTCACGGGCAATTAGTACTGGTTAGCTGAAGCCGTTACCGGCCTTACACACCCAGCCTATCAACGTCGTCGTCTACGACGGCCCTTCAGGGGGATCGAGTCCCCGGGGAGATCTCATCTTGGGGGGGGCTTCCCGCTTAGATGCTTTCAGCGGTTATCCCGTCCG
>Ga0187892_10009875_pt1 | contig 12331 bp, 10 predicted proteins | sample MA1701073metaG_FD_139345 | JGI IMG/M metagenome (GOLD analysis project Ga0187892, IMG submission 139345) | Bio-ooze microbial communities from a basaltic lava cave in the Kipuka Kanohina Cave System on the Island of Hawaii, USA - MA170107-3 metaG ...
GGGTAGTCCAGCGATTCTACAGATTTTTCCTAACAACCCCAATTTACAGAAGGAGATTATGACCATGTTTAAGAAAATCATCGGAACAATAGCTATTGGTGCTCTCGGAGTCGCTCTCTACTATGGGGCCGCGTTCTCCACCCCCCCGTCCGGGCAGACCAACACCTCCATCCTGGTCGGCACGTTCGACCAGCTCGACGTCAAAAAGTCGGGTGAAGCGCGAGTGACCGTCAAGACGAAAGAGGATGTGGACATTGTGAGCACCACCGATTGCGGTCGGAGGCTACACCGGGTGGCATTCGCACCCGGGGCCGGTGTTTGTGACGGTGACGAAGGGCACCCTGACGGTCTACAACGTCCCCAAGTGCGAGCCCCAGGTCTATCCGGCGGGGACCGGCTTTGTGGAAGCGAGTCCCAAGACTGTCCACCTGGTGCGCAATGAGGGCACGGAGGAGGCGCAATTTGCCGCGACCTTTATCCTGCCCGTCGGGGCGGTCCGCCGCATTGACGAGCCCCAACCGACGGGAGCCAATTGCCCGGTTCTGTAGAGAAGTATGCTCGCAGGTGGACCCTGCAATCCCGGCGAGAGACAGAGAGAGATGGGGAGGGCTCTGTCTCTCTGTCCTAATTTATTACCAGATTACCTGGACCAGTTTGCTGTCAATAATGGCAGGATCACGAGTCAGCAAAGGAACATTCATCGCATACGCAACCCCGGCAATGATCCGATCATGCATTTCCGGAATCGCTACCAGGGCATCGAAGCGTAAAACATCAGCCGCGCGAAAATCAACAAGCAAAATTGTCCTGCAGAGGCGAGCCGATGATACTCTTGAGCGAAGTCGAGAGGACGACCATACTTGACGTTCAGATAATAGAGTTCTGCGAGAACGATACTTGAAATATAAATCCGAGCTTGTCCCTGTTCACCAGCGAAAAAAACCGCACGCGCCTTTGCACTTAACTGAGGAGCCGCTCTGAGATACCAGTAGAGCGCATGAGTATCGGTGACATAATCACTCACTGCTCTTCAACTCCTCACATTCTTCTGTCCACTGGTTCCGCATCTCCTGTAAATCTTTGTCGATATCGTGGACTTCCGGAAATTTGTCTTTCCAAATCCCATACAAGGGAAGTGGTTGCCGATCTTCGGCCTGACGGAGTTGTTGAGCGATACGTTCGATGAGGGCTAACATCTCCTCGCGAGTGAGTTCTGCCAAGAGATTGTCGATCTGCTGTTGTGCGGCTATGGTCATTCGCTTTCCTTTTCGACTAAGTATCAAAGGCAGCAAATCTCACTCCCTTCTTGAAGTCAATCCTCTGCTGGCACGATCGCCGTAGAAGTGGTAAGGAAACCCTCACTCAGATTTCGTAAAAGGGGACAGATCTTTCCTTTGGCTAACTGAGTGTACGTTCCCCTTTCTCGTGCATTTGCTAGTCGCTCGCCGAGGGGTGAAGCCGCCGTTTCCGGAGCCGAGCGGATAATAGCACTGTGCGTTACAATTTGTCATCTCCACCCGTTCAGTTGTACTGCTGCTTGATGACTGGTCGCTCAGTGGCATCACCCGGATGCCCGGTCGGGGAAATCCGGAATACTGGTGAGGCTCCAGCATGAGGCTGATAGATCAGCTCCCACCTGCCCAGCTTGTCAGCGGCCTCCCCCAGTGTCTGGAGTGGCTCAATGAACCAGGCCTCCAGGGATCTGCCATCCTCAGTGACCTGGGTTCTCAGCGTGGGAATACCATTGAGCCAGAGAACCGGGCCAGTCGCACGCTGCCGGAAATCCTCTCCCTGCGCTACTACCTTCACCATCTCCGACCGACTGATTCTGCCAGCTCCACTAGAGATGTTGCGAGGCTTCTCAAATCGGACCTCGACGATCTCATAGGTAAACTGCGGGGTGTCTACTATGGTTGCCTCCTCTAAGGTTGGGGGGTCCAGCGCGACGCTTAGTCTTGGTAGCCCCAAGCCCAGGAGTTCCAGCAGCACCAGACCAGGGGCGAGGATCCGTCCCAGGTGTCCCTTTTGATTTCTCTTGTGTCGATCTTTCATGAGTTCACTCTCTTTTCACTTCGTGAATCGAATATCATCAACCATGATTTCCCCAGCCCCTATCTGATCGAAACGGAATTCAACCCCGAGAATGGTCGAGAGGGGGTTGTTGAACGCCCTGAGCGGAATTCGCACCACACTCATCACGGCCTTACCCAAGCGCGGTTTCGGTGTCGGTATTGGAAAGGGAGCATGAATAGGGGCGAAATCACTGACCCGAACCGAACGTACTCCGGCACTGGTGGCCACCGTCACCGTGAAATCCTGATTCTGACCCTGTGGGTTCGGGCTTATGGGTTGAGGGAGCTGCCCCACACGGAACGAAAGATGAGTCAGCCCTAGAGGCCTGGGATCGGCCGTGAAGAGGCTAGCAAACCGAGCTGACGGGTCTTCCCAGCGAAAGTATGCAGCAAACGTCTCCCCCCCGTATCCAAATCTGAGTGCCGGGGAGGAAGGATCGAGGGACGCAAAGCGCTGCTCTTCATATGTCATGTGCTCTGCCACCACGAGCCCCCCTTTGCTGTTTCGTGTCTTATCGTGGGGGGATCCGGGCAACTCCTCAAAATGGTCGAGAGGGACAAACCCTAAACCTGGGGTCTGAAAATCGATCGCGACCGTAGTCTTGCCGAGCTCTACAACCGGGTTTGGTATATCCCCTGTCAGATACAGCCGAAAGTCCGCCCTCCCTTTGATCACCGTCTGCAGAAAGGCATGGATGTACACTGTAGCGATGTCCCGAGCGATGTTTCCGTCTAATACGACGCCATCATCTTTGCACTCATCCCCGAATTCGCTCTCCCAGACTACATTGAAGAAGTTATGGTTAGCATCCTTCACAAAGACCATCGATTTTAATGTCTCTCCCACCGCCCGGATGTCAGCCGCCCGATCATACTGCCGATAGCCCTGAAAGTCGGCCACGTCGCAGTCGTGACTTCCCTGGATGATTTGATAGTGAACATCCCGAAGGTGTGAGGTGAAGTTTGGCTCCTCGAGACGGCCGGGGTCCCCGAAGAACTGCACCGGAGCGATAGCTACGATGGCTGCGATCCTGTAGCCAGGGTCGGGCTTCACCCGCTGCCATTCCCAGGCTGCTACTACCGCCTCGCCTCCCCGACTGTGTCCCACCAAGGCAACTTTCGATAAATTGAGCTGTCCCTCCAGAAACGAGCCCGAGCCAGGAGCGTTTCTGGCTACGAACCGTCGCAGGTGCTCTCGGATGTGTTCCCCTCTGGATTTGATCGTGGAATCCAGCAACGAGCGCCCGTCGATGCTTGCCACAATGAAACCACGGCTAGCCAACAACTCGCCCAAATAGTCGTACCCCTCAAAGCCCGGAGTGTCGAAGGATTGTTGCCCGTGCAGGATGAGTACGAGAGGGAAGGGCCCCCCAAGAGCGACCACCTTGCCACTTCCCGGAAAATGGACGCGAGCCTTCATATCCACATCTCCTCGGGATTTGTCTGGGCAGCGAGTATCACCAGGGAAACCGTCATCATCGCCAAAGCTGACCTGAATGGGGGTGGTAAAACTAAAGGGTGGATCAGTCCAGGAGACGGGAAGCTCAAGGTCAAGATCAAAGTTGCAGCCCTCGTCAATCACTGTCAGAGAAGTAGGAAAAGGCCCTAGTTTCCTTGGATCAATGGCGCACAGTGGGTTGGAGCACTGGAGAACTAATTTGCGGAGGTCTAGGACTGTAATCCGTTGATCATTATCCAAGTCACGAGGATCACCAAGTCCTACGGACTGATTCAAAGCTTCGCTCACAAGGTCCAGATCGTCTCGATCCACGACTCCATCACGGTTAATGTCGCCAGACGTAACAGGTTGTGCATAGGCCGTTTGGAAAGTCGTAAGACAGAACACCAATGCCCATAGAAAATACCTGCTCATTGAGACCTCCATTTTCTGAGCCGGGCTCAAGAAGCTCCTCCCTCACCCCTCTCTGTGCTTGAAAAGTCTTCCCTTCACCGCATTTACTCTCACTGTGTGGCACACCGCGGCCGGGTGCAAAGGAGCGCCAGCTTGCGGGCGTCAAGGGCTGTGATCCGCCCGTCTCGGTCCAGGTCACGGGGATCATTGAGACCACTCGCATTGGTGTTGCGGGCAGCGAGAATAGCGTTCAGGTCGGCTTGATCCACATCGCGGTCACCGTCCTGGTCACCCCTACAGAGGATTTTGCCGCTTCCAGAAAAGGCGAAAGAACATGGGTCATGGCAAAGATCTTTGGCCCCGTCCCTGGACAGCTTGACGACGGTGAAGTCAGCGGCAGTGTCTGTATTTTCGATAGTGCCGGCAGCGACTACATCCCCGGCAGCATCCACTGTCACCGCTGCGGCTCCATCAGAGCCACTAGCTGAACCGTCGATTTCCTTGCGCCAAAGCACAGCCCCATTGGTCCCTGACAGCTTGACCACAATGAAATCATTGGAGTTGCCAGTAGTAGTGCCCGCAACCATCACATCCCCGGCAGCGTCTACTATAGCCGCTTCGGCTGTATCAAAGTCGTTGGCAGGGCCGTTAAGCTCCTGACGCCAGAGCACGGTTCCGTTGGCCCCGGACAGCTTGGCCACGGCGAGGTCAAAATTGCTGGTAGCGTTTACGATAAAGCCTGCTGCGATTACATCCCCCCTAGGATCTCCTGTGACCGCCCTGGCTTCACCAAAGCCATTGGGGGTGAGCCCCTGACGCCAGAGCACGGTTCCATTGGCCCCGGACAGCTTGACGACGGTGAAGTCAAGATCGCCTGTAGCGCTTACGGTAGAACCTGCTGCGACTATATCTCCCTTAGGGTCTACCATGACCGCATTGGCCGCATCAGGCAGGCCATGGGAGTCGTGGAACTCGTGGCGCCAGAGTACCTCCCCACTGGCTCCTGACAGTTTGACCACGGTAAAGTCAAGATCGCTGTTGGCGTTTGGGATAGAGCCCGCAGCGACCACATCCCCCTTCGTGTCTACCTTGACCGCCTTAGCTTCGCTCTTCAAACCAGCAGCAGTGCCCTTACTCACCCGGCGCCAGAGTTCAGTTCCGTTCCCCCCAGATAGTTTCACTACGGTAAAGTCACCAGCCACATCGAAGTCAGGTGTCACGCCAGTGCCGAAAAAACCTGCGACAATTGCATCCCCAGCAGTATCTATTGCCACGGCATTGGCCTGATCAAACAGACCAGCGGGGCCGTTGATTTCCTGGCGCCAGAGCAGCGCCCCACTGGCCCCTGATAGCTTGGCCGCGATGAGGTCAAAGCCACTGTTAGCAATTATGCGACCTGCTGCGATTACATCCCCCCTAGGATCTACTGTGACCGCTCTGGCGTCATCAAAGCTATTGGCTGAACCGTTGATTTCCTGGTGCCAGAGCGGCGCCCCACTGGTCCCGGACAGCTTGACCACGGTGAAGTCATTAGAGGTGTTAGTGTTGACGGTAGTGCCTGCGGCGACTACATTCCCGGCGGCGTCCACTGTGACCGCACTGGCCCCATCAAAGCTACTGGCTGTGCCGTTGATCTCTTGCTGCCAGAGCGGAGGTAAAGTGATTCCCAACTCCGGGTTAATCCCGAGGTTAGCACCGGGGTATACAACAAGACGGCTTGCTGGATTTGCTAAGACAAGATCTGTCGCCGATTCCACACAAATATAGGAACCTGGCTCCACACCAACACTTCCACTGTTTAATACCGTGACACCAGCTCCGGTCTTCACACGTAAGGTAGAGCCACTGCGCACAGACAAGCTGGACTTATCCAACAGCGTCATTGCCGTACCTGACTCGAGCGTCAGAATCGTAGGGAGAGCGAAGAGAAAGGTGCCATCAGCCAGCTTGTGGAGAGACTGTGGCAGAGTTGGCGAGAGACTCTGATCGAGCATGATGCTCTTAGTAGACGCCACATTGATTCTGGATTGCCTAAACTGAGGATCGTCACGGTCGTTCTGCAGGACGATATCTCCGGTCCAGCGGACATTCTTGTTCACAGTGTAATCGTCCCATCGTAAGTCAACGAGAAAATCCCCAGAGGGTAGTTCAGTGAAATGGATGGAGATGCCATTGAGATAGATTCTCCGGTTCTCGTAACCCCGTAGTCCGAGGTTGAACGGGTTGTGTGTGTACGTGTACACGGGCACGGGCGCCGGATTGGTGTCGAGAGACAACTCCAACTTACCGGTTGTCTGATTGAACGCATCTTCACTGTCCCCAACGAAATGCATGTTGTGGACAACCTGTTCTGTCCCGTTTTGATTGCGCACAACTTCGCTCAGACCAAGCAACGGCCGGTCGTAATCGTTCGCACTTCCAGAGTCTCGTATTGCCCCATCGAAAATCCCGTTGATGGGCTTATCGATGATCTCCGCCAGGTCGGAATTGCCGGTAAAGGGGTTGGGTTTGGTGTCCGGGTGCCCTGGATCTTTGGGAATGTTCGCGTTGCCAAAGTTACAGTTGAAGTTAGGGTCTTGAGGATCAGTCACCCCAGGCTGAAGGCGATCAATCCGATACACAAAATCGAAACGACCTTCGGCGGGCAGGGGATAGAGCCAATTGCCCACGCTATTGGGATGACTCGCATAGATATTAGTACCCTCCTTTTGATCCTTCCCTACCTGGATATAGGCATATACTCCGGGCAAACTAAGATCCCCACACTCTAACGCCCCACCACCAGCGAACTCTGGTCCCATGGCATCGAAGTTATGCACGAAAGGCCTGACCAATTGGTCCAGGCGATGATTCTCTAACCACAGGTATTGATTCTTCACAGGCTGGCTAGGAAGATTGTGGTCGATATGCGGGAGTTTAATACGAATTGCATCACCCGTGAGGGCCTGATCGCGGAGCAAGAACGTACCACCGTTGGGATGCGTCGTGATATCGAGATCTGTGGGAACCTCACTACCGGTGGTGGGATCTATGGCACTAATTAAGTGGCTTTTCCGCGGATGCTTCCAGCCGAGGTGCTGACGGTCCCAGCCGTTGAAGACGTTGGAGGTAGAGCCCGACTGTCCCGTCGTACTGAAAGAGTCGGTAGGGCTCAGGAAAGTATGCTGCCCCGCCCCACCACCAGTATGCCAGTGGTTGCCGCCATATAACGCGTGAAAGTACTCGGCGATGGTCATGTTCCACGCTTGCTTGCCGCTGCCGCACGTGATGTAGGTTCCAGCGGTGTCAAACCCGGTAATCCCGTCGCCAACATTCGTATTGAAATAGCCAAGCCCGTCTTGTACGCCAAAACCGCAAGAGCACTTGCCGCAAAATTGGCTGTTATTTCTCCAGAGGACGATCAGGGAGTCGATCTTATTATTCTTTTGCCTGATCTTCGGCACGCCAGGCTGGGTCATGTCCCAGTTGTCGAAGTCATGGATCGTGAACCCATGCTTCGTGGCGAAGCTGCCGCTTTGTACTTTCCCTGCCAGGATTGCAACAACGCGGTCCGTTCCGGAATGGCCCTTCTTTGCGTCATTGCAGTCTATTGAAATCAGTTCATCCAGGTAGTCGCCTAGCACCACGTACTCGCCGAAGGACGCCTGATAATAATAATCGGTCAGATACCCTTCTGGAGCAGTACCGGGAAGTGGCGGATAGATGCTTAAAGGAGGTGGAACGATATCAAAGTAGTCGTCTGCATCCTCCGGGACGCCAGTCGGTGTCCTGGTCTTGTCCCAGGGAGCCCCGTCTCGAGGTGGGGGAAAGCATCCCTCTTTCACCTCCGCAAAGACGAGCAACACTCTAAGTTCACCCCTTACGGGTAGCACAGCTCCGTCTTCTGAACACTGGGGTTGAGTTTGTACCTGGCCCGAACAGAGTTTCGGCGTCTGGGCAAGCGCGGCGATCAGCACGAAAGACGCCGCGGCCACCAGAGCGAGCACGCTGACAATAACCTTGGAGCAACACATAGCTCTTCTCCCTTCAGGTTCCCTCATGCTGTCATTTCACTCTTTTTCCTCCTCATGAGAGGTGTTTTCATGTGTTCCTTCTCTTAAGGAACAGGCAGCGGTGGTAACTTTTGGTTACTTAAAGCAATAGCTAGGGCGAGAGATGAATCTGCGCCTCCTTTATTCAGATCGTAGCGTGCAGCCGTTGTATCAGCTAACAACAGGAAACCGAGGAACCGGCGTCCTGTGGTGACAAACGTATTGTAAATATTGGTAACGTCCAATGAAAAGGCTTTGAACTCACAACCAATCGGTACGATGCCCTGGGAACATTTAAGAGGATCGAAATTCTCCGGCAATAGTCCAAAATCAGTAAAAGAAGTGATAAACGTATCCGTCCGAAAGAAATCGCTTGCCGCCACAAGACCGTCGCCAGTGTAGGCGTAAAGAGAAAGGGGCGAAAAAGCGGGACGATCGATGTTCCTCAGGTAAAAGTTTAAGTAAATAGGTCCCACACTGGTCGCTGCCCCACTCAAATCGAACTCCAGCAAGGTCCGGTCTTCTGTCCCCTTTTTAATGAACAGAGACCCGAGATCTCCGCTTCCTATGATCACATTGTGTCCAGATGTCACTCGAGATGAAAACCCGACCGTCGGCCTGAGTGTGAATCCAGAAGCACACCGCGGTCGCGTGCATAGAAGCGTCAACTTCCTCGCGTCCAAGACAGTGATTCGCTCGTCACCGTCCAAATCACATGCAGCGCCACAGCTGCTTGCCGACACAGCCTTATTGCGATCCCGCAGAAGGATATTGAGGTCATTGGTATCGACATCACCATCCCCATCGAGATCACCGGGTTCGGCAAACGGGTTTACTGTCAACTCCCAGCTCAGCACCTCGTGGCTATTAAACCCCTGCCCTGTGGCCGCAGTGAACCCAAAAAATGCTTCCTCACCCACGACAGAAGCAAGATCTAAGGTAGTTGAAAAGAGAGGCGCGGCAGGTTTCACCGCCACATCCGAGAGGAAAACCTCCAGTCGCTTGGTCGGCCCGCTGTAATTGACCCAGACGAACCGTGGGTCGCCATTATTCAGAAGCAAGACCGGGCTGCTCACTGCTCTATGATCTGACACATTACCGTTAAGAATCAGGGCAACATGGTTATCATTGGGATCGGCACTCGGCCGTAACGGAAAGGCGTTCTGGTGAGTATCAAACTCGATCGCCACGCTCGGTGTAATCGGAGCCATCGGGTTCCCAGCTGTGTCGTTGATGCCAAAGCCAAGACCTTCCCCTGCGTTCCCCAGCGCCGCAGCTTTCCGAGGATCGTTATGGATCACAAAGGCCAGGCCATCAGAGCCCAGCGGTCCACCATCATTGACTCCACCAATACGGAACACAAACTGTGCTTGGAAAGACGACGTCGGACTGACAGTGAAAGGGACAGGAAAAAAGATGCTTCCGGCTTGCGACGGTTCGTCTGCCGTGAGCTGCAGCACCGCGCCGGCTTGCTGAGCCGTGCCATTAAGCATGAGCAGGGCACTATCAGAAAAATCTGGGAACGTGACCCCGACCAGATCGGCACGAAAAATCTTCGCAACAGTTGTCGAGAGGGTCTCATCATGAATGTCAGCGACAAAGGCAATCGAGTTGTCGCTCAGGGCTTCGTGGAAAAGATCCACATCTATAAAGCGCTGGGTACTGGAAAGATTACTGGCATCGAAGACCTTCGTGAGGGTTCTGCGAGTCCCTGCGATGCTGAGGTAGATACCCCCATCCCCAGCAAACGCCACGTTGTTGTGGTTGATCGATGGAAAAGCGCCGAAACCGTTAAAGATGCCAGTGCTGCCCGGAATGGGAGTGGTCGTATCGGCCACAAGCGCAAGGTTGCCACCTATGCTAGTGTAGATGCCTGTCCGGCCTGCGGAATCTTCTGCATGGAATGCTACCCCGCCGTTGTGGAGCGAGGGAGAGAGGTCAAAAACGCTGAACGTGTCCTGGGGGTGGCCAGGAACTGGCGTGAAGATGTCAGCTACCACCTCAACACTGCCCGCCCTGTTTAGGTAGATGCCTCTTAGCGGGCGAGGTGGAGAGCCAATGTTGGGGCCGAATCCTCCAAACGCAACGTTGTGACCATCGAGAGAAGGAAAGTTCGTGAAACCGGTGAAGGTGCCCAAGGGAGGGAGAGCTACACTGGTAGGAATGGGGGTCGTCGTATCGGCCACTACCTCGAGGCTGCCACGCATCCCTTTGTAAATGCCTTGCTGATTCGCGGTCCCTGCCCCGAAGAATGCGACCTGACCATGGTCAAGCGAGGGCGCGCGACCGAACACCTCTGTGAACGTCCCTATACCCCCCGGGATGGAAGTGGTGATGTCGGCCACTGCTTGGAGGCTACCACTTACATCGGTAAGAACGCCCGGCGGCACAAAAAGCGGCGGAGCAGGAAAGACCCCACTCCCCTCGGTGGAGAAGGCGACCCGACCATGGTCAAGCGCTGGAGTCAGCAGCGCCCCTGCACTGATAGTTGCATTGCTATTAGTGATTTCCGCGAACTGCCACGTCAGTTGGCCTGCCTGAACAGACCCTTTTCCTAAAATCACTCCCCACAGAACTCCGAATAGAGCTATTTGGATGAGATGGCGTTTCAAGGTGACCTCCGTGTACTTGGTTAAATTGCCGGACTTATGCCCCCGTCTTCATACTGAATGGCGTGTCACTCGTCACACTTCGCTTCGGTGTCTGGGCAAGCGCGGCGATCAGCACGAAAGACGCCGCGGCCACCAGAGCGAGTGCGTTGACAAGAACCTTGGAGGAACACATGGTCTTTTCTCTTCAATCACCCTCATGCGGTGACTTCACTGTTGTATATGTGACAAAGTAAAGACCTGATCTCGATTTTTCTCCCCAAACCATTCCTCCCCACAAAAGGGACTGCCCGATTGCGCTCTCAGCGTGCAGCCCTGTCGTTCTCTCCGCTCGGAGGGCTCGTGGAGGCTAGTGTCTCTGCACTTTGCGCAAAGCCCATCCCAGCTCCACGAGACCAATCCCCAGGAGGAGAAGAGTGGAGGGGAGGGGGATGAACCGAATATCGGCGGTCAAGGCATTGCCCGAGGCATCACTGAGTGCGTTGATCGAGAGGTCAAACTGCGCCAGGCTAGTCAGCTCTGCATTCGGCGCATCGAAGATGAGGGTGACAAGTCGGAACGACGAAGGCTGCAGGTCATCTAAAAAGGGACCGATACAGAAAATACATGTGACTGAATTGGCTTCGAGCAACGACACCTCAAAAAGATTCAACTCACCTGGAGCAAATAAAATCGCGTCTGTTAGCGCTTCACCTAAACCAAAGGAATCAGGAACAAGAGTCCCAGAAGAATTAATAAAGGTCTGGTTATCCGGACTCCCTAGACCATCAAGAAAGATCACCTGTTCCAGGTCTGTAATACCAAAAAACCCTGGGACGAACGTGAAATCCAGGTCAAAGGCACCCAAGGAGGGAGAGGTGAAATTCCCTAATCCTGAGACCGCGATTGTCACGGTGGCTTTTTGTTGCGCCGGAAACGGGAAAAGTTGCACGTCAATCGAGATGGCTTGGGCAGAACTGCTGTAAAGACACAACCCGAAAGCCAGACCTACGAGTGATATTTTCTTCATAACTTACTCCTTTTCAGGAAAGGTTACCTTCCCTTTCCTTCTTTCCGTTCTCTACTGGGTGGCACACCGTGGCCGGGTGCACAGGAGGGCCAATTTCCGAGCATCTAACGCATCAATCTTTCCATCTCTATTAAGGTCCCGCAGGTCATTGGGGCCGTTGGCTGGGGTGTTCCGGGCAGCCACAATGAGATTCAGATCGTTACTATCCACATCTCCGTCCACATCGATGTCCCCTAACTGTGGCACAGTGAGCGTGACGCCGTCCGGGACGCTGCTGTCTTGGCTGTCGTTCACGACAAGGTGAAAAGTGTAGGTTCCCATCAGTGTCGGTGTGAAGGTCGGCATAGCCGTAGTAGCCCCTGTCAGGACTACGGCTGGCCCTGTCGTCTGCGACCAGGCAAAGCTCAAGAGGCCAGGGCCGTTGTCGGGATCAGAACTCCCCCTGCCGTCAAGTGTGACGAGACTGCCAACCCTCACCGTCCGATCTGATCCGGCATTGGCGATGGGTGTGACATTTGGTGTGGGCATCCCGCCCCTCCACGAGGTCGCGACGCTAAAGGCAACTGGACCTGGAGAATGAAAACTCATCCAGCCGATATTTTCTCCCCATGCCCGACCACCGAAGATACCAGTCGTAGGGTCGATAATGACTCCACTCCCTGTTGGAGCGAAGTTGATCCATCCGACGTTCTCACTCCAAGCAAAGCCGGAAAGATTGCCGGCACCGTCATTCGTCACCCCATAGTGCACGGTGCCAC
>Ga0187892_10009878_pt1 | contig 12328 bp, 13 predicted proteins | sample MA1701073metaG_FD_139345 | JGI IMG/M metagenome (GOLD analysis project Ga0187892, IMG submission 139345) | Bio-ooze microbial communities from a basaltic lava cave in the Kipuka Kanohina Cave System on the Island of Hawaii, USA - MA170107-3 metaG ...
AGCTCCGGGCCGAGCGGGGGCCTGGTTGGCTCGACCGCAACTTGCTTGGCTGGTGCGGGCGCGTCCAGTTGGTCGACAGCGCGCGTCGGCGATGGGCCTGCGTCGCCTTGCGCCTCCGCGGGCAGGGTCGGCAGCTCGACGTTCGGCGGAGGCGTGCTGGAAGAGGAGCTGGGCCTCTGCGAAGCGATCTCGGGGGAAGGGGAGGCTCTGTCGTCATCGACGCGTCGGTCACGCTGGCGGTGCCGGACGGCGTCGTCTGCGCGCGGGCCGGTGTTGTCGTCGTTGCCAGGCCGCCAAGGAGGGCGACGACCAGCGTGAGGACCGCGACTCGACAACCGTCGGGATGATGGGCGGGCGACGCCTGTTTCATCTTCTCGGACTCCTCCAACTCCTCGTTGTCCGCCGCTACGAGTCCGCCAGACACGTAGCCGCTAAAGAAGTGATCGGCCACGGCCGTGGTCGGCTGAAGAAGAAAGGGACCGTCGTTCCTCCGAGAACCGTTTCCCTCCCCCGACCCCGGCGGCGACGGCCACCAGGACGGCAGCCGTCGCGCCAGCGGGCATGGGCCTCGTACGGCTACCAACCCGTGTTAGTAGCCGAATTGTTGGCCACTTTGGCACAGTTACTCAGATGACCCCGTGAGGAACCGGGCGGACAGCCAGGCCGTGCCGGCCAGGTTCACGAGCAGGACCAGGTTGAGCCCGAGAGCCCCGGTCCGGTTCGGCGTGAACCCGAGGTCGCCGATCCGGGCCACCCATCGAAACCAGCACCATCAGGTCGAGGAGCAGCGCGGCTGCGACAGCTACGAGCGGTGTGAGCCCGCGCCGGCCCGCCAGGTAGCCGGCAAGGAACGGCACGACAAGCAGGCCCGGGTTCAGCGACAGCCACCAGGGCTCCTCGTCAGGGAACCCCGCGGCCAGGCAAGTGACCTGGATCGTGATCGCGGCGGCGAGCGCGAACCCGATCGCCTCCGGCCACCGCCGCTCGGCCTACTCCTCCTCGCTGCGGTCGGATAGCACCAACCGGTGCCACAGGCTGCCGCCGTGCTCGCAAGCGAACTCGCGGGACAAGTCGTCGAGCTTTCCCATCCGCTTCACGGCGCCGGTGCGACGAGCCGGGAGTGGGGACCGGCGGGCGTGGATGGCGTCGAGGGCGCCCATCGCCGGGCGCGCCGGCCGGGCGGCGTGGGTCACCACCTGATCATCCCCGCGATTGCGCCGCTCGGCCCGTCCCAGCCCGGCTGCTCAACCTCGCGGCGCGGTGGCCGCCGACAGGAACCCCGTGACCTGCGCCAGTGCCTCACCGTCGCGCTCGACGTCGGCGAGGGGCGTCGCCGCACCGTGGTCGTGCACCGGGCTGGCAGGGTCGGAAGGGTCCTCAGACGGAGGCGGTCCGACGAACTGCAGGGTCGAGCCTGCGCTGGTGGCCGTGAACACGGTGGCCCCGCGGATTGCGGCGGCGAGGCGCGCCGGCTGGTACGGGTCCGGGTTGCGGGGCACAACGATCAGCGTCGGGACGGTGACCCTGGCCGCTTCGACTGACGCGTCCAAGCCGTACAGCTGGGCGAGGAACGGCGCCTCCGTGGGCGGAAGGAGGGGGCGAAGCTCGGTGCGCATGGCGTCGAGAGGCGGCAGCGTTCCCGTGGCGACCAGGCCGGCGACCGTCGATCGCAGGGCCTCCGCCGATTCGGGGCCGTAGGCGGCGGCGAGCTCCGCGGCCTGGACGTCGAGCACCGAGCGACCCGGCACCGAGATCAGCACCAGCCGCTTCACGCGGCTGTCGGTGGCAGCCAGGCGGATGGCGACAAGGCCGCCCTGGTCGTAGCCGACCACGGCCAGGTCGCGTCCCGATGTCTCCTTGCGCTGAGCGAGGAGGTCGAGCCCGGCGCGGGCGTCCGCCACCAGGTCGTCGAAGGTCAACCGCACGTCGGGCTCGAGCTTGCTCTCACCCGTGCCGCGCCGGTCGTACCGGTAGGTGACGACGCCCGCGTCGGAGAGGTGCCGCGCGACGTCTTTGGCGAGAGCGTCAGGCGCGCCGGTCTCGCCGATCAGGCCGTTGCGGTCGCTCCTGCCCGAGGCGGGCACGAGCAAGGCCCCGGGGACGGAGGCGGCGCCCGCCGCGGGTGGAACGGTGAGCGTGCCGAAGAGCCGGACCGTTCCCGCCCCCACCACCTGGACGGGGCGCTCGCCCGACGTCACCGGCTCGTCGATGGGATCCGGTTCGGCCACCCGCTCGCCGTCGCCGCCCCCACCGCTGCATCCGGCAACGAGGAGCCCCGCTGCGAGGAGGATGGTGAAGGATCGCCGAGCGCCGTGTCGGGCGCGCTGTCGGTCGGGCACGATGTCGTCTCCTCTCACTTCGTCGTCCCGGTGAGGTGGTGTACCCGCGGGACGGCGGCGATCACTCCAGCATGTCACCCTCCCTCGAGGGGCGACCAGCCCACCGACCAGGCCTGGTGAGGCGCCGCCCCCGCTGCATCGGTGAACACGGCCAGGGCCTTCACCAACTGGGCGCGCTTGCCCGGTGGAATATCCAGGACGATGGCCGAGATCGTCTCGCGACGGCGGTCGATCACCTCCTGGTAGAGCGCCAGGCCGTCCTCGGTCGCACTCAACCGGACCTCCCGCCGGTCCGAACGGGAGGATCGGCGCCGGATAAGCTTCTTGCGGACGAGGCGTTCGCACAGCCGGCTGGCCGTGGAGGGGCTGGCGTCGAGCGCCTCGGCCAGCGACCGCAGGCTCTGGGGCCCGGACGTGGCCAGCACGACCAGCACCCGGAACTGCGGCATGGTGATGTCGGCCAGGAGGTCGGTCACCGAGCGGGCGGCCACGGCGACGAACGCCCGGGATGCGGCGAGAAGGGCCTCGGTCACGGCGTCGAGGTCGTCCCCAGTCACGGGCGCGAGCCTGCCAGCCTGTGCCCGAAGTCGTCCATTGACTGATGCCAAACCGTCAAGCGATCGCACGCCAACGGCAACAGTTGCCATGGACAATTGATGGGATGTGGGCGCGGAGAGCCGCGCCTGCGGCAACGGAAAGTGGGGTTGCGTATGACGTTTCGAAAGCGGATGGTGGTTGGCCTCGGCGGAGCGGCGGCGGTTGTGGTCGTCGCGGGGGCCGCGGCGTTCGCCTGCACCAACCTGGCGACGCTCAACCTGTCCAGTACGGCCGGCAAGTCGGGTGACACCGTGACGGTCACAGGCTCGCCCTTCCGGGTCGACCGGACGGACGTGACCAAGTCCAACCCGGTGGTCCTGCACTGGAACGGGGTTGACGGCGCCGTCCTCGCGCAGACCAAGCCCGACAAGGCCGGCAACATCTCGGCGTCGTTCAGCGTCCCCGATGGCCAGCCCGGCTACTACGTCCTGGTGGCCACCCAGCGCGACGCCAAGGGCGCCGACTCCTACGGCACGCCCGCCCGGGCCAGCTACCAGATCCTCGGTGCGAATGGCCAGTCGGTCGTCCAGCCGGCCAGCACGCCGTCCGCCGCGGTCGGCAGCGATTCCAGCTCGGCGGGCATCATCGCCCTGACCGTCGGCTTGGGCGCACTCGGTCTGGCTCTTCTTCGGGCACGACGATCGTCACAGGGTCCGGTGGGCAGATCTGCACGTGCAATCGGATTTGCACCTGCATCCCGGTCTGCCAGGCGCACCGGCTCCTCGACCCCGATCCGGTCGTACGTCGGATGGCGGCGGAACTCCTGCTTGCGTTCGGCGCAGGGGAACCGGCCTACCTGGCTTGGGCCACCGAGCAGGCCGAGCCGACGCTGCGGACACACCTCCTCCGGCTGCGCGTGGCGATCAGTGGCGGCCGACGGAGCGCATTCGCCCGGCTTCCCTCGCCAAGCGCGTGCCGGGCGCGTCTCGGGCACTCTGACCCGGTCGTGCGGCTGATGGCCGCCCAGGTGCTGTCATTCCACGGCCCCGATGAGCGTTCCGCTGCAGTGCTCGCCGACGGGGAACGGCTCTACTGGCGCGACCGGCCGTCGGTCGCCGTCGACCTACCGGCCGACTGATCCTCAGTCATCAGGCGGCGGGCAAGGGACCCGACCGCCACCCGCGCCCGAGGACGCGGCTCGGCGGGCGCGACAAACTGCTCGCGGATCCGGCGGGCGATCACCGCGGCCGTGGCCATCCGTCCGAGAAGGCGGCGGTGGCCGCACCGGACGTCACGTCACCGTGGCCCTGCCGTGAAGCGAGGCCGACCCCGACGAATGCCTCCGTAGCGTCGTCGCCGACTCCCTCGATGCCAGCCGTCGCGGGGTGGTCGACGCACCCTTCTTCACCCGCCGATTGAGCCCGATTGAGATACTGGCGCGTTCACCCGCCGAACTCCGCCGCACTCAGGCTTGGCGTCGTCGCGGAGGGCATCCTGTTCGCGCGTGTCCCTGCGGCATCGGTGTGGCCCGCCTGTGCAAAGGGGCATGCCGAGACAACCGCCCCTTCTGACGACGTAGTCGCCGTGCCGGGCACTGGTCCTGCAGGTTCCCGCCCCTGTCCTCTTCACCGCCGCGCTCGTCCGCTTCTCGGCCGAGGAGGCGAAGAGCTTCTGCGCGTCGCGCCGAGGTCACGCGGTGGACGCGGTGGACACGTTGGCACCCGAAGGCGGATCTCGGAAACACGGCGTTCACGCCGTTGTGACCATCGGAAAACAGTTCCTCTTTACCCTGCTCTCGGGGTGGCCGGGGAGCCTGGTCGGCACGGGAATGTGCGCGACCAGGAGAGCCCGGGATATCCGATCACGGAGCACGCCATTCCCCTGGAACTGCTGGAACGACGAGGGAGGAGCTGGGTGTTTCTGAAAGGGAAGCTCGCCGTGGCAGGTGCCCTGGCAGCAGGTCTGGCCGTACTCACGGCCGCACCAAGCTGGGCCCAGGACGCCGCCGAGATTGCGGCAGAAGACGTCCAGGTCAACCTGGACAACGTGTTCGTGCTGGTGTCGGCGGTGCTGGTGATCTTCATGCAGGCCGGGTTTGCCCTGGTCGAGGCGGGGCTCACGCGGGCCAAGAGCGTGGCCAACATCATGATGAAGAACCTGATGGACTTCTGTGCCGGCGCCATTGCGTTCTTCGCCGTCGGCTACGCGATCGCGTTCGGGTCGGGCAACGACTTCTTCGGCACCGAAGGGTGGTTCCTCGGCGACGGGGCGTTCCAGTACGGCACCCTCACGGTGCCGGTCACGTTCATCTTCCAGGTTGCGTTCGCGGCCACGGCGGCGACCATCGTCTCGGGCGCCATGGCGGAGCGGACGAAGTTCAAGAGCTACTTCGTGTACTCGATCTTCATCTCGGCGTTCATCTACCCCGTCGTGGTCCACTGGAACTGGGGCGGCGGGTGGCTCGCCCAGCTGTCGACGCCCTTCCACGACTTCGCCGGTTCGACGATGGTGCACATGACCGGCGGCATCGCGGGCCTGATGGGCGCCATCGTGCTCGGCCCGCGCCTCGGCAAGTACGGGCCTGACGGGAGGCCCCGGGCCATCCCGGCCCACAGCATCCCTTACGCCGTACTCGGGACGTTCGTCCTCCTCGTGGGCTGGTACGGCTTCAACCCCGGTTCGGAGCTCGCGGCTGACGGCGCCATCGGCGGGATCGCGGTCACGACGACCTTGGCCGCGGCGGCCGGCGCGATCACGGCCATGCTCACGATCTGGGCCAAGTCCGGCAGGCCGGACGTGGCCATGGCCGCCAACGGCATGCTCGCCGGGCTCGTCGGCATCACCGCCGGGACTGCCGCGGTGAGCAACGTCGGGGCGCTGATCATCGGCGGGGCCTCCGGCGTGATCGTCGTCGGTGCCGTCCTGTTCTTCGACCGGATCCGGGTCGACGACCCCGTCGGCGCCATCTCGGTCCACGCGGTATGCGGTGCGTTCGGCACGATCTGCGTCGGGCTGTTCGCCACCGAGGACACCGACTTCTGGCAGCAGGGCCTCTTCTATGGAGGCGGCGCCGGGCAGCTCGTGAGCCAGGTCATCGGCGTCGTCGCCGTGGCCGCGTTCGTGGCCCTCACCGCCGGGGTGCTGTTCGCCGCCATCCGGGCGACGATCGGGCTTCGCGTGAGCGAGGAAGAGGAGCTGGCTGGCCTGGACGTCATGGAGCACGGTTCTCCCGGCTATGGGTCCGACATCGCCGCGACTGTCGCCCCAACGCCTCTCGGCGGGGCGCGCACCCCGGCGGCGACGGTCTAAGGAGGCCCGATGATCAAGCTCGTGACCGCGGTCATCAAGCCGCACATGCTCGACTCCCTGAAGAACGGCCTCCGAGGCATCGGCATCCAGGGCCTCACCGTGACCGAGGTGCGGGGCCACGGCCGCCAGGGCGGGCACACCGAGACCTACCGGGGAGCGGAGTACACGGTCGACCTGGTCCCCAAGGTCAAGGTCGAGGTCCTCTGCGCCGTCGATGATGCCGAGAAGGTGATGGAGACCATCCGTGCTTCGGCTCACACCGGGAAGATCGGCGACGGCAAGGTCTGGATCGTCGACGTCGACCGGCTCATGCGCATCCGCACCGGCGAGATGGGCGTCGAAGCGACCTAGTTGGTTTGGGGGCAGCGTCGCCTGACGCTGCCCCCGGCCATCTCGAACCATGAGGAAACGAATGAGGCCGTCCGTTCCCACCGTCGCGCCGGGCCGGTGCGTGCTCGCCGGGCCCGTCCGCATCATCGCGTGGCCCGACGACAGCGGCCTCGTCGAGGCCCTGATGTGCTCACCGACCCCTCGCCTCGTGCTCGTCGAGCCCGGGTGCGAGCCGCCCGGCGGCGGCGACTGCTGCCAGGACTGGATGTGGCGCAACGGCACTGAAGACGAGATGCGGATCCGGATCCGCCAGCTGTCGCTGCGCGCCGTCGTCCACGGCCACGTGAAGCCGTACATCGACGACCTTGGCTTGCTTCACGTCGGCCTGCGATGGGTGCGCCTCGCCCCCAAGGAACAGGCACTGGCGGCCGCACTGCTCAAGCGTTTCAACGCCGTCGTCCCCGTCGACGACTTGATTCGAGCGGCGTGGCCCGAGGGGATCCGGCGACCCAACGTCCTCGCCGTGCGAATGTCCGCCCTGCGAGCTCGCATCGCCTGGGTGGGACTGGAGATCTCCGGCACCAGCGGGAAGGGCTACCTCATGGCGGTCAACACCAGCGCCGCCGGGTCCGAGGAGCTGACGGGCTTCGAGGACGAACTGGAGTCGGTCGCGCTCCTGGCCTCCCGGTAGAGGGGCCGGAACCGCGTTGGGATAACCTTGCGACCGGTGCGCCGGGAAGCCTGGTCGGCATCGGTTTGACGACCCCTGGAGCTTCCGATGGCCCGAATCTCAGAAGACGCGCCGATCGAGGCTCGGGGCACGCTGGTCCCGCTGGCCGTCCAGCGGTTCCTTCACACCGAGGTGGCGGGTGGCGTCGTGCTTCTCGCCGCCGCCCTCGTTGCGCTGGTGTGGGCCAACAGCCCCTGGCGGGCCGGGTACGAGTCGCTCTGGGCCACGCGCGTGGGAGTGCGGATCGGGCCGCTCGAGATCGACGAGGATCTCAGACACTTCGTCAACGATGCCCTCATGGCCGTCTTCTTCTTTGTCGTCGGCCTCGAGATCAAGCGTGAGCTGGTCGCGGGCGAACTGCGGGAATGGCGCAACGCCGCGCTTCCGACCTTCGCCGCCCTTGGTGGCATGGTCGTGCCCGCCCTGCTCTTTCTGGCCCTCAACGCCGGCGGTCCGGGAAGCCGGGGTTGGGGGATCCCCATGGCCACCGACATCGCCTTCGCTATCGGGGCGTTGGCCCTGTTGGGGCGGCGCGTTCCCTCGTCGCTGAAACTGTTCCTGCTGACGCTGGCGATCGTCGACGACCTCGGGGCCATCATCGTCATCGCCATCTTCTACACGGGCGACATCGACCTCACCGCGCTGGCGTTGGCAGGAGCGGGGATCGCGGCGATCGTCGGACTTCGAGTGGCGGGCGTGCGATCGATGCCGGTGTACGTGCTCCTCGGCGTGGCGGTGTGGTTCGGGACGTTCGAGTCGGGCGTCCACGCCACGATTGCCGGCGCGGCACTCGGGCTCCTGGCCCCGGCACGACCGCTGGCCGCCGCCGCGGTGGCGAAGCAGTGGGCGGTCGACCTGTCCGACGAACCCGGCCCGGCCGAGCTGCGGACCATGACGCGCCTGGCGAACCGGTCGATGTCGGTGGCGGAGCGGCTCCAGCACGACCTTCACCCGGCAACGAGCTTCCTCATCATCCCCCTGTTCGCGCTCGCCAACGCCGGGGTCACCCTGCGAAGGGAGGCGTTCGAAGTCCCGGGCGGAGGCCGGCTCGCGGCGGGGATCGCCATTGGGCTGGTCGTGGGCAAGACCCTCGGTGTCACCGGCGCGGCATGGCTGGCGATACGAGCGCGCCTCGGCGTCCTCCCGTCCGGCACGACCTGGCGGCAGATGGTCGGCGTGTCCGCGATCGCCGGGATCGGTTTCACGGTGTCGCTCTTCATCACCGAGCTTGCGTTCGCAGGGTCGCCGCTGCAGGGCGTCTCGAAGGTGGCCATCCTCGTTGCGTCGGCGGTGGCGGCAGTCTGCGGCGTCGCGATCCTGCGGTCTGCGCCTCCTCCGGGCGATCCGGGTGCCGCCGAGGAGCGGGCTGTTCACCCGGCAGGGACCTCGTCCTCCGATACCCGATGAGGAGCCCCGATGGAGTCGTCACTCCGGCCTCCCCCTCACCCGGGCTCAGACGCTTCGGAACCGGGTTTTCTCGCCTCCGTCCGTCTAGTTCGCGAGGCCCGCCGCGTCGATCGGCCGAGGCGAACGCCAAGGAACCGATACCTCGTCGTAACGCTTCCGAAGGACCCAGCCGCGATACTCCCAGTGGTGGACCTCAGGATTGGCTCGTCGGACCGACTGTGCATCTTCGGACGTCCCGGCAGGATGACGATCGAGGTTCGCGGCAACCTCGACTCCCTCGTCGTGAAGGCCATCGTCGCCGTGCTCTCCGCCGCCGACGGCAAGGATGCGAACGTCGAGATCGACCTCAGCACCATCGACGGTCACGACAACGGCGGCGTGGCCGCCTTGGCCGAGGTTGCGGCCGGTGAGCGGGCGATCACCTTCCGAGCACACTCCGAGCGCGGTCAGGCCGCCCTGCTGGCCCTGGTCGGGCCCTCGCCTACCGGGCTGGGCGACGACGGTCCACCGCTGCACATCGGTGGCGCAGGACCTCCCCACTGAGTACCCCAATCGCAATCTGTCATGGTTCTTTGAAGAGCACCGCTGGTGCACTTCGCACTATCGGCGCAGCAATGTTTGCCGGCACGGGTTCGACCGAGCTGGGCCGCCGCTTGCGAACCTCGGCGGCGGCGTCGGTCACCATGCTTACGATGCTGGCAGCCGCATGCGGCGCCGACGAGCCGCCCGTGGCATCGCCGCCATCGGCGCCGTCGACGGTCCCCACCGTTGCATTGGGCAACGAGTGTTCCGTCCCGGGCGATGGTTACCGCATCCGGTTCCCGTCCAGCTGGCACACGGCCCATTCCTCCGAGGGGTCCTCGTGCCGGTTCTTCAATCCGGAACCCTTCACGCTTCCTCCGTCCTCGGAGGCGACGGGCGTGGCGATGACCGTGCAGCGGGTTCCGATGCCGCTCCTGGAGATCGTCCCGGAGGAGGGCTCCTCGGTGGCGACCGACGTCGTCGACCGCCGGGTCACGTCGGTGTCGCGGCGGATGGCGGTCCGGATTGACGGTCGCTCCACCGGGAGAGCGCTCCTTCCGCGTGGTACCCGGTCCATCACCTGGTATGTGGACTTTCCCGGCGGAACACTGGTTGCGTCGACCAACGAGCTGGCTCGCGACGGTTCCCTCGCCACCAACGCCGCTGTGCTCGACGCCATGGTGGCGAGTGTTGAGCCGATCGAAGGGCCGGCGTGCTCGGCGACCGGGCTGGTTTGGCCGCCGTCGCCCCAGGAGTTGCCGGAGGCAGTCGGGAACGCGAGAGCGGCGATCGTCGAGCGCGCCACTCGCTGTGACTACGAGGCGCTCGCGGCGCTGGCGCTCGAGGGACAGGCGTTCACCTACAGCTTCGGCCAGTCGGGGCAACCGGCTGCGTACTGGCGGGAGGCGGAAGCCGCTGGCCGCGGGATCCTCCAAAGGCTGGTCGAGATTCTCAGGCTGCGTGGCGCCACCCGTCGCGTCGGTGCGACAACGCACTACGTCTGGCCGTCGGCCTACGCCTACGACCGCTGGACCGACGTTCCCCAGCCCGACCGGGACGCGCTGGGAACAGTGTACTCGGAGGCCGAGATCCGGCAGTTCGCCCAGTTCGGGAGCTACACGGGCCATCGCGTCGGCATCACCGCTTCGGGCGACTGGCTGTTCTTCGTGGCCGGCGACTGACGGACCTACCGCAGAGGTGCACTGGCGGCGATCGCACCACATGCTTGTCTTGGATCAGTATCGGGGTCATCTGCGTAGCGGCGTCAAAGTGGCCAAGAATCCGTCTACTAACGCGAGTTGGATGCCGGGGGGTACCCGACTGGCCGGCTCAGCACGACTCGCCTGGGCGAAAGAGACAGCCTTTGCCACCGCAGCGCATCACGCGCTGGCTCTCCCGGCTGTTCGGGCATCATGAACGGCATGCTCGCGCCTGCAGGCCCTTGCGTTGATCGGCTATGGCGGGTTTCTCGCCGTGGCTTCGGGTGGAGGACGCTGCAGACGAGGCGGTCGACCGGAGAATCTCCCGGACCGATGTCGTCGGCGAGACGATGTGCCACACCGGCTGCGTCCTGAGCCTGATGGCGCCGCCGCTCGCCATGACCGGGGTAGTGCGGCCGGTCCGCACCGAGTGGTTCGCAGCCCAGAGCGTCATGAGCGTCACCACGCTGGGCCTCGGCGCGGGACTGGCCCTATGGGCGCAGCGCCACCTCGCCGGGGAGTGGCGGGTGGGCGTCGAAGCCGGTAATTCGCTGGTCACCTCCGGACTCTTCGCTCGGGTCCGCAACCCCTCTCCTCGGCTGCCCGCAGGGGGTCGGCCAGCAGCGTGAGCAGCGCGCCCATGGCGTGAGCCTCGCCTGCGCCCAGGTCTTCCTCTCGAGCAGCCTCGACCGGTTGGGGATCGACGGGGTGGGGATGGTCGCTCACCCCAACTTGTTTATCCGCAGCCCCTGTGCGGATAGACGGTAAAGGACAACCACATTCATCGTCCCGGAGGGAGCTCAATGTCGGTCGCCCAGGAGATGCTCCGTACCACGCCGTCGCAGCCGGGGTACCCGGCCGCCGATCTCGCCGCCTGCATCGAGGCCTGCCTCGCCTGCGCCCATGCGTGTACCGCCTGCGCCGACGCCTGCCTGGGCGAGGAGATGGTTGCCGACCTCCGCCGCTGCATCACCCTCGACCTGGGCTGCGCCGACCTGTGCGAGGCCACCGGGCGGGTCCTGTCCCGCCAGACCGCCTACGACTCCGGTCTCACCCGGGCGGCGCTGCAGGCGTGCCGGGAGGCCTGCGCGCGCTGCGCCGAGGAGTGCGAGGGCCACGCCTCGATGCACGAGCACTGCGCGATGTGCGCCGAGGCATGCCGGCGTTGCCAGGCGGCGTGTGACCGCCTTCTCGGCGATGCCTGATCACCTCGGTCGCGGGAGTCTGGAATCCGGCCCCGCCGGGGCCGACCCGGAGCAGCCACCGGCGCCGGGCGGCGCTCGCCCGGCCATGGCCGGCGGCGCGCGTTCCACCGCCGTGGTGGCCGAGGAGCCCGACGCCGAGACCCACGGCAGCGCAGTCGAGGGAGGAGCCGTCCACCAGGCGGTCGACCGGAGCGACGCCGCCCCGGGCGACCATGGCGGGGGGACCAGCCATGGAGGCGGCCACGGTGACCACACGGCGATCTTCCGGCGCCGGTTCTGGTGGAGCCTGGTCCTGACCGTCCCCGTCGTGGTCTACAGCCACATGCTGATGACCCTCACCGGATGGGACCCGCCCGGCTTCTCCGGCGACCAATGGGTGCCCCCGGTGCTGGGCGCGCTGGTGTTCCTCTACGGAGGGCCGGTGTTCCTGCGCGCCGGGTGGGCCGAGGCCCGGGCTCGGCGGCCGGGGATGATGCTGCTCATCTCGATGGGCCTGCTGGTGGCTTTCGGCGCCTCGGCGGCGACTACCGCCGGGCTCTTGGAGGCCGACCTGTGGCCCGAGCTGGCCACCCTGGTCACCATCATGCTGCTCGGGCACTGGCTGGAGATGCGGGCCTTGGGCCAGGCCCAGGGCGCCCTGGCCGCCCTCGCCGCGTTGCTGCCCGACGAGGCCGAGCGGGTCACCGGCGACGGGACCGAGACGGTGTCCCTGGCCGAGCTGGCCACCGGCGACGTGGTCCTGGTCCGTCC
>Ga0187892_10009880_pt1 | contig 12325 bp, 10 predicted proteins | sample MA1701073metaG_FD_139345 | JGI IMG/M metagenome (GOLD analysis project Ga0187892, IMG submission 139345) | Bio-ooze microbial communities from a basaltic lava cave in the Kipuka Kanohina Cave System on the Island of Hawaii, USA - MA170107-3 metaG ...
CTGCCGACCACCGCCGCCGATCCGAATGTCGGCATTCCCGACATCTCGACCGAAGAGAACAACATCCATGCCGGTATCAAGTACATGCGGTTCCTGCACGACCGCTATTTCGACGATCCGGCGCTGAGCGAACTCGACCAGGTGCTGTTCACCTTCGGCGCCTACAATGCCGGGCCCGGCAACGTGAACAAGGCGCGCAAGCTCGCCGCCCGGATGAGCCTCGATCCCAATGTCTGGTTCGACAATGTCGAGATCGCGATTGGCAAGGCGGTCAGCCGCGAGCCGGTCGTCTATGTCCGCAACATCTACAAGTACTATGTCGCGTTCCGCCTGGTGCACGAGTTGCGCCGGCAGGAACAGCAATAGCCGGCGCCGGACGACAGGAGGGATCGGCCATGCCGAAGGGTTACTGGATCGCGCACGTCACGGTGACGGATCCCGTCAACTATCCGAAATATCGCGAGGCGGCCGGCAAGGCGATCGCCGCCTATGGCGGCCGCTTCGCCGCGCGCGGCGGACGCTGCGAACATCCCGAGGGCGAGGGCTACGATCGCAACGTGATCGTCGAATTCGACAGCTACGACCGGGCGGTCGCCTGTTATCGCTCGCCCGAGTACCGGGCGGCGGTGACGATGCGGCAGGCCTGGTCGAATTCGACGTTCGTCATCGTCGAAGGTGCGGACTGACGGGATTGGCCGCCGCGGCGGCCCTCGGTCGCACCAGGTTGCGACACGGTCCGGCTATTTCCGTTTCTTTCTCCTGTTCTTCTTTTTCTTCTTGCCCGAACCGCCGGCCTTGCCCAGGCTGCCGATGATCTTGCGATAGCTGGTTTCGGAGAACGCCTGCAACGTCGTCGTGCGGATATTGCCCTGCTGCGCGGTCGTCAGCAGGAACCTGGCCATCGCATCGTCGGACGGCATATCCACGACCAGGACGCCGTCATGACCGCCCATCGTCAGGTAGAAACTCTCGATCTTGCCGCCGAACGATTTGGCCGACGCCTTGCCGGCATCGAGACGCTTGGTCGCGTCCTTGACGTTGGCGATACCCTGCGCGGTCCAGTCCATGAGTACGATGTATTTCGACATCTCCCCCTCCATGCTAGCCGGCGCTCTTCCGGCGCCGCCGGCAACGGTACGCCGGCTGCCGCCGCCGTGCCACCGCGATCGGGAAACCGGCCCGCCGGGCCGGGAATTGGCCGGCGCTAACGCGCCGGGTCGCCGCCATCGATGGGGATCGCGACGCCGCTGACGAAGCCGGCGAGATCGCCGGCAGCGAAGACAGCGACCCGCGCGACATCGTCGGGCAGGCCCGTGCGGCCGAGCGGCAATGCCTCGCCATAGGCGCGCACCTCGGCGGCACTTCCGGCGACGTGCCGACCAGCGCCTCGATGCCGGGCGTTTCAATGAGCGTCGGCGCCAGCGCGACGACCCGGATGCCCGACTTGCCGAACTCTTCCGCCATGCTCTTGGTAAGACCGGCCATGCCGTGCTTCGAGGCGACATAGTGCGCGGCATTGCCGGCGCTCTTGATGGCGGAGACCGAGGCGATGTTGACGATTGCGCCGGGCGCCTTGCGACCTTCGAGATGGCGTGCGAACTCGCGCGCGGCGACGAAGGCGGCACGCAGGTTGACCGCAAGCACGCGGTCCCCGTTTTCATCCGCGATGTCGAGCGCGCCCTGCGCCGGAAAGATGCCGGCGCTGTTGACAAGAATATCGAGCCGGCCGGCCGGCCTTATCGCATCCGAAACGCAGGCAGCCGCCGCGGCCGGTTGCGCGGGATCTGTCGCAACGGTCCAAGCCTTGCGTTCGTGGCGTGAAGAAATCTCGGTCGCGACCGTGCGCAGCTCGCCGGCATCGAGCCCCGCGAGCACGAGTTCCGCACCGGCTCCGGCCATGCGCACGGCGATCGCGCGGCCGATGCCGCGGCCGGCGCCCATGACGAACGCGGGAGGCCCCGCCAGCGACAGCAACTCGGTCAGCGAACGGTCGGTGAAGTCCGCCACGGCCATGCGGGCTCCCTCGGCTGCGGCAGCGGCCGGATGCGTTCAGTCGGCGCCGTCGCGCCCCAGCACCGCCATCAGCTCGCGCCATTCGCGCTTGCCGAGCCCGCTCCCGGCCTCATCGACGGTCTCGCCGGCCAGCATGCGCTTCACGACCGCCATCGCCTTGGCCGACAGGGTGACGGCATGCAGCCGGTGCTGCAGGAAGGCCTCGCAGGCCAGCGGCACCCAGCGCTCGACCACGCCGAGCATCGCATCGGCATAGGCGCGGATCTCGTACTGCGCGTGCGGATCGGCGCGCAGCGACAGGAAGTGCAGCAGATTGTGCAGGTCGATCTTCCAGTACCATTGCGTATAGAAGCCGAGCGTCAGGTTCATGCGTGCCAACTCGCGCGCCAGCCCCTGCCGCCCCGGCTCGATCGTGGTGCCGTCCTCGCGCTCGTTCAGCATGCGCTCGTAATCGTCGTAGGCCCGCATCGCGTCGCGCTCGAGCAGATGCATGACCTCGGCCGCCTCGGCGCCCGTCAGCACGTCGCCGCGGCCTTGCCGGTTCGAGGCCGACTGCGCCGCCAGATGTTCGGGCGACGGCAGATAGAACTCGCGATCGAGGATCGAATAGCGCGCCGAGTATTCGTTGACGTTGGCGGTGCGATGCCGGATCCACTGGCGCGCCACGAAGATCGGCAGCTTGACGTGAAACTTGATCTCGCACATTTCGAACGGTGTCGAGTGGCGGTGCCGCATCAGGTAGTTGATGAGGCCGCGATCCTCGCTGACGCGCCGCGTGCCCTTGCCGTAGGAGACGCGCGCCGCCTGCACGATCGCGCCGTCGCCGCCCATATAGTCGATCACGCGCACGAAGCCGCGATCGAGCACCGGGATCGGCCGGTAGAGAATTTCCTCCAGCGCCGGCACGCTCTCGCGGCGCGTCTCGCTTGTCACGGTCACCTGCTCGGCGAGCTCGGCGCGTTGCGCACCGGTCAGGCCGCCGGTCGCATCGGGCCTGGACGCGCCGCTGCCGCCGTCGAGTGTCGCCGCCGCCTTCTTCGCCATTGTCGCTCCCCGCGATTCGTCGGCCGCCAGTCTATCGGCTCCCGCCCGCTTGCGGCATGGATGCGGACGCTCGGCGGGACACGGCGGGTCGGGAGAACCACGCGAGTTCCCGCTCAAGCGCCGGAAACCGGCGCAAACCGTTGGGGCCCTTCCGATTTCCGCCCCGGATGCCTATATTTCCCCGGCCGGGCAACCGGCTATGACGATAAACGCCTTGTGAAATAAGCGGTGCGGACCCGGGGGCGGTACCCGGCGCCTCCACCAGTTTCCGGCCGTCGGCCGGTCGGCGCGAGACCCCTTGCGGGGAGCGCTCAGGCCGGCGGTGCGGTTCCGAGACGGGGGCGAAACAGGATCGACGCGCGTGGTAAAGGCATGGTTTTCGTCCGGCATGGTACCGCCGTTATCGGGCCATTCCAGAAGTGCCAACGATAACCATCGTGTGGCTCTCGCTGCCTAAACGGTAAGCGCGGTTCGGGGGGCACCGGGCAACAGAAGCCCCCCACTGGTTTCAGGCGCTGCGGGGGATGCGGCGCTTTTGTGCAGGGGAAATCGCGGGCAAGATCGGCGGCAGGCCGGCAGCCGATCCCGCGTGGGGCCGAGCGAGGGGGACGAACGGAACCATGGCTGAAAACCGGATCGACTACGAAGCGCTGGTCGAGCGTGCATTGCGCGGCGTGCTGCGCCAGGCACTGCATCACGCCGAGAGCAAGGGCCTGCCGGGCGATCATCACTTCTACATCACGTTCCGTACCGACTATCCCGGCGCGATCGTGCCGGACCGGCTGAAGGCATCCTATCCGCAGGAAATGACGATCGTGCTCCAGCATCAGTTCTGGGGTCTCGAAGTCGGCGACAACGCGTTCTCGGTAACGCTCAGCTTCGCCAACCAGCTCGAACGACTCACGGTCCCGTTTTCCGCCGTCACCGGCTTCGCCGATCCGGCCGTGAAATTCGGCCTGCAGTTCGAGGGGCGCGATGGCGGTGCCGCGCGCGTGCCGACGGTGCCCGCCGCCAGCAAGGCGGCTTCGGCCGGACGCGAGGCGCGCGGGCAAGGCACGGGTGGCGATGCCGCGCCGCCGGCGCCGAAAACGCCGGGCAGCGCCGACGTCGTCACGCTCGACTCGTTCCGCAAGAAATCCTGATCGCCCGCGTCGCGACGCCGGTCCGGCAGCGCCCGCCGCCGGTTTCCCGCGCCTTCATGCCTAACCATTGCCACGGCCTGCGACTTTCGCGGACCCGGGATTGCCGCTAGAACAGCGGCACCCAGCACCCCATCTCATATCTCGTATGTCCGACAGGAACCGCCCCATGACTGCCGAGCCGAAGACCCGCCTCGAAAGCGATTCGATGGGCGAGATCGCGGTGCCGGCCGACCGGCTCTGGGGCGCGCAGACTCAGCGTTCCCTCGAGAATTTCCGCATCGGCGGCGAGCGCATGCCGGTCGCGCTGACGCGCGCCTTCGGGCTTCTGAAGCAGGCGGCGGCCGAAACCAACGTCAGGCTCGGCAAGCTCGATCCGAAGCTGGGCGAGGCCATTTCGACGGCCGCGCAGGAAGTGGCATCCGGCGCGCTCGACGATCATTTTCCGCTTGTCGTCTGGCAGACCGGCTCCGGTACGCAGTCGAACATGAATGCCAACGAGGTGATCGCCAATCGCGCGAACGAGCTTCTCGGCGGCCAGCGCGGCGCAAAGAAGCCGGTTCATCCCAACGACCATGTCAACATGGAGCAGTCGTCGAACGACAGCTTCCCGACCGCGATGCACATCGCGGCGGTGCGCCAGATCCACGACCAGGTGATCCCTTCCCTGCGCCACCTGCGCAACGCGCTTGCGACGAAGAGCGCGGAGTTCAAGGACATCATCAAGATCGGCCGCACCCACATGCAGGATGCGACGCCGCTGACGCTCGGGCAGGAATTCTCGGGCTACGTCGCGCAGATCGACAGCTGCATCGGGCGGCTCGAGGCCAGCCTGCCGCGCCTCTATCAGCTCGCGCAGGGCGGCACCGCGGTCGGCACCGGCCTCAACGCCTCGGCGGGATTTTCCGAAGCCATTGCGGCGCGCATCGCTTCGCTCACCGGCATGCCGTTCGTGACCGCGCCCAACAAGTTCGAGGTGATGGCGGCGCACGATTCGATGGTGGAGCTGAGCGGCGTCTACAACACGATCGCCTGCGCGCTGATGAAGATCGCCAATGACATCAGGCTCGCGGGATCGGGCCCGCGGTCGGGCCTGGGCGAGCTCGTGCTGCCGGCGAATGAGCCGGGTTCGTCGATCATGCCGGGCAAGGTCAATCCGACGCAGAGCGAAGCGCTGACGATGGTGGCGGCCCAGGTCATGGGCAACAACGTCGCCGTCACGATCGGCGGCTCGACTGGTCATTTCGAGCTCAACGTGTTCAAGCCGGTCATCATCTACAACGTGCTGCAATCGGGCCAGCTGATCGCCGATGCCAGCGTCAGTTTCGCCGACAATTGCGTGGTCGGGATCGAGGCCAACCGCGAGCGCATCGCCGAGCTGATGCGCCAGTCGCTCATGCTGGTAACGGCGCTCAATCCCCATATCGGTTACGACAACGCGGCCAGGGTCGCGAAGAAGGCGCATCGGGAGAACACGACGCTGAGGGAAGCGGCCGTCGCGCTCGGCCTGCTCAGCGCCGCGGATTTCGACCGGCTGGTCCGGCCGGAGGATATGCTGGCGGCCAAGAAGGACTAGCGTCGTACGGGACGGGGGGCAAGGGGCGGAGGTATCTGGAGTGGAGGTGCAACGATGGCCGATGATTCTGAAGCGATCCGCAAACGTTCCGTCACGATCGCGGGTCATCGCACATCGCTGTCGCTCGAGCCGGCCTTCTGGGACGCGCTCAAGCAGCTTGCCCGCGATCGCGGCCTGTCGATCAATGCGCTGATCGAGGAGATCGACCGCAAGGCGAGCCAGGGCGGCGCCCGCGACATCAATCTTTCGAGCGCCGTGCGCGTCTATCTGCTGCGCACCGTTCAGGCCGCCGCTTCCGGCGAGCCCTGATCGGCGACATAGATCGTGCCGGCCCCATGGTTCGACGGGCTCATCATCATGAGGCGCTTGTCAACGAGCAATAACCGACCTCATCCCGGGCTTGTCGAAGGTTGAGGTCGCTATTGTTGCTCGGTGCCGATGATCCCCTGCAGCAGGAGCTGCGCGGGATCCGGCTCCGCACTGCCCTGCGTTTCCGGCACCGGTTCGGTGCCCGGCGCGACGCCGTCGCTGCCCGGCGCGGCCGGTTCGATCGACGGTTCCGCTGACGGTTCCACCGCCGGTTCGGTCGTCAGGCCCGAAGCGCCCGGCGCGGTTTCCTCCGCAGCGGGTTCTGCCGCCGGTGCCGGCTGTTCGTCGACGCTCGGTTCCGTCGTGAGTCCCGATGCACCGGGTGCCGCTTCCTCCGCCGCCGGCTCTTCCGCCGGCTGCTCTTCGACAACCGGTTCGTCCGCCGCCGGCTGTTCCTCGACGACGGGTTCTTCCAACGGCGCGAGTTCCGGTTCGGAAGCGGGCTCCGTGGTCAGACCTCCCGCACCGGGTTCGACCCCGGCGGCGGGCAGTTCCTCGACGGCCGGTTCTTCCGCCGGCTGCTCCTCGACAATCGGTTCTTCGGCAGGCTCGGCGCCCGGCTCGGCCTCGGGCACGATCTCTTCCTCGATCGCTTCGGTCGCCGGCTCGCCCGTCGCGTCCGGCGCAACGGTCGTAAGTCCGCCCGCGCCCGGCGCGTCCGGATCGATCACCTCGCCCGCCGGCGGCACGTCCTGGTCGGCGCCCGGAATGATGTCCTGGATCAGGCCGCCGATGCCGTCTTCGGTGATGCCCTCGCCGGTACCCGCGCCCGGCAGGAACTGATCGACCAGCCCCTGGCCGGTCGAGGTCACGCCCTCGGGCGTGATGCCGGCGCCTTCGCGCAGCGCGACATTCGGGCCGCCGAGCGGACCGGTGAGGTCGAGCGCCATGAACGGCACATCGCCGGTCTGCTGGCGATAGATCTCCGCCAGCATGTCCATCGTCCAGTTGCCGACATCGGCGGTGCCTTGGCCGAGCAGCGACGCGGCCTCGTTCGCGAGCCGCGCATTGTCGGTCTGCAGCACGCCGTCGGTGACGACGAAGTCGCCGGTCAGGCTGTTGTCGCGGCCGGTGAAGCCGGCGAACAGCGCGTTGACCGTGTCGGTGATGCCGCGCAACTGCTGCACCTTCTGGCCGAGCACGCCGAGCAGGGCCGAGCCGATCGCCTGCTGCGTGCTGGTGAGAACCTTGATGTTGCCGTCGACATTCCCGTTGCCGTCGAGCGCATGCATCATCTCGTTGAGGCTGGCGCCCGCGGTGTCGAAATTGCCGGTGAAGGAAATCGGACCGCTAAAGGTCGCGCCCATGATGCCGCCGCCGGCGAGCTGGCCGGAGTCGAGACCGTTCGCGATCGCGCGGATGCGCGCGGTCGGCGTGCCGCGGCCGGTGACGCGCGTGCCCGCGAGATCGAACGACCCGCCATAGATGTTGCCGGTCATGCGCTCGACGTCCATCACGCCGTCCTTGACGACGAGGCGCGCATCCAGATTGTCGATGCGCGTCTCGCCGGCGATAAAGGTCTTCGCCGTGACGTCGAACGTGCCGTCGAAACTGTCGAGCACGGCGAGATCGAGCGGCTCCGGCGACCAGGGCGAACCCTCGCCGCCGCTGCCGCCGCCTTCGCCGCCGCCCGGCCCCATGAAGGGCGTGACATCGATCGTGTCGCCGTTGAGCGTCGCGGTCACCTGCGGCCGGCCGCCCGACATGTCGGCCGCGAGATCGCCCGTCAGGCGTGTCGCACCGGCCGTCAGGTCGAGCCCGGTGATCCTAAGGTTCTGCGTCGTGCCGTCGATCGCCGCCTTGAAATCGAGCGGCCCGACCGCCTGCGCGGAGGCGGCCGCGTCGGGCGACAGCGCCGCCAGAAGCTGCTTGAATTCCGGATGCGCGGCCGAGACGTTGAGATCGAGCGTCGTCGCGGCCTCGCCGGCCGCCACCGTGCCCGCGATCGAGGCCGTGCCGCCGAGCGCGGTCAGATCGACATCGAGCGTCATGTCGTCGGCATCGCCGTTGAGCGTGCCCGAAAGGCCGAGCGCGCCCAGCGTCTCGACGCCGGCCGGCGGCTCGATACCGGCGAGCGCCAGCAGCAGCGTCGGCTGGCCGGCCTGCAGATCGAGCGTGGTATTGACGCTCGGCGTCCCGGAGCTGAGACCGCTCGCCGTGCCCTTGAAGCTGCCCTGCGCGCCGGCGCCCGAGAGCGAGAACGTGACATCGTAGATCAGATCGTCCTCGCCGCTCTTGGCGTTCCCCGAAACCGAGAGCGCGCCGAGATCGGCGCCGTCCGGCACCGGGATGCCCGCCAGCGCGAAGAGCGGCCCGGCATCGCCGGCATCGAGGCTGAACACGCTGTCGATGCGCGGAATGCCGGCGTCGAGCCCGCTGGCCGTGCCCTTGGCGCTGCCCTCGGCGCCGATGCCGGCGATCGTGAAGGCGAGATCGTAGGCGACATCGGTGGCGCCGCCGGCGAGCGTGCCGGCGATGGTCATGCGGCCGAGATCGGCCGGCGCATCCGCCATGCCGGCAAGCTGCATCGCGCGCGTCGCATCGGCGACATCGACATCGATGTTCATGTCGTATCGCGGATCGCCGGCGAGATCGCTGAGCGTGCCGGTGACCGTGCCGGCGCCGCCGGCGAACTTCGTGACGCTGAGATCGCGCAGCGTCAGCGTACCGCCCTGCAGCGTGCCGTCGACATGCAACCCCTCGACCTGCTGGCCGTTGAGCGTGAGCGAGCCGACGCGCAGCTCGACATTGGCGTCGACATCGGCGAGCGGCGCCAGCGCCGAGAGCGGGTTGCCGCCGCCCTCGCCGTCCGCGGCCTGCTCGGTCGTTTCGGCCGTTGCCGCCGGCATATAGGCGTCGACATTGATCTGGTCGAGCGCGAGCCCGATGCCGAAGGCCGGTTGTGCGCGCGTCGCGCTCGGCAGCGCGACCACGATGCCGCCGGCAACTTTCGAATTGTCGAGGCGCATGTCGATCTCGCCGAGCTGCACCTCGGTCGGCGTCGCGGTGACGCGCGAGGCGAAGGCGAGATTGCGCAGCCGGTCGTTCGGCACGGACACCACATCGACGCCGAGCCAGCCGAGCAGGCCGCGCAGATTGTCGGAGCTCGCCTCGAGCACGCCGGCGAAGCTCGGCTGCCCGTCGGCCGGCGCCACGTCGCCCGCGAGCGAGATCGCCGAACCGCCGGGGAGCTGGGCGCTGAACTGCTGCACGCCGAGCAGCCCTTCCGGCAGCAGCGTCGCGACCAGGCGCACCTGGTTCACCACGCCGCCCTTGAGGTTGACGGCGCCGATCGAGAGATCGACCGCGGCATCGATGCCGGTCGGCAGCGCGAAGCCGGCGCCGGCCGCTCCCTCGGCGCTCTCGCCCTCGCCGCTTTCGGCGAACGCCGCCATCAGCGCGTCGGCATCGAGCCGGCCCATCGCGAGCTGCACCTTGAATTTCATCGGATCGCCGGTCGTCGCCTCGAACGAGCCGGTCGCGGAATTCTCGCCCAGCATGATGTCGAGATCGTCCATGCGGATCGCGTCCGGCGTCGAGGCGATCGTCCCGGTCAGCGCGAATTTCTGGCCCTCGAGGGCCGGCGTCGACTGGCCGCCGAGCGCCGCCATCACCTGGCCGAGATCGCTGGCGGAGCCGTCGACCTTGCCGTCGACCGCGATCGTCTCGCCGGTCGCGACCGTGCCGTTGAACGTGACCCGCGCGTCGGTCTCGGCGAGGCCGATCGTCGCCGCCAGGTCGATCGGCGCACCCTCGACAATCGCGCCGGCGCCGATGTCGAATTCGAGCGGATAACCCGCGGCGATCGCATCGCCCTGGATGCGGAACGGCCCTTCGAGCGAGCGGGCCTCGATCGTCGCATCGAGCGATTCGACGCGCTGCTCGCTGCCGGCTGCATGATCGATATAGACGAGCGTGCCGTTTTCGATCGAAAGCCGGTCGAGGCTGACCTGCAAGCCGGAGCCGGACGGCGCTTCCGCCGCCGTTTCGGCGGTTGATTCTTCGGCGGCGCCCTCTTCTGCCGCCGGTTCAAGCGTCCAGTTGTTGCTGCCGTCCGCCATCGCCTCGAGCACGATCACCGGCTCGACCAAAGTGACGCTCTCGACCTTGATGTCGCCGGAAAGCAGCGGGCCGAGCGCAACGCGCACGTCGAGCGCCTGCAGCGTCACCATGTCTGCCGTCGAGGCGCCTTCGACATTGGCGAAGCGCACACCCTCGGCCGTCAGCGTCGGTGCCGGCAGGATCGAGAGCGAGAGATCGCCGTCGATCGCGAGCGTGCGTCCGGTCGCCTTCTCCGCCTCGGCGGCGATCTCGGGCTTGTACTTGTTCCAGTCGACGAAGCTCGGGCCGATCAGCACGGCCGCGACCAGCAGCACGACAAGACCGATGACGACGTAAAGGACCTTGCGAAGCATGGGATGCCTTCCGAAAGCTGCTTTAAACCGCGGTCGGCCGCGGCTCGTTCAACTACCGCGGTCGCCTGCGGCTTCTTCAAACCCGCGTGATCGGCGGCACGAATGCCGCGACCCGCGCGACCGGCCGAATCCCCCGCGAATCCGCCGGTTCCCACTATATAGGCCGCCGGTTACCGGACGGAACGCTGCCGCGCGGACGAAATTCGCGCGCGCCGCCGGCGACGCGGCGAGGTTCGGCGCGGGATCGCGGCTTTTCACCCGCCGCGGGGCTGCGCTAGCCTCGCAGGGAACCGTCATCGAGCCGGATTCGGGCGTTTTCGAGGCGGGGGCACCCGCCCGACGCGGCGAAAACCGGCGTCATCGGCAACGGCCCGGCAGGCCAGGCGAGGAAGATGGGCGACATCGTCAACCTCAACCGGTTCCGCAAGGACAAGAATCGCACGGCCCGCCGGAAGCTCGTCGCGGTCAATCGCCACAAATTTGCCCGGCCGAAAGCGGAGCTGCTGCGCCTCGATGCCGAGCGCGCCAAGCACGAGGCGGCTCTCGACGCGCACCGGCTGGCCGACGAGCCCGAAACCGGCGACGGGAAGCCCGCCGCCGATCCGCGCACGACCGACTGAAGCGAGCGCACGTTCGTACTTGCCGCGCAGCGCGGCCTGTAGCGGGTGGGTGGGAATTCACCACAGAGACACAGAGATCGCAGAGCAGGAAGGCTTTCTCGTCTTCCTCTGTGCCTCCGTGGTGAGAATCTCCTACGTCGCGCGGTCGGAAGCGGCTGAACGAGAGATCACCACAGAGACACAGAGATCGCAGAGCAGGAACGCCTTCTCCTCGTCATCCTCTGTGCCTCCGTGGTGAAAATTCCTTTTATCGCCCCGTCGAACGCTGAATCGTCTTGATCGGCCCGCGCGCCGCGATCCGTCGCGGTCGGCCGCGACATCACAAAACCACCCGCGGCAAAATCAAAACCCGCGCGGGCGCTACTGCCCGGCCGAGCGCTGGATCGTCTTGATCGGTCCGCGCGCCGCGATCCGTCGCGGTCGGCCGCGACATCACATAACCACCCGCGGCGAACGAAAATCCCGCGCCAGCAACCGAGTGATCTACTGTCCCGCCGAACGCTGGATCGTCTTGATCGGCCCGCGCGCCGCGATCCGTCGCGGTCGGCCGCGACATCACATAACCACCCGCGGCGAACGAAAATCCCGCGCCAGCAACCGAGTGATCTACTGCCCGGCCGAGCGCTGAATCGTCTTGATCGGTCCGCGCGGCCGGCCCGAGCGTTCGGCGATCTCGCGATCCTGCGCCTCGATCGCGGCCTTGGCCGGCGCGTCGCCGTCGAGGCCGTTGACGAGTTCCACCGGCACCTTGCGATGCGAGCTGCGCGTGCCGTCCTGGTAGACGACGTCGAACATCACCGAGCCGCCGGTCTGCGGCTTCTTCTTCTGCTTGGCCATTCCGTCCTCTATGCGTGGCGGCCTGCCCGGCCGCTTCTGTCAGGTCCCGCCGCGCGTCGGCGGACGTTCCGCGTCAGTCCCGCTCGCGCTCCATGCCCGAGCCGGCGTCGCCCGCATCCGGTTCGCCGCGTTCGGCTTCGCGATCTTCCATCGCCTTGTCGAGCGCACCGCGGTCGGCCGCGGTGGAATCGGCATCGCGATCCTCTGCGGTCTCGTCGCCCTGCGCCGCGGCGCCTTCCCGCTCCGCCCGGCGGCGCGCGGCATCGGCCTCGCGCTTGGCGAGCTTGGCCTGCTTCTTCTCGTCCTTGAGGC
>Ga0187892_10009881_pt1 | contig 12325 bp, 9 predicted proteins | sample MA1701073metaG_FD_139345 | JGI IMG/M metagenome (GOLD analysis project Ga0187892, IMG submission 139345) | Bio-ooze microbial communities from a basaltic lava cave in the Kipuka Kanohina Cave System on the Island of Hawaii, USA - MA170107-3 metaG ...
GGTCGCTGTTGTTAGGACGCCCCCACCTATCCCACCGGGCATTGCCTTTCCGTAGCGGCGTGCAAACAATTCAGCGAATGAGCGCGCCGCAAGCATTGCCGATCCTCATGCCCGCCGTCGCCGGACAGCGGTGGTCGTGCCATTCCTGCGGCCAGTGTTGCCGCTCACTCGTGGGGCACTTGTTCGAGGAAGACCGGCAGCGGATTGACCAGCAAAACTGGGCGGATGAGCTGGGCGTGGCACCGTACGTCCGTCTGGGTCGCGGCTGGGCGTTAAACAAAACCACCGATGAGGCCTGCGTCTTTCTCGACGAGGCCGGGCTTTGCAGAATCCATAAGAAATACGGCGAGACCGCCAAACCGCTGGCCTGCCGCATCTTTCCATTTTCCGTCCGGCCGGTGCGCCGCGGGTGGCAGGTCTCTCTTCGTTTCGATTGCCCTAGCGTCACTTCATCCAAGGGGAATCCCATCGCGGAGCGCCGGCCCTGGCTCTCTGAGTTGGTTCGGTCGTTGCACGATCCTCACCCTTCGAAAGACGATCTTGCCGAATTGGGGCGAAGACTGGATGCCGACGCTGACGAGATCGACGCGCTCATGAGCCGCTTCCGGCATTGGCTGACTCGGCATGATGTGTCGTTCTTGGAGCGACTCGTCGGCGCCGCCCGTGTGACGACGACGCTCCAAGGAGCGACGTTTGCGAAAGTCCGAGGCCGGCGGTTCGCGGAGCTTCTTGACCTGTTGTTTCGGTCGCTGCCGAGCGAATGCGCTGTGCCGCCGCCCAACCCCAGCGACAAACAACGCGGCCTGTTGCGCCAATTCGCCTTCGCCCATGCGGAGCACGTGACCCTCGCGGCGGCAACAGCGGGCCCGCTTGCCCGGCTGCGTACGCGCTTGCAGCAGCTTCGACGAGCGCGGGCCTTTCTTGTTGGTCGTGGACCGGCGCCGCGCCTTCCCGGGTTAGACGGCGAGACGACCTTTGAGGCCATCGAAGCCGTCCAGCCGCCCACCGGCGGGCACGACATTTCCGACCTCCTTCTTCGCTACATAATCGCAAGGCTGGCCGGCCGGTCTTGTTTCGGCGAGGGCTACTACGGCTGGCCGATCTTCAGTGGGCTGGGGGCGTTGTGGCTCGCGATCGCGGCGATGGGGTGGTTGGCGCGGTACGCGGCTGCCCTGGCAGGTCGGACTGAACTATCCTTTGACGACGTGGCCCGGGCCCTCGGGATCGTGGACCGGGCGGCCACCAGATTGCCGGCGCTGGGGACGGTGGCTGAACGGGCCCGTATGGCCTACTGTTTTCGGGGTGACGGTTTGGCTCGATTGACCCGCGCGTGTTGTATGGTCGGCGACACCCGCACGTGAACGTCACCCCGGCAGACCTGGCCCAGAAGATCGAGCACACGCTGCTGAACCCCGAGGCCACGCCCGTTCAAATCGACGCACTGTGTGACGAAGCCGCGGCGAACGGTTTCCTCGCCGTCTGCGTCAACCCGGTCTACGTCCGTCAGGCTGCGAGGCGGTTGGAGCAAGCGGTCGCGAATCGGCGCCTTTGCGTCGTTTCCGCCGCAGGATTCCCGCTAGGTGCGAACCTGTCACAGACCAAAGCCGACGAAGCAGCCCGTGCGCTGGACGATGGTGCGTCCGAGATTGACATGGTCATGGCGCTAGGTGCTTTCCTGGCGGGTAACCTTGTCGCAGTCCGAAGGGACATCGAGGCCGTCGCTGAGGTCGTACACCGAACGAAAGGGGGCGTGCTCAAGCTGATCCTCGAAACGGCAGCCCTGACGACCGAACAGATCATCCTCGGCTGCCGCTGCGCGGCCGAAGGCGAGGCGGACTTCGTGAAGACATCGACCGGGTTCCATCCCGCCGGCGGGGCCACGGTCGAGCACGTCCGGCTGTTGCATCGTTATGCCTCGCCGATGCCGGTCAAAGCCGCGGGCGGGATTCGGACGGCTTTGGCCGCCCAGGCCATGATCCAGGCCGGCGCCGCCCGGATCGGCACGTCGCATGGAGTGGCCATCATGGAGGAGCTTCGCCGCACGGCCGCTAGCCGCTTGTAATCAAAGGGCGTCGGTTGCCCACGACGCGAAGCCTCCTTCTGGCCCTTGACCGGCGATCGTCATTGGTAGTACAATCCGACCGCAGCCTTTGGACATGACCAAGTGCGTTCGGAGCAGCGCCATGAAACAAGAGGAAATCAGCAGTATATGCGGCGAATGCGGGGCCAGCGTGTATCGCCAGCACATCGATTCGGGAATCGCCCGGTATGAAGGCGACCGGCTTCTATGTGCGCATTGCGTCTCGGAGTACGAGCGCTCGCACGATTCAACTAGCGCGAAAGCGCTTCGGCAGGATGAGGCGTTGCATCCGATTACGCTCGATGAGGATGACGACGAAAGGGCTGGCGAGCCGGCCAAGAGGCGCATCCAAGTGGCCTCCGGCGGGCTGCTGGGCGCCAGCGGGGCGTGGCAAGATGCTCGCTTTCACAGACCGCTCGATCCCGCAAGCGCCGGGGCCTCCCGATGCCGCACCTTCCACTGCAAACTCAACGAAGGCTCCATCGAGTTCATGACAAACCAGATCAACGACTGGCTGGATGGCAACGAGAACATCGTCGTCAAGTTCTCTACATCGACGATCGGCATCTTCGAAGGCAAGCACTCCGAGCCGAACTTGATCCTGACGCTGTGGTACTAACGCTTACGCCACACGTCCGAGCTAGCCAACCAGGAGGCCCAGATGCGACGATGCGCAGTCGAAACGGCCAGCCGACTGAATCCCTCCGGCCTCACCCAGCGGCGATCGCCTCGCGATGGCTTGCCTACGGGCTCGACGTCGGCCGTGTGGACGTGAAATTGCAATGCTCGGTGCGTGAGGCGGAGGAGCACATTCCCGACCTTGGTCGGCCTGCCGATGATCGTCACCCTTTCATTCTCCGCCAGCCGCCGGAAAGCCCGGCCATGGCCATCGGCCCCTAGTTCGCAGGAGGGTAGCTCCCACAACCCCGACCACAGCCCGCCTACCGGGCGACGTCGCACCAGCACACGCCCCCGGGAAACGAAGACCGCCGTCAACATAGCGACGGCGCGGACCTTGCCGTTCCGACCGGCATCGCGAACCGGCAACTGTTCTGTGCAGCCGGTCTTGGCGGCCACGCAAAGGACGGCCAGGGGACAGGCCGGACAATTTGGGGCGCGGGGTGTGCAGATGCCGCTGCCCAAATCCATCCAGGCTTGATTGAAGTCGCCGGGCCGCGCGGTGGGCAGGAGCTGGTCGGCCGCACCTTGAACAAGGGCCTTGCCGGCGCTCATTGTGACGTCGTCCCGTATGCCCAAGAGTCGCGATACAACTCGCGCCACGTTTCCATCGACTGCCGCGGCACGTTCACCAAAGGCGATCGAGGCGATGGCCGCGGCGGTGTAGCCGCCCACGCCTGGCAACTGCCGCAGTCCGTCCACGCAGCGCGGGATCTCGTCCGCCCGCTCATGCAAATCCCGGCACGCCTGGTGGAGATGCAGAATGCGACGGTAATACCCCAGGCCCTCCCAGAATTTGAGCACGTCCTCATGGCGGGCGGCGGCCAGCGTCGCAACATCCGGAAAGCGAGATAAGAACCGGTCGTAATACCGGAGGACCGTATCCACGCGAGTCTGCTGGAGCATGACCTCGGCCACCCATTGGGCGTAGGGGTCGCCGTACCGATGACGCCAAGGCAAGTCTCGCTTGTACGAGTCGTACCACGCGAGGAGCTTTTTTCGGATCGCCGACCGAAGACTGGAAGGAATGACCCAGTGGGGGATGCTCATTTGTCCGGCAGGCGTTGACCACATTGGCAGCAGAACACCGCCTGCGGACGGTTGATCTCCTGACACCGGGCGCAACGTCGCGAGGGCCGGCCCGGCCACGCGAAAAGGAACGTAATCACGACCGCGACCGCAACCCAGGTGAGACCGAAATCGTCAAATGGAAGACCGATGGCGGGCATCAGCAGGCTCACGCAAGGTCAACATCGGCCCCGAATTTTGTCCAGAACCACGCACCGTCAAAACGACTCCACGCGGAGCATTTTGCAAAAGAGCGGCAGAGCGCATGATCAGTCGGACGGCAGAAGCCCGAACTGCTGCGCTCTGCAGTTTGCATGCGCCGCGTACATTACCGACCAGCGGGAATCGCCACCGAGGAGCGAGCAGGCGTTGCCGTCGGCGGACCTCGCCGCTTTGTCGGGACCAGGGGATGGCGCACGCCGGAGTTCCCCTCTCCACATCGTGAAGAGTCGGACGCTCCCCCGACCACGCGCGTCTATTTCAGTATACCAAGGAGCTCCTCAATAAACAACCGATGGACCGACAGCGCCAACTTTGCGGGAACTCAGCCAAATCGGTACCCTTTTGCCCCGGCGTCGATCAGAGTTGAAACGTGGATGGCGGCTACTCGAATGGTCCTACCCCGGTTAGAGACGTTGCACATCATTTGCTACCCCGATCCTGGGTTGAGGAAGAAGTGTCGCCCCGTTGGGGAATTCGGCGGCGACTTGGAGGCCGTCGCAAGCCGTATGCTCGCACTCATGCACGAAGTCAAAGGCGTGGGGCTTGCCGCCCCCCAGGTCGGACTCCCTCTACGTCTCTTCGTATGGAACACAACCGGCGACCCGGGGGACGATCGCATCGGCGTTAACCCGCGCCTGGCCGACCTTGTCGGCGCCGAAGATAAGGAAGAGGGCTGTTTGTCGATCCCCGGCGTCAGCGTGACCGTTCGCCGCGCCACGCACGCGGTATTGCAAGCTCGCGACTGCCGCAATCAACCGTTCGAACTAGCCGGTGAGAATCTCATCGCCCGCGTATGGCAACATGAGATCGACCACCTGGAAGGCCGGCTCATCATCGACAACATGTCCACGGCCGACGAAATCGCCAACCGTCGCGTCCTCAAGCAGTTGAAGGCGGCCCAGCCCCAATCCCGTCGGTCCTAGGACTTTGAGAATGCGCATCGTTTTTCTCGGTTCCGGCGCCTTTGCACTGCCCACCCTGCGTTGGCTATGTAACGGCGCCCATCAGGTCGTCTTGGCGCTCACCCAGCCGGCCAAGGGCAGCGGGCGAGGACGGCACGTCACTCGTACACCGGTCCGAGCGTTGGCCGACGAGCTAGGGCTGGAAAGCCTCGAAGTTGAGAACGTCAACGCGCCGGCTGTGCTGTCGAGGCTATCGCCGCTCGATGCCCGATTAGGCTTGGTCATTGCCTTCGGCCAAAAGCTGGGACCGGACTTCCTGCGATTATTTCCCCGCGGCTGCATCAATCTCCACGCATCACTACTACCTAGGTACCGCGGGGCAGCGCCCATCAACTGGGCCATCTTAAGGGGAGAGAAACGAACCGGATGCACCGTGTTTCGCATAGTTGATCGGATGGATGCTGGGCCGGTTTTGACGAGCCGCGCAACGACGATTGGCCCGGAGGAGACGGCCGGCGAACTGCATGACCGCTTGGCGGCGATTGGCGTCGATGCAGTTCAGGCGGCGTTGGAACTCTTTGCCGGCCAGCAAAACCCTCAAGGCAGCCCCCAACGGGACGACGAAGCGACACCCGCGCCCAAGCTGAAGAAGTCAGACGGCTCCATTCGGTTCGACCGGCCGGCCGCAGAGGTGGCTGGTCACATTCGCGGCATGTCGCCGTGGCCAGGAGCGGCGGCCCGATTCCAGGCCGCGAATCAGCGATGGGAAGATGTGATTTTATTGCGAGCCCGGCAAGCGGATGCACCCTCCCCTCCGACCGTTCCACCCGGTACGATCGACTCCCGGCGGCATGTGGCGGCGCGGGACGGGTTTGTGGAGATCCTAGAAATCAAGCCGTCGTCCGGGCGGCTGATGACCTGGGCTGAATATGTCAACGGCCGGCACGTGGCCGCAGGCGATCAGTTCGTGACGCCAACTTCCAGGGCAGACGAGAATACCGATGCCGTTCGATAAAGTGGATTCCAAAGTCGACTTTCCGGCACAGGAACGGGCCGTACTAGCGTTTTGGGAGCGCACCCACGCCTTCGACGAGCTGCGTCGACTCAATGCGGGGAAGCCCCCTTGGTCCTTCCTTGACGGCCCGATTACCGCGAACAACCCCATGGGTGTCCATCATGCCTGGGGCCGGACTTACAAAGACCTGTACCAGCGGTACCACGCCGCCGTCGGGCGCGAGCTGCGCTACCAGAACGGATTCGATTGCCAGGGGCTGTGGGTCGAGGTCGAGGTGGAGAAGGAACACGGGTTCGCGGACAAGAAGGAGATCGAACGATTCGGCATTGACAGGTTCGTCGAGGAATGCAAAGCCAGGGCGAGCAAGTTCGCGGCAATCCAGACGGAACAGTCGAAACGCCTGGGCCAGTGGATGGACTGGGATCACTCCTACTACACGATGTCCGACGAAAACAATTACGGCATCTGGGCCTTCCTGAAGAAGTGCCATAGCGAAGGACTGATCTATAAAGGCTTCGACGTGATGCCGTGGTGCCCGCGATGCGGTACCGGACTAAGCCAAATGGAGATGAACGAGGGCTATCGTGAGGTAGGCCATACCTCCGTGTTTGTGAACTTCCCTCTCAAAACACGTCCCAATGAACACCTGCTCGTCTGGACGACAACGCCCTGGACTCTGAGCTCCAACGTGGCCGCGGCTGTCAAGCCCGACATGACTTACGTCAAAGTCAAACAGGGCGATGCCCTCTACTACGTCGGCAAGGGCAACTTCGCCGCCGCGCGAACGCAGCCCGCGCCGACATCGGACAAGTCCAATATGCCCAGCCTGATGTCGATCCAGGCGATGTTCAAGAATCGCGGCGCGTCTGAAATTGTTGAGGAAGTGCCCGGCCGATCGTTGATTGGGCTTCCGTATAGCGGTCCTTTTGACATGCTTCCCGGGGCGGCCGAGGCCGTCGCCTCCCATGCCGTCATCGCCTGGGAGCAAGTAACCGAGAGCGAAGGCACGGGCATCGTCCATATCGCCCCCGGCTGTGGCAGCGAAGATTACCACCTTGGCAAGGAACTCAGGCTGCCCCACATCGCACCGCTGTTGGAGAACGGTACATTCCGCGCCGAGTTCGGCCTGCTCGCCGGCAAGCGATTTGACGCCGTGGCCGATGACGTGATCGCCGACCTCAAGCGTCGCGGCCTGCTTTTTGGCAAGGAGCTCTACCTCCATCGTTATCCGCACTGTTGGCGATGCAGGGAAGAACTGGTCTATCGCCTCGTAGACGAGTGGTTCATCAACATGAACTGGCGCGAGCGGATCATGGAATCGGCCCGGCAGGCCCGATGGATTCCAGACTGGGGTCTGGAGCGCGAGCTGGATTGGCTTGCCAACATGGGCGACTGGATGATCTCCAAGAAACGATACTGGGGCCTCGCGCTGCCGATTTGGGAGTGCCAACAATGCGGCCACTTCGAGGTCTTCGGCGGCCGCGAGGAACTCAAAGCCAAGGCCGTCGCGGGATGGGACCGGTTTGAGGGTCGGTCGCCGCATCGACCGTGGATCGATGCCGTCAAGATCCGTTGCCCGCAGTGCGGCGAAAAGGATGTGTCACGTATTAAAGATGTCGGCAATCCCTGGCTCGACGCCAGCATCGTCTCTTTCTCGACCATGGGCTACTTCACTGACCGCCATTATTGGGAAAAGTGGTTCCCTGCCGATTTCGTCGTCGAGGCCCTGCCCGGCCAGTTTCGCAACTGGTTCTACGCTCTCCTGACGGTCAGCACGATGATGGTCGGCCGATCGCCCTTCAAGGTCCTCAAAGGGCACGGCCTGGTGCTGGACGATGAAGGCAAGCCGATGCACAAGTCCGAGGGCAATGCCATCTGGTTCGACGAGGCCGCAGAGCAGATCGGCGTGGACGTGATGCGCTGGCTCTACGCCTCGACGCCGCCTGATAGGAACGTGTTGTTCGGACCCAAGCACTGCGACGAAGTCCGCCGGGATGTCATTCTGCCGTGGTGGAACGTGTACTCGTTCTTCTCCAACCTTGCCCGCGTCGACGGGTTCGACCCCCGAAAACATCCCGCCGAGCGAGTGCTCGGGCGGTGCTCGATCGCTGGATTCTTTCCGATCTGAACCGCCTCATCCGGACCGCGCACGAATCGTACGACGGGTTCGATGTGCAGCGATTATGTCTCGAGGTCCGGGGGTTTATCGACGATTTGAGCACATGGTACGTTCGCCGTTCTCGCCGCCGCTTCTACGGACAAGGCTGGCCCACGGACAAATGCGCCGCCTACGCGACGTTGTACGAAGTACTGACCACGCTCAATCGGATCATTGCGCCGATCGTGCCCTTCATGGCCGAAACGATCTATCAGAACCTCGTCGCCGGACAGATCGCCGGCTCGCCGAGCAGCGTACATCATGCCCCGTTTCCGCTACCGGACGAGACCCGGATCGATGAATCCCTCTCCGCGCTCGTGGCCGCGTCCATCAAGCTGGTCTCACTCGGGCGTTCCGCGAGAAAGGACTCCGACTTGAAGATTCGCCAGCCCCTGGCGGAGCTGGTCATCGTGCCCGGCAGTGACCTGGAAGAGCGGACGGTGGACCTCTTCCGCGATCACTTCCTCGAAGAACTGAACGTCAAGAAAGTGACATTGGGCGACACTTTGGACGGGTTGGTCACGATTACGGTCGAGCCGAACATGAAGACCGTCGGCCCCAAGTTCGGGCGTGAGGCGGCCGCGGCCCGCGAGGCGATCGGCAGGCTAAATGGCCGGATCGTCGCGGACTCCTTCGCCCGCGGCCAGCCGGTCTTTTTCTCCATCGAAGGTCGTAATGAACCGCTCGACCCGGCGGATGTGACCATTCGGACATCCTATTTGGCGGACTGGGCCGGCGCCGCCGACGGGAAAACGGTCGTGCTGATCGACAAGCGCCTGACGCCGGCGCTCAAGAACGAAGGCCTGGCCCGCGACATCGTCCGCAACGTCCAGAACCTCCGAAAGGACGCCGGCCTGGAGATCAACGATCGTATCGTCCTTAGCTTGGTCAGCGATGCGCCAGCGTTGCGAGCCGCTATGGATCAGTTTGACGCCTACATCCGCGAGGAGACCCTCGCGGCCACGATCCGCCACACATTGCTGCCGAACCCGATTTCCGCCGCCGAGGTCCGCATCGACGGCGCCGCCCTGCAACTCGCCCTTGGTAGGCGTGAATAGCTTGCTTGATTCGAGTCTCGCACTACAACAGCGCGTACCAAAACAGTCGCTGCGGAGGGTTTACGGTCTCCATTAAAGAAAGCCCGGCGGCAGGGCCGTCCGATGGGAAGTTCAAAAAAGATCTCCCCCAGCTCCGGAAACAAGAGCATCTCGGGCCTATAAATACCTCGGTCACTCCCTGAATCCGACCATCGGCCACAACGAAATTGCCGACTGGCGCCTCGTATTGTAAAGCACGCAGGGGGGGACAACTCACAAGACCGAAACAGGGTCAATAAGGTTGCCGGGGTGATCGAACGCTCGCCGGGATCGTCCGATGGCCGCACGGCGTTGAGAGAGGGAAGGAAGCTATGTGCAACAAGCATCAAGCCGTCGTTCTCTTGGTCGTTATGGTCGTGCTCGGCCATATCGCTGCATCATCCGCGCCGGCGGCGCCGCCACCGCCCGGCGATCAAACACTTATGCTCCAGAAACAGCCACGCCGCCTTTTTGAGACGGTTCCTTTGCGACTCGATCCGGCCACGCGCTCCGACCGCACCATCAAGCGGAGCCGCGTGGTAACGGTGGTGGAGGCAGAACTGCCCGGTCCCGATTTCCAGGCAGGCGACAAGGTCTCCTTAGACCTTTTTGACAACGCCCGGTATACCGGCGTCGTGGAGCGCACCGCGCGGCGCACGTCGGAAAGCTATACGCTGTCCGGCTCCCTCGAGGGACAGCAGAACACTACGTTCACAATGGCCGTCGAGAACGGAGTCGTTGTGGCCGACGTCAACTTGCACGGGCGCAAGGCGTATCAGGTCCGCGTGCTGCCGGACGGCGGCCAGGTGGTGCGCGAGGTGGACGAGACCCGGCTTCTTCCTTGCGGAACCGGGCCGGCCCACGACGGAGGCCAGGACCGTCGCAATGATGCGGGAGGCGCGGAATCAGCCCTGCGCGGCGGCGGCCCGGCGATCGACGTTATGGTCGTCTACACCACGCAGGCCCGCGTCGCCGGCGGCGGCGCCGACGCCATGAACGCCCTAGTTAATCTCTTCGTCACAACGACCAACACCTATTACGACAACAGCCTGGTCAACGCGGAGCTCAACCTCGTCTACGCCGGCGAGGTGGTATATGTCGAGTCGGGCAGCGGCACCACCGATCTGACCCGCCTTACCAATCAAAGCGACGGCTACCTGGATGAGGTCCACGTTCTGCGCAACACCTATGGCGCCGATCTGGTCAGCCTTTTGGTGAACAGCTTTGACGTGTGCGGCATCGCCTGGGTTTCCAGCACGGCCGGCAGCGCGTTCAGCGTCTCGGATTTCGGATGCGGCGCGCCGACGTTCGCCCATGAAGTCGGACACAACCTGGGCTGCGCCCACGACCGCGCCAACAGCAGCGTGCCCGGCCGATTCAGTTATTCCTACGGCCATCGCTTTAACGGGCTGAGCGGTTCGCTTTGGAGAACGGTCATGTCCTACTCGCCCGGAACACGAATCCCGCACTTTTCCAACCCCAACGTCCTGTACGATGGGGTTGCCACGGGCTTGCCCGAAGGCCATCCCAGCTCCGCCGACAACGCCCGCACGATCAACAACACGTACACGACGGTGATGAACTTCCGCCCCTCATCGTCGCTTACCGACTGCAACGGCAACTTCATCGCCGACTCCGCCGATATCGCAAGCGGCTACAGCGATGATTGCAATGACAACGACGTCCCGGATGAGTGTGACATCGACTCCGGTTATTCTCAGGATGCCAACGGCAACGGCGTCCCCGACGATTGCGAATGCAACCCCGCGGCGTGCGACGACGGCGTCTTTTGCACGATCGACGCTTGCAACCCGACAACCGGCGGTTGCGTTCATACGACCGCTCACCTGTCCTTCGGCGACGTGACTCGCGACGGATTCGTGGATCTAAACGACCTGACCTGCGTGCTCGACGGATTCGCGGACGAGGGACTATGCCCGGGGGGCGACCTCCACCCCTGCGGCGGCGGCGACGGCGACATCGACTCGGACGACATCTTTGCGATGATCGACGCGTTCGGCGGGCTATTCGCCTGCCCGTCCCCGTGTCCGTAGGGCCGATGGCCGGCGGGGGCCCGTGAGTGCGCGCCCAAGCTTACTTGATCGTAATCGAGAGAAGTGGGGACGGCTACGGGGCGTTCTCACCCGACATCCCCGGCTGCATCGCCGTCGGTGTTACCCGGCGCGAGGTGAAAAAGCTCATGAAGGAAGCCATCCAATTCCACGAGGGGCTGAAGGAAGATGGCCTTGACCTACCCCCGCCGAAAAGCCACGCGGAGTCCTTCAGCATCGCCGTTGCGTAATCATGCTGAGAACCGAAGCCCTTCGCCTGCCGAGGCGCGAGGGAACCCGAGAGTCTTCCTCGTTTGACATCGCGACCCCACGCATGGTAGATGAGCGCGGTTGGGATTGCCTAATGTGAAATTCGTTCAGGGGAATAGCGTATATCGTCGATGGGGTTGAGCGAAGCCGGCGAATTCATCGGCGACGAAGGCGTAGGCGGGGTCGTCCCATGTGTCCTCGTAATGGTACAGCACGGTCTTGCGGCGGATCGTCTCGGGCAGCGTGCGCATCAGGCGAAGGGGGGCATGAACCGGGACCGGAGGGTCTTCGAGTTGGACCTCGTGGAAGTTCAGGGTCGCGGCGGACATCATCTCGCCCAGCCCGTGTGGGTCGAAGCGCGTGTCGCCGGAGTAGAAGGCCGTCTCTCCGCTTCGGCCGTCGGTTATGAGCAGGCCGCAGCTTGTCCAGTCGTGCGGGCGATGCACTTGCATATGGTCCGTGGGGAAAATCGAGAATACGTATCGGTCAAGTAGCGTGAACTGATCGGCGCCGCCTCCGGAGGCCGCGGTCAACGGTTGCGGAAGGAAGTAGTCCGCCAGCGATGCGTGTCGACCGGGCAGCGCCCTCAGGCCGCCGCTGAGGCAGTGTTCCCAGAGGTCGGTGAGGATGTCGGCCGTGCTGATGATCCGGGGTTTGGATGAACCGTCGCCGTAGCGGAATCGATTCATGATCGCCAACTCCTCCAGCCCGCCGACGTGGTCGTTGTGCAGATGCGTGATGAGAACGCGGGGGAGGGCGGGATAGTAAATGGCGCCGTTGCGGTCGAGATAGGAGAAGCCCGGAC
>Ga0187892_10009882_pt1 | contig 12325 bp, 13 predicted proteins | sample MA1701073metaG_FD_139345 | JGI IMG/M metagenome (GOLD analysis project Ga0187892, IMG submission 139345) | Bio-ooze microbial communities from a basaltic lava cave in the Kipuka Kanohina Cave System on the Island of Hawaii, USA - MA170107-3 metaG ...
GCGTCTCGATGCTCGCAAAGCTGTAAAATATTTTTCAAAATAAGTGGAATAAGTTATTGACATCTCCCTCGATTACGTTTATATAGCAAGATGTTGTGCGCCGTTTAGTCTAGCCCACAAGAATGAACTAAACACAGTATCTTGTGGTCACAAAAAAAACGAACCAAAAAATCAAAACTCGAAAAAGGAGCACATAGAAGCTATGGCAACTAAGAAAGGTGGAAAGAAGGCAGCGAAAAAGGGGGGCGCCAAGAAGGGCGCAAAGAAAGGCGGAACCAAGAAGGCCGCGAAGAAGAGATAATTTCGAACCAGCAGGTAATAGCAGCAACCTCCACAGGCGCGCACAACCTTCTGAGGCCATTATGGCCTGGTGAAAGGAACGACACTTCAAGCGAAGCGGTCGTTCCTTTTGCTTTTCCACCAGCGTAATGTAATAAACAGTAAGAGATGATCAACGTCGCGCTGCTGGAGCCCGAGATACCTCCCAACACCGGAAACATCGCCCGGCTCTGCGCTGCGACCTTTACACCCCTGCATATCGTTGGCGCAACCGGCTTTCGTCTGGATGATCGCGCCGTCCGTCGGGCCGGGCTGGACTATTGGCCGGAAGTGATACTTCACCGCCATACAAAACTCGAATCGCTCTACCGGGAGCTCCCGGAAGCAAGATTTCTGTACCTGAGCACCAAAGCCACGCGCTCGTATCTCGACTGGCGATTTACGAGCAGTGACTGCCTGGTTTTTGGCCCGGAAACCAGAGGCTTGCCGGCCCAACTGCTCAGCTCAAACTGGGAAAATTCCTTGAAAATACCGATGCCCAACGCCCGGATTCGCAGCTTGAACCTGGCCACCTCGGTGGGCATCGTTCTATATGAAGCTTTGCGCCAGACAGGTCGTTTTGAACATGAGTGACCAACGCGCTGACATCCGAAACATTGCCATCATCGCTCACGTCGATCACGGCAAAACAACTCTGGTCGATGCCATGCTGCGACAGTCAGGCACCTTTCGAGAAAACGAGCAGGTGCGCGAGCGGGTGATGGACTCGCTGGATCTGGAACGAGAGCGGGGTATTACCATCATGGCCAAGAATACTGCGGTCCGCTACCAGGATGTGAAAATTAACATTGTCGATACACCCGGGCACGCCGATTTTGGAGGCGAGGTTGAGCGGGTGCTCAAGATGGTAGACGGAGTCATGCTTTTGGTGGATGCGGCCGAAGGCTGCCTGCCACAAACCAGATTCGTCTTGCGGAAAGCACTGGAAGCCCGTCTACCGGCAATAGCCGTGGTTAATAAGATCGACCGCCAGGACGCACGTCCCCGGGAGGTAGTTGACGAAATTTACGAACTGTTTTTGGATCTCGACGCCACTGCGGAACAAATAGAATTTCCAATACTCTACTCCGTCTCGCGCGAAGGTCTGGCAAAGAAAGAATTGACTGAACAGTCATCTGACCTCCGGCCTCTGTTTGAGCAGATTGTGGAAACTATTCCCCCACCCAGAAGGCTACGCAAGGATTCTCTGCAATTGCTGGTGGCTAACCTGGATTACAGTGAATACGTCGGCCGTCTGGCAATCGGTCGAATTTTTTCCGGAGAGATCGCCGTCGGTGATTTCGTTACCCTCGCGAAGGCAGACGGTGCAACGCAAAAGATCCGCGTTTCACAACTCTACGTTTTTGAGGGTTTGAAGCGACTGGCAGTCGAGGGCGCGAGTTATGGGGAAATCGTTGCCATCGCCGGCATCGAGGATGTGCAGATCGGCGATACCATCACCTCCGCAGAAAACCCACAACCCTTGCCCGCCATAGCAGTCGACGAGCCCACGATTTCGATGATCTTCGGAGTTAATAATTCGCCATTTTCCGGCCGGGAAGGGCGCTTTGTCACCTCTCGACAACTCAAAGAACGGCTGGACAAAGAGATTCTCGGTAATGTCGCCATCCGAGTTGAAACAACCGAATCACCCGACCAGTTCAAAGTTTCCGGCCGTGGTGAATTGCAACTGGCGATTTTGATCGAAATGATGCGCCGCGAAGGCTATGAGCTTCAGGTCTCGAAACCCGAGGCCATTACGCGCCACAAAGACGGGAAAGTGTTCGAGCCAATTGAACAGGTTGTGATCGATTGCCCGGAGGAATTCATCGGGGTCGTCACCGAAGCTCTTGGGCGCCGGAAAGGGCAGATGACGAAGATGGTGAATCACGGCACGGGGCGCGTCCGGCTTGAGTTCGAAACTCCCTCGCGCGGATTGATTGGTTTTCGGAGTGAGTTTTTAACCGAGACCAAAGGCACTGGCTTGCTCAATACTCTCTTTCTCCGCTGGGGAGAATGGCAGGGAGCCCTGCGCAGTCGGGCCACCGGTTCGCTGGTTGCCGACCGCATGGGCGAGACTACCACTTATGCCCTCTTCAACCTTCAGGAGCGAGGCACACTCTTTGTGCGGCCCGGCACCAAAGTCTACGAGGGAATGATCATCGGCGAGAACGCGCGTTCAGTAGATCTGGATGTCAATGCCATAAAAGAGAAGAAACTGACCAACATGCGAGCATCTACTGCCGAGGAGGCGATGAGGTTGGTACCAGCTAAAGAACTCTCTCTGGAACAAGCCATCGAGTTCATCTCCGATGACGAATTGGTGGAGGTGACTCCGCAAACAATCCGCTTGCGTAAAAGAGTGCTTAGGGCCAACGAGCGACCAAAACGAAAAGACCCGCACACGGGCTGACAAAGCCTGGCATTTTTTGTCGATGATTTTTTCGTTACCCAGCGTCTATCCAATCACTGATCGACCGCTCAGTTCGCTTTCCCATTGTGAACAGGTTGCAGCTCTCAGTGAGGGCGGAGCTAGCTTGATTCAACTCCGAGACAAGAGCTCCGCTTCAGGTGAGTTCTACCGGGATGCTTTGGACGCCCTGGCCCTGGGCCGACGCCTCGGTGTGCGAATCATTATCAACGACCGGGTAGACATTGCGCTCGCGCTGGGGGCCGATGGCGTGCATCTGGGCCAGGACGACATGCCCCCCGAGGCTGCGCGCAAGCTTCTGGGCGAGGAAGCAATAATCGGGTTTTCCACTCATAACCAGGAACAGGCGCTGGCGGCTGCCGAGAAGCCGGTTGACTACATCGGCCTGGGACCGATCTTCCCAACCAGCTCGAAGGAAAAGAGTGACCGGTTAGTCGGTCTGGAGGGGCTCAGAAGGGTGCGACAAAGCGTCGAGATGCCCATCGTGGCAATTGGAGGCATCACCCTGGCAAACGCGCGCGAAGTCCTCCAAGCGGGAGCGGATTCAGTGGCCATAATAAGCGCCATCCTCGCCGACAAATCCTTGATTACCAGTCGAGTCAGAGCCTTGCTCAGTATTCACCAATCCTCTGGTTAAAGCCTCACCTGCGCACAACATATTTTGCTTGCGTTTATTTCTGTTATACGCCAGAATTGCTGCTGGCATAGGGCCGATCTCTAGTCCACCTCCAAGCGGACCGAACACTTTCCAGGTAATTCATTTAGCCACCGATCATAATGAGCTACTTCGATCTGCCACCAGTTATCGAGCGCATGCTGCTTGTCTCAGACAAGATAAGCGACCTGAACTTCTCTGTGGGCCAGCTCCCTCAAATTGAGATAAACGGTAAGTTGACTCCTGTGCAGCCGTTGGGGATGCAAAAGCTGACACCCTACCACACAGAAATTATTGCCATGACTCTAATGCATGGTAATCCTGAAGCAGCAGAGAGGCTGGCCCGCACGGGCACAGCAGATCTCAGCTACTCCTTGCCTTCGCGGGCTCGTTTCCGCGTCAACATCTTTCAGCAGCGCGGGGTGTACTCGATCGTTATGCGAGTCATTCCGACAGACATTCCCAGCATCAAGGTTCTGGGACTGCCACCTCAGCTCGCTGACATCGCTGAACTTCGCAATGGCCTTGTGTTGGTCACCGGTCCTACGGGGTCGGGCAAGAGTTCGACCCAAGCTGCAATCATAGACGTGATCAACGAGAAAAAGCAGTATCACATCGTTACGATTGAAGATCCGATCGAGTACCTGCACCTACACAAGAATTCAACCATCAATCAGCGTGAGGTAGGGCACGATACAATGGATTTTCCATCGGCGTTGCGAGCCTCGCTCCGCCAGGCGCCCAAAGTAATCCTCATCGGTGAAATGCGTGATTATGAGACAACCGAGATCGCCCTCGAAGCTGCGGAAACCGGGCATCTGATTCTCTCGACGCTGCATACCATCGATGCTTCAAAGACTGTCGATCGAATCATCGGACTTTATCCCAAGAACGAAGAGCAGGTAATTCGCACCAGGTTGGCACAGACTTTCCGCTACATTATTTCCCAGCGGCTGGTTCCTCGAAAGGATGGACGCGGTCGCATCGCCGCGGTGGAAATTCTCAGATCGACTCCTCGCACGCGCGAGTACATAGAGGCTGGCGAAAGCGCGGGCAAATCTTTGCTCGATGCGATGCGCGATGGACAGCTGGATGGCATGCAAGATTTTGATTCCGTTATTAAGGAATTTATCGAGCGCGGCATAGTCTCACTTGAAGAAGGAGTGTCTTTCGCGACAAATCAGAACAATCTCTTGCTGTCGCTAAAAGGAGTCACGGCTGGTGATGATTTGAAGCGACGCGACTCGGACAGAGTGCCGGCGGCGGCGCTAGCAGAATCCGGTTCCCTTCTGGGTTGGCTCGAGTAAATTTCGATATCGCCAAGGTAGCAAATGGTAATTACCTGTTCAAACTGCTATTCACGAGTTCAAATCGACGAAGTTGGTGCGGCCACTGTCGGTGTGCCCGCTCAACGTTGTCCAAAATGCAACCTACCGTTGAGTTCGACTGAAAGCGACGCCCAAAGAGGTGCACTGGCGGTGGGCGGTTCTCCCTCAACAAACTCGAAAAGATTTGCAAGTCTCAAACCCGCTCCCATGTACGAGTCTCCCCTGGCGCCGGGTAATGAACAGCAAGCTCAATCCGCCACAATGGAGTTGGTTCAGGTGTTGTCAGAGGTTCTGAGCCTGGGCCGGACAAAGGGCAGCGATCACAAGGGAGAAAGATCAAAGGGGAATCCGAGGAGGGTTTTGATCTGTTCGATTGAGGGACGCCGTGAGGAAATCGCACAGCGGCTAAACGAAGATGGTTACCAGGTGTTTGTGGCCGCTGATACGCGTCAAGCTATGGAGAGTATGCGCGAACAGCCGCTGGATGCGGTAGTGCTGGATCCGGACTTTGATGAGACTGACCACGGAGCCGCCTTTGTCACGCGCGAATTCAACATCCTGAGACCACCTCAGCGCCGGCGACTCTTTTTCTGCCTCCTCAGCCCCTCGCAGCGAACTCTGGATGCTCACGCCGCGTTCCTCGCCAATGCCAACCTGATTGTGAATTCCAACGACCTGGATGAACTGCCACTAATACTCGATCGGGCTATCAGAGATTACAACGACCTTTATGCAGATTTCTTTCGATCTATGAAGGTGCCAGCGTTGTAGTCATTGATCGGCTGGAATGGCAAGACGCGTTCTTCCGGAGATCGTTCGAGGACGATTACCTCTCTCCTCAGCGCTGCGAACCTCGACTGTAACCATCTTTTGTAATTTGCTAAGCTCTGAGTGGGATTACAATCTGTCGCTCAAGCCTGAAGGACCGTGGCATTGACAGCACTCCGGGCTCGAAGCCCGTGCGCTACGGTTCCTCAACTCCAGCACGACAACGGATGGCGGAAGCTGAATTACCAACTAACGGTACACAAGCACACCCCGGCCTGAGCCACCGGCACTTTCAGGCTACCGACAGCCGGCGGCGGCTGAGCCTCGTGCTCGGCTTAACGGTTGTGTACATGCTTGCGGAAGTTATTGGAGGCTGGTGGACCGGTTCACTAGCCCTCCTGGCAGATGCAGGTCACATGCTGACAGATGTGGCTGCGTTGACTCTCGCGTTGATAGCGGCGAGGTTTGGGGCCCGCCCTGCCACTCCGAGTAAAACCTTCGGTTATCACCGGTTGGAAATTCTTGCAGCTCTGATCAACGGTGTAGTGCTGGTAGTCATATCGCTGCTGATTCTCTACGAGGTGTCCCAGCGTTGGTTCTCGCCCCCGGTCATCAACGGGGAGCCAGTAATGTTGGTGGCGACGGGCGGTCTCTTCATTAATGTCCTTTGCGCCTGGATTCTTCATGGACGACACCAGGTGGATTTAAACCTCCGGGGGGCCTGGTTACACGTGATCAGCGACGCGCTCGGTTCTCTGGGGGCCATTGCCGCCGGCGCTGCGATCACCTGGTATGGCTGGTATTTCGCCGATCCGCTCTTCAGCATTTTCATCAGCATTTTGATTGTTTGGAGTTCCTGGAACTTAATTCGAGAATCTACCAACGTGCTGCTTGAGGGGACGCCTGCGCACATCAATCTGGCTGCGGTTGAAGATGCGATTCTGGAAACCAGGGGCGTTGATGCAGTCCACGACCTCCATGTCTGGACAATCACCAGCGGCCGTGACGCGCTCAGCGCACACGTGATTCACGCGGAAACAATTTCACAGTCCGAATTATTAAAGCAGCTTCAATCAAAGCTACATGACCGTTTCGGCGTCGACCATTTAACAATCCAAATGGAGACTCATGAGTTTGAGGACGAAACTTTTCATTTCTGCCACGCCGGAACAGCATGTTTTCGCTCGGAGCGCTGAACACAATCCAGTCATTCCCAGCACTCAAACGGCAACCCCTGCTACCAGATGGAAATAAACCTGCTCCTGACGCTCGACATCCGGGAACAAGCAGCGCTGCAGGCGGCGCTGGTTACGCATGGTGCGCCAGACGTGCTGGTTACCCTGGCTTTAACCGGAGCTTGTCGCCTCGTGAGCCTTGACGAGGCTCAGCAGCTTAAGCAATGGCTGGTCAACGCGCAAAGCGCCAAAGATACGAATTTTGACTCTCTGAAACGAATTGAACATGCACTTCAGAGTTTCGGCGTCTGAGACGCAGCTGAAATTAAGGCTTTCGAAAAGGTGCGCCCGTGAAGCAGATCTCATTGGGTTATGGATCTCGCGCAGTCACTTTTGACTTTGACGAGCAGCGGTTTCAAATCATCAGTCGCATCCCCGAAGCGCAAAAAACCCTCTCAGATTCAGAGATCGGCTTAGCTTTGGATGCCCCGATCGGCTCTCGTCTTCTGGAAGATTTACCGGCGCCTGGAGAGTCGGCGTTAATCGTCGTCTCAGACGCGACCCGCGCCACGGGTAGCGCACAGATAGTTAACCTTCTAGTGAGAAGGTTAATTCAAGCTGGCGTTCCGCCTGCCAGAATGGCGATCATTTTTGCGACCGGTATTCATCGTCCTGTAACTGCCGCAGAGACCCAAAAGCTGCTTACCAGCTTCATTGTCCAACGGCTTAAGATCCTGGCGCACGACGCGCATAACCTCGCGCAAATGATCAACCTTGGTACGACTAAAAGGGGTACCCCGGTCCTGGTTAACCAAGCACTGAGAAATTTCGACCACGTTTTGATTGTGGGCGGGATTGCGTTTCACTATTTCGCAGGATTCACAGGGGGCCGCAAATCAATCTGTCCAGGATTGGCTGCGGCCGAAACCATAACCGCGACTCACATGCTGGCTCTTGATTTTGAGAAGGGTGGCAGAATGTCCGGGGTCGGTCCGGGTCGGTTGGAGGGTAATCCGGTTCATGAGGAATGCGACCGCGTTGCCGCGTTGATTCAGCCTTCGTTTGTCGTCAATAGCGTTGTTGATGACAAAGGGCGTCCAGTGAAAATTTTTGCCGGGGATTGGCGCGAAGCTCATCGCCAGGGCTGCCAAGAATATGGAGCAGGCCATTCCGTAGAAATTTCCGGCAAATGTTCCCTGGTAATTGTTAGTTGTGGCGGACTGCCCTATGACCTTAACTTGATTCAGGCCCACAAAGCACTTGATATGGCAGCTCTTGCCTGCCGGGAGGGTGGGACGATTGTTCTTTTGGCCGAGTGTGACGACGGATTCGGCCGAACTGATTTCTTGAAATGGTTTGAGGAAACTGATTCTCGAGCACTTGAGAACCGATTGTTGCAGGGTTACGAAGTCAATGGTCAAACGGCCTGGGCTTTACTCACCAAGACCGAGCGCTTTCGAGTTATCCTGGTATCAGAACTAGATCCCGACCAGGTTCGCAAGATGAGGATGATCCCCGCGAAATCGCTGGAGGAAGCCCTTCAGCAGGCGCCGGAGGTCGAGGGCTATCTAATGCCCCAGGGGGCAACCTGGCTTCCGGTCGAGAAGGATTGATTGTCTGTCGCTTCAGACGTAAGATCGCTGTGGTTCAAAACTAAATTAGGAGAGCAGACCTTGAGAAGCGCCATCTTTGCAGGCTGGGCGGCTTTTTGCATTGCCAGTGTCCCCGGTATTCGGGCTCAAGAACCGACAGTCAAATTTGAGCCACCAACTCCGTTGACACAGTCAGCGGCGGCATTAGACGCGGAGGGCCGGCGAGTAATTGAGGCTACGCTGAGGACTACGGCTCTAAATGGGGCACCAGATACGCCCGTTACAAATACCCGCATAGTGTTAAGGAATGTGAGTGAGGAGTTCTACAACTTCGTCTCCAGTCACGTTACCTTCTATGACTCTGGCAATGTACGGTGTGGGGAGGGAATAATGAGCACCGGTGCCTTGGCCCCAAATGAATCAGTCGAAACTGATACGCCGGGAATAAGGATTACCTGCTCTCCCACCAGCTGGCGAATAGTCGCGACCACTCTGGTACCCCGGACCCCGGAAAATATTAGCGTCACACGTTTGGCCGGGCCGCCAGCTGCAAACTTCGTGATTAGTATTGATGGAGAGGAACATCCAATTCAGTTGGGTAGGCCGATGGTGGTAACCTTGGCCGATCGCCCACGAACAATAGTGGTGCGCTCAGCACCATAGGGGAGGAGTCAAATGTCTGAGAACCAGCAAAAATGCGCCCATGCTACATGTGATTGCCCGTCAGAAAAAGACAGCAAATACTGTAGCGAGTACTGTCAAGATGCTGAAGATTCGGGCGTTATTGAAATAGGTTGTGGCTGCGCCCACCCAGGCTGCCAAGGCTAGAAATCCCACGGAACCAGCAAGTTAACCGGCAAAGCCCCATCGCAGAACCCTGTCCGTGCCCTAGTTGCAACAATTTTGCAACTCGTTTATCGATTATTTCCAGGCCACGGTCGCGTATGATTGAGACATCTTTTAAGCTGAAGTCCGGCTAAAGGACTGGATGAGCGGTTTCCCTGACCACCATCTCACTTTGAACTAGACTCAACGAAGCCCGCCAAAAAACTACTTAAAAAGAGGTGACAAATGAATAAGACCCTTATGTCAGTATTGCTATTGGTGACTTGTGTGATCCCGCTCTCAGCGCAGCAGGCCGAAAATCAAACTACTGCGGCAGCGGCGGCCAGCACCGAGACTTCAGCGGCGGCCAAGAATCTTCAAATCCAATCCGGAACCCAACTCAGCGGAGAGTTGCAAAAAACAATCGACGTCCGAAAGGCAAAAGTGGGCGATCCAGTGGTTCTGAAGACAACCAAAGCCATTAAATCTGAGGGCCGAAAAATCGTGCATAAAGGTGCCAAGCTGCACGGTCAGGTCACAGAGGTAACGCAGAAGACAAAATCAAATGCGGCTTCAAGCATCTCGATTCTCTTTGACAGGCTGGAAGATGGATCGCTTTCGATTCCGATTACTGCAACCATTAGCTCGATTACTAAGGTGCATAGCAACACCACTAATGGCTTTCGCTCAGAATCGGAAGCGCAGTCAGCATCTGGTGCTTCCATGCAGAGTGCTCCGGCTTCTGGTCGAGGTGGCCTGGTCGGAGGGGTAACGAACACCGTCGGCGGAGCGGTCAATAGTTCCACCGGCACTGTAGGCAATGTTGTGGGTGGGGCAACCAGTACCACTGGCTCGGTAGTGGGCACCACCGGGGACGTTGTCGGCTCTTCGACAGCCGGCCTGAGCGGTTCCCTAAGCAAAATTCAGATTAGCGAATCCTCAAGTACATCGGCCAGTGGAACTTCCATACTGTCCTTAACGGGAGAGAATCTTCGAGTAGAGAAGGGCGCAACTTTCAACCTCGTCGTGACCCAGTCAACGAGCGCGGAAATCTCAAGGCAACCCTAATAGCACGGACAGCCCACTACTCTGCCAGCCCAATGTTGCCGCAAATCAGGTGGCAACGTTGGGCTGGCGGCATTTGGAGTGCGGCGCCTCGTCGCCGCTTTGGCACTCCCTCGTTACTTATCACCTTAGGTTTCGAGAGTTACTACCCAAACCTACAAAAGCGCTGACAAGGCAGCGCACTCCAAAGATTGCCGCCGCGGCGACGCCAAGCTAAAGTAGTCGCATAAGCTGGGCGTTACTTCTTTGGCTGTCTCAGGAGAACTTCGAAACGATGCTGGCGGGCCTAATTGAGCTTCAGCGTCTCAAACGTTTGGAAAGGACAGGATGGGCGCTGCGCGGATTGCCGAGTGGCACTGAGTCAGTCGCCGCCCATTCGTTCGGTGTCAGCATCACGGCAATGCTCTTGGCTGATGAGTTATGCCGGCAAAACGTCGAGCTAAACCTGAGCAAAGTTTTGCGAATGGCCCTGATTCATGATTGGGCTGAAGCGCGAGTTGGAGATCTGCCCCGCACGGCTACTGCCTATTTTGGAGTGCCCGAGAGGAAGCGCGCGGAGACATTTGCCTTTGCAGATATTGTGAGCAGGTTCGCTAACGGCGACTCATACCGTGAGCTCTACGAGGACTATGAGCAACGTCTGAGTTTGGAGGCGCGCCTGGTGAAGGCCGCCGACATCATAGACCTTCTGGTACAAGTGCTCGCACTGGAGCGATCCGGGGCGCGCGGACTTGATGAGTTTTGGGACGTGACCGGGGAGTACAATTTTGAACTTGAGGGAGCACCTGAAAAACTGGTCAGGGAAATCATCAATTCACTGCTGAACGAGCGGAAAGCAGTGTATCGTTCGTAGAACCCCCGGGACAGGGCAAGTACGACTACTTATGAAGCAGTGGTTGTGGGAGATTTACAGCGGTCTAACCTGGCAGGGTATCCTCACCGCAATTGCGATTTTCCTAATCACTTTTACACTGAGTTTAAGCATAGTTTCGCTGGTGCTGGTGAAGTTGCCAGCCGACTACTTTCAAGAGCACAACGAACACCAGTTCATGAAGCACCGATCGCGCGGGACACGAATGCTGGCACGGGTGGGAAAAAATCTTTTAGGCGTCATTCTCGTTCTGGTCGGCATCTTGCTATCCCTTCCCGGCGTGCCTGGGCAGGGAATTCTGACGATCCTGCTGGGAGTAATGCTTTTGGACTTTCCTGGCCGGCGCCGCCTTGAGCGCAAGATTGTGTGTCGCCCAAAGGTTAGGGAAGCCATAGACCGGTTGCGCCGCAGGTTTAGCAAGCCGCCTCTCGAGCTTGAGTAGGATTCGGATCTTTGTCTGAGACTCACGTTGACAAGAAAAAATCTCTTTGTTAGCTTGGGCCTCAAAATTGCAAAGGTATGGCGTTTGTGTATGATTTGCCAAAGGCCTTTATTTGATGCCCAATCCGTTGCGCTGTCATAAGTTTTTCCTACCTCGCGTCCCGTTCCTGATCTCTCTATTCGTTGCTGTGGCGTTGACTAGTGGGTGCTCGCTGTTTAAGACACGAAAGAGGGTGCAGGTGCCGCAGCTATTAACTCCTCTGGTGGAGGCTGATAAGGAACGGCTGCTTTTTGAGGTGAACCGGCTGGCAAGCGTCAAGTCCCTGCACGGCAAGGTTGATCTAATATTCGAGGACAACTCTTTCGCTGAAGCCGGCATTGCTGAGAAGTATAAGCAGGCTGACGGCACTGTGACGATTCAGCGTCCCGGAGAAGTTTATCTGGTTATTCAGGTTCCTTTCATCGCGAAGGACATCGCCCAAATGACTTCCGATGGCCGGCAGTTCAGAGTGGCTGTCTTACAGGGCGAAGAAAAATACCGGCGCTTTGTAAAGGGCACTAACGACGCCACCTATCAGAAACTTGACCTGGATGGAGATGACAAGGCCCCCAAAGCTGATAAAAGGCGGGTAATGACCGGTATGGAGACCGTCAACGCCCTCTCAAACCTAAGACCACAGCATCTGACCGAGGCCTTGATGATCAGTGCTATTCCGTCGCTGGGAGCAGGTGGGCCCAGTTACAGCCAGAGCGAATTCTATCAGGAGGAACAGGATTCCAGGCCTGAGGCTAAAAAAGGTACGCGCGTGGTTCGCGGTTATTACCTGCTTGAGGAACTCGCTCAGGATGGTCAAAA
>Ga0187892_10009883_pt1 | contig 12325 bp, 9 predicted proteins | sample MA1701073metaG_FD_139345 | JGI IMG/M metagenome (GOLD analysis project Ga0187892, IMG submission 139345) | Bio-ooze microbial communities from a basaltic lava cave in the Kipuka Kanohina Cave System on the Island of Hawaii, USA - MA170107-3 metaG ...
AGAAGTTCGCGCCCAATGGATCGTTCATCACCAAGTGGGGGTCGTTCGGAACCAGCACGGGTCAGTTCAATCTTCCCTACGCGATTCGGGCCGGAGATGCCGGGGTCGTCTATGTTGCCGATTCAAATAATCATCGGGTGCAAGTGTTCGAGTTTCCCCCAGCCGCAGTGCCCGCGGTTTCCTTCGGCGGTCTCGCCGCGATGACCATCCTGGTTTCGGTTATGGGGATGCTCGTTCTGCGGCGGCGGCAAGGGCCGCACGGGTAAGGATCCCGGCATCAGGGCGGCGGCTCCGGCGCTCAAAGCGGCACCAACGTAGGCGAGGGACGCTTTCACGAAACCGCTGCATCAGGATTGTCATGTCCAATCGAAGTGTCATAGCGACAATGCTTGCACTTGTCGCCTCGGCCAGCGCTCAGATCGTAACCGAAAACGCCGGTGTGATCTCGCCGGAAACGCCCACGTTTCGCGAGGTCTTCAATTTCGAAGAGACCGAGAATCTACTCGATCTCCGCTTGAACCATCAGCTTCTTGTCGGACTCGATCGCAAGACCGAGTTGCGGCTGACCGTGCCCACGATCATTACCCGCCAGGTTATCTACCGGGACCAGTTTGGTCGGCAGAAAACCGCAGAATTCGCGGGTCTTGGAGACACGTCCCTGCGTTTGAAGCGTTCGCTCTATCAAGTTGACGGAGTGATGCAGTCCACACGATGGGCCGTTCTTGCAGAACTCGTCGCTCCGACAGGCGACGATGATCAAAGTGCGGATGGGCTACGTTTAGCCCGCAAACTTCAGCCGGGAACCGGAAGCTGGGGATACGGCGTCGGGGGCGCGTTCACTTGGATTCAAGACCGCCACCGATTTTCCACCGACGCGTACTACCGTCATTCGTCGCGTCACGACGGCTTTCGGCCAGGGAGCTCGTTGCATTTCGACTTTGCCTATTGGTATCGAATCTTCCCCGAACAGCACCCACCTCCGGGGGAGGAAGTTTCCGAAGTCCGAGGCGTCCTGGAGCTGCTCAACGAGTACCGGTTCGAGAGCCAGGTCGGCTCAGCCGGTGCCGGAGACCAGGGTTACCTAATGTGGGTCGCCCCGGGAATCCAGATCTATCCGTGGCGTGATGTTCTCTTTGAGCTAAGCTTTCAACTCCCGGCGTTCCAAACGATCGATGACGCATTGGGCGACCGCCGCTGGCGTTTTCTCGTGGCTGTCAAATTCTTGTTCTGAAGTCGAAAGAGGAGAGCGACATGTATGCATGCAGAATGCTTCTCGCAATGACGGCAGCCGCGGGAGTGATTCCCGGCTGCCTCAACCCCGCACACCGCTACGATGCAAGCCGTTTGCTCTCAGCGCCGTCCGGACTGCGGCAAGTAACCATTGTTGCCAAGGGTATCGAGTGACGGCCATGAGCGAAGGGCGTCGATGACGCCCTTCGGCGCCAGGTTGGCGTCCTAGAAGTTCAGGTCGAAATCCAAACAAACGTCGTAACCATCACTCCCGAGCCCGATCGGACGATCGACTTCGCCGGACTTGCGAACGCGATCAAGCGGGCAGGCTTCACGCCTGGCGTGATGACGATTTCGGCAACCGGAACGATCGAGTCGATCGACGGACAAACTCGCTTTCGAATCGATGGATGGTCCGAATCCTATTCATTGATCGAATCGACGCCGTCTGCGACTCAAGGGCGGCAACCGATCACCGCCACCGTGGACTACGAGCTCGCGCCGCCGCGCCTTCGTGCCAAGACCGAACTGCATTGATCGAGGCCACAGGACCGTGTCCAATTCCGGAAACCATCGACGCCTGACCACGCGCTTGGATGTCCGCCAGAAAGCTCGTAACCTCGGTGCGGAGGCCGGAAAATGGATCCATAGTGTCGTGCGGCAAGTTCAGCCGGATTTGAGAGCCGCACACCCATCCCCATTCAGGGGTCATGGTCCGTCTCCGTCAGAGCCTTCAAGAACGCGATATGCCTGCGTGCCTGTCGGGTAAGAATACCAGCCTGGGTCGTCGTAGCTCGCCAGTTCATCTCGAATCTTCAGGATCGTGAACATCCCTCCCATTTCGATGTTTCCGAACGGACCGTCACCCATCATCATCGGAAGAGTGTTCTGGGGCCCCGGCATGCGCTTAGCGTGATCCTGGTGCTCGGCCATGCCGCTCTCGCCCATGGCCATGTACCCCGGAAGCATCTCCCGGATCTTCTCTTCCAAGCCCGATTGATCGACGGCAATCATGTTTGGGATGCCGTGGCCCATGGCGTTCATTGTGTGGTGGGACATGTGACAATGCAGTGCCCAGTCTCCCGGATTGTCGGCGATGAATTGAACGTCACGCGTTGAACCAACCGGCACGAGTACGGTTGTCTCGGGCCATTGACCGGGCTTTGCGATTTGTCCTCCGTCTGTTGCGGTAATGTTCCAGTTATGCCCGTGGACGTGAATCGGATGGTTCCACATGCTCAAGTTGCCGAATCGAATCCGAACCCTATCACCGGTCTTGGCCACGAGTGGGTCCGTTCCCGGAAAGACTCGACTGTTGAACGTCCACATGTTGAACTCAACCATGATAGAGGGATCCGGCCGATAGGTTCCAGGTTCCACTGACCAATTATGCAGCATGATGGCGAAGTCGCGATCCACCGGTGGACCTTCCGGCTCGCGCGGGTGGACGACGAACATGCCCATCATGCCGACGGCCATCTGAACCATCTCGTCGGCGTGCGGGTGATACATGAACGTACCGTGCTGCCTGATGCTAAACTCGTAGGCGTAAGTTTCACCGGGCTTTATGTGCGGCTGATTCAACCCGCCGACGCCATCCATCCCGCTCGGCAACAGAATGCCGTGCCAATGGATGGTCGTGTGTTCCGGCAGATTATTTGTCACCAGTATGCGTACGCTGTCGCCCTCGACGGCCTCGATGGTTGGACCGGGGGTCTGCCCATTGTATCCCCAGCATTTCACGGTCATTCCAGGCGCGAACTCGCGTTCTACCGGTTCGGCAATAACATGAAACTCTTTGACGCCGTTCTTCATCACCCAAGGCAACGTGCTGCCGTTGGGCGTGATGACGGGCCGATAGGGCAACGAAGCGTGGTCCCGTTCTGGCTTGCCGCGATGACTTCCCTCCTGCTGCGCGTGGGCGCGCATCGGGAGAAACAACACCGTACAGATAACAAGCCATGAGAAGACGTGCCGATGTGTTGCCATATCAGCCTCCATGGTGGTTTCCTTGCTGCGCCTGTTTGTCCTTTGGCGTTTCGTTCATCGAATCTTCGCTCCGGAAGGGAAGACTCGTGCCGATCGCCGCCTCCAGTTGTGAACGTGCGATCCAGTAGTCTCGTACGGCGCCGATGAACTGGCGATATACCTCACGCTCTCGCTGCCGTGCCGAGATCAGCTCGAATGCGCCGATGAGCATGAAATTGTACTGCTCCTGTGACAAGGAAACGATGCGCTCTCGTAGCGGGACGACGACGTCACGGTAGTGCTCGGCCACGCTGCGATGAATCAACATGCGGTCGCGAATCGACCGGACTTCCGAGCGGATGCCGATCGCCAGCGCCGCGAAGCGTTGCTGACTTTCACGCAAATGAGCTTCGAGTCGTGCGATAGCCGCCTGCCGCTGATCGAAGATGGGTATTTCCAGGGACACCGTTGGCCCCGTCATCCACTGGCGACCCGTATCACGCTCCGCGCTAACTCCTACGTCGGCTACGGCAGACCGCCGCCAGGTTCGAGCAATTCTCAGGGCCTGCGACATCGCTTCGACCTCGTGCTTTGCGGCGGCAAGATCGAACCGGTTGCGGATCGCATCACTCTCCAAGTGCTCAATCGCGGACTCCTCGACTGGGACGTTCGGCAAACGAGATCCGATCGTCCAACGCGTGTCCTGCCCCCACACACCCAAGAGTCGATTCATTTGTTCCCGTGCTTCGAGCGTCTCGGCCAGAGCGCCGGCCAGATCAAGCCTCGCTTGTTCCAACAACGCCTGTTCATTCGCAAGGGCGAGTTCGCTTAAATTGCCGGCGGTCCGCATTCGACGTGCAAGCTCGAGTGACGCTTCGCCCGAATCGACAAGGGCCGTCATCACGTCTTCCACCTGCTGTGCTCCCTGAAGGTTGTAAAAGGCGCCTTTGGTCTGAGTCGCGTGATCCAACACGCGATGAGCAACATGAGCCTTGGTCCGTTCAAACTGGCTCTCGGTGAGCTGCATACGTGATGACCGCATCAGTAGATCCAGAAAGTCAAACACAATGCCCAGTTCGATGTTCGAGGCAGACGGCGAGCGGTCGGGAAAACGTGCGAAACCGGAGAACACGGGGTTGCGAAGTAGGCCGGCCTGAACAAGATCAGCCTGCGACATGGCTAGCTTTTCGTATTCAGCCTGTAACGCTGGATTGTTCAACAGCGATATCTGGACCGCGACATCGACGGACAGTTCGGTTGCCAACATGCTTTGTACCGCCAGCCGCACCGCTTCATCTTCCACCCGACCTTGAATCCATTCGACGTGCTGCCCTAAGCGTTCCCTGGCTGCGCTTTCTACGTCGTTCATGCCGGCTTTCGGCGACATTGTCGTACAACCGCCGCATGACAGGACGGTAAAAGCGAAGCAAGTGGGCAAGTTGTTGTGTTGTTTCATGGGCAGCAGCTGGCTATTCGGTGTGATTCTGGTGTATGTCGGTTTTCTTGCGGTCCGCATCAGGAGGGTGATTCATGCTGTGCCCTTGATCCATAGGCTTTGTCGTACTTTGATCGTTCGGAGGCCTGAAGAAGCCGTCCCGGTGGACAAACGCGCTAGGGTGCGGTGTGAATGGTGTTTCTGGCGCCGCGGGATTCGCTGGATGCCGTTCTGGAATGGTCCAGCCGTCGGAAGCAATTCGACAACCTCCAAGCAACAGGAAAAAACACGTTGCAGATGCCGTACTACGAAGAAATGTGCAAGGTCCATTCAATCTAACTCTTCCCCGGTCTGTCATGATGCTTCTGCTCCCGATCGATTCGTTGATATTGTGCGGCTTCAACCGGCGCGGCCGGCGCACACGCAGGGCTCGTGTTCAACATCCCAATTATCGAACAACCAGCATAGCGGTAGCCATCGCCGCCATTCCGAGATCTTCTACCAAGGTCACCGTGGTCATTGGTAGATTGAGCACAGTACCAAGGCATGCGCAGCGGATCCGTTGTTTGTCGATCAGCGCTCTAGCAACGCCCCCGGCGCCGATCAACATGACGACGAGCGTGACCACGTTCGTCACCACTGGCGCAAGAACGAGAAAGTAGGCAGTTCCGAGGAGAAGTTCGACGAAAGGATAGGCCCACGCCCAGGCTGGCACTGCCTTGGCCACGAAGTCGTATGTGCGGAAAGTCGTCACAAAGCCGCGTAAGTCGAGCAGCTTGAAAAAGCCAAATACGATGAAGAATCCAGCCATGAAGTTACCCGTCAGCGACGGAGCGTTCCAAGACCCGGTGCGAATCGCGACAAGTCCCGTAACGCCCCCGATGAAGCCGACGATGAGTAACAACGGGTACAGGCTCTCGCGGGGCTGACCGGAGTCGGCGTCTTGGTTTGAGGTCGCCGCCTCACTTGGATCCGGGCCGTCGATTGGCTTCAGGTCGTACTCCCCCACGGCCCGCACCGATTTTCGTAGATCAGACAGTTCAACGCCCCCGTTGAGCTGTACCGTTGCGCGGGGAGGTTCCAGTGTCACGGACGCGTCGGTGACACCGGGCGTCTCTGCCAACGCTTTCTGAAGACGCGTTACGCAGGAATCGCAATGCATTCCCTTTACGTCAAATTGTTCTTGTTTGTTGCTCATCAATCACCGGCTTCGGGCTCGTACCCAATGAACAAACGGGAAAGCGATCGAAAGGACGCCGTTGAACCCTGCTCAAAGTGCACCTCGCAGACTTTCGCGCTAGGGTACTTCGTGAGAATGCATTGCTTCACCACCCGCTCCCGGCGCCACAGCCGCCAAGACGGCCGGCAATTCACGATCTTGGTCTAACCGGCTCAACACGCAATGACACGTTGTTGCGTCGGTCACATGAACAAGCGACCACTCCCCGATCTCCACTGCATGACCGTGATGTTTCCCAACGACACACTCGCGATCGGAGTGCGTTCCGAAGTCTTCGCGCAAGACCGGTGGATGAAAGATCACGCCCAGAAACTCGCCGCCCCGCGAGTATCGCGCGGCAACACCCGGCTGATCGTTGAATTGCAGCGCATAGACAACGTCGATGCCGAAGCCGCCGGGCAACATTTCGGGAAGATCGAAACTCAGTCCGCGGCCGTAACGTTCGGCCTCGGCCGCGGGTATCTCTCGTGCCTGGTATTGGCCAAGGAATCTTGAAAAGGCCGTACCGGGGTCAAACTTGAGTTCGTCTAACAGGACACCAAAATCCACCGTCGCCGCCTCCACCCCTTGTTCCCAGGGCAGTGAGTAAAGTCCAAGACCGATGGCAAACAGGACCGTTGCCGCAACTCCGATGGCCCGGCGACGGGGCATGAACCGGATGCGACTTCCTGCCGATTTCTTGTTCAATTCATGCTCGATAGAGTCCCACAGGATCGGCGGAACCGCCACCGTCCCAGGAATGGGAAACAGCGCTGCCAATTGGCGAAAGGAACATAATTCGGCGGCGCACCCCGTGCACGTTCGAACATGTTCCTCAACGGCATGTCGAACCTCAGCCGTCGCTTCATCATCAAGGTACGGCCCAATCCATTCCGCGATCAGTTCGCAGTTCATGATGCTGCCCCACATCCACCTTCACGAGACCCAACCGGCTCGCCCGAATCATCCGGGGCGGCGGAAGCCCTATCTATTTGATGCTTGGAGCCTTCGGATTCTTCGCCCGGACCGGGGGATTCTTTCAGGAGCAGCGCGCGCAACCGGCGGCGTACACTGTTGAGGCGAGAGGCGACGGTTCCGACGGGACACCCTATCAGTGCCGAGATGGATGCGTAGTCAAGTCCTTCCTCGAAGCGAAGTACGACGAGTGCCCGATCGTCTACCGGCAGCTTGGCCAGAGCTTCCGCGACATCCGGCGGCGAGCCGCACTTGGCATTCTCGGACGATTGATCGATTCGGGCTCTGATCGAAGGCAACGCCGTCTGTTCGACCTTCTTATGGCGAAGAAATTGTAGCCCTTCGTTCGTTGCGATTCGATACAGCCAGGTTGTAATTGCCGATCGTCCATCGAACTCGCCAACTCTGGCGAAGGCCCGCAGGTATGTTTCTTGGGCCAATTCCAAGGCGTCGTCCCGGTTGCCCGTAAGCTTTAGCAACAAACGAAAGATACGGCCCGACGTTCTTGCGTAGAGTTCTCGCTGGGCCTGGCGGTTGCCGCCGCGGCACCCCTCGATCAGAGCCTGTTCGGTCCATGCCTGTGCCAAGTGCCGATCATCCTTTCTCTGCGTCGGATAAGTGCATAGGTGCTTTCAACGTTACCAGACACCCGATGCGCACGATAGCCGGTTCCTCCTGAAGTTACGCCCCAGAGCCCACCACCGCACCTGCGGTTATCCGAGTTCGGTCCGACGATCAACCGGTAGAAAATTGGGCTAGTTTCCGTCAAGCGAGTCACTCTCGCCAATTTCATAGACTGGCGCGAAGTTTTTCGCCTGCCCACGCATCTAATCTGGGAGGAGTGGTGTGCTCCTCCCTTTGGGCCGGCCTCGGAAAGGTGGATTGTCATGTTGCGAGGAACTTACCGCATCGAAATGCCGATGCTGGTTGTTTTCGGTCTGGCTGCCCTGGCTCGGGTGTACGCCCACGAAGGCCACGGCAAAGAAGTCGGTGCGTTTGATCTTGACGCGCCGCGTCGCGTGTCCCCGGAGACAGCCGCCCACATCGGCCTCGAGACCGCCGAAGTAGATTTTGGATCTGTGGAGGAGGTTCTTGGACTGCTCGGCATCGTTCGCGCCGCCCCGGATCGGCATTGGACCATTTCCACGCGGACGGCAGGAAAAGTGCTTGCCGTATTCGTGCAGGTCGGTGACCGCGTCCGCAAGGGCGACGTGCTTCTTGAGCTTGATTCACCGGAGCTAGCGAGGAATATTTACGAAGTCCGCAAGCTCGAGGTGGAGTACCAGAAGCTTCAGCTTGACCTTGTCCGGAGCGATGGCCGCGTCGAACAACTTCGCGTTGAAACCGAGAACACGAATGCAACCGCAACGCTCGCCGAAGCCGAGTTGCAACGGTCTGAGGCTGCTGGCGACCGAGCCATCCCGCTTAACGTGTTGAGTGAGCGCCGCGCCGCGGCGCTTCGCGCCCGCGGCGAGGCCAAGCTCAAAGCGGTTGACCTCAGCGTGGCAATCAAGGAGGCCGAGGCCATGAAGAGCCAGGCCGAGGCGCTACGACTATCGCGCGATGCTTTGCTGGCGATTGCCAACGTCGAGCCTCTTCAGCAACGCCGATCAGACCACGAATCGGACGATCAACCCATCAACATGCTGCGGCTCCTCGCCCCGGCAGACGGCGTAATTGTAGGCCGTTGGGCGCGTCCCGGACACTGGGCGGCGGCCGGCGAGGCGATGCTGTCAATCGCGGACTATGCGGTCGTCCAGATTGAAGGGGAACTGCCGGAATCGCTGATCGGGCGGGTGGTCAATCGTTCTTCCGACAAGGTGCGCATTCGCACATCTACCGATGGCAAACTTGTGGCCGAGGGGTCGGTCAAGTTTATTAGTCCGGTGCTCGACGAAGTCAAACGCACCGCCCATGTTCTGATCGAGGCTGCCAATCCTGACGGTGTTCTTCGAGACGCGATGTTCGTGGATCTCACGTTCGTCGTCCAAAGTCGGGAGATGGGAGTAGTCGTCCCAACTTCTGCCCTCGTCTCGGACGGCCCGGTTCACTTTGTGTTCCTCAAGAATGGAGACGTGTATCAGAAACAGGATATCAATCCCGGAATCGCCAGCGATCAGTTCGTCGAGGTGCTGGCCGGACTTGCGCCGGGCGACGTGGTGGTGACGCGCGGTGCGTATTCACTCACGCAGCTCCGTCCCAGAGCCGAAGCGGCCGTAGCGAGCGCCGCACCCGCGAGTCAAAGCGGATTGGCAAAACCTTGACTATCAAGCCGCGATTACACCGTGCGCGACGCAACGACGAATGATCGTGCATTCGGTGCCAAACCGCGAGCTTTTTCTGAAGAGCGCCGATTGTGCTAAACGCAATTATCCGATTTTCCCTTCACAACCGCATTCTGGTTCTTGCGGCGGCTGTGCTCATCGCCGCCTACGGCCTCTTTACGGTTACCCAGCTTCCAACCGACGTCCTGCCCGATCTGAATCGCCCCACGGTCACGATTCTGACGGAAGCTCCAGGGCTCGCTCCCGAAGAGGTGGAAACGCAAGTCACGTTTCATCTGGAAACTGCGCTCAATGGGGCCATCGGTGTCGAACGCGTTCGCAGCAGCAGTGGGTTGGGGCTTTCCGTCGTCTTCGTCGAGTTCGGATGGGAAACGGAAATCCGTTACGACAGACAAGTGGTGCAGGAGCGAATCAACCAAGTCAGCGAGAAACTACCGCCAGGCGTCATCCCAATCATGGCTCCGATTACGTCCATTATGGGCGAGATCATGCTGGTCGGGCTGCTCAGTGAATCGCAATCCCCGATGGATCTTCGATCAACGGCCGATTGGACCATTCGACCCGCTCTTTTGGCCGTCGCCGGTGTGGGCCAGGTCACCGTCATGGGGGGTGAAGTCAAGCAATTCCAGGTGCTGGCCAATCCCGAGAAACTACGCCGCTTCGACTTGACCTTGGCCGACTTGCAGGAAGCCCTCGAAGGAGCCAACGAGAACTCCGGCGGAGGGTTTATCGTTGATGGAAGTCAGGAATTTGTCGTCCGAAACCTTGGCCGCGTTTCCTCCGTTGCAGACATTCAGTCCACACTGGTGGTGAACCGCACCAGCGCCGGCGAGACGCAGCCAATCTTTGTTCGGGACGTCGCCACGGTTCGCGAGGCCGGAGCTCCCATTAAGCGCGGCGACGGCTCGATGAACGCCCAGCCGGCAGTCATCTTGGCCATCCAAAAACAACCCGGGACTGATACGCGTGATTTGACGGCACGCATTGACGCAGCCCTCGACGGGCTTCGCCAGACGCTGCCTCAGGATCTGGTGATCAATGCCAATCTCTTCCGGCAATCGCACTTTATCCAGTCCGCAGTCGACAACGTCATCGAGGCCCTTCGTGACGGTGCGATTCTTGTGGTGATCGTGCTCGCCCTTTTCCTTTTGAATTTCCGAACGACCTCAATCACCCTCACCGCCATACCGCTGTCTCTGGTGGTCACCGCGCTGGTCTTTCGATTCTTCGGGTTCTCCGTCAACACCATGACTCTCGGCGGCATCGCCGTCGCCATCGGCGAGCTTGTCGACGATGCCATCGTCGACGTGGAGAACGTGTTTCGTCGGCTCCGAGAAAACCGCCATCTTCCCCATCCGAAGCCGGTGTTGGAAGTTGTGTTCAGCGCGTCCAGCGAGATCCGCAATTCCATTGTGCTCGGAACGATTGTGGTTCTCCTTGTCTTCCTTCCGTTGTTCGCATTATCCGGAATTGAGGGACGGCTGTTTCGACCATTGGCGGTCGCCTACATTGTCAGCATTCTCGCCTCCCTCATTGTTTCGCTAACCGTGACCCCGGCACTGTGCTTCTATCTTCTGCCAAACATGAAACAGATGGCGGAAGAGAAGGACGGCCCAGTGCTTCGGGCGTGTAAGCGCGTAGCTCGCACTCTTTATAGCCTGACCTTGCCTCGTCCGTTCACTGTCATGGGCATCGGCTTGCTCCTAGTGGCGTTGGGCGGTTTTCTGGTCACGCGGCTGGGAAGTGAGTTCCTTCCGGCGTTCAATGAGGGCACGGCAACGATCAATGTCTTGGCTGAACCGGGCATATCGCTGGAAGAGTCAAATCGTTTGGGCACGCTAGCGGAAGCTCTGATCCTTGCCGTTCCGGAGGTCAAGTCGGTCGGTCGGCGGACGGGCCGGGCCGAGCAAGATGAGCATGCCGAGGGAGTTCACTATTCCGAAGTTGATGTCGATTTCTGGACGCCACAAGAATCCATCGACGCCAACGCATACGTCACCTACGACGGCCGCAAACCCCCGAAGAAGGTGCGGTCCAAACAGGAAGTGCTTGCCGAGATTCGCGGGCAATTGGATTCCCTCCCGGGAGTCTCGGTGAACCTCGGCCAGCCAATCAGTCATCGCATTGACCATTTGCTTTCGGGTGTTCGTGCCCAGATCGTCGTGAAGATCACGGGTCAAGAGTTGAACACCCTCCGGAATCTGGCAGAGCAGGTCAAGGCGGCGATGAGCGGGATTCCGGGCGTGGTGGATCTTCAGGTCGAGAAACAGGTTCTTGTTCCCCAAGTGCGCATCCGCGTGAGGCGAGAGGCCGCGGCGCGCTATGGTTTCGAGCCGAGGGCGCTCGTTCAGACGTTGGAAACCGCCCTCAAGGGAAGGGCTGTGTCTCAGGTCCTCGATGGACTGAAGTCTTTTGACCTCGTGCTGATGCTTGAGGAGTCAATCCGTAGCAACCTGCAGCGATTAGGCGACGTGCGCCTACTTTCACCGACCGGGGCCGTGATATTGCTCTCCGACGTGGCCAGCCTCACCGAAGTTCCGGGCCCCAACCAGATCAATCGGGAGAATGTGCAACGACGAATAGTCGTGGCAGCAAATGTTCAGGGCCGTGACCTCGGTAGCGCGGTGGCGGAGATCCAGAGGTCCATCGCAATGGATCTACCACCGGACAAGATGCCGGTGGGCTATGGTCTTTCACTCAGCGGTCAGTTTGAGAGCCAACAGTCCGCCACCCGGCTCATTCTCATTCTTGGTTCTTTGTCATTGCTGGCGATGTTTGCCGTCCTGTACTCCCATTTCCGCTCGGCGGAGATGGTCATCCAGGTCATGTTGAACATCCCGTTCGCCTTTATCGGAAGCGCCATGGCCCTTTGGCTTGCGGGAGAAACGTTCAGCGTGGCCAGCCTGGTTGGATTCATCAGCCTATGCGGCATCGCCAGCCGCAACGGCATTCTTATGATCAGCCACTACCTGCACCTCATGCGTCATGAAAACATGACTTTCGGTCGCGAGATGGTCATCCGTGGAAGCCAGGAGCGCGTGGCCCCCGTGCTTATGACCGCGCTGACCACCGGCCTTGGCCTGATTCCACTCGTGCTCGCAGCCGGTCAGCCGGGAAAGGAAATCCTTTATCCTGTCGCGCTGGTTGTGCTCGGCGGATTGAGCACCAGCACGCTTTTGGATTTTTGCATCACACCAACCGTTTTCCTCCACT
>Ga0187892_10009884_pt1 | contig 12324 bp, 16 predicted proteins | sample MA1701073metaG_FD_139345 | JGI IMG/M metagenome (GOLD analysis project Ga0187892, IMG submission 139345) | Bio-ooze microbial communities from a basaltic lava cave in the Kipuka Kanohina Cave System on the Island of Hawaii, USA - MA170107-3 metaG ...
CTCTCCGAGGCCGTGGGGCGTACCGGGACCCGGCTCGATCCGATTCACGCAATCGGCAAGCTGCTGTTTTGGTTGGTGATGCTGGTGGTGATTCTGCTCGCCAGCTCCGCCTTGGGTCTCGGGATCGACGCGATGTTCTCGCAGATGCTCTCCTACATCCCGACCCTGTTCGGATCCGTGGTCATCGTGATTCTGGGGATGATCGTCGGGGAGTTCGTCCGGGGGATCGTCCTGGCCTCCGCCGGCGGCGTCGAAGGAGTTCCCACGCTCGCGAAGACGGCCAAGGCGGCCGTGGTGCTGATCTCGGTGTTCATGGCGATGCAGCAGATGGGGGTCGCGGCCGAGATCATCACGGCGGCCTTCACCCTGATCCTCGGGGCGATCGCGCTCGGCGCCGGCTTGGCGTTCGGGCTCGGCAACAAGGGCTTGGCGGGCGAAGTGACCCGACGGTGGTACGAGGAGGGACGCCAACGCCGAAGGGCAGCCCGGGGCGAGCCACAACCGTCCGAACCCCAATCGGAAGGTTCCGACGACCAACCCAAATGAAAGGAGCCACCATGAAGGCCGGGTTGCTGCTCATCGTCCTCGCCGCGGGCCAGGCCGACGCCCAGCAGGACACCCTTCCGGCCCGGGTGGCCGAACGGCAGATCGAGACGTTCAACCGCCGAGACATCGACGGGTTCATGGCGCTCTACGCCGACGACGCGGTCGTCGCGGAGTTCCCCTCGGGCAAAGTGATGATGACCGGCAAGGCCGCGATCCGAGCTCACTACTCGGCGATGATGAAAGCCGGCACCATCCCCCCCGTTCGGGTCGAGCCCCGGGTGGTCGACGGCTCCTTTGTGGTCGATTACGAGGTCTGGAACGCCAAACCCGGCGAACGCAGCGCCGCCACCTGGATGTACGAAATCCGCGGGGGGCTGATCCGCCGGGCTTGGACGGTTCGGATGTAGCTACTTCATGTTTCGAATCGCGTTCATCGCCATGTCATGCCGGTTCTTGCTCGCGTTCGACAAGGTATTGAACTGCCGGCTCTCCTCCTCGATCGTTGCCAGAAGCGCCCCCCATTCCTTGGTGATCTTGATCGGCGCGTGCTGCCGCTTCCCCGACGCTTGGCCACTGGCCGCATCGCGGGGTGCCCTGACGTCGCGCTGCGCCGCCATCGCCTCGATGCGGCTCCGGACACTCTTGAGCCAGGTCGTATGGGCGGCGAACGCTTCTTGATCCTCCGAACTCATCCCATCTGGGATCGGCTGGTCGATCGCCTTCCCCACCACGTCGAGCACGTGAGGAAACGCGAAAGTCTTCTTCTCGGTCGGGTCCTGGCCCATTGCTGGCCTGGCCACCGTTAGGCTTCCCGCCACGAGACCCGCGACTGCCACCATCGCTGTGACTGCCTTCATCGCCTCCTCCTCAGACCAAAGGAATTCTCCTGACCGGTTTCCCCGTGAGGGCGAGCAAGGCGTTGGCCACCGCTGGCCCGATCGGCGGCACCCCGGGCTCGCCGACTCCGGTCGGAGCCTCGGATGACTGCAAGATATGGACCTCGATAGCCGGCATGTCGCTCATCCGGAGCACCTTGTACCGATCGAAGTTGCTACTGGTCACTTTCCCTTTGTCGATGTCGATCTTGCCGTAGAGCGCGGCACTCAAACCGTAGGCGATTCCTCCCTCCATCTGGGCCCGGATCACGTCGGGATTGACGGCGATGCCGCAATCCACGGCGCACACCACCCGGTGCACCTTGGGCCGACCGCCGACCAGGGATACTTCGGCCACCTCGGCGACATAGCTATTGAACGATTTGTGGACCGCGACGCCGCGAGCGCGGCCGGCGGAGAGCGGGCTCCCCCATCCGGATTTCTCGACCGCGAGGTTCAGGACCGCCAATCGTCGTGGATCCTTGGCGAGCAAGCCGCGCCGGAACTCGACCGGATCCTTGCCGGCGGCCCGGGCCAGCTCGTCGACGAACATCTCGACCGCGAAGCCGGTGTGGGTGTGGCCGACCGAGCGCCACCATTGCACCGGCACGCCGATTTTCGGATAGTGGACGTCCACGAAGACGTTGGCGACCTGGTAGGGGTGATCGGCCGCGCCCTCGAAGGAGGCCGGATCCTTCCCGTCGGGGGGCATGAAGGGCGTCCCGTCCATGATGGCCTGCCCGACGATCCGGTGCCACCAGGCAGTGGGAGCGCCCTGAGCGTCGAGCCCACCTCGGATGCGATGGAGGAAGGCGGGTCGGAAATACCCGGCGTTGGTGTCGTCTTCACGGGTCCACACCAACTTGACCGGCGCCCGCCCTTCGATGGCTTTGGCGATCGCGACCGCTTCGATGACGAAGTCGGCCGCTTTGTTGGCTCGCCGGCCGAAGCTGCCTCCCGCGAAGAGCATGTTGATCTTCACTTGCTCGGGCTTGAGGCCAGTCAGGGCCGCCACGGCACCCCCGTCGGGCGTCTGGAATTGGGCTCCATACCACAACTCGCAGCGATCCTTGCCGAGCTGCACCACGCAGTTCATCGGTTCCATGCATGCATGGGCCAGGAAGGGGAACTCGTAGGTTGCCTCGACGACCTTTGCCGCTCCGCCTAACGTCGACTCGGCGTCGCCGTCCTTGCGGATTTCCACTCCGGGTTTCGCCGCCAACTCGCGATACTGCCCGAAGATCTCGGCCGTGCCCATGGTGTTGGCCGCGCTGGTATCCCATTGCACCACGACTGCGTCCCGGCCGCGCCGGGCCGCCCAAAAACTGTCCGCCAGGACGGCGATGCCGGTCGGGATCTGAACGACGTCCTTCACCCCGGCGATCGCCTTGGCCTTGGTGGCGTCGAACGACTTGACCGTCGCGCCAAAGAGCGGCGGATGAGCGACCACCGCCGTGAGCATCCCGTCGAGCTTGACGTCCTGTGTGAACGTCGCGGTTCCGGTGGCCTTGGCCTTGGAGTCGACTCTCCGCGACGTCCCTTCTTTTCCGACGTAGCGAAAGTCCTTGGGATCCTTGAGCGCCACGGTCGCCGGCGCCGGGAGGCCGGCCGCCCGCCCCGCCAGCGAGCCATAGTCGGCCCGGCGGTTGCTCTTGGCGTGAACCGCGACCCCCGGTTCGGTCGTGACCTCGCCGACGGCGACCCCCCACTGCTTGGCCGCCGCGGCGATCAGCATCGCCCGGGCGGTGGCCCCGGCCTTCCGGTGCTGTTCCCAGGAGTTGGCGATGGCGCTCGAGCCGCCCGTCCCCATGATCCCGAAAACAAGATTCTTGTATTTCTCGGTGTCGTTGGGCGCCCCTTCGACTTTGACCTTGGCCCAGTCGGCGTCCATCTCCTCGGCGACGATGGTCGAGAGACCCGTGTAGGTCCCCTGCCCCATCTCGAGGTGCTTGGCGATGATGGTGACCGTGCCATCGGGGTCGAGACGGACGAAGGCGTTGGGGGCGAACGGTCCGGTGGCGGCGACCTCACCCCCGGTCGGCTTGCAGCCCGTGACGGTAACAAAAAGACCGCCACCAACGGCAACGCCGACCCGAACGAAATCGCGACGGCTGAAGGTTCGATTGGTCACGGTCAACCCCGCTTGATCTCGGCCGCGCGATGGATGGCGGCACGAATCCGTTGATACGTGCCACAGCGGCAGATATTCCCGTCCATCGCCTTGTCGATGTCGGCGTCGGTCGGCGTCGGCTTGGCCTCGATCAGGGCCACCGCCGACATGATCTGCCCGCTCTGGCAATAACCACACTGAGGGACCTGGAGCTCGATCCAGGCCTGCTGAACGGCATGATTGCCGTCGGGCGACAGGCCCTCGATCGTGGTGATCTTCTTGGCCCCGACCGCCGAGAGCGGCGTGACGCAGAATCGAGTCGGGATCCCATCGAGGTGGACGGTGCAGGCGCCACATTGGGCGATCCCGCAGCCGAATTTGGTCCCCGTCATGCCGAGGACGTCGCGAAGCACCCAGAGGAGCGGCATTGTTGGGTCGGCCGTAACTTCCTTGGTCTGGCCGTTGACGGTGAGCGTCGCCATAGAACTCCTTCGAGCCCGGAAGACTGCTTTGATAGTAGTTGGGAACCTGATTGGAGATTACCGACCCCGCCGCCAAAGGTCCAGCCAGCAACGCGATTCGATCCGCCAAACCGCTAAACCAGAGCTTGGCGACCGGCATCGAATCACCATGCGACTAACCCACTTGATTCCGCTGGCGGCCCTGGCAATCCCGGCCGCCCTCCCTGCCCAGTCCCGTCCAAACTTGTTCCAATGCGAAGGCTGTGAAGCAATCCACGAGCACAGCCACGCCGGCCTCGGTTCGACCGCCGTGATTCCCACGGCCGGGGAGCCGGGCGACCGAATGATCCTGGTCGGCAGGGTGGTCCAGTCGGATGGAAAGACTCCAGCGGCCGGGGTCGTCGTCTACGCTTACCACACCGATGCCAAAGGGATCTACCCAACCCGGGGCGACGAGACCGGGTGGGGGCGCCGCCACGGGTACCTCCGCGGCTGGACAAAAACCGACGCCCAAGGCAACTACCGCTTCGAGACGATCAGGCCCGGACCATACCCGGGGCGGACCGATCCGGCTCATGTCCACATGATCATCAAGGAACCGAATCGGCAGGAGTACTGGATCGACGAGGTCAACTTTGATGACGACCCCCGGGTGACAACTCAGGTGCGTTCGCGAGCGGAGAATCGGGGCGGGTCGGGAATCATCCATCCCGTACGCGACGACCGAGGCGCATGGCAAGCGCGTCGCGACATCGTGCTGGAGCGGTAGCCGATGGTGCTCGTCGTCATCGCGGTACTGGCCGGGTCGGCCCCACCCTGCCCACCGAATGCCGTCACCCTCCCGGTCAACCTCGAGCAATCGACGGTCCGGTGGCGGGGGACCAAGTTCTGGGGGCTTGGCAAACACGAGGGCACCGTCAAACTCGCCTCTGGCCACTTTTGCGTCGTGGGGGACTCGGTCGCCGCCGGCCTGTTCGAGGTCGACATGCGCACGATCGAGGTGACCGACATTCCAGCCAGCGATCCGATCCCCCGCAACCGGCTCCGCGACCATTTGCTCGGCGACGACTTCTTCGCGACGACCGCCCATCCCACCGCCCAGTTCACCCTCCGGTCGGTGGTCCGGGAAAATGGGCGGCTCTATCGGGTCATGGGCGACCTCACCGTTCGGGGAGCCACCCATCCAATTGACTTCTACGCCCGAGGCTGGACGGTCACGACGGCTACCGTTCGGGCCGAGGCCCGGCTCGAAATCGCCAGGCATCGGTGGGGGGTGAGCTACCGGGGGTCGACGATCAAGGACGATCTGGTCGACGACACTTTTTGGTTGGAGCTATCGCTCGTGGCGGCGCGGTAGGACCGCTACCCCCGGCGACCGTTGCCGTTGTCGATGTCCGCGGCGATGAGCCACCGCCCGTCGGACCCTTTCCGCACGGCCAAGACGAACTTGCCAACGTCGCCGGTGTTGGGGGCGTACCCATAGCCGCCGACGATGTACCCCACCGTGTCCGCGGTCGAATAGCCTAACGCTCGAAGGTGGCCGTCGCCGCCGGCCAATCCCTTGCCGTCCTTGGCCTTCCACCCGGCCTCGTAGTCCCGAAGGACTCGGTCGAGGGCCGGTGGCAACTGGACCGAGGGCAAGGGCGGCGGGGCCGGCGGATTGCAAGAGCCATCAATGGTTTACCGATTTCTTCGCGGATTTACCGACCCCTTTGGGCCGGCTGTTAACCGGGAGGTTGCAGGTTCGAAGCCTGCCGCCCCAGTTCGTGCTTCCCGCGTCGTTTCTCCTTATCCCATTTGAAGTTCGGAGCCTCGTCCGACCTACCCGTCTTACCCGTCCTACCCGTCTTTGGCACCTGGTGTGTCCGTTGGTGTGTCCGTTGCTCAACCGACCGCGAGCTACCCTCTCTGTCAATATGAGTGAGACACCGAGTTCCTTGGAGTTTAGTGTAGGAGGGTGAGGAGGGTGGTTCGAGTGGTTGATCCCATTGCTGTTGGTGGTGAGAAGAAGCATGATGTTGGGATGCCTGAGAAAGCCCAGCGTCGGCGGTTTACCGCGGCGTACAAGTTGAAAGTGCTGGACGAGGCGGCGAGCTGTCGGGCGCCCGGTGAACTGGGCGCGCTGCTCCGCCGGGAAGGCTTGTCTAGCTCACACTTGGCGGCCCGCCGCCGGGGTGAGCTCGCGGGCCTGGCGGTCCGACGCGGTCCCGCGCGACGGCTCCCGAATCCCCTCATCGGCCGCGTCGCGGTGCTCGACCGGCAGTTGGCCGCCGCCACGAAACGGGCCGAGCGGGCCGAAGCCATCGTGGCCGTTCAAAAAAAAATCGCCGCCCTGTTAGGCGATCCCCTCCCGCCGAGCCCGCCGCGATGATCGCCACGATCGCTACCGAGGGACCAACGCTGGGGGTGCGCGCCCTGTGTGAGGCGCTCCCGTTCCCCCGGGCCACGTACTACCGCCACCGGTCGCCCCGCCGGGAGTGGACCCCGCGCCGGCCGCGGCCAGCCCGCGCGCTCGCGGCCGCGGAGCAGCACCAGGTCCTCGCGGTACTCCATGCCCCGCGGTTCGCCGATCTGGCGGCCACCCCCGAGCGGTTCGTCCACCGGCCGCCCCAGCCCCCCGCCGTGCCCTCGGCCGCGTGGATCAATCGACCAAAACTCGGGTCCCCCGAGCCGATTCGGCTCGAACCGCCTCCGACCGACGCGCCCAGTGCCTCAAGGAAGGACGATCGGGTCCCCAGAGGACATCGTGGTCCTCCCCCCGACGGGTCGGTTAACGAACTGCTGGCGATCGGTGCCGGCGAGCGCACTACCGATGATCGCTCAGTAAACTCAGTCCCCCTCGTGTCTCAAACTCCTTGACAGGTTCCGGGACGTCCACTACAGTGATACTGCCATCCATAGGTTCCTGATGGGTTATGCGGCATCCTCACCTACTTGCCCTTTCTGCTTTCCTGACTGCAATTCCGGAATCGACAATCACCGCCCAAGCGCAAGGCGGACTTGGCTTTGATGCCCTCAGGTTCCGCGACGGAAATCGCTTCACCCTCGGTGTGGTTGGACAAATCAGTCTACCGATCGCTCAGCCATCTCGCCATTGGCTGATTGATGCCACGGTATTCGGAACGCACTCTCGAAACGACATAAGCTCGACCTGCCTTGAGGTCCCGCTCGAATACCCTTGCCGTTTGAACACGAAGAACTCAGCCATCGGCGGCGGCCTCCGGGTCCGTCGAATCCTGACTCGCGGCCGTGCCGCGGCCTACGCCACGGGCGGATTCGGCGTCTATCTGAACGACCGGCGTGAGAGCCGCCTTGAACTGTGCCCCGGTTGCACGAGCCGCGTTCCGCTTGCGACGGTGCGTCAGGCCCTGCGGGCTGGGCCGACAGTGACGGCTGGGTTGACGGTGCCGATCGGGAGGGTCCGCTTCTTCGCCGAAGCTGGTTTCTATCACGTTTTCGGTAATCCGCCGCCGAAGCCAGGCTTTGTTCCAATCATAGCGGGTATCCGGTTCTGAGGTCGCGCAACCATTCGAGTCCGCCGTTGGTGAAGGAGGCACAATGCGCAAATGGCCGACCACCAATCAAGTATCAGCGGTTCTTCTGCTCAGCCTTTTGGCGGTTGGCGCGTGCACGCCCGTCGCGCAAGGGCCTAGCGAGACCAACCGCTCGGCTAACTCTGGAATCTCAGTTCAAGGTGCAGCAACGGATCAATACGAGCAACTGGCCGAGGCGTTCGCGGAGGCGATGCAGAGTCCTCAAGTGAAGGCGCTTATCCGCGATTAGCTCGAAGCTCTCCAGGGACCGAGCATCGCCGCGCCTTGACCGACATTCTGCTCGCAGCGGCTCTCTCGCCGGCTCGCGACGCCGTCGACCAGACGCTTTCCTCGTCGGGGGTTTCGTTAACACAACTCCTGTCGGGCGGCGCGTCGCCACACATATACATGCCAATTCGGGAACACCGGTTACGATGGACAGTGGACAGCCCATTTGTTTTCATAGGCCATCGACAGAAGGGTGAGTTGAGGCAAGCGTTTTACAACACCCGCTCCCGTGGACAGGTCGACCTGACCAAGAGCCTGCGGAACCATTCTGCGTCCGTGTTTTTTATTAGCCCCGCAGAGCCAATGGCGATCCGCCTAACACACCAAGCGCGTACCCCTGGCTCTGTAGTGCAAGATCCGGATGACGGCGACGTGGGTGTTACACGGCGCTCGCTCTTGCCTGACGGCCGAACGTTGGTCTCGTATGATGGCGACTCCTTGAGCCAGCGGCCAAGCGGTATCGAGGATCCTGGTGGCGGCGGAGGCACAGCGGCAATCCACCTCAACTACATCGTGATCAGGAACGTCGACGACAACGGGGTTGGTGATAACCACAACGAGTTCACTTTCCACGCGACGAAGAATGGTGCTGTCGTTGGTCACGTGACTATCCAACCAATTGTCAGCGGTGCCCCCCCGCTTGCCCCTAACACTCTTGTGACGACCTCGTTTCCCGCTACCAATCAGCCAGTCGTTATCCAGGTGTGGGAAGAAGATGACCCCTTCGGCGATGACGAGTGGGGCATCATTGGCAGCAGCAACCCGACTATGACTGTCTCGGGCACGAACAACTGCTACTGGAAAATGTCGGAATTGTTCTATGGGGGACCGTCGCCGCTCCACAGAATGACTCTCCTCTTCAACTGGCCTCCCATTCCCCCTGTGCCGTTTTGCGTTCCGCCCGCGACGAATAGCAACAGCTGGCTCTCCAGTCCGTGAGGAGGTAGCAGGCCCCGGTGCAAGGAGTCAAGAGGACCGGTATCCTGAAGACCTGACGTTTTTTCTGCGGAACGGTGGACGTGGAAGGTGAGCTAGTTGATCTCCATGTCGCGAGATCCACTCTCGGGAGAGAAGAACGGCCCGTAGGCACCCTCCGTCCCCGGGAGCAAGCGGGGCTCCGATGCACCGATCTCCCAGACCCAGAGCGACGCGTCGATGCCGGTATCTCCCACGACGACGATCTGACGGCCGTCCCCGATCCCGATCACCAGCGTGAGCAACGCCAACGTCGTGAACCCAGGTGCCCGCCGAAGGCCGCGAACGGCGAACGCGATGTCGCGAACGATCAATTCGATCCGTGCGCCGGCGCGAACGTCTCGAACCCCTTCTTTGGCGAGATCCTCGCCATCCATCTCGATCCGGGCCGGAGGTCGACCAAGCCGGGCGTCGCGGCGATCGCCTCCTCGATCTTCTCGGCGACGAAGTCGGAGACCTCCTCGGCGGCGGCGCCCGGATACCCGGTCCGAATCGTGAGGACCGGGAGCTGGATGTCGGGGAGGAGGGAGACCGGTAGCTTGCCTAACGACACCGACCCGAGCAGCACCAGGGCCAAGGTCGCCGACACGGTGGTGATCGGCCTCCGGAGCGAGGCGCCCGCAATCGACATGCTACTGGCTGCCGCGCTCTTGCTTGGCGATCAGCTTGCCGGGGGCGTCGTGGGTCAGGGTGAGGTGGCCCTCGATCAGCACGGTGTCGCCCGCGACCAGCGGGATCTGGCCCGAGGCGCTGTCGGGGAGGACCTCGGTCTCGAAGCCGTTGCTCCGGCCGGGGAAGTTGTAGACCCACTGGGCCCGTCCGCTCTTGACGACGAACACCAGGGGCCGGCCATCCCGCTCGATAATGGCAGCCGCCGGGACCAGGGTCCGGTTCGGCAGCCGAGTCGCCTCGAGCCTGTCAGTTCTCGCCCGATAGTATACCAGCCGTTTTCACCATAGGGGACCACGCGTTTTCGCCCGATAGGGGACCAGCGGTTTTCGCCCGATAGGGGACCACCCTGGCTTGCTCCCCTCCGCGTCACCCGGTACTCGTCCCCCACCTGCAACGGGGCACGGGGCCATGGCCGGAAGGAGACGCGACGTGTTGGACATTCGAGAAATCTTGCGGCGCTTGCAGCGGGGTGAGGGAGACCGGGCCGTGGCCCGGGACCTCGGGCTCAGCCGCAAGACGGTCGCGAAGTACCGCACCTGGGCGCAGCAGGAGGCGCTGCTCACCGACCCGCTGCCGAGCCCCGCGGCGGTGGCGGCCCGCTTAGCGGCAACCGGGCTGGTCGCCCCGCCGCCGCGGACCCCGTTTGCGGCCGCGCCCCACGAAGCCCGGATCCGCCAGCTCCGCGGCCAGGGCGTGGAGTGCCGGGCGATTCTGGCCCGGCTCCAAGACGAGGTCGGCTTCACGGGGAGCTACAGCGCGCTGTGGCGGTTTGTGCACGCGCTCGAGCCGACGTCGCCGGTAGCGTACCTCCGGATCGAAACGGAGCCCGGAGCGGAAGCGCAAGTCGATTTTGGGAGCGCGGGACGGCTCCGCGATCCGGTCGACGGCACCGAGAAGAAGGCCTGGCTCTTCGTGATGACGCTGAGCTGGAGTCGGCATCAGTATGTCGAGTTCGTCTTCGACCAGTCCGTGGCGACGTGGCTCCGCTGTCACCGCCACGCCTTCGAGTGGTTTGGCGGGGTGCCGCGCCGGCTCGTGATCGACAATCTCAAGGCGGCCATCGTCCGGGCGACCTGGCACGATCCGGTGGTCCAGCGCGCCTATCGGGAGTGCGCGGAGCACTACGGCTTCCTGATCGCACCCTGCCGGCCGGCGACGCCGCAGCACAAGGGCAAGGTCGAGCAAGGCGGCGTCCACTATTGCGCCCGGAACTTTCTCGCCGGGCGGACGCGGTCCGACCTGCCCACGGCGAATGTCTTGGTGCGCACCTGGTGTCGTGAGACGGCGGGCCAGCGGATCCACGGCACGACGAAGGAGCGCCCGCTCGCGCGGTTTACCGCGGTCGAACAGGCCGCGCTGCTCCCGCTGCCGAGCACCCCCTATGCGCTGGCGACCTGGAAGCAGGCGAAGCTGCATCCCGATTGCCACGTCGTCTTCGAGCACGCCTTCTACAGCGCGCCCCACCGCCTGATCGGCCAGACGCTCTGGCTGCGGGCCGCGGAGACGCGGGTCGAGTGCTACCACGCGCACGACCTCATCGCCACCCATCCCCGGGCGCGCCGCCCGGGCGAGCGGCTCACCCATCCCGATCATCTCCCGCCGACCAAGCTGGTCGCGCTGATGGCGACGCCCGCGTGGTGTCTGCGCCGCGCCCGCGACATCGGGCCGGCGACGACCCGTCTCATCGAGCGGCTGCTGGGCGAGCGGCCGCTCGATCGGCTCCGGACCGCGCTGGCGATCCTCCGCCTCGCCGACAAGTACCTCCCCCGGCGGCTCGACGCCGCCTGTGCCCGCGCCCTGGCCTACGACGAGCTCCGTTACGGGGTGATCAAGCGGATCCTCGCCGACGGACTCGACGCCGTCGTCCTCCCGGCCTGGGCGACTGCGCCCGAACCCCCGACCCAATTCGTCCGTCCCTGGACCGACTTCTTTGCCCGGGAGGCCTAACGTCATGACCGTCAGCCATCAACTCACCCCGAAGCTCAAGCAGCTCCGCCTCTCCGGGATTCTCGAGACCCTCGAGCTCCGGACCCGCCAGGCCGTCGACGAGCAGCTCTCCTTCGTCGAGTTTCTCCAGCGTCTCCTCGAGGACGAGGTCGAACGCCGGGCCCAGAAACAGCTCACGCTTCGGCTCCGGCGGGCCAGCTTCGATCTGGAGAAGACCCTCGAGGGCTTTGACTTCACCTTCAATCCCACGGTCCCCCGGTCCCAGATCATCGACCTCGCGACCGGCCGCTTCGTCGAACGCCACGAGAACGTCCTGATTCAGGGCCCCGCCGGCGTCGGGAAATCCCACCTCGCCCAGGCGCTCGGCCACGAAGCCTGTCGGCGGGGCTTCGACGTCCTCTTCACCAGCGCCAGCCGCCTGCTGTCCCACGTCCACGGCGGCCGGGCCGACGGCACCTACGAGCGCCGGGTCGCCAGCTACCTCCGCCCCGACCTCCTGATCGTCGATGACTTCGGGCTCAAGCCCCTCGTCCCCCCAGCCCCCGAGGACTTCTACGAGATCATCAACGAGCGCTACGAACGGGGCTCACTAATCATCACCTCGAACCGGGCCTTTGCCGAGTGGCCCGACCTCTTTCACAGTCCGCTGCTGGCCTCCGCGGCGCTTGATCGCCTGGCCCACAACGCCCATCAGCTGGTGATCACCGGCGACAGCTACCGCGCCAAAGGCGCCCGGCGCGCGACCGAGCGCGGTCCCGCCACATGACCGGCGATCGACACCCCCCGAGTCGGGCGCCGCCGCCCCGTCGATGGGTCACCGGAGAGATCGATCACTCACACTGCGGAGGGCCGGGCGACCACCACCGTGGTCCCCTATGCCGCGAAAACGAGTGGCCCCTTTCGGGCGAAACTTGACA
>Ga0187892_10009885_pt1 | contig 12323 bp, 9 predicted proteins | sample MA1701073metaG_FD_139345 | JGI IMG/M metagenome (GOLD analysis project Ga0187892, IMG submission 139345) | Bio-ooze microbial communities from a basaltic lava cave in the Kipuka Kanohina Cave System on the Island of Hawaii, USA - MA170107-3 metaG ...
GGTAACGACCGCGCGACTAAGGAGCACCAGCGGCAGGAGCGTGATGAACAAAAGTACCACCAGCGTAACGAGAAAGATAGGCTCAAGCAGCACAAACGTTCCGAGCGCGACGGCTACTACTACGACGATCAGAATCGTCGCCGCTATAGCAGGGACCGTTACGACAACAACTGGCGATAGTATTTTCGCCATGTCTGCTGCAAGCGTGGGCGGGGCGCAGCCACCGCAATATGGCCTAGCCCGCCCTCAGCTTTTCAAATACGGACCAACACTCCTATTGGCATCCTTAACCACAACTAGCCAACATCTGAGTGCGGGAACAAGCCCCACGTGGTGCCCAGTGACTGGACAAGCCCGGTTAGCGGCGAAGCGAGGCGCAACGGGGCGATGACGAACCAGCCGGTCAACTCCGTCGCGAGATAGGCGGCACGCGCCATCTGAGCATCCTGGCTGGTCAGACCAGCGACGGCGAGAGCTAGGAAGCCAGCGACCGCGCCGAGCCACCCGACCGAGGAAGTGACATCCGCGGTGAGCGCGAACTTGCGGATGCGCGGCGTCATGGTCCGGGGTGTGGCCCCCAAGGCCACCGCCGGTGAGGTGCTGGATGACAAACAGCAAAACGAATGCTGCCTGAAGAATGTCCTCTGCATCCGCCTTTGATTCCACCCGTTTTTGCAGAATGCTCAGGAAATGCTGGCGGCTATCCAGCAGTCTTTCAAACGCCTCGGAAGGAAGAGACGTGGGATGGTGAATCGTGGCAACTCATAGGGGAAGGCTAGCACGCCATGCGAAATATCCGCCAGAATCTCTTCTTCGCGTTTATCTACAATGTTCTGGGAGTCCTCATTGCGGCCCGCGTGCTCTATCCATTCTTAGGCCTACTGCTCAGTCCCACGATTGCCGCCGCCGCGATGACCTTCAGCTCTGTGACCGTGATTGCTAACGCACTGCAACTGCGCAAACTGGGGCTTTAGCTTGGAGACCACTGCCACTTAACTATGATGGATAAATGCAGGACGAAGCTGGGCACCATGCAGATCATAGACAAAAAGTCCCACGGGACAGTGACAGACCGCAACCTGGAGGGGTGGTTGAGCTTTGCTTCCGATCAGGATGTTGGTGGGAGAATGAGTCCTGCAAAACAAATATTGCGGCAATCGGTAGCGGGTCAGTTTGAATTGACCCATTACCGGCAATCCGCCCGCTTGACAGGTCGAGTTCAACGGCTACCGGTCAGCCAGCCGCCTTTGAGCCGTCTGCGACTGGTGAGTTGGGAAACCCAAATGCAAGCAGCGCTGCCGGAAACCGCGATGATTAGTAGAGGACGACGAATCCACCCGGCTTTGTAATTGCCGCGCCAAAGCTCCACGCAGGTACACCGGCTTTGGTACCCTTCTCGCCGATCACTTTGCCACTCGGGTCATAGAGCTGCCACGCGAGCGAGCCGCCACGAGCCCAACCCGTTCCTTCGGTCCAAGCCATCAATGTTTCGCCGCCTGATGCAATTGCGATACGCGGGTGCTTGCGACCTTGACCTTCCTCCGGTGCGCTCACAGGAACGGCATTCGCTCTGGTGAGATCCGCGAAATACACCTGTCCGCCAGTCTCCCAAGCTCCTTCTACCTTACCGGCTCCTTCGGCGAAAGCCATGCTGCTCATGGGACACGCGTTGATCTCCCACGGGTGCAGCTTGCGGCCTTCGAAGTTGCGGGCATGATCATGTGATGTGAGCAGGTAAATGTCGCGATGGACGTTCTCAGTGGCCGAGCGGTACAACGCGCGCACGGTTCCCTTTGTATCGGCGAACATCGCCATACCGCAGCAGCCGCAAGCGCCGGTTGGCTGCTTCCAAGCTGGCCGCTCGGCTGCGAATGTCTTGCCATCGTCATGTGATTCCGCCACCCAAACCTGCCGTCCTGCTTCGCCTTTTGCCGCCGCTGGAGCCTTTCCATGCCACGAAACATACACGTTGCCTGAAGAATCAGCCGCAACGGTTCCGCCGCCGTCCAGACCGAAGGTGTGGGTCATCAGACTGCGCTCCGACTCGAACGCGGTACGGGCGTCGTTGAGTCGGCTATAGAGCATTGACGCTCCGCGCTGCCCGAATTCTGGATTTAACGGCCCTTTCGATTTCCCTTCTGATGATCCGTTCCATGCAATATGAACGCCGCCATTCCTTCCCAGGGCGATCTGGCCTCCTCGGATTGTCCCCGCCGCTATGGCTGCGCCAGCCTCACCGTTGACCCGGAGAGGCGACGACCACGTCGCTCCCGAGTCCGAGGATTTCACATAGAAGAGGTCACCGTGCATCGGATCTCCCAAGTAATAGAGCAAATGTAAAGTGCCAGCACCATCCATGACTGCCTGTGGCTGAATCCCGCCGTTCGGCACGCGGACGATCGCAATGTCCACATTTCGCCCCAATGCAGAGAACGTCGTGAACACAACCGCTGTACAAAAGGACAATAAGAGCACCTTCCACTTCATTGGAAATATTTTTAGCATATGGCTCCATTTCTCAACGCAGCAATTGGAACATGCGACCGGGTCCTGGTCGATCTCGTTGGGGTCCGCGTGGACCTCGTAACATCCGATCACAGGTCTCTCGTTCTGATCCTGTTACCAAGGCTGCCGGGTAGTTCGTCGGATGTTAGTTACCCTTCAGGTGTGCTCCGTGCCCCCCAAATAACTCAAATCTGGTGGACTTTGTACTGAGGTGCTATTCTGACCGGAGTATGAGCTTCTTCCGCACTTCTAACTCAAAGCGGTTCGTAGCCTTCCTCCTGATCGCCCTGATTTGTCTTTGCCTGGGCGTTGAGGACATACTGCTACCTAACGCATGTGGGGAAGACCGGTCTGCACCTCTCGCGCAACAGCGGTCTTCGACTCTCGCAGCAACAGAAGGCACGCAACAGACTTCTCCTCCAGACTCCCGAGACGACGAGCACGACTGCTTGTGCTGTTGCCGCCATCTCATCGCTTCTGGATCTTTTCAGCCTATTCACATTTTGAACAGTTCCATCCTGATCCCTATCCTTGGGGAGGTTGCTACTTCGGAAACCTCCCAGCCGCCTTATCACCCTCCCCGATCCTAGGTTCCCAATCCAAGTCCATTAGCGAATTCCCGGAAGGTGTTGGTGTGCTCAAGCGGCTTGTCTCACCGCCATCGGCAGAACACTCTTCCAGGCAGTTTCGCATTTCAAGATAACTGCACTCTCAGCTACTGAGGAGGAAATCATGAAATGGCTCTTGCCATTCCTGCTGCTCTGGCCGTCCGTTTGTTTTGGTCAGACAAGCGGGGAGATACCGGAACAACTCGACTTGAAGAAAGCGCTCGAAATCGCCGTTGCCAACAACCCGCAACTCAAGGCCGCCCGGAATGAGATTGAGATCACCGACGCTGAAAGAATTGATGCTTCCAAACGACTCAATCCGGCGTTCTCCGCTTACTTCGAAGATTACCGGCTCTTCCATTCCGATATAGGCCCTTTCTTTCGGACTCAGGAAATCACGGTCCGATTAGATCAGGAGATCGAGACCGGCGGGAAAAGGAAACTGCGAACGCAAGCGGCCGGACTGAGGAGCCAGGCGCAAAAGGCTCAAACTGACAATGTGGTTCGTGCATTGGTGCTCGACGTTCGCAGAGCCTACTTTCAGGCTGTTCTGGCTCAAACGAATCTGGAAAGCGCCGAAACCATTCTTCAGGAAATTGATCGGATCATCGAACTGAACCAAACGCGCTTTGAGAAAGGTGACATCTCTGGTGCGGAGCTGAAACGCGTCCAGGTTGAACGCCTCAGGTTTATCGAAGATGTCTTTGCCTCCAAACTAGCTTTGGTCAATGCGAAGAGCACGCTCCTTTCCCTGTTCGGACATTCTGACGCGAACCCTTCCTTCAAGCTCTCTGAGCCTCTCACACTAAATCGGGGCGCTCCCATCGCGGCGGAGGGAATTCCCCAGCCGTCGCCGTATCCGGAGCTCGTACAACAGGCCCTCGCCAAACGCCCTGACTTGATGGCTTCGGCGTTTGAGCAGAAGCGAGCCGACACCGAGACTCTGCACCAGCTGTCCTTGCGGTCTCCTAACCTTACAGTCACAGGTGGCTATAAGAGAAACCTGTTGGACAACACCGTAGTCTTCGGGATTGCCCTTCCGTTGAAGGTGTTTAACAAGAACGAAGGGGGAATTGCCAGAGCAGCAGCGGAAAAGACTAGGGCGGACAATTTGGCGGCTCACGCTCGATCTCAAGTCCTGCTAGACGTTCAGAAGGCTCACAACAGCGCGGAGATCAACCGCCAGCGCGTGGAATACATCGAGAAAGAATCTATTCAGAAGGCGGACGAATCGAGGCAGATCGTTTTGACCGCTTACCGGCTGGGAGAGATCGACTTGATCCATCTGCTCGATGCAGAGCGGGCCTACCGTGAAACACGGAAAACCTACAATCAGGCTTTATACGAATACCGCATGAGTCTTTACGAGCTGGGCAGCGCCATTGGACTGGAGGCTGAATAACGATGCGAGAAATTACTATCCGCGTTCCTGACTTCACTCTGAGAAACATGCTCCTATTCACCCTGCTGCTTGGGAGCGCAGTGTTCATCTGGTACTACAAGGGCCGTATCGTTGAGCCGAAACATGTCCATGAAGAAAGCGAGAGCGGACCTGGCGAAACCGTTGTACTCACTGTAGAAGCGCTGCACAACGCGAATATTAAGATACTCGAAGTCGAACGGCGCCCGTTAAAGGAATGGCTTGAGGCTGCAGGTGTCGTTGAACCTGACCTGAACCAGGTGGCCCGTGTTCGCTCGCTGGGGCGCGGCATCGTAAGACGGGTGTTGGTCCGTCCTGGCGATGCGGTTGAAGCAGGCCAACCACTGTTCGAGTACGACAACATCGAATTGGGAGAGCTGCTGGGAGAATACAAAGCGCTTCTCTCACAAAAGAAAAAACTCGAAGCCCGTGTCAGGTTGACCGAGCAGTCCGTGGATAGGGCCAGGGGCCTGGTGGCCGCACAGGCGCTAGCCCAAAAGGAGCTGGAGATACGGATCGCTGAGCAACGGGAGGCCCAGGCCGAACTGGAGGCACATGCCGAGAACCTGAACGCGGTGGATGGCAAGCTCGCGCTCTTCGGGATGAGTCCGGACCGCTGGACATTATCGGGGGGTTCTTCAAGCGTCAGCAGCGTCAAGGCGCCACAATCGGGCGTGATTCTGGACTTTCAAATCGCCCCGGGCGAGGTGTTGGCGACCGACCAGGAGGTGATGACGATCGCCAATCTCGGCCATGTGTGGGTCATTGCCAGCGTGTATGAGCGCGACCTTGGACGGGTTAAGACAGGCCAGACTGCCGAGATTTCCTTTGTTACTTTCCCCGACAGAACATTCTCAGGAAGGATCACTCAGGTCGCACAGCGGCTCGACCCGGAAACGCGCACGGCCAAAGTGCGAGTCGAAGTGGAAAACCGCGACAAGCAGCTCAGGCTGGAGATGTTTGGGGCCGTTCGGCTTCCAACCCAGGACCCAAGGATTGTTCCGGCAATTCCCGAGACTGCCTTACAGCAAGTGGATGGCAAGAATGCAGTCTTTGTTCAGACTAAAGCACACGAGTTTCAACGGCGTGAGGTCGAGCTGGGCCACAAAGCCGATGGCTGGGTTGAGGTGACCCACGGTTTGAAGCCCGGCGAGCGAGTCGTCACCCAGGGCAGCTTCTATCTGAAGTCCACGCTGCTCAAAGAGACTCTCCAGGAGGAACACTGATGCATCGCATCGTCGAATTCGCTCTTCACAACCGCATTCTGGTGATTCTTGCGGTCTGCCTTTCTGTTGTGGCCGGGTCGTTTGCGCTGAAGCACCTGACCATCGATGCAGTGCCCGACATCACCAATGTCCAAGTGCAGATCCTGACCAAATCTCCGACTCTAGGGCCGGTGGAAATCGAACGGTTCATCACTTATCCCGTGGAGGCCGCGATGAACGGGTTGCCGCGGCTTTCACAGATTCGGTCGGTGTCGCGGTACGGCATCTCCTCGGTAACCGTGATCTTTGAAGAGGACGTCAACATCTATTTCGCGCGTCAACTGGTATCAGAGCGTCTGAACACCGCAATCGAAGCCATTCCGGCGAACCTCGGTCGTCCGGAGTTAGGACCTCTCACGACCGGGCTGGGTGAGATTTACCAGTTCACCGTTGAGGGGGAGGGCTACACGCCGATGGAGCTTCGCACGATTCTCGACTGGGAAATCGCCTACCGGTTGCGCTCGGTTCCTGGCGTCGTCGAAGTGAACACCTGGGGCGGTAAGGCGCAGCAGTATCATGTCGTCATCAATCCACAGAGCTTGCTCGCCTATCGGTTGTCTCTCGCTTCCATCTTCGAGGCATTGGAGAAGAATAACGCCAATGTCGGGAGCGGCTACATGGAGCGGAACCAGGAGCAATACATCATTCGGGGTGAAGCACTCATCTCCGATATCCATGACATTGAGAACATTGTTGTCGGCCACAACCGCGAAGGTGTCCCCATTTTTGTAAGGAATCTGGGGACGGTGGAAAAGGGCTCGATGTTGCGAATCGGAGCGGCGACGGAAGATGGTCGTCGAGAAACTGTGATTGGACTCGTTCAAATGCTGGCAGGCGCGAATGCTCGCGAAGTGGTTGAGCGCGTCAAAGCCGAAGCGGCGAAGGTCCAGATCTCACTTCCTCCTGGCGTCGCTATTCGACCTTTCTACGATCGGGCTCAATTTGTCGATCGCGTGCTGCGGACCGTCACCGTAAATCTCATGGAAGGTGGATTGTTGGTCATTGCTGTTCTGTTTGTCCTTCTGGGAAGCTTTCGAGGTGGCTTGCTGGTAGCGCTGGCGATTCCGCTTTCGATGCTGTTCGCATTCATCGGCATGTATTACCTGGGAATCTCGGGAAACCTAATGAGCCCCGGAGCGATTGACTTCGGACTGATCGTCGATGGCTCGGTTGTGATGATGGAAAACATTCTGAGGAAACGCTCCGAGAATCCAGACACGCCGGTTCTGGAGCTTGCCCGGCAAGGGGGACGTGAAGTGGCTCGCCCCGTGTTCTTTGCCGTCTTGATCATCACGCTTGTTTACCTTCCCATCCTGGCATTGACCGGGACTGAGGGCAAGCTCTTCCGCCCTATGGCGATTACGGTCATCTTTGCTCTGCTGGGTTCACTCATCGTTGCCATGACGGTAGTCCCGGTGCTGGCTTCTTTTCTGTTCAGACGGAAGCCTCGAAGCGAGGAAAAGGAGCATGAGACTTGGTTGGTTCGTATCACTCGCAGACCCTACACCCGAGTCCTGCAGTGGACGATGCTTCATCGCGGCGCCACGGTCACGATGGCTCTCGCAGTGTTAGTCGTCACCGTGTTTCTTGGCCGGAGACTGGGAACTGAGTTCGTACCGGAGCTGGATGAGGGCGACATCGTCATCAACGCGCTTCGGCTGCCGAGTGTCTCCATGTCTGAATCGGTTTCCTCTTCACTGATGATTGAGCGTGTGCTGAAGCAGTTTCCTGAGGTCGCCCTAGTCGTATCGCGGACGGGAAGTCCCGAAGTAGCCACGGATTTGATGGGAATCGAACTATCGGACATCTTTGTCACTTTGAAGCCTCAACGCGAGTGGTCCACCGCCAGGACGAAGCAGGAATTGATCGAAAAGATGGAGGATCGGCTGGCGCACGAGATTCCCGGCGTGGGGATCAGCTTTACCCAGCCGATCGAAATGCGTTTCAACGAGCTGGTGGCCGGCGTGAGGTCCGACATAGGCGTGAAAGTGTTCGGCGACGATCTTGACGTGTTGAAAGCTAAGGCCGATCAAATTGTCCGTGTGCTGAGCTCAATCTCTGGAGCAGCCGACGTGAAAGCCGAGCAGGTTGCCGGGCTGCCTATGGCGCGAATTGTGGTTGATCGACACGCAATTGCCCGCTACGGGATGAATGCGTCCAACGTGCTGGATACAGTGGAAGCCATCCGGGCCGGTCGCAACGTTGGCACAGTCTATGAAGGACGCAAACGGTTCGATCTGGTGGCTAGATTTAGCGATGCCGTCTCAAGAGATCTGGAAACCCTGTCGCAGATTCCAGTGGGCGAGAGCAACGGCCCGCAAATCGTCCCACTTGGCCAACTGGCCAAGCTGGAATATGCGACCGGACCAGCCCAGATCAGTCGTGAACAGATCCAACGCCGCATTGTCGTGGAGGCAAACGTCCGAGGAAGAGACTTGGGCGGCTTCGTGCGAGAAGCGCGCACGAGAGTGGGACGCGAGGTGAAGCTCGATCCCGGCTATTACCTGGAATGGGGCGGGCAGTTCGAAAACCTGGAGAGGGCTTCCTCTCGCCTTTTGCTCGTCGTTCCGCTGACCCTCGCGTTGATCTTCAGTCTGCTCTATTTTGCCTTCACGTCGGCCAAGGTCGCTCTCATCATCTTCCTCAATATCCCTTTCGCAGCAACGGGGGGAGTCTTTGCACTGGCCCTACGCGGCATGCCTTTCAGCATCTCCGCGGCGGTGGGCTTCATTGCGCTCTTCGGCGTAGCCGTTTTGAATGGTGTCGTGCTCCTGAGCTATGTCCGGACCATTGAAGAATCCGGTAAGCTGGCAGGTGAGGCCGCTTATGAAGGCGCTCAGGTCAGGTATCGACCAGTGATGCTCACGGCCCTGGTTGCGAGCCTGGGATTCATCCCGATGGCTCTTTCCCACGGCATGGGTGCTGAAGTGCAAAGGCCGCTCGCAACGGTTGTGATCGGAGGCTTGATAACGTCAACGACGCTGACGTTGCTGGTCCTGCCCACGGTCTATGCTTGGGTCTTTGGGAACACAGAAGAAGCGCATTAGGATTTTATAGGGAAGGACCAAATGCAACAGATCCGGCTTTCAGTAAAAGACATGTGTTGTGCCGAGGAGGTTCGGGCCGTCGAAAGAGCCCTTCAGACCGTGCTGGGCGTTCAGGAAGTTCGACCCGATCTGCTGAATCGAACCGTGCTGGTCGTTCATGACTCACAGCTCACTTCCAGCGGAGACTTAATCCAGGCTGTGAATCGAACCGGCATGAAAGCCAGCGCGAGCGAGGCACCGCTGGAGAGCCTGCCACTAAGGAACTGGCACCTCTGGCTGACGGTGCTCTCTGGCATTAGTGTGGCCACAGGATTGATTCTCCACTGGACGGAAATCTCGGAAAATTTTGGAAAAGCCACGTTCTTACTCGCTGTCGTCTGCAGTGGCTGGTTCATAGCTCCTAAAGCCTGGTCCGCGTTGAAGCGACTTTCGCCCGACATGAATCTCTTGATGACCGTTGCAGTGCTGGGTGCTTTGGCTATTGGCGCGTGGGACGAGGCGGCAACGGTAGCTTTTCTCTTCTCCGTTGCCGAACTTCTGGAGTCCTTCAGCCTTAACCGAGCCCGGCGAGCCATCCAACAGCTGATGACGCTGGCTCCAGACACTGCTTGGGTGAAGGGCACCAGTGACTTTCGCGAACTGCCAGTTGCCGAGGTGCAGGTCGGCGATACGATCCAAATCAAGCCGGGCAGCAGAATCGCGTTGGATGGGACTATCCAGAAAGGGGACTCTTCTGTCGATCAGTCGCCGATTACCGGGGAGTCGGTTCCAGTGAGCAAAGCAAAGGGAGACGAGGTGTTTGCCGGATCCATCAATGGCGAGGGTTCCCTAGAGGTCCTCGTTACCAAGCCTTTTACGGAAACAACACTTTCCAAGATCATTCATCTGGTGGAAGAAGCCCAAAGCCAAAAGGCACCGGCCCAACGGTTCGTGGATCGCTTTGCCTCCATCTATACTCCCGTTGTATTGGCACTGGCCTTCGGCGTTGCTGTTTGTCCTCCTCTATTTCTGGGCCTGGCATGGACTGTCTGGTTCTACCGTGCTTTGGTCATGCTGGTGATCGCATGTCCGTGTGCTTTGGTCATTTCCACTCCGGTCGCTATTGTTTCGGGCCTGACTGCGGCGGCGAGAAAAGGGGTCCTGATCAAAGGAGGCGCCTATTTGGAAAGCTTGGGGAAATTGACTGCTCTCTGTCTGGATAAGACGGGAACGATTACCGAGGGGCGTCCGAAAGTGATCGATGTTCTGCCATTCAAGGCCCTCGAAGGCGAATCACTGCTCCGAATCGCTTGTGCTTTGGAATCCCACTCCGAACATCCTATGGCCAAGGCGATTACCAAGCATGCTACCAGCAAAGGTCTTCGTTGCCCGACGGTAGAGTCCTTTCGCTCCCTTACTGGCAAAGGAGTAACCGGACAAATCGAAGGCCACGAGTATTTCCTGGGAAATCACCGACTGGTGGAAGAGCTAGCCATTTGCAGCCCAGAAATTGAAGAGATTCTGAGAAAGGTCGAGGAGCAGGGCCGCACGGCCGTCGCGGTGGGGCATCGCCCGCACTCGGACTGCCGGGGTGAGTTGCTCGGAGTGATCAGCATCGGCGACAGCATTCGGCCTCAGGCGAGAGGCAGCATTGAGTCGCTGAAAGTGCAAGGGATTCAAAAGGTAATTCTCCTGACTGGCGACAATCAGGTAACGGCCAGGAAGATTGGCCTAGAGGCTGGTGTGGACGAGGTTTTCGCCGAGCTGCTTCCGCAAGACAAAGTCGCTCAAGTAAAGCGCCTGATGGATGACGGTCATCGCGTGGGGATGATTGGCGACGGAATTAACGACGCCCCTGCCTTAGCTACAGCCGATGTTGGAATTGCAATGGGCGCGGCCGGAACGGATGTAGCTCTGGAAACTGCCGATGTGGCTCTGATGGCCGATGATCTCAGCAAGCTACCAGAAGCCATAGCGCTGGGACGCTTCGCCGAGCGAGTGATTCGGCAGAACATTGTTTTTGCAATTGGGGAAAAGGTTTTGTTCCTGGGTCTGGCGGCCGCAGGTGTAGCAACGTTGTGGATGGCCATCGCAGCGGACATGGGTGCTTCACTATTGGTCATCTTCAACGGCCTTCGCCTTTTGAAGAAGTAACATCAGTTTCAACGACGTCGCGCTCATAGGGCTGCTGGAAGGCTCAATGGTGTTGTTTGCTGGATGAGAAACGTTCTTTGAACCAACGTAAACGTGAAAGGAGAGCTAATGGAGCTATCACGGTCGCTCTTCTATTTTGTTTTGGCTGGATTGTGCGAAATTGGGGGCGGGTATCTCGTGTGGCTGTGGCTCCGCGAAGGCAAGAGTAGCTGGTTTGCCCTGGTAGGCGGCGCTGTGCTGTTTCTTTATGGCGTTATCCCTACGCTCCAGCCAGCGAATTTTGGCCGGGTGTATGCCGCCTATGGGGGAATCTTCATCGTGCTTTCTATTCTGTGGGGATGGAAGATTGACAAGATTGCTCCGGACAGATTTGACCTCATCGGAGGTCTCATCTCTCTCACCGGCGTCTTCGTTATCATGTATTGGCCAAGAGGATGAGGTTGGGCGTGGGCGATACTTCTTACTGAAATGATTGCGGCGCCGGTACTGCCCTGTTGTCAGTGGCGACTTCAGGGAGGCTCAGCGCAGAGCAAATGCTTCTCACCAGCCAGGAGTCATAGAACGGGATTGTGCTGCATCGGCTGGGTCGTTATCACTCGCCGGGCGAATATCGTAAGAGGAACAAACCAAGGATAGAGAGGGCGATGCCAAGCAGGCGCGGCCAGGAGGCGGGTTCCCTCATAAAAAGGATACCAATCAGGGCCATCAAGGCTGCACCTCCGGCTAGCACCATTGGCACAGCCGAGAGTGGTCCCCCTTTTTGAAAGAGCAAGAAAAAGAAAATAGTGCCCACGCCAACGCATACTCCGGTCAGAACCGAATAGAAAGTTCCAGCGGTGTTTATCTTCTGATCCCACGGACCCGACAGCCAAAGCCACACCAGATAGACTCCAATGCTGAGAGCAGCCGTTGCTTCGACCACAAATCCACCCAGTCCCTCTCCAATCTGATCCGCTGCGAGTTTCGTGAATACCTGGTGCAGTCCATAGAGCACGGCCGCACCGATTGCATACCAAAACCAGGTTGCCATTTGAGCTCTCCTTTCTCCGATCAAAAGCCACTGTTGAGCGTCACCAATGCAGAGAGGCCGGTTGAGAAAATAGTGGGCCCAAGAAGCCAAAGTCGGCCACGCGCCTGCTTCAATGGGACGAACCAAGTCTCTGCCTGAAACGAAAGTACGCTGCCGGTACAACCACCATGTTGAGGGCAGTGGAAGAGAGCAGGCCAAACAGGATGACCATGGCCATCGGCGCCTGAATCTCGCTGCCTGCTTTTCCTGAGCCCAGGGCAATCGGGATCAGCGCAAGGCCCGCGCACAGTGCGGTCATGAGAATGGGCGTGAGAC
>Ga0187892_10009888_pt1 | contig 12317 bp, 8 predicted proteins | sample MA1701073metaG_FD_139345 | JGI IMG/M metagenome (GOLD analysis project Ga0187892, IMG submission 139345) | Bio-ooze microbial communities from a basaltic lava cave in the Kipuka Kanohina Cave System on the Island of Hawaii, USA - MA170107-3 metaG ...
AATTCTTATTGAGAAGCGCTTCCTGCGCCGGGATTGCGGTTGGGCGGTGAATATTGGATTCGGGCGCAGAACCGTTTGCTCATCCGTGGTGATTGGGCTTGCCTTGTGGCTTTGTGCCGGGTTGACGGTTACGGCCCAGAATAAGAAATCCGGCTCTGCTGCTCCGCTGCTTTATTCAGGAAATGAGAGTGGCACGTTTCGAATCTATTTCAGCGGTGCCGAGATTGGGCAGGAGAAGTTCCAAATCACCGAGTCAGGCCCAAGCGTCAAAGCCTCAGCTGAAACTCGCCTGACCATCGAACGTGACAAAGAGAAGGTTTCGTTTCTCATCCGTCCTGTGTTGGAATTCAACCGATTTTTCGAACCTGTGAGTTATGAGATTGGACAGGACTCTGGGCCGAACAAGACGAAGGCGCGTGTTACCTTCAGGGGGGCGATGACCGACGCGGTTTACGAAAACGGCAAAGAGACTGACGCGCGCCAGATTAACTTGCAAAAAGACGTTTTGGTGCTGGACGACAACGTCTTCCATCAATACATCATCCTGGCGAAGCGATACGATTTTGTGAAGGGCGGGATACAAGAATTTTCCGCCTTCGTGCCTCAGCAGTTCATCGCAGGCGGCGTCAGCGTTAGTGACAAAGGAATGGAAGCGGTTCAGGTCTTGAGTCAAAACCTCAAACTGCAGCATCTGCTGGTAGACACGGGGGAACTGCAAATCAGTCTCTGGCTTGACGACAGGCACAACCTGCGAAAGCTCGCGGTTCCGAAGTCTGGTGTTGAAGTCGTTCGGGAGTAATTCTTGTCTAAAAAATCCGCTTGGCTCGGGTGCCTTGTTACAGTGGCCTTGCTGGTTTGTGCCGCGACATCAGCCCCGCAGCGCAAAGCCTCCAATGTGGACGGCAACCTGGCTTATTCTCACGTCGAGAGATTGGTCGGCTTTGGGCCTCGCCCTCCTGGTTCCCCGGCCATCGCCAAATCTCAAGCCTACATCACTGAGATTCTGAAGAAGCTAAAGCTTCAAGTTGAACACCAGGATTTTCTGGCGAACACGCCGAATGGCCCCGTGAGCATGAAGAATATTGTGGGCAAGACCCGCCAGTCCGGGAAGCCGGTTGTTATCCTGGGTTCGCACTATGACACCCGAGTGATGACGAACGCAGCGTTTGTTGGCGCTAATGACGGCGGTTCAAGCACAGGACTGTTGCTTGAGCTGGCTCGGGTTCTGTCACAGCGCCGAACTGCCTTCACTGTTTGGTTCGTGTTCTTCGACGGCGAAGAGGCGCAGCGAGAGTGGTCTGAGACTGACAGTCTTTACGGAAGCCGGTATTTCGTCGAGAAACTCAAAGCGGACGGTCAGGTCCAGGCCATCAAAGCCATGGTTCTGATGGATATGGTTGGCGACCGGGATTTGAAGCTCGAAAACGACTCTTCCTCAACTCCCTGGTTGATGGAACTGGTCAGAAGATCCGCGGTAGAACTCGGTTACAGCAAATGCCTGGCGGCGTCCCAAAAGGGAATGGTGGATGACCACATTCCCTTCATTCGAGCTGGAATTGCTGCCGTTGATTTGATCGACTACGACTATGGCTTCAACCACAGCCTCTGGCATACGTCCAACGATACGCTCGACAAGATCAGCCCGCAGAGCCTCAAGATCGTTGGGGACATCGTGATACGCTCGATAGAGAATCTCAGCCAGAAACCGTAGATTTTTCCCAACTTCCGAGAGAACGCCGCACTTTTCGGTACAGTCCACTCTCCGATTCCGTCGCTGTCGACGGGCTTTGTTCCGGGGCCTTTGCTTCCAACTCGCTCCATCCATTTCTGGCAAACCACTTGCTAGAGGTGCCCTTAACCCCTCACTGGCCCTCAAAGGGTGTAAAGTGTTCAAGTTCGCGAAAAGATTAGGTAATTAAATTTCATAAAAGTGCGATGAGTAAGAGAGCAAGTTGTAGAGTCGGCTGGCGCGCCAGAATTTTTGGGGGCCAAAAGCCATGCGTTGGGAGTACGGGCAGAATGGAAAAAAGATCCGCCGATCGGGTGAAAGATGATTCGCGACTTGTCGTCAGTGGGGTAAGTCGGGCCGGCCACGCGTTTCAAGAGGTCTCGTCCGTGAGGGATGTGAGCCCCGGAGGCATTTCGTTTGTCCTACACACGTGCATTGAACCGGGAATCGTCGTCGATCTCAGCATCTGTTCCGGACAGGGGACGGAGGCGGATTGTCTTCCCAAATTTCAAACCCAGGCGCGAGTCTTGCGGGTTTGTCGCGATGTGAATGGGAACGATCTCTTCGTGGTTGCAGCGCGTTTTGAAGGTGACGTCGTAAAATTAGCAGCTGAGGATGGCTTTGAGGCCATGGTCCGCCAGCTGCAACAAGCCGTGGAGTATGACGAAAGCCACCGGCAGCATTTTGACTAGAGGAAATGATGTTCGACGAGAGAAGACGTCAAAAGCGGGTTGACGTCAACATTCCGATTCGGGTCAAGTGGGCTGATGCCCAAGGGAATCGCTGCGAGGAAGTGACTCGCTCAATCAATGTCAGCGCCGACGGCGCCATCTTCCTGTTGAAGCATCAGCTGAAGATGGGCACGGTGCTTGAGCTCTCCCTGCCGCTGCCGAAGCAGATGCAAAAGGGCGTCTCACCGAAGACGGTTTATGAAGCGATGGGATTGGTTACTCGCGTGGAGCATACTCCAGACCGCCTCGGCTTCAAAATCGCGGTACGCTTTCGCGCCGCCAGCACCAGGCAGTATCGAGCAGAGTCCTAATAGCCTTTCCCACTATATCTCCACTTAAAATCAATCGGACCTACTTGGATTCCGGGTATTTCTTTTCTCCGGCCCGGATGGGGACTTTCAGCCAATTATGGAAGGGCGGGATCTGGCAGGTTGAATAGCTATTGTAGGCGCAGTAGGGATTGTGGGCTTGATTGAAGTTCAGCGTCACGCGTCCCTGGCTTGGCAAATCCGAGTAAAGATAACGACCGCCGCCATAGGTTTCTCTTCCGTTGGTCGAATCCTTGAACATGAAATAGAGCTTTGTGTCGCCGGGCGTTTCAAAAACGGGTTCGAGTTGCACCGTGGTCCCACCTACTCTGAATTCAGCTATGCCCGGGGACTCTAACTCTTCCACATACCCTGTAACCGTCGCCACCTTGATCTTCTTCGGAGGCTGGTAGGGAAGAAACTTCGCCTCCACTCGCAGCTGTGGATTGATCTCATAGAAGTCAATACCCCGGAATGCAAGCAGGGGAGGATTCTTCAAATCCATCAGCCGCACAGCCAGTTTGCCCCCGCGCTGAATGACCTTCATTCTGAGGTCATTCAGCTCAAGAATGTCTGGCTGGTTTCCCGCAGCATCATCCTTCAATTCCTGCGAGCTAATCCGCCGTCCCTTCAACTTCACCGTGACACCGCTTTCAATGTCAACGCTTGCCGTGTTTCCCTTGAGCTCAAAAAACCCGACGCGGGCCGGCGCACTTCCCGCGGGCAGCACAAAATCGTTGCTTTGATCGGTGCCGAAGCTGTTCCGGCCCGCCTTTAGCCAGAACAGGCCAGCCAGCGCAAGCGGACTCCGCTCCGAGCGCATCCAGGCGGCGCGATCTTTGCGATAGTTCAGGTCTTCCTGGAGGGCTTTATCGGAGGCGGACGCCGATGATGTCCAAGCTGCACAAAGGAACAGGAGGTACACTGCTGTCCAAACTGCGGACGAGACGTCCGCGCTCCCAGAGGAGTTCTTTCTGTCATATGGTTTGCTGATATTCATGGTTCTTAACCTTCACCTTGTCACTTCGCACATGCGCTTTTGGCCAGCTCCAGCGCCTGTGTTGTGGTGTAGTACTTGGCGAGCATGTTTGGCACTTCCCATTCGGGCAGGCGGCCTTGCCGGAGGAAATCGAGATAACGTTCCGCTACCTGAGAGAAATGGGCTTCGTGGCCGATCCGATAGTTTGCTGGGACTTGAACTCGGAAGTGCGAGTTCTCTCTCACCAGTTCCACACCTGGAAACTTTTTATGAAGTTTCGCAAAGGAGCTTTGGAGATTGCTTGCCCAGCCTGAACGCAGCGGGCCATCTTCCACGGGCTCGATATAGAGATCGGGCTGGTAGTTTTGTGCCTTCCCCTGGTGGATCACAATATCCGCCTCAGAGCCGCGAATTCTCGACTCGTGTGTGTCCCCGCCACCTTCACGGGCTTCGTAGTTCCAGACTACCGAAATCCTGACGTGAATACCGTTCACTTGGCAGGACATTTCTCCATTGCAGTAGCAGTGCATCGCGCCGTCTGCCTGGATGTATTTTTCAAGGTAGGCTGGAAACTCACCAAGACCCGTCACCTTTTCAAACTCGGCTCGTGTGACCGGCGTGGGCCAGCGCCGGGCCTGCACCATCTCAACATCAGACAGGTAGGAGATGGTTCGTTCAGGAAAGCAGATCCACATCACCAGATCGACCAGATGCGTCGTGACGTCGACAATGCCTTCTCCTTGCTGAGCGACATCGAAGTACCAGGGTGGCCGTCGCAAAGGCTTTCCAGCCACGGTCTTGCTCAGGTAGTGGACGCTTTCTTTGGTGACGGCAGGCTGCTGGGCAGTGCCTGTCTGGAGCTCGCCAAGAACTCCCGGCAGTTGCATCAGCTCGCGCTGCAGAATGGAGGTGATCTCAAACCTTTCGGTCATGATGTCGTACAGTAAGACACCGTTCTGCCGAGCCGAGTCAAAACTGTCCTTCAGAAGCCTCCACCCATTGACATCGATGCACATCGGCTTGTCCGCCAGGACGTGGATGCCTGCGTCCACAGCCGCCTTGAGGTATTCGGTCTTACGCCGGTTATTGCTCGCAGTTACGATGACATTGCCCGGCCGCTCCCGCAGCATGGCGCTTAGATAATCGGGGCCGGCGTGAACGATGGATTCCCACTGCGTAGGTTCCTGTTCGCGGCTGTTGAATTCTTGAATACGACTCAGGTAATCCTGCAGTTCAGGCCCCTCGGGAGCGTAAACATGCACTCGCCGAGCGATACTCGGGCTCATCTTCTTCTGGACCAAGGCCGCATGAAAGTGGCCTGGGTCAAGAATCATCAGTCGAACGCCATCTTCGCTGGTTGTCATGAAATTCCTTTGAAAATCGTTCTCGTCGTCCTCTTGCTGGTCCTCGAAGAAAAGCCGAGTACGACGACGAGAACGAGGACGAGCACGAAGAGTTTTCATCCGTCCTTGGCTTTGCCAGTTCTACAACACCTGGGGAAACATCCTTGCGTCAAATCCGACATACTTGTTGTCATTCGCCAGGCTCAGCCTCACGGCCTCATTCACGGCCGTTCCGATCAGGGCCTGCCCGGGTAATGCCCTCTTAGGCTCCCACCACTCAAGCAACTCTTGCCTCTTGAGGAGCGCCTCGGGCTCAGCCAGGCCAGCTGTTTCACGGCAAAGCTGAAGCAAATCGTCAAAGCCTTGCACAATACTTAAGTAGCCATAGCCTGCGACGTCGATCGTCTCGGATGGATCCCAACTGTCAAAGGTCTTGAAGAAGTTTGGGTTGTAATCTTCGTAGCCCGATTTTTGCGTCACAAAGTGGCAATTGCGCGCCTTGTGATCAGCCCAATATTCTCCTTCGGTGCCCAACAGCTGTAATCCCTGGTTCGTCAGTGCACTGTTGTGTTCAGAGCACACCCAGGCAGTCTGCACCCACAGAACCGAGCCATCGTCCCATTCAACGACAGCTTGCACCGCATCAAAGGCATCCTTGCCATGCTTTGGTAGGAATTTCTTCTGTCCAAAGGCTGCTACGCGGCGCGGCTTCAGCCCCGTGATGAAGTAGTAGGCATCCACGTAATGCACGCCAATGTATTCAAACGGAGAACTCTTGTCGCACCAGCTCGAGAAATATTTCAGCGGGATTTCACGCCGCTCTTCAATCCAGGCGTGGCCGTGAAGCATTTCTCCCAGCTCACCCTGGCCGAACTTGTACTTGGCGCCTCGAATCGCGGGATCATGGCGCTTGTGGTAGTCGGTGAGAACATAGGCTCCCTTGGATTTTGCTGCCTGCTCGATCTGATGAGCTTCCGCCACCCTCAGGCAAAGCGGCTTTTCAACAACCACATGATGACCGGCCTCGACGGCCGCCAGAATCACCGGTGTATGGAGATGGTCAGGCGTCGCGACAATCACGACACCTGGTTTTGGTAGCTGTCGGATGGCTTCGCGAAAACCATCCGGGTGCGAAGCCTCGCCATCGTTCGTTGCAGGGTCCGGGAATCCCTGAAGTTGATTGGGGAAGATCTTCTGAAGACGCTGGATTGTTGAGGCACGACGCGACACAACGGTGACGTTAGCGATCTTGCCGAGCCTCCTCTGTTGCAGCACCGTCGGCAACACGACTTCTTCGGTAATCATGCCGCCACCGACAACGAGTGCCGACAAGTTGGGACCTGCATTGGAGAGATTGGATGTCATTGCGGCTCACATAGAGAATTCAACATTCCTGAAGCGACGGGGATTGTACCACTCAAGAACGGCAATCCTCCCTCCTTAAAAGCCATCTACCTGACAAGGCCGTAGGGAACGCCCGCTGTGGCGTTCTCCGTGGCGGCCGGCCACTGAATTCAACTGGTGCCACTCGACAGGAAACGACGCAGCGCCCCTTCCCTACGACAGGTGTCGGAGAACCCGTGCGCACATTGTCACCTTTGGCGTGGACCACCCTGCTCGGGCCACCCCGAGGATACTTGCCCTTTTGCCAAGGAGGAATTGGCTGCAATTTCACATACAATTCACAAGACTCTTGAGATAATCCCCCGGCTACTGATAAGAAACAAGGAGGCCTACCTCGGATGCTGAAACAGCCTCGGTCGAAGCGCATCATCGCTGCTGCACTTTTCTTTCTGCTTGGAGTTCCATCATCGAGCCCTCAAGAGCGCTGGCAGCCGGTTTACCTGCCCACCGGCAAAGTGCTCGTCGAGCCTCCGGCGGGCGCTTTCGTCTCCGACCTGAATGCGTTTCCGATCAATTCAGCCATCAGTCCGGATGGCCGCTACGTGGCATTCTTGAACAATGGATATGGCCACTCGACGTCGGGGTTTCGAAAATCCATTGCCATCCATGACCGGGTGACAGGACTTGTCTCGGACTTTACCGAACCCGGCACCGGCTTGAATTTTGACGGGCCCGCCGATATCTGCACTCCGTTTTATGGCCTTGCTTTCAGCTCGAACGGAAACCATCTGTATCTTTCGCTGGCCTCCACGCGAAAGGACGCGAAACTTGGGGATCGCACGCAAAACGGCATCCGGATCTTTGCTGTGGCCGAGCGAGGCCTGCATCCGGTCGGGTTCATTCAGATCCGCCCGTCCGATGTACCACTGCCGGAAGGAGTGCGCCAAAACAATCCATCCCCCACGCCGTCAGGCCTCTCCGTGAAGCCCGACCCGGACAATCCCGGCGAAGACCTGATTTACGCGGCTCTCACGCTGAGCGATGCCGCCGTGGAACTCAGCAGCGCCTTCAAGCGCGTGAATCGGGTGTTCGACCTCCATACGAATCCGGCTCACCCTGCCTTGCCGGCTGAGTATCCTTACGCCACGGCGCTTTCGCCCGACGGCAAGACACTCTACGTCAGTCTCTACAACGGCTCGGCTGTGTCGGTGGTCGATCTGGCAACCGGCAAAGCCTCACATCTTCCTGTCGGGTTGCAGCAGGCTGGTCCTTCGTCTCCCAGCAGCCATCCCAGTCACATGGCCGTGCACCCGGCTGGGAAGGCCATCCTGGTAGCGGTGGAGAACACCGATCTGATCAGCATCATCGACAACGACCCCTCTTCCAAAACCTATCGCAAGGTGGCAGGAAATTTTGATGTGCGCACATCCGAAATGAAAGACCGCAAACTTTGGGGTGCCGGCCCCAATCACCTCACCTTCGCTCCCGATGGGAAGCGCCTGTTTGTCACGGTCGGACTCCTGAACGCGGTGGCCGTGGTTCGCTTAACAGGGGACACTGCAGGCAGCATGAACGCGGAGGTCGAAGGTTACCTGCCAACGCTTTGGTATCCCCATACGACAGAGATCAGCCAAGACGGCCAGACACTGTTTCTCACCAGTGGCAAGGGAAAGGGGTCCGGACCGAACAAACCCAATCGGCCTTTTCCTCCCGGGCAGCGCCCCGGCGTTTACGGGCCGCTTCTCTTAAAGGGCTCACTCCATGCCTTGTCTGTGAAAGATGCCGCGGCGAATCTGCCCAGATACACCGCGGCAGTGAAGCGGAATAACCAGCTCGACCCTGAATCTGTGCGCGCCGCTCGCAGGGCCATTGACTTCAACCCCATCCGGCATGTGATCTACGTCATCAAAGAGAACCGCACCTATGATCAGGTTTTCGGCGATCTCGAGAACACGCGTGCGGACAAGAGCTGCCTTTATTTCGGGGAACGCTTCACGCCGAACCAACACAAGCTGGCCCGAGAGTTCGGCATTCTCGACAACTTTTTCGACAGCGCCGAAGTCAGCTTCAACGGTCACACCTGGAGCACGGCAGGAATCAACAGCGGCTGGAACGAGCAGCAGTGGCAGATTAACTATTCGACCAAGAACTTCACTTACGATTCTGAGGGAAGAAACAACGAGATCTATCCCATCGAACACAATCAGTCCGACGTGGATACTCCGCAGGGAGGCTACATCTGGGACAGCGTCGCGGCGGCGGACAAGACCATCGGTATGTATGGCGAGTACTGCGACAACCCTCCCCAAGCTCTCAAACACCTGGCAAAAGGCGACCCACTGCCAGCATTTCTGGCGCACCCTCGCGTGGGTTCAAGCAGTCCGTTTCCCTGGCAGATTCCGGTGTATGCCGATCTCGATGCCACCGGCAAAATACAGGGTGGAAGCATCCCGACCAAGACTGTGTTTCGCGGATCGTTTCAGCCACTCTACGCAGGGTACGATCTCTTGCATCCGGACATCTTTCGTTTTCAGGTTTGGAAGCGAGATTTTGATGCGATAGCGAAACTGCAAAAGGAGACAGGGAAAGACACGCTTCCAGCACTCAGCATCGTGCGCCTGGGCAACGACCATACGCGTGGTGTGGCCCCTGGCGGTCCGACTCCTGACGCCAGTGTTGCCGATAACGACCTGGCGGTTGGAATGCTCGTTGAGGCGGTTTCCAGCAATCCTTTTTACTGGAGCAACACCGCCGTCGTTATTCTGGAAGACGACGCCCAGGCGGGTTGCGACCACGTCAATTCGCAGCGCAGCATTGGCTTCTTTATCTCCAAATACAGCCAGGGCAGCACGCAGAAACCGAACGTCGATTCCCGTTTCCTGACCACTGTGAGCGCCCTAAGCACCATCGAAGCACTCTTGGGATTGCCACCGAACAACCTCATGACAGCGACGGCTCCGCTGATGTTTACGGAGCTTCAGAGGGACTCGGTGAAGTGGCACGGCGCGTACAAAGCGGACTTTTCGAATCTGGAGAACGGACAGATCTTTGAAGAAGCCACTGGTAAGATTCGAGAGAATCCCATTCTGAAGGAACTCGCCGACCTCACAGGCACGCTGGAGATGGAAGAAGCCGACCAGGCCGATGCCAACGCGCTGAACTATGTGCTCGAAAGGTGGGTCTCGACGCAGGGAAGGCTGAACTGCTGCAAGTAATTTTAGCCGTTTTGGACGTATCTGCGCCATTCCCACGGAAGATTCCGGGCGAAAGCCGGAATCCTGGAACTCCTGACAAGCTGGATTTCGGCTTTCGCCGGAATGACGCATCCGTCGTGACGCCGGCCATTGGTTCTGACTTCCGAACCCCCGGCACAGCAGTTGACTGGTAAACTCACCGTCGCCTTGGAGGTGGGTAGGCACTGGTCGCGACCCTGGTGGAAGTAAGTCCGCCCGGTACGGTCCAATCCTAAGGAATAGCGGGTTCACTTCTGTCTGGTGGTTTCACGGTGAGGCGGCCAAGGTGGGCTGGGTTTGGAGCCGTTCCCGCCACCAGCTTGAGTGGAGTTCCGTTCCGCAGCAACACCACGAGTCGGTCTTCGTTGCGTATCGCCAGGGTGAAAGCTTGGCGAGGTGCAAGCTTGTCTTTTCGCAACTCAAGTCGAAAATTGCCATTGAGGCCGGTTTCAGCCGATGGTGTTGCAGAGCAGTCGGGGCAATCTTGCGGAAGGTTGGTGTGTCTCTCCGCGCCGAGCAAAAGGATCTTTTGTTTCGAAAGAGGGGATCCAGCCTCATCAAGAAGACGCCCGGTGATGACCCATGGGTCCAAGGCTGTGACAGCTTGAGCGGAGGGCTGATTTTCGCGACGCGCCAGCGACTTGAGGATGTCTTCGCTGGCCACAATGCGAGTTGCCGCCTCTCGAACGAATGGGCTCGGATCGGTTTTGACTCGTTCCTCAACAACACGTTGCTCGTAGACACGCTGCAGGGCCGCCAACCGCACGCTCCAGTCCGGGTCCGTTTGGGCAATGCGTTTTAGAAGGCTCTGCTCGTGAACCTGACGGGTGGCCGCAGCGCGGACGGTAGGGCTTGGATCGCGCTGGGCGATGTGGTCCAGCTTTCGAGATTCGCTTAGCCTCTCCACTGCAATCTTTCGGACCAACGGATCGGGATCCTTTTCGAGCGCCAACTCGATCAGCCCAAGGTCCTGGACCCGACGCAACGCTTCGGCACGGACTTCGGCGCTGGCGTCTGCTTGGGCGATTTGAATCAGCGACGTTTGTTCATTCAGCTTTCCGACGGCTGCTTTCCGAACCTCAGGGCTCTTGTCCCTCCGCGCCAGATCTTCCACAAGCCCCTGGGCGCCCCTGAGCTGTCGCACTGCCGTGGCTCGCACTTCAGGGGCATCATCCTTCTCGGCGATCTCTTGAATCAGACGCTGATCCAAAACACGCCCCCCCGCCACCTCGCGAACCGTCGAGTCGGTGTCCTTCTGAGCGATGGCTTCGATCAAGGGGAGTTCGCTGACTCGTTCGACAGCGAGCGCCCGAACGTCCGGGGATTGATCTTGAAGAGCGATCTGGTTGACGCGGGAGAGACTGGTGATGCGAATGACCGCGTTGGCACGCACGCGGGAATCAGAATCAGCAAGCGCAATTCGATCGAGAAGCTCGGCATCCGTCAAGCGCAAGACGGCTGCAGCGCGCACCCCCGGGCTCGCATCTTTCACACCCGCGTCCGACAGTTGGCTTTGCTCCGACAAACGCTCCACGGCTTCCTTGCGAACCAGCGGAGATTGGTCTTTTTGTGCGATCTCCGCGAGGACGTTCAGGTTTGCCAGCCTGCGCACCGCATCCGCGCGAACCTCGGCACTGAAGTCGCCTGTTGCGGCCTCACGAATCAGGGACTGTTGATTCACCTTTTCGACTACAGCCTTCCGGACGCGGGGGTCAGGGTCTTTGAAAAGAGCATTGAGATCGTCCGTACCCGCCAGCCGTCGCACCGCGGCAGCCCGCACGTCGGCGGCTGTGATCGATCGTTCAATCGAGTCGAGCAGGTGATCGTCGGTGACTCTCTCCAGAGCAGCCAAGCGCACGGTGAACTCGGAGTCCTCTCGTGCCACCTGAGCCAGCACACCTTGGTCGGTGAGCTTCTGGACGGCAGCAAGCCGCACCTGTGGGTCAGGATCATTCACAGCGATGCCCGCAATGCGTGTTTGATTCTCGGTCGTGATGACGATGTTGATTCGGTTGTTCCCTTGAGTGATCGTTACACCTCCCCAGTTTCGCAAGACGACCGTCTGAGCCAGTGAAGCCAGCGTCACCAGATTGAGAAAGGCTGCAAGAGCCAGACCGGCGGCCCAGCGTCGAAACGACAACTGTCTGTGAGAGGAAGGCTCAAGAATCATGGAAGTCCCGTTATCCAACAGTTCCCTCTAACCAAGTCTCCACACTTAAGGATACCGGCTTTCCGACGATTGTGTGGGTGCAATATCCGGACCGGAGTTCTCTTCTCGGATGTCAAGGCTTTCGAGCAACGGCAGTGGGTCAGTTTGGGAGTTCCGCTGTTCCAAAAGATTGACTGGATGCCCGCTTTCGCGGGCATGACGATTTCTATGGGTTTGAAGCAAAATTGGAAACTACGTCCTTCTCGCGCAAGCGGGAAGGAATCCGGAGTTTGGACATTTGTGAAGCGGCAGGAGGCCGCTTCTTCCTCTTGGAGCCCCAGCCGGGGCGTTAGACGATAGCCCAGGGCGCCGCCAGCGTCAGGAGACGCTGACGGCGCCCTGGGTCTGCAATCCCATGCGTTCTTCCCTCTCCCCCAATACGTTTTCTGTATTGGGGGAGAGGGTCAGGGTGAGGGGGCCAGACTGTGCCCACTCGCGCAA
>Ga0187892_10009889_pt1 | contig 12314 bp, 9 predicted proteins | sample MA1701073metaG_FD_139345 | JGI IMG/M metagenome (GOLD analysis project Ga0187892, IMG submission 139345) | Bio-ooze microbial communities from a basaltic lava cave in the Kipuka Kanohina Cave System on the Island of Hawaii, USA - MA170107-3 metaG ...
CGATGCGGCGAGCTGCACCGGCATCCTCGTCCTCGCGCGGCTCCTCGCGGGGGCGACGGCGGGATGGATCGCGGGGGGGCTCGCGGCGGCCTACGCCCCGTTCCTCTTCTTCGTCGGGCAGATGGACAAAGCGACGTTCGTCGTCGCGGGAGTGACGGCGCTCCTCCTCGCGTGGTCTCGCGCGCGCGAGCGCGCGACTTCGCCTCGGGCCGCGCTCCTCGGCGCGATCCTGGGGGCGGCCTGCCTGCTCCGAGGGAACTTCCTGCTCTTCGTTCCGATCGTCGCGGCGGTGATGTGGCGCGACCACGGGCGGGGTGCGGCGCGCCTTCTCCTCGCGTTCGGGGGAGGGGGGGCGTTCGTCCTCGGGCCCGTCCTCCTGCGCAACGCCCTCGTCGCGGGGGAGTTCGCGATCACGACGACGCAGGCCGGCACGAACTTCTTCATCGGGAACGCGCAGAACAATCCCTACGGCATCTCGAAGTCGATCCCCTTCGTGCGGACGATTCCGAGGTTCGAGGCGGACGACTGGAGGCGGGAGGCGGAGCGGCGGACGGGAAGGTCGATGTCGCGGGGGGAGGTGTCTCGGTTCTGGGCGAGGGAGGCGCTCGGGGAGATGGCGAGAGATCCGGCCGGAGCGGCGCTGCGGTTCGCGCGAAAGGGAGCGCTCCTCTTCAATCGGTACGAGATCCCGGACAACCACTCGTTCGAGTACGCGAGCGGTTTCCTGCCGACGCTGCGGTTCCCGCTCCTCGGGTTCGGGTTCGTGGGGGCGATCGGCCTCGCGGGGATCCTCGCCCACGCGCGCCGTCGGGAGTCCCTGCCGCTCCTCGTCTTCCTCGCCGCGTACGGTGCGAGCGTGGTCGCGACGGTGGACGCCGATCGGATCCGGATCGCGATCCTTCCGCCTCTCCTCGTCGGGGCGGGGGCCTTCCTGCCGTGGCTGCGGGGAGCGGGGCCGCGGGCGCGCGTGCTCGGGATCGGGGGCGCGGCGCTGGCGGTGATCTTCGCGAACCTTCCGGTCTTCCCGTCGGAGGAGGTCGATCGCAAGCACTACCACTGGGTCCTGGAGCACGCGCTGCTCCGCGCGCGGGACGGGGATCACGACGGGGCGGAGCGACTCCTCCGGGAGGTGCTCGCGCGGTACCGCGGGGACCCGCACGCCTCCCTCGTCCTCGCGGAGGTCGAGCGGAATCGCGGGCGTCTCGAGGAATCGGAGCGGATCGTCCGGGAGAAGGTGATCCCGGGGGCGGAGCGCCTCGGAGACCGGACGCTGCTCCACAAGGCGCACCTCTCGCTCGGGTGGCTCGCGATCCTCGCCGGGCGGGACGCGGAGGCCGTCGCGAGCTTCGAGGCCGCCCTCGCGTTCGATCCGGACGACGTGGACGCGCGGAACGCGATCGCGGCGGCGCTGGCGAACCTCGGGCGGATGGACGAGGCGATTCACCACCTCGCCGAGGCCGAGCGCATCGACCCCTCCCGCTGGCTGACTTACGACACCCTCGCCCAGGTCCACCGCCTCCGCGGCGACGCCGTCGCTGCGGAGGCGGCGCGACGCCGCGCCGCCGATCTCCGCCAACTTTCCAAGTAAACCCGGCCTGGTTGGTCGGAACTCATGGAAGCGGGAAGCTCGCTCGGAGGAGGGTCTGCAGGATTTCTGCCGCCTCGAGGGCATAGTCCTCGTTCGTGCGGAGGGCATGCTCGTGTTGCCGGGCGCGCGCCAGCGCCGTGGTGTGCGAGACCCGCTGATGCTCCGCGATCTCTCGAATCGTGAGGGCGCAGGCGCCCCGAAGGAGCCCGGCCTCCAGGAGGTCCCAAAAGGACTGCCTCTGGCGTCCGACCTTGAGGATCCTGGGGGGCGAGCGCTGGCGCTCCGCCAGGATCCGATCCCGGACCGTCGCGGAGGCGAGGAGAGGGGCTCCGGGCTGAATCCCGTCGGCGAGCATCGCGTTGCGGATCATCCGGTCGCGCACTTCCGGCGTCGCGAGACGGAAGAGATCGTCGAACCCGGCCGGAGTGGGCGCCGGCTTTTCCAGGCGCCCTTCGACCCACGACCTCGCCCCCGCGGATTGGACGCCGCTGAACACCTGCCCGTAGGCCCGGGGGTCGTATTCCCGGATCCCCTGGGCTTCTCGGACGATGGCCTCGACGAGTCTGCGAGCGAGCCAGGGAGGTCCCGAGGGCCGGTGGTAGAAGTAGGCGCTTCCGAACGGATACTCCTCGGGCCGCTCGACGAGGCCGGCCTCGACCGGATTCGCGTCGATGTACCGGATGACGGCGAACAGATACCGGTCGTTGTCGACGATGCTCGATCGGAATCGCCCTCGGAAGACGGGGCCGTCCCTCCTCCGGGTCCGATTGAAGGATCGCGCGAACGGGTACTCGACCCTCAACATCGCCCGAGACAGCCCCCCGACGAGGCTCCGGACGAGCAGGTGGAAGTGGGTCGTCAGGACGCAGAAGGCGAGCACCTCGAGCAGTCCGGCGCGCACCGCTCGGGCGACCTGGGCGAGGAAGTACCGGATCTCCGCGCGGGTCTCGTAGAGCGGTCGCCGGGCAATTCCCCGGTTCGTGACGTGGTGGACGGTTCCCGGTGCGTCCGGTTGTCGGCGTCTCGGCATCGTCTGCCCATGGGAGTAGACGCAGGGGGTGCCGATCGGTGACGAGTTCCGACCATCCAGGCCGGGTATGGTTGGAAAGTTCGCCTACCGCACGACGGTGACGGTCGAGCGGAGGGTGGCGAGGAAGGCCTGGACCTCGTGGACGAAGGGGGCGCGGATCTCGAGCTCACGCCGAATCTCGTCCGAGACGGACTCGAGAGGCGTCCGGCTCTCCTCCGTGATCTCGACGAGGTGCCAGCCGCGGTTCGAACGGATCGGGTCCGAGACCCTTCCCTTCTCGACCTTCCAGATCTCCGCCTCGAAGAGGGGCCCGTACCGGAACGGGCTGTACTCCCCGGCGTCCCCTCCGGCCTCCCGCGTCGGCGCGTCGTCCGAGAACGCCCGCGCCGCGTGAGCGAAGTCGAGGCCGCCGACGACCTCCGCGCGGATCGCGAGGCTGCGCTGCCGCACCTCCTCCTCGACCTCCCGCCGCTTCCGATCCCGCTCCTCGGGATTCATCGGCGCGTCCCCGACGTACCGCACCTCGAGCAGGATGTGGCGGAAGCGGAACCGTCGCCCCTCCCGCCCGTGCTTCTCTTCCCACCGCGCCCGAACGTCCTCCTCCGTCACCGTGCGCTCCTTCCACAGCATCTTGCGCACGAGGAGCTCCGTCTCGAGGTCGTGTCCGCGCTCCCGGCGAAACGACTCGAGCGAGCGCCCCCTACGGGTGATCTCGGACTCGACCCACCGGTCCCGCTCCCCGCGGAACGCGTTCTCCACCCGCTCGGCGATCTCCGCCTCGAGCGCGGTCGCGACCTCCTCCGGCGTCACGGACACCCCCTCCGCCGCCGCCCGCTCCCGCACGAGCCTTCCCTCGAGGAACTCCGCGAAGTGCAGGTCGCCCCGGTACCGGGCGAGCCAGTCGCCGTACTCCCCGGCGGAGACCGGCTTCCCGTCGATCTCGGCGGCGATTCCGTCGGGGAGGGATCGGTGCTCGATCTGCGAGGACGCGACGATCAAGAAGGCGATCGGCAGGGCGGCACGCATCGGTTCGGAGGAAGAAGGGCCCCGCCACGATAGCAACCCTCAGCCGTCTTCGCGCCCGAGCGCGCGAAGAGCCTCCGCGAGTCCCGTCCGAGCCTCCTCCGTCTCGGGGCGCAACGCGAGCGCGCGGCGGAACTCGACCGCGGCCGCCTCCGGGAACCCCTCCTCGAGGCAGGCGCGCCCGAGCGCCACCCGGGTCGCGACGTTATCGGGCTCGAGGCGCAGCGAGTCCCGCAGGAACGTGATCCGATCGTGCGCGCGGGCGAGGCGGCGGTGCCGGGCGAGTAGCGCCTCGCCCTCCGCCGTCCGACCCTCGCGCACGTCCAGCGTGCCGAGCCGGAAGAGCGCCCCGAGGTGGAGCGGGTCCCGCCGCAACACCTCCTCGAGCGCCACGCGGGCCTCCTCCGCTTGCTCTCGCGCGAGGAGGCAGAGCGCGAGGCCGAAGCGCGACTCGACCTCCTCCGCGGACCGCTCGATCGCCTCCCGGAATCGACGCTCCGCCACCTCGAGGTCGCCGCGGTCGTACGCGATGAGACCCCGGTACCGAGCCGAGACGGGCTCCGAGGGTCGCAGCCGCTCCACGTCCGCGAACGCCCGCTCCGCTTCCTCGTCGAGGGCGAGGCCGTGGAGCGCGAGCCCGCGCCCGAAGTGGGCGCGTGGATCGCGCGCGTCGAGCGCGGCCGCGCGGTCGAAAGCGGAGAGCGCGTCCCGGCGCCGCCCCGCCGCGAGGTCGAGCTCGCCGAGGAGGAGGAGTGCCTCGCGGTGCGTCGGAGAGGCCTCCACGATCTCCGCGCAGAGGGCGCGGGCCTCCCCGAGCCGCCCTCGTCGCGCGGCCTCCGCCGCGCGGGCGAGCCGCGAGGACCCATCGTCGGACGGCTCTTGCGAGGGCGCAGCGGGGAGGGATGCGAGGAGGGTGGCGATCGCGAGGGCCGCCCTCACGCCGCCGACTCCCGGCGTCCCCCGCTCACCGCGGCGACCGAGGAGCGCTTGCGTCTCTTCGCGTCGAGGATGCGCTTGCGGATGCGGATCGCGCCGGGCGTCACCTCGACCTCCTCGTCCTCCTCGATGAACTCGAGCGCCTCCTCGAGCGAGCGCCGCCGCGGCGGCGCGAGCCGCACCGTCGCGTCCTTCGTCTCGGAGCGCACGTTCGTCTGCTTCTTCTGCTTCGTCAGGTTGACCGGGAGATCCTCGTCCTTGTTGTTCTCGCCGATCACCTGTCCGCCGTAGATGTCCTCGCCGGGCGCGACGAAGAAGACGCCCCGGTCCGCATGTTCTTCGAGCGCGTACGCCGTCGTTCGCCCCACCTCCGTCGCGACGATCGCCCCCACGATCCGCGTCGCGATCGCCCCGCGCATCTCTCCCCACTCCTGGAAGACGTGGTGGAGGATCCCCTCCCCTCCCGTGAGACCCAAGAGGGCCGTGCGCGCCCCGATGAGCCCCCGCGAAGGGACGAAGAACTCGAGGTGCACGAACCCCCCCCGCCGCTCCATGTCCTTCAGCTCCCCGCGCCTCCGGCCCAGGTACTCGATCACCCGCCCGACGCTTTCGTCCGGGACGTCGACGACGGCGAACTCGATCGGCTCGAGGATCTTTCCGTCCCGCCGCTTCGTGAGCACCAGCGGCTTCCCGACCGACACCTCGTATCCCTCGCGGCGCATCCGCTCGAGCAGGATCCCGAGGTGGAGCACGCCCCGCCCCGACACCCGAAAGGTCTCGGGCGAGGAGGTGGTCTCGAGGCGCAGCGCGGCATCGCCGAGCGCGGCCCGATCGAGGCGTGCCCGGATCTGTCTCGAGGTGAGGAACCGACCCTCGCGCCCCGCGAAGGGGGAGGTGTTCACCGAGAAGAGCATCGAGAGCGTCGGCTCGTCGATCGGGATGGGGGGGAGGGCCTCCGGCGAGCCGAGATCCGCGACCGTGTCGCCAATCGAGATCCCCTCGATCCCCGCCACCGCGACGATGTCCCCGGCCTCGGCGGTCTCCGCCGGGATGCGGGAGAGCGCCTCGAAGCGGTAGAGCGCCTTCAGCTCCCTCTCGCCCTCGTCGCTCCCGTCGGGGCGAACGAGCGCGACGCGCGCGCCCGCGCGGATCCTCCCCGAACGGATCCGACCGATCGCGATCCGCCCGACGTAGTCGTCGGCGTCGAGCGTCGCCGCCTGGAATCGGAACGGCCCCTCGGGGTCGTCCGCCGGGGCGGGCACGTGCTTCAGGATCGCGTCGAGGAGCGCGGACACGTCCGGGGCGCGCTTCTCGGGGGTCTCCGAGGCCCATCCCTCGCGCGCGCTGGCGTAGAGGACGGGGAAGTCGAGCGCCGCGTCCGTCGCGCCGAGGTCGGCGAAGAGATCGAAGACCTCGTGCACCACCTCGTTCGGGCGGGCGTCGGGGCGGTCCATCTTGTTCACGACGACGATGGGTCGGAGCCCCGCCGCGAACGCCTTGCGTAGCACGAACCGCGTCTGCGGCATCGGCCCCTCGAAGGCGTCGACGACGAGGAGCGCCCCGTCGGCCATCGTGAGGACCCGCTCCACCTCCCCCCCGAAATCGGAGTGGCCCGGCGTGTCGACGATGTTCACGCGCACGTCCTGCCAGCGGATCGCCGTGTTCTTCGCGAGGATCGTGATCCCGCGCTCGCGCTCGATCGGGTCCGAGTCCATCGCGCACTCCGCGACCCGCTGGTTCTCGCGGAACGCGTGCGAGGTGCGGAAGAGGGCGTCGACGAGGGTCGTCTTCCCGTGGTCGACGTGCGCGACGATGGCGACGTTCCGGAGGCTTTCTTGCAAGGGAGAGGGTGGGGGGGCTTGCGAGGCGGGGGGACGGCGATAGAGACGTCCCTATTAGGGTACGGCCGGATGAATCCCAGCACGGACCCCCATCGCGGCGCTGCCTCGAACCCGGCCAGCCGGTTCGCGCGGTTCTCCTTCGCCCCCGACCCCGATCCGCAGCCGGGGCCGGATCCCGGCGAGGAGCCGGCGCCCACGACGGAGTTCTTCCGGGACGAGACGCGGGAGGTCCTCTCCTTCAACGACAGCCCCGACGTCCCCTTCCGCGCGAGCCTCAACCCCTACCGCGGCTGCGAGCACGGCTGCGCCTACTGCTACGCCCGGCCGACCCATGAGTACTTCGGGCTTTCCGCGGGACTCGACTTCGAGACGAATATCTTCGTCAAGTCGAGGGCGCCGGAGCTGCTGCGCCGCGCGCTCGCCGCGGCGAAGTGGGAGCCGCAGCTCCTCGCGCTGAGCGGCGTCACCGACCCCTACCAGCCCGTCGAGCGGCGGCTCGGGCTCACACGCCGCTGTCTCGAGGTCCTCGCCGAGTTCAAGAACCCCGTCGCCGTCGTGACGAAGAACGCCCTCGTCCGGCGCGACCTCGACCTCCTCGCGGACCTCGCCCGCGCGCGTGCCGGCGCGGTCTTCCTCTCCGTGACGACCCTCGATCGCGACCTCTCGCAGGTCCTCGAGCCGCGTGCGTCCGTGCCGGCGGCGCGCCTCGCCGCGATCGAGGCGGCGGCCGCCGCGGGCGTTCCCGCCGGAGTGCTCGTCGCGCCGGTGATCCCGGGCCTCACCGACCACGAGATCCCCTCGATCCTCGAGGCCGCCGCGCGCGCCGGAGCGGCCTTCGCGGGGTTCGTGATGCTCCGGCTCCCGGGCGCCGTCGCCCCCCTCTTCGAGGAGTGGCTCGCGCGTCACCGTCCCGGGAGCAAGGAGAAGATCCTAAATCGTATCCGCAGCCTTCGCGGGGGTCGGCTGAACGACCCCCGCTTCGGAGACAGGATGCGCGGCGCGGGGCCCTTCGCGGAGCAGGTCGCCTCCCTCTTCGCCGTGGCGAGCCGACGGGCCGGCCTCTCGGCGAGGGGGCCGGACCTCTCGACGGCGTCCTTCCGGCGACCGGGGGCGCAGGGACTCCTCTTCGAGGAGAATCCCGCGCGCCCGCCCTCGCGTCGTTGATCTCCCTCCTCATCCCGACCTGGAACGCGGGTCGAGTCCTCGAGGACCTCCTCGACGGCCTCGATCGTCAGGAGCCGAGGGTCGAACTCGAACGGATCGCGATCGACTCGGGCTCGACGGACGGCACGGTGGAGAGGCTGCGCGGGCGCGGGTTCGCCGTCCACTCGATCCCGCAAAAGGAGTTCAACCACGGCGCGACGCGCGACCTCGGCATCTCCCTCGCGAAGGGGGAGGTTGTCGTTCTCCTGACGCAGGACGCGATCCCCGCCGACGAATCGTGGCTCCGCCGCCTCCTGGAGCCGTACGAGGACTCGCGGGTCGCGGGCGTCTACTGCCGCCAGATCCCGCGCCCCGACTGCAACCCGATCCTCGCGGAGCGGATCCGCAACTGGACCGCCGGGAAGACCGCGCCGATCGTCCAGGAGGTCGAGGGCGAGGCGGCGCTCGAGGCCCTCCCGCCGCTCGAGCGTCTCGCGCGCTGCGCCTTCGACAACGTGGCCTCCTCCGTCCGCCGCTCCATCTGGGAGAAGCATCCGTTCGGCCGCCGGGCCTTCGGCGAGGACGTCGCGTGGGGGAAGCGCGTCGTGCTCGCGGGCCACCGCCTCGTCTTCCAGCCCGCGAGCGCCGTCGTCCACAGTCACAACCGAACGCCGCTCGCCGAGTTCCGCCGTCTCTACTGCGACCACCAGAACCTCGCCGAGCTCTTCGACGTTCGCCTGATCCCCTCGTCGAAGGGTCTCCTCGGGAGCATCCGGAAGCGCCGTCGCGAGCACCTCGCGATCCTCGATTCGCTTCCCCCGGACGAGCGCCGGCGGTGGCGCACCTGGGCGAAACGCTATGCCGCCGCGGAGCTCCTCGGCATCCACCTCGGAGCCCGGAGCCGCGAGTGGCTCGCGAACGGCTCCTGGTGGCGCCCGGTCGACCGCTGGATCAAGCGGGGGATATGAGGGAGCTCATCGGCTCGTCAGCTCCCGCACGGCTCGGGCCAGCAGGCGGTTGAACTCCGCAGGGTCCTCGGCCATCAAGAAGTGTCCGACCCGCGGCATCACCGCCAACTCGACGTCGGGCCTGTGCCGGCGCGCGGCCTCCAGGTCCGTGGGCCACTTGTCGGCGTTGAGGAGTCGCATCGGCCGCCGGACCGACGCGAGCCCGGCCGCCTCGTCGTAGCGGAAGACGCTCTCCAGGGCGGAGATCGCCACCTCGGGCGGCGCCGCCGCCATGTCGCGGGCGATGCGGTCGATCAGCTTCGGATCGGCGCGCGCGGGGAACATCCCGCGCACGAACTCATCCACCGCCGTCGAGAACTCGACGCGGAAGGGGGTGAGGAACGCGTCGAGCTCCGGCGGGCTCACGCGATGCTCCACGTCTTGGAAGTGGTCGACGGGGACGAGCGCGGCCACCCTCTCGGGAGCGAGCTTCGCCGCCTCGACGATCACGGGTCCGCCCATCGAGTGACCGACGAAAACCGCGCCGCGCACGTCGAGCGCCTCGAGGACGGCGCGAACGTCGGCGCCGAAGGCCTCGATCGTCCAGTCCTCCCGGCCGAGACCGGACTCGCCGTGACCGCCGAGATCGATCGCCACCACCCGATGCGATTCCGAGAAGTGCGCGATCTGCTCCTTCCAGTAGGTGCGGTCGCAGGACCAGCCGTGGACGAAGACGATGGGGGGCGAGCCGCTCCCCGAGACCTCGTAGCGAATCTCCACGCCGTCGGGCGACTCCGCGGTCCCCCGCGTGGGAAGGCCGGTCTCCTGTCCGAGGACTCCTGCCGTGATCACGGTGCCCGCCAGACAAACGCCGATTCGCTTCATCTCGAGTCTCCCTGGATCCGCGCGAGGGGCCGGTCGCCGGTCCCGATCCGTTCGACGACCGGATGATGGCGAGCGACGTCTCTGGCGTCCAGGAGTCGACGGTGCGGGTCGAGTAACATGAGTACTCCCCTCTACCGACGGGAGGACATCGACGATGAGCAGGGTGACGCCGTTCCTGATGTTCAACGACCAGCTCGAGGCCGCCCTCGAGTTCCACGACAAGAATCCCAAGAAGGTGAGGGCCGTGGTGGAAGCCATGATGGAGATGGTGAAGCTCGACGTGGCTACGCTGGAGAGGGCGTTCGCCGAGGGGTAGAACGACGCACACTCGCGCGGGAAACGGGGAACGGGATCGGCGCAGCGACGTCCCCCGAGCTCCTAACCGATCGGATGACTCATCGGAGCTCGCGTCGATAGCGCCGCTCCCATTCGATGATGTGCTGGTCCAGAAGCGGCTCGACGCGCGGGTTGACCACGGCTCGTTTCCCGAGAACGAGTACGTTCGGTCGAAACCCCTCGACGTAGCCCGGAGGCGGGGCGCGTTCGTGGCCCATGCTACGCACCGCGGTCAACGCGGCGATCCTATCCCGCGGCAGAATCTCGTCGATGCGGATCGACGCGTCGCCGTCCACGTCCCACGTCTGGATGCACACCGCGGCCCGCGCCTTCGCCGCCGCCGCGTCGTCCCGGATGTCGGGCTGAATCCCCGGGAGGAAACTCGTCAACTCGATCTCGTCCAGCCCTCCGTCACCGTTCGCGTCGGCCGCGTGAAACAGACCCCGCCATGCCTGTGCCAAGGCGTCGCGTTTCTGCTCGGGGGTCGGAGCCGGATGGCGCGCGACGACCCAGTCGTTCAGACCGAACACGTCGATGATGGCGACGTTTGGGAGGCTCCAACCGAGGACGCCCACCGCGGTGCCCGCGCAGACGGGCCTCCCCTCCCAGGACACTCTCATCCCTTCCTGCCGCGTCGGCATGGCTTCCTGCATTTGATCCACGAAACGCAGGAGGTCTTGGCTCGGTATACACACATTGTGGTTGATGAGCCATGCTCGAGATTCCTCGTACCGCGCGATGAGAGGTCGAACGAACGCCGGGAAGCGTCGATTCAGATCCTCGCGCACCGACGAGATCAGCCAGGCCATCGGATGAGACACCAAGACGTAGAGTATCAACAGGGCGAGCGCCGGACCGGCGCGCGGAATGAGTCGGGAGGCGAGCCAGATGAATGAGATCGACGCAAACAGCACGAGTTGGCTGAAGACACGATAGCCGAACATGTCTCCGCCGATCGCGAAGGTATAGAAGAAAGAATGCACCCCCAGGACGAGGATCAGGAGGAACAAACCGCGGTGGTCCCGAACGGCCCCGAGAAGATCGGCTCGGGGAAGGGCGCGAACGAGAAACCAGGCCAGGGCGAGGGCGCACCACATCCAGCCCCCGTGCTCGATGAGGAAGCAGTAGGCGTAGCGCCACCCGCTCTCGGGCCACCACGCCGTGTGCTTGGCGTAGTAGGTGTTCGGAAGCCACTCGCCGTAGTACCCGTATCTCCACAGGAGATGTGTCGGAACGCCGAGGATGGGGAAGGCGAAGATCCATCTGCGGAGGCCTCGTCTGCCGATGGTGTCGCTGGAATCTCGAGGGACTCGCGGCAGCAGGAGCAACCCTGTCGCGCCGAAGACGAGGAGCCCCTCCGGGCGCGTCAGGGCCGCCAAAGTGGCGCTGAAGGTGGTGCATCCGAGCCAGGCATTCCCTTGCGATTCGCGCGGCGCCAGGGCGTTGTAGGCCCACCAGGTAAGGAGAAAGTTGAAGAGCGACGTCTCGAACCCCGAGCTCAACCAGGTGAGAAACAGGGGATTCGTCGCCACGGCGAGCAGCGCCACGGCGGCGAACGCGAGGCGATACCGCTCGCACGAGGCGGGAAGGCGTAGGCGCAGGAGAAGCTTCCACGCGAGCAGGAGCGTCGCGTAGCCGAAGAGCAGCGAGATCGTGCACGCTGCATCGGGCGGCTCGACGCCCGTGATTCTCCACACGAAACCCAGGAGGACGATCCAGAGGAAGCTCGTGTACCCTTCCACGGGCTGGAACGGCGCGGGATTCCAGATGAGCCCTCGTCCCAGCATGGTGTTGCTGACGTATCGGTAGTTGATGAACGCGTCGTCGCAGGTGAACCAGAACTCGCGCCAGCCGAAGTACACGAGAACACCCGTGAGGGCCCACACGAGTGCGAGCACGAGTTTCGTCCGTCGGCTGCGGCGGGGCGCGCGATTCATCGGTTCGAGGCGACCTCGAGGTGGGCGCCCCCCGTCTTGTTGAACCACGCGACCTCGATCGGGTGGAGGCCTGCCTGGAGGGAAATCGCGCCCGTCTTCTCGACGACGCCGTGTCGGGCGCCGCCCCGGGCATCGTGACGACGAGGTCGGAGTCGGATCGGAGCGAAGGCGAGCGGCGTCCCGGGTTCCGCGAGGAGGAATGCGCGCCGAGGCTCGTTCTCGATCCCGGGAACGAGGAGCCTCCCGTCCTCGGACCACTCGAACACGTGGAGATTGAGGCGGGTCGTGTCTCGTTTGCGCTTCACGGTGCACCGGCCCCACGGGAGGCTCTCAAACGGGCTCGCCGTCGTCCCGTGGATCGCCTCGCCGTTCGCCGACATCCACTCCCCGATCTCGCGCAGCCGCTCGAGGGATTCCGCGGGGAAGGTCCCGTCCGGCTTGGGGCCGACGTTCAAGAGGAAGTTGCCTCCCTTGGAGGCGATGTCGACGAGCTTGCGGACGAGGTCCTCCGTCGACTTCCAGTTCGCATCGCGGGCGTTCCACCCCCACTGGTCGTTCATCGTCATGCAGGTCTCCCAGTCGACGCCGGGCAGGCCCGTCGGCGGTATTTCCTGCTCGGGGGTCGCGAAGTCGCCGGCCGCCTCCGCC
>Ga0187892_10009890_pt1 | contig 12314 bp, 17 predicted proteins | sample MA1701073metaG_FD_139345 | JGI IMG/M metagenome (GOLD analysis project Ga0187892, IMG submission 139345) | Bio-ooze microbial communities from a basaltic lava cave in the Kipuka Kanohina Cave System on the Island of Hawaii, USA - MA170107-3 metaG ...
GCGCCAGCCGCCAGTCAGTGGCCTGCGTCGTTATGATGGGAGGTGACCGCGGCCATGGATCGCCTGGCGCCCTACCTGGACTGGCTGGTGGAGCACCGCTTCGCAGCGGTGTTCGTCGCGAGCTTGATCGACGCGACCGGGCTGCCCTTCCCCGGCCGGATCGTGCTGCTGGTGCTGGGCACGCTGGTCAACGCCACCGGGGAGTTCTTCCTCCTGGTGCTGGCCAGCACGGCCGGCTCGGTGCTCGGCGACCACGTCGGCTCCGCGGCGTCTGCGCGAACGGAGTCTATTCCTGGCGCGTGTCGCAGTCGAACGCGACATACGAGTCGTGGCGGTGATTCACGCCGGAAATCGACAGAGACACGTACGCCACGGGCTGCTGCGCGACGCACGTGAAGGTCTGGGGGTTCGCGGTCCACTGTCCCGGGGCGGCATAGTTCGTGAACGAAAACTGGCAGTTCATGGCGGTCGGGCGGCGACTCCAGACGTCCTCTTCGGGGTCGAGGACTGGCGCCGGCCCCGGGGGTGGCGTCAACGGTCTCCAACCCTGGATTCGGAGATGCACGGTTGGGGCGGCGCTCGTGAAGGGCAACACGGGGTTCGACAAGCGGCCGCGGTTCACCAGGATGTGCGCCCGGTAGCACGTGCCCGCCTGATCGTTCCGCAATTGCGGATTGTGCACCACCTTCCCGGCGATGTCCTCGTCGTTCGGGTTCAGGACACCGATGAAACCACCGTCAGGCCCCGGGATGATGAAGGCGGGCACGTTGGGGGTCGGTGCGCCCGGCTCTGGCGGACACCGATAGTTGTTGTTCGGCTCACTACATTGCCAGAATTGTAAGCCTTGCGCGAACCCGCCATTGGCCAAGACTTGGCAGAGGTCAACGCACTGCGCAGCGACCGGGCCCGGCATGAGGGAGAAGACAACGGCGATCACGACAGTCGCGACCAGAGTCTTCATGGCTTGCCTCGTCTCGGTCCTCGCCTAGGTTGGACAACCTTCGAAACACGAGCAACCCAACGCGACCTCGAGCGACCTATGCTAGCGCCTATAGCGCAACGGACCACGAGTTGTCAAGCGAGTAGCCAACACGTAATCAGCGCGCAATGAATGCGGCCCGGCTGACAACTTTCCGAAACTGGTGGGCCCGAGGACCCTGCCGCTGGACGCGTTCCAGATCGTCGACGATCACCGCGTTCGCAATGACTGAAGACGATCAGCAGGATCCGCCGGCGGTCGGATTTCACCACCTGGCCAGCCGTATGATCGCCTGCCGGGCTGCCGGCAGTCCGCCCTCCAGGTATACGACGCCGATCACTGCCTCCAGCGCCGTGGCCAGCACCGACTCCTTCGCCTGGCCCCCGGTGAGGCGCTCCCCCCGGCCGAGCCGGAGCCAGTGTCCGAGCTCCAGCTGCTCGGCCCAGCGGGCGAGGTTGGCCCCGGAGACCAGATCGGCGCGGCCAGGCGTCAGCACGCCGACGCGCGCGGTTGGCGTGAGCGTCCAGAGATGCTCGGCCACGATCAGCGCCAGCACCGCGTCGCCCAGGAACGCGAGCGCCTCGTTGTCCGGCTCCGAGGGATGCTCGTTGGCGTACGACGGATGCGTGAGGGCCTGGGTCAGACGGGCGGGATCCTGGAACGTGTGGCCCAGCCGCGCCCGCAGCGCGTTCGCCGCGTCCGACGGATCCTCCAACTACGGACGAAACTTCTTGAAGGCCAGCGTGGCGTTCGTCCCGCCGAAACCGAACGCATTGCTCAGTGCGGCCTCCACGTCCTGCTTGCGCGCCTGGTTCGGCACGTAGTCCAGGTCGCAGTCCGGGTCCGGCGTCTCGTAGTTGATCGTGGGCGGCAGGAGCCCGTGATGGAGGGCGAGGACGGTGGCGATCGCCTCGATGCCGCCGGCCGCGCCCAGCAGGTGCCCCGTCATGGACTTCGTCGAGGACACCGCGAGCTTGCGGGCGTGCTCGCCGAAGACGCGCTTGATGGCCAGGCTCTCGAACTTGTCGTTGTACTGCGTCGAGGTGCCGTGCGCGTTGATGTAGCCGATGGCCGCCGGCTCGAGGGCGGCGTCGTGCAGGGCCGCGGCCATCGCCCGCGCCGCGCCGTCCCCTTCGGGGTCCGGGGCGGTCATGTGGTAGGCATCGCCGGTCATGCCGTAGCCCACCACCTCGCCGTAGATCCGCGCGTCGCGGCGGCGCGCGTGCTCGAGCGACTCGAGGATCAGGAGCCCGCCGCCCTCACCGCAGACGAACCCGTCGCGCGCGGCGTCGAACGGCCGTGAGGCCCGTGTGGGTTCGTCGTTGCGCGTCGACATCGCCTTCATCTGGCAGAAGCCGGCGATCGTGAGCGGGATGATGATCGCCTCGGCGCCGCCCGCGATCATGACGTCCGCGTCGCCGCGCTGGATAATCCTCATCGCCTCGCCGATCGCGTGGTTTCCGGTGGCGCAGGCGGTGACCACGGACGAGTTGGGCCCCTTGGCGCCGAATCGCATCGAGATCAGCCCCGAGGCCATGTTGATGATCAGCATCGGGATGAAGAACGGCGAGACGCGGTCGGGCCCCTTGGCCTTCAGCACGTCGTGGCTGTCGAGCAGGGTGGTGATGCCGCCGATGCCGGACCCCACCAGCACCCCGAATCGCGCGCCGTCGACGCGGTCGGGGTTGAGCCCCGCATCCTCCACCGCCATCACGGCGCACGCGATCGCGTACTTGAGGAACGGGTCGAACTTGCGATCGTCCTTCTTGTCGATGTACTTGAGCGGTTCGAAGCCCTTGACCTCACCGGCGATGCGGGTCGGATAGCCGGCGGTGTCGAAGCGCGTGATGGGGCCGATGCCGGACACCCCACGGACGAGGGAGGCCCAGAACTCCTCGGCCGTGTTTCCGACCGGTGTCACGGCCCCCAATCCGGTGATGACGACCCGCGGTCTGTCCACGCGCCAGTCCCGGTCGGCTGCTACTGATTCTCTTTGATGTAGTTGATCGCGTCGCCCACCGTGGTGATCTTCTCGGCGTCTTCGTCGGGAATCTCCAGGTCGAACTCCTCCTCGAAGGCCATGACGAGCTCCACGGTGTCGAGGGAATCAGCGCCGAGGTCCTCGATGAACTTGGCATTCGGATGCACCTCGTCCTCCTCCACGCCGAGCTGCTCGCAAATGATCTCCTTCACCCGCTCTTCCACCGGCTTCGCCATGAACACCTCCTGGAAAGGACTGGACAGACGACCCGCCCACCGTCCGGCAGGCGACTCTCGTGGTTACATGTACAGACCGCCGTTCACGTGAATCGTCTGGCCGGTGACGTAAGCCGCACCGTCACCGACGAGGAACCGCACCACCTCGGCCACCTCGCGCGGAACGCCCACTCGCCCGAGCGGCACCTGCTGGAGCAGCGCCTCGCGCGCGGCCGGCGGCATCGAGGCGATCATGTCCGTCTCGATCAGCCCCGGCGCCACGGCATTGACGAGGACGTTCCAGTGCGCCAGCTCCCGGGCCGCCGCCCTGGTGAGGCCGATCACGCCGGCCTTGGCGGCCGAGTAATTGACCTGACCGGGGTTGCCCATCGCGCCCGCCGCCGAGGTGATGTTGATGATGCGCCCCGACTTCTGCCTCATCATCAGCTTCACCACCGCGCGCGTCATCAGGAAGACGCTCCGCAGATTGGTGTCGAGCACCGCGTCCCAGTCGTCGTCCTTCATCCGGACCAGGAGCTGGTCCCGCGTCATGCCCGCGTTGTTGACGAGCACGTCGATGCGCCCGAATCGCTCTCTGGTGGCGTCGACCAGCCGGGCCGCGTCCTCGCGATTCGCCGCATCGGCGGCCACCGCGAGCGCCGGCGCGCCCAGCGCTTCCAGCTCGCGCGCCGCCGCCTCGAGCCGGGCGGCATCGCGCCCCGAGACTACCACGGAGGCGCCGTCTTCTGCCAGACAGCGCGCGATCGCCAGCCCGATGCCGCGCGTCCCACCGGTCACGATGACGACCCGCCCCGCGAGCGCCTTGGCGGCGCTCACGCTCCGCGCTCCGCCGCCAGTGCCGCCAGCGTCTTGTCGAGTGATGCCGGATCCTCCACGGCATGCCCGCGCGCGCCGTCGAGCGTACGCTTGAGAAGGCCGCTCAGCACGCGACCCGGGCCGACCTCGACGAAGACGGCGGCGCCTTCGCGCGCGAGCCGCTCCAGGCACTCCGTCCACCGCACCGGACTCGCCACCTGGCGGATCAGAAACGGCTTCACGTCCTCGACCGTCGTGGTCACGCCCGCGTCCACGTTCCGGACCACGGGAAAGCGCGGGACGGCCACGGGCACGCGGTCCAGTTCGGCGGCCAGGCGATCCGCGGCCGGCTTCATCAGCGCCGAGTGGAACGGCGCGCTGACCGGCAGCATCACGCTCTTGCGGTGTCCACGCGCGGCCGCCGCCTTGAGCGCGCGCTCCACCGCCTCGCGGTGCCCCGCGATCACGATCTGGCCGGGCGAGTTGATGTTCGCCACCGCCACCACCTCGCCGCGCGCGGACTGCGCACAGACCTCCTCGGCGGTCGCGAGATCGGCGCCGAGCAGCGCCGCCATCGCCCCCGCGCCGACCGGTACCGCGTCCTGCATGAACTCGCCGCGCTTACGCACGAGCCGCACCGCGTCCGCGAACGGGAGCGCGTCGGCGACGACCAGCGCCGAGTACTCGCCGAGGCTGTGCCCGGCGGCCAGCGCCGGCTCGACGCCGCGCTCAGCGAGTACGCGCGCGGCGGCCACGCTGGCGGTGAGCACGGCCGGCTGCGTGTTGGCGGTGAGGCCGAGCTCCGCGGCCGGCCCCTCGAAGCACAGGCGCGACAGCGAGAAGCCCAGCGCGTCGTCCGCCTCCTGCCACACGGCCTCGGCCGTCTTCGAGGCCTCGGCCAGGGCGCGACCCATGCCGACCTCCTGGGAGCCCTGGCCGGGAAAGAGGAACGCGATCTTCATGCCCTAGTCGGAGGGGCCTCGACGGCCCCCTCCGAGACCTCCCCCAAACGCAGATGGCGCCGGCGAAGCCCGGCGCTTGACCTTGGGAGGGGGCCTCGGCGGCCCCCTCCCATACCCACCCCCGAGGAACCGGTTGCGCCGGCAAAGCCGGCGCTCGAACGCGGCGTCATGTCACGCTGGCCTCGTCGAGCATGATCAGCCGATTTCTTCACTGTCTCGAAGCCGACGCTCGACGCGGAACGCCACACGCGCGCTGCTCGATCCGAACCCAACCATTCTCCGACAGGCTCCGGGCGCGCGGTTACCAGCGGAGCAGCGCGGCGCCCCAGGTGAAGCCGCCGCCGAACGCCGCCATCAGGACCAGGTCGCCGGACTTCAGCCGCCCGTTGGCCCACGCCTCCTCCAGGGCCACGTAGACCGAGGCCGCACCCGTGTTCCCGTACCGGTCCACGTTGACGATCACGCGCTCCATCGGAAGACCGAGCCGTTTCACGGCAGCCTCGATGATGCGGAGGTTCGCCTGGTGCGGAACGAAGAGGTCGATGTCGCCCGGCTTGAAGCCGTTTCGCTCCAGGATCCGATGCGCGCAGTCGCCGAACATGCGCACGGCGACCTTGAACACCTCGTTGCCCTTCATCCTCGCGTAGTGCAGTCGGCGCTCGACGGTGTCGTGGCTGGCCGGCAGGCGCGAGCCGCCGGCCGGCTGCCACAGCAGCTCGCCGTAGCGGCCGTCGGAGTAGAGGTCGGTGTCGATGATGCCCGCCTCGCGCACCGCGGGCCGGAGCACCGCCGCGCCGGCGGCATCGGCCAGCAGGATGCAGGTCCCCCGGTCGGTGTAGTCCGTGATGCGCGACAGGCACTCGACGCCGACGCAGAGCACGGTCCGGTACTTCTCGGTCTGGATGTACTGGGCGCCGACGGACAGGCTGTAGATGGAGCCGGTGCACGCGGCGTACACGTCCATGGAGCCGGCGTTGCGGCAGCCGAGCCGATGCTGGAGGATGTTCCCGGTCGTCGGGAACAACGAGTCGCCGGTCGTGGTCCCCACCACGATCAGGTCGATCTCGGCCGGCTCGATGCCGGCCCGGTCCAGCGCCTGCTGCGCGGCCTCGAGCCCGAGGTCGGAGCTGGCCTCGCCCTCGTCCACCACGTGCCGCTCGCGGATCCCGGTCCGCTGCACGATCCACTCGTTCGAGGTGTCCACCATCTTCGCGAGCTCGTCATTGGTCAGGATGCGCTTCGGGGCGTAGGCGCCCACGCCGACGATCTGGGCCCGCTTCATTCGCGTCCCCCTTCCCGTCCCTCGGCCAGCACGGCTTCGGCCTCGAGCGCAGTCTTGATGTGGTCGTTCACGTTGTTACGCACCCACTCCGCGGCGACGCGCACGCCGTTCTTGATCGCCTTGACCGGGGAGGCGCCGTGGCAGAGGATCGAGGCCCCGTTGATGCCGAGCAGCGGCGCGCCGCCCATCTCCGTGTAGTCCACGCGCCGCTTCATGCGCTGGAAGGCCCGCGCCGACAGCGCCGCGCCGGTCTTGGACATCAGATCGCGGGTGAGCTCCTCCCGGAGCATGGCCGTGAGCATCTCCGCGAGACTCTCGGAGATCTTGAGGCAGACGTTGCCGGTGAACCCGTCGGTCACCACCACGTCACAGCGGCCGTTGTAGATGTCGCGGCCCTCGACGTTGCCCACGAAGTTCAGCGACGAGCCCCGGAGCTCCTCGAACGCCTCCTTGGTGAGCTCGTTGCCCTTGCCTTCTTCCTCGCCGACCGAGAGGAGTCCGACCCGGGGATGGTCCTTGCCGATGATGTCGCGCGAGTAGACGTGCCCCATGATCGCGAACTGGAAGAGGTGACGGGGCTTGGGATCGATGTTGGCGCCGGCATCGATCAGGATCGTAAAGCCGGACAGGCTCGGGAGCGCGGCGGCAATGGCCGGGCGATCGACGCCCTGGAGCACGCCCAGCACGAACATGCCGATCGCCATCGCCGCGCCCGTGTTGCCCGCCGAGACGAGCGCGTCGCACTCGCCCTCCTTCACGAGCTCGGCCGCGATGCGGAGCGAGGAGTCGCGCTTGCGCCGGAGCGCCTGCGAAGGCGACTCGGCCATGCCGACCACCTGGGAGGCGTGACGGAGGGTGAGCGGCAGATCGTGAGCCCGGAGGCGGACGATCTCGCGCTCGATGCCGGCCTTGTCTCCGACCAGCACCGACTCGAGCCCCCACTCCCGGTACGCGGCAACGGCGCCCTCGACGACGACGGCGGGGCCGAAATCGCCTCCCATCGCGTCCACCGCTATCTTCACAGAGCGGCCCTCCGGGGAGGAGGTTTACCCGCCTTCGACCGCGATGACCTCTCGCCCCTTGTAGAACCCGCAGTGCGGGCAGATCTGGTGCGGCGGTTTGACTTCTCGGCACTGCGGACAGATGGAGCGAGTGGGCGCGGTCATCTTGTAGTGCGTCCGCCGTTTGCGGCCGCGCGTCTTGGAATGGCGTCGTTTGGGCAGCGGCATGGTCTGGTGGGCTCCTGTCCCACCTGGCGTGTCACTTGGGAAAGCGCTCGGCCCAACCCTTGAGCGCCGCCCACCGGAGATCGGGGACGTGCTCCTGGCACGCGCAGGCGGTCACGTTGCGGTTGCTGCCGCAGATGGCGCACAGCCCGCGGCAGCTCTCCCGGCAAAGCGGTTTCATGGGCAGATTCAGCGTCGTCTCGGTCTCGAGCAGCGTCGTGAGATCCAGGACCCCGTTGGCATAGACGTCGGTCTCGAGGTCATCGGAGCCGAGCTCGACCTCCTCGCCCCGGCCCGGAGCCGGCACGAAGCGAGCGTCGATGGCCGGATCGACGGTGACATCGTAGGCTTCGAGGCAGCGCCCGCAGAGCTGGGGGACCCGGGCCCGAAGCCAGCCGGTCACGAGGACCGCCTCGCCGTCTTTCTGCACGTCGAGGGAGAGATCCTCGAGCGTCCAGCTCGCGTCCTGGAACGGCCGAGGGAACGCCTCCGGACCCTCGATCTGGAGGCCGGCCTCCGGAATGTCCGCGACTCGGATCAGCATCACGGGAACCCAATCTAACTTTCCGTCATTAATAGTATTTTTGCAAGATCGCGCCAGTCAAGATCGCGCCAGTATAGTCACGGGGGGCCCCCCTGTCAACCCAAAAGCCCGGAAACGGGGGCGTTGCTTGACGCTTCCGGGGGTGGCTGCTAGCATTCGACAGGAGGTACCGGCTCAATGGGAAATCTCTTCAAGACCGCCCTCCTGCTTGCCGCCCTCACGAGTCTCGTCGTGATGATCGGCGGAGCCATCGGCGGCCAGCAGGGCATGCTGATCGCGTTCGTCCTGGCCGTGGCCATGAACTTCGGCAGCTACTGGTTCTCGGACCGGATCGTGCTCGGCATGTACCGGGCGACGCCGGTCGACGAAGCGCAGGCGCCCGCTCTCTACCGCATCGTCAGGCGGCTGGCCACGCGGGCCAGCATTCCCATGCCGCGGGTCTACATCATTCCGGGTGACACGCCGAACGCGTTCGCGACCGGACGCAGCCCCTCCCATGCCGCGGTCGCGGTGACCGAGGGCATCCTGCGCATGCTCAGCGAGGACGAGCTCGAGGGGGTGCTCGCCCATGAGCTCGCCCACGTGAAGAACCGCGACACCCTGACCATGACGATCGCCGCGACCCTGGCCGGCATCATCACCTATCTCGCGCACATGGCCCAGTGGGCCGCGATCTTCGGTGGCCGGCGGGACGACGAGGAGGAGGAGGGATCCGGGGGCGGCGCCCTGGGGGCGATTGCCATGGCGATCCTGGCCCCGATCGCCGCGATGCTCATCCAGCTCGCGATCTCGCGGGCCCGGGAGTTCCAGGCCGACGCGACGGGGGCGCGCATCGCCGGGCAGCCGTGGGGGCTGGCCAAGGCGCTGGAGAAGATGGACATGGCCGCCAACATGGTGCCCATGCAGGCGTCGCCGGCGACGGCGCACCTGTTCATCGTCAACCCGCTCCGCGGCGGCGGGCTGCTCGCGCTGTTCTCGACCCATCCTTCCATCCAGGAACGCATCGCTCGGCTCCGCTCGATGGCGGCCTGAGCGTCCGACGGACACGCCAGCAGCAGTGACCGTGAGGCGGACCGCCGTGCGTGCGTCGCCGTCCGCTCGATGATCGCCGCCCACGGCCTGAGCAAGTGGTTCGCCCGCACACCCGTCCTGGCCGACGTGACGCTCGAGGTGGGCGCCGGCCAGTGCGTCGTGCTGCTCGGCCCGAATGGCGCCGGCAAGACGACGCTCCTGCGAATCGTCGCGACGCTCGCGCGTCCTTCGCGCGGCTCGCTCACGGTCTGCGGGCTCGACGCCCTGAAAGAGCCGCAGGCCGTCCGTCCGATGGTGGGGGTGGTCGCTCACGGCTCGTACGTGTACGAGGAGCTGACGGCGCTCGAGAACCTGCGCTTCTGGACGGTGATGGCCGATGCGGATGCCTCGCGCGCGCGGCTGCTCGGCGCGCTGCAGCGGGTGGAGCTCGAGATGGTCGCCACGGAGCGGGTGCGCACGTTTTCCGCCGGCATGAAGCGGCGGCTCGCCCTGGCCCGGGTGCTGCTCGGGCGGGCGAAGCTCCTGCTCCTCGACGAGCCGTTCACCGGGCTCGATCAGCGCGGACGGAAGTGGCTGAGCGAGTTCGTGCTGGCGTTCAAGGCCGCCGGCGGCACCGCGCTGGTCGCCACCCACAGCTTCGCGAGCGGTCTCGCCATCGCGGACCGCGTCGTCATCCTCCATGACGGACGGATCGTCGCGGACCGCTCGGCCGACGAGCTCTCGTCGGACACATTGCGCCGGCTGTACGACGGTCTCACCGAGGCCGAGGGGAGTACGGGGTGACGGCCTACGCGCGCAGGACGTGGATCGTGCTCTGGAAGGATCTCCTCACGGAGCGCCGGTCGAAGGAGAGCCTGAACGCGCTGCTGTTCTTCGCCCTGCTCCTGCTGTTTCTGTTCGAGTTCGCGCTCGGGCCGGACCGCGAGCGGCTGCGCGCGGCCCTGCCCGGGCTCTTGTGGCTGGGCTTCGTCCTGTCGGGCCTGCTCGGCCTCGGGCGGAGCTTCATCGTCGAGCGCGACAACGACTGCTGGGACGGCCTGCGGCTGACACCCGGCGACAAGTCGGCCATCTATCTCGGCAAGCTCCTCGGCAACTGCGCGATGATGCTGGCCGTGGAGGCGGTGCTGCTCGGGCTGTTCGGCGTCTTCTACGACCTGGCGCTCGGGCCGGTCCTGGCCCCGCTGGTGGCGGTGCTCGTGCCCGGCACGCTCGGGCTCGCCGCGGTGGCGACGCTCTTCGCCGCCATGACGGCGCATCTGCGCGCGCGCGAGCTGCTGTTTCCGGTGCTGCTGCTGCCCGCCCAGGTGCCGCTGCTGCTGGCGGCGGTGAGCGCGACGCAGGCCGCGCTGCTCGGGCAGCCGCTGTCGGAGGTGAGCCACTGGATGAAGCTCCTGATCGGCGCCGATGTGGTCTACGTGGTCATCGGTCTCCTCACGTTCGAGTTCGTGCTGGACGCATGAGGCAGAGCGCGTGACAACCCGCATGCTCGGCTGGCTCGCCCTGCTGGGCCTGGGGGGCGGGCTCGTCGCGGGCTTCGGCTACGCGCCGCGCGAGGTCGCCCAGGGCAACGTGCAGCGCATCATGTACCTGCACGTCCCGGCGATCCTCACCGCGTATCTGGCCTTTGCGCTGGTGCTGATCGGCAGCGTCGGGTATCTGGCCACCCGGCAGCTCAGGTGGGATCGGCTGGCCGCGGCGGCCGCCGAGCTCGGCGTGCTGTTCACCGGCGTCACCATCATCTCCGGCTCGATCTGGGGGCGGCCGACGTGGGGAGTCTGGTGGACGTGGGACGCGCGGCTCACCTCGACCGCCGTGCTGTTGCTCGTGTACGTCGGCTACCTGCTCCTGCGCGGCATGGTGGACGAGCCGGATGCACGCGCGCGCTACGCGGCCGTGGTCGGCATTCTCGGCGCCGCGAACATCCCGATCGTTCACTTCTCGGTCAAATGGTGGCGCGCGCTCCATCAGCCGTCCACGATCTTGGGCCCGGAACCGTCGCCGATCGCCACGCCGATCGCGCTCGCGCTGCTCGTGAACTGGGTGGCGTTCACGCTGCTGTTCGCGTACTTCCTGGCGCGGCGGATGGCGATCGCCCGGCTGGAGGAGCACGCGTGAGCCCGATGCCGGACAACTGGGGGTACGTGCTCGCGGCCTACGGCGTGGCCGCGGTGCTCCTGGTGGGCTACTGGCGGTACCTGGCGGCGCGCGCGCACGAGCTCTCGCAGCCGGTTCGCGGCGGCCGGAAGGGGCAGGCATGAATCGCCGGGCGAAATTCATCGCCGGGGCGCTCGTGATCGTCGCCGCGCTGGCGTACCTCGTGTATGCCGGCGTGAGCCAGTCCGTGGTGTACTTCGTGACGCCGAGCGAGTTGCAGGCCTCCCCCGTCGCCGGCAAGGCGTACCGGGTGGGCGGCATGGTCAAGCCGGGCACCCTCGAGTGGCAGCCGAAGAGCCTGGATCTGACGTTCATGCTTTCGGATGGACGGACGGCAGTGCCGGTGAGGCACAAGGGCACGCCGCCCGACCTCTTCGCCGAGGGCCGCGGCGCCGTCGTCGAGGGCACCTGGAGCCGCGAGGGCTACTTCCGCGCCTCGCAGATCATGGCCAAGCACTCCGAGGAGTACAAGGCTCCCCACGACGCCGGCGAGGCCGGCTACAAGGAGTTGCTGAAGACCCTCCGCGGGGACTCCGCAGAAGGTCGGGCGCCCCGATGAGCGCGACAGCGCGAACAGGCCCTACCGCCAACCGACCGACGGCGCGGACACTTACTTAGAATGACCGCGACAGCGCGAACAGGCCCTACCGCCAACCGACCGACGGCGCGGACACTTACTTAGAATGCCCATTCCCGAGATCGGTTACGGCGCCACGGTGACGGCGCTCGTGCTGGCGCTGTACGGCAGCTTCGCCGCAGCCGTGGGGGCCTGGACCGGCCGACCCGGCCTCGGGCGATCCTCGGAGCGGGCGGCCATCGGGGTCTGGGTGCTGATCACCTGCGGCATGCTCCTGATGGTCTACGCGTTCCTGACGTTCGACTTCTCGGTCCGCTACGTCGCGAACAACACCAATCGCGGCACGCCCTTCTACTATCGCATCACGGCGCTCTGGGGCGCGCTCGAGGGCTCGATCATCCTCTGGGCCTGGATGCTCTCGCTGTACACGCTGATCGTCGTCGTGCAGTACCGCCGGCGGCATTCCGTGTTCTATCCGTGGGTGGTCGCGGTGCTGCTGGGCGTGCTCGCCTTCTTCCTGCTCGTGATGACGATCCCCGCGCCGCC
>Ga0187892_10009891_pt1 | contig 12314 bp, 17 predicted proteins | sample MA1701073metaG_FD_139345 | JGI IMG/M metagenome (GOLD analysis project Ga0187892, IMG submission 139345) | Bio-ooze microbial communities from a basaltic lava cave in the Kipuka Kanohina Cave System on the Island of Hawaii, USA - MA170107-3 metaG ...
GATACCGTTCAGACCCTTGGGCGGACGGGGCTCGCGCACCATCTGCCGCCCGAGTCTTCCTCTGGTGGCCTTCCGTGCCCAAACCGAGCCCCCACCCGCTGGATCCCATCTTACGGGGTGGCCAACCTCCTCCCCTCCCTTTCCTCCCGCTCTTGGGTGACTCCTGAATTGTGTGGCTGTCCCGGCATGCCGGGACTGAATTCCGCCTGCTTGCTTGACGCCCGAAGGCGCGAATCGAATAATCAAGGCGCCATGAGCGCCACGTTCAACCAGGCGATCGTGTTGGCGAGCAAGCTTCCCGAGAAGGATCGGGAGTCCCGACGCGTCGAGATGCTCATCCAGGAGATGCAGTCTGAAAAGCGGCGGGCGAAGCTCTTCAAGGGCTCTCAAAGTCAGCTCTCCAAGCTCGCCGACGAGGCGCTCAAGGAACGCAAGGCCGGGAAGACCAGGCCCTGGCCATGAGGACAAAGGGCTTCGTGCGAAATCCTAGCGCTCCTCTGGGACCCCTCCGGGGTCCGGAATTCTTATGGCCTGCGTTCCCGGGGTGTCGCTTCGCTCAACCCCGGGCTACCTTCTTTGACCCCTTCGGGGTCCTTTTCTCACACCCAACCGCGAAGGAGACAAAACGCGCGGCGCTGAGAGCATGCGAAGCTCCGCGCCAATGGCTTGCGAATCCGAGGCTTCCCGGCCTGCGCTTCAAAAAGGTTCATGCTCGGCGCCCATGTACTCGGTCCGGGTCAATCTCAGCATTCGAGCCGTCGGCATTCCGACCAAAACGACATGATCTGGTTGTGAATCGGCCCGCACGACGAATACGAGGCGCTGCTGAAGAGGCTCTAAGCCCAGAAGACGTAATCGGGTTGCCGGCGGCGAGTTTGTACTGAAGGGACCTCCGCAAATGGTGGGGGAGGTCGAATTCGGCAGGACGGGGAGGTATCTTGCGGACGCGCTCGCGGAAGAGGCGCCAATCGGGAAATGAAGCCCAAGAAGCCGCTCCAAAGGACCGATCTGATGGACACCCGGATCGAGGCGCATCGGAGGCAGATCGAGCTGCTTCGGAAAATGCCGCCAGAGGAGAAGGTCCGGATTAGCTTGGCGATGAGGGAATCGCTTCGCGAACTCCGTAGAATAGCCCAGGCGCATGAACGACCTTCAGATCGTCGCGGCCTATAGCGGATTCCTGGCGGAGGTCGGAGTACGCCACGTCGTGGGCGGCTCGCTCGCTTCCAGCGCGTGGGGAGAGCAGCGTTCGACCAACGACGCCGATTTCCTGCTCCGATTCACTGGCGAGCAATTGGAGGGCTTTCTCGTACTCCTTCCGCATGACTTCACCGTCGAAGAAGCGGAAGTGCGCGCGTCGAGCGCGAGCACGGAGGCGTTTGCGAGCTTTCAGGCGCGCTATGAGCCTTCGGTGTTCAAGATCGACAACTTCATCGCGAACGACCAATGGCAGCTTGAACAGTTGGATCGCGCGAAACCCCTTGAGTTGCTCAAAGGCTCGGCGGTGCCCTTCGCCAGCGCCGAGGACATGATCGTTGCCAAGTGCCGATGGTTCGACCTCGGCAACCGCGTCAGCGACCGGCAATGGAACGACCTCGTGCGGTTGTACGAGGTGCAACGGATGAGCCTTGAGACAAGCTACATCGAGCGCTGGCTGACGCACTTCGACCTGATGGACCTGTGGCAGGAAATCCAGCGCCAGGCGAGAGCGTAAACTCGTGGCGACGGGGAGTCAGTGCCAGAGTAGGAACGGAGGGGGAGAGATCTGAACGGAATGCTTTCAAGAACCTGCAACTGGGACCGTGGCGAGAATGTCGGACCTTCCGTTTAGGACCGAGTGGCAGGCAGTTTCCCCGACTACGGAAAACTCCAAGGTCGGCATCCGACGCGCGCTTGTGGTCTTGGCGGCTTGCCTTGCCGGAGGTTACTTCGCGCCGTTTGAGTTCTGGACACTTGCAGCCATTCTAGTTGGTGTTGCGGCACTTTTTTCTATTGCATTCGACCTTAGAAGACTTAAGACCGGCACAGTAGTATACAAAAGGATTCAATTCGACCACCGCAGGATCGAGCGAGTTTGGCGCGAAGAACCTTCAGGAAAGGAACACAGGTGCGTCGTCGCATACGATGCCCTTGAGAAAGTCAACGTGAGCAAGGGCTCGATCGGGCTCTATTCAATCGGCAAGGAATGGCCGGAGGTTTTTGGGATCGAAGAGTTCCTGGACGAAGAAATGGTATTGGCATTGCTAGGCCGTGTTCATGCAAAAGGCGTCCGAGTCTTAGTTTCTGAGGATGCCCCTTCCCTAAAGGCCGCTTGGTCGCAAGAACGATGATGATCGTGATCAAGCATACAGTCAGCTCGGGATCTTTACTGCCCTTTGGCTTCGTTTCGACAAAACGGAGAATTGGGTGGCCGAATTCGGATTAACCGAACCATCAGGGTGGCTGAAAGGGACCCGAAGTTCGAGGACGTAGAATGGAGTGAAACCATCAGGAGGTCAGACATGGCCACGACTCCCGCAGAAACCCAGCCGGCCACCGGCACCGTCCGCCACCACCGAATCCTCGCCGCGCCGCAGGAGCGCGTCTATCGGGCGATCCTCGACCCCGCCGCGTGCTCGAAGTGGCTCCCGCCGCACGGCTTCACCTGTACGGTCCACCACCTCGACGCCAGGGTGGGCGGCACGTACAAGATGTCCTTCACCAACTTCTCGACTGGGAAGAGCCACGCCTTCGGCGGCGAATACCTTGAGCTCGAACCGAATAAGCGCATCGTCGCGACCGATGTGTTCGACGACCCGAATCTCCCCGGCGCGATGCGGACCACGTACACCCTCACTCAAGTGTCCGTCGGCACCGAGCTGAACATCGTGCAGGAGAACATCCCCGCGGCGATCCCGCCGGAAATCTGTTACCTCGGCTGGCAGAACTCGCTGGAGCAGCTCGCAAAGCTCGTCGAGCCCGAGATCCCCGATATGTAAGTGCCGATGCGCGTTCGCTAGAGAGCTCGTTCGAGCGTGAGAGAATCGAAGAACAATGGCCCAGACCGCAGCCAGCATACGTTTCCAAGCCACCCTTCATCGACCCGGGGGGAAGGACAAAGGCGCCTCTTGGACCTTTCTGAAACTGCCGAAAGATGCCAGCGGCCGGCTCCCCACAAGGAGCATGCAGTCGGTGGACGGCACCTTCGACGGCACTCCCTTCGCCGCCACGCTCGAACCGGACGGCCAGGGGGGCCACTGGCTTCGCGTGAAGCCGGAGCTGCTCCAGGCAGCAGGCGCGAAGGCGGGGGACGTCGTCACGCTGGAGATCGCGCCGGTCGAGGTGGAGCCCGAGCCCAAGGTGCCGGACGACCTCCAGGAAGCGCTCTCGGCGGCAACCCCGAAGGCGAGGGAGACCTGGTCCGCCATCACGCCCATCGCGCGGAGGGACTGGATCTTCTGGATCGTTTCCGGCAAGAAGGAAGAGACGCGCGTGAAGCGGATCGGCGTGGCGATCGACAAGCTCTCCAAGGGAGACCGCCGCCCCTGCTGCTTCGACCGGTCGGGGATGTACGGCAAGAGCCTGAGCTGCCCGGTGGCGGACGAGGAGTAGTAGACGAATCTGTCGAATGCGGCGCCACGCGCGGAATGGAGTGGACGGTGAAGTACTTCACTCTGGAAACTTATCTCGCCCATCCTGACTGGGATGCCGATGACGAATCCCAAGATCGCTGGCTCGCAACTCTCAAAGCGGAGGCAGCTGCCTATGAGCGCAGATTGAACGAGCTAAAAGGTCGCCTTCCGGACAACCTAATGGCCATTGCTCCGGCTTGGCATGTCGACGATGCCCTCGTATCTCGCGTGTGCTTTGACAAAGCTAACGGATGGCTATTGTTGACGCTGCGGTGCGGAAACATACCCGACGGCTACTTTGACCTAACCCTAAGATATGAAGGCGTGGACATCAGCGAAGATCACCTACGCGTTCTATCGGACATTGCATGCAACACTTCCTGCACTCAGTTCGATAACGACGCGTATGTCCACGAACTGGATCTTCTGGATAATGGCCGTGTCGAGCATCGCTTCCTCTTCTATCCGGGCATGTGGTTCGCGATTCGCTGCGATCGCATGAGCTGGGAACGAACCGAACGAAGGAATCGGACTCTTCCCAGGTTCAAGCACCGTTTCCGCGTTGTCAATGGGTCAGATTGAACCGGCCTGAGGCAGATCACATTCCAGACCCCCGTGTAATTGTATCGAAGATGTGAACTTGTGGCCGGCTCGGTCTGTCGCGGCCGCGTACTGCACCAACCAGCAAAGGGACATAACGACCCCCCCCGCTGCTTCGATCGGTCGGGGATGTACGGCAAGAGCCTGAGCTGCCCGGTGGCGGATCCTGAGGAATAGGCAAATCCAGGGTAAGGCGCGGCATGCCGCTACCCAATTCGCAATTGGAACTCAGGGACGTTCTGTAGGAGTAACCGTCTGCATGACGGCAATCCTCGCGACCCTGTTCGTCTGCCAGGGGCCTGCGCACCCAGCCACGTCGATTGCGGCCGCCATCGCCGCCACGTTCGATTCTAAGGCCAGGTCGAAGGCCATGCTTCCCTACGATTCGCCCGACCGGCGGCGGTGGGGAAGGTCCCCGTCCGAACGACCGGGAGTCATGCTGTCCGCCTTGACGGCCGAACAGCGATCCCAGGTAGACCGGCTTGTCAGGACCGTCCTGAGCGAGACCGGGTTCGCGACGCTCGCCGGCATCCGCGCCGAGCAGGACATCCTCGGCAGAGAAGAGTCCGGGCTCGGAGCGGACTGGTACTGGTTCGCAATCTACGGCGAGCCGGGGCGCGGGGCCTGGGCGTGGAGGCTTGGGGGCCACCACGTCTCGATCCATGCGACATTTAGCGGAGACGCCCTTCGGTCCGTGGTGCCGCTCCACTTCGGCGGCGAAGTGGGCCCCGGAGCGGCGAAGGACTGGAAAGGGTACGCCCGGCTCGAGAAGCGCGGCGCGCTCGCGCGGCGGCTTGTGCTCTCGCTCTCGGGCGAACAGCGAAGCACGGCGCGCATCCCTGGGGACGAACGGTTTTTCCTGTCCATGAGCGAGCCGCAAGTCAAGCCGCACGCGAAGCCTTCCCAAGGACTGGCGATCACGAACTTGGAGCATAAAGTGCACGAAGATGTCGCCGCGATTGTGCGGGAGTACTTGTCCGCGTTTCAACAAACAGCCGCCAACCAATTGATGAACGCCTGGCATGAGAACGGCGACGAGGCGCACATCGCGTTCTACGGGAGCCCGGAGGGGGACGAGCCGTTCTACTTCCGCCTGCAGACGCAGGACTTCCTGATCGAGTCCTCGGACACGGGGAAGCACCTGCACACGATCGTGCGGACCGCGTCGGACTTCGGGGGTTAGCCGACTGTTCCCGTCTCTATCGCAGAAACGCGACGATCTCTTCGATAGGCGGCAAATAGTCCTTCGTCGTATTCACCGTCAGCGTAGGCACGCTCAGCCTGGGCGGTTCGTAGGGCTCCTCCGCCCCGCGATGAGACTCGGGCAGAGGATTGTAGCGGCTCCAAAGCGGATCCCGCCTCGCGCGCCCTGTCATCCGCTCCCAAGCAAGCTCAGGTGAGACTTGGCAAACCACGATCCGAACGTCGGCCAATGCGAACAGCGGCTCGAGCCGCGGCGCCCAGACCCTGTGCTGAAACGCGGCCTCCGCCACGAGGCTTACGCCCGCGCGCAACTGAAGCTCGATCTCCGAGAAGAACAGATCGCAGATTCGCTGCGCCAGGTCCGGGTCCGCAGCCTTGTCGAGCCCCAACGTCTTCAGAGCCCCCTCCTTTAGCCGGTCGCGGCTGACGAGCGGGCAGCGCAACTCGGTGGCCAGTTCGACGGCGAGCGTCGACTTGCCCGAGCCGGGCCGGCCCGTGACGACCGCAAGAAGGGGTTTGGGCATGTTCAATCGATAGGAACCCACCAGTCCAGCAGCTCGGCCGGCTGCTCGTCGTAGATTCGCTTAACCTTGAATTGAACGTAAGGCTTTCCGGCGGGAAGCGTCACGCTTGTCCGAAAAGTCGCTTCGCCATTCTTTTCGACTTCCAGCGCCATCGGCTGCCAGGGCTCTTGGCCCAGTTCCGATTTGACGATCCGATACCAGATCTCGCCCTTGAAAGGCCGTTCCATGTCGTCTACGCTGCCGCTTGCGATGAGGGTCGCGGGCTCGCCTGCCTTCGGCCGCTGTGGTTCGAACCGAGCGCGAAGCACGAACTCGTCTAGCATCCCTCCGATCTCCCAGGAGGTCGAGAGCGCGGTGTCCTCGTCGGAGCCGCCGCCGCTCGTGGAAGTTTTGGGCCCGCAAGCGCCGAGCAGCAGAACTCCCGCCGCTAAGTAAAGGGCGGACACATTCCTCACGCGCCAAGTTTAGCGAACCGCTGCTTGGGTTGGGAACCGACTCCCCCGGTAACATTGCCCCATGACCCGCCAAGAAGCCATGGCCGAGCTGGAGGCGCTCGGCGACGAAAAGGTGCGCGCCTGGAACTCCAAGAGCGGCGCGGGCGAGAACCAGTTCGGCGTCAAGATGGGCGACATCCGCGGTGTGGCCAAGAAGATCAAGACGGACCCGGAGCTGGCAAGGCAGCTTTGGGAGACCGGCAACCTCGAGGCGCGGTTGCTTGCAGTATTGATCCTGAAGCCCCAGGAGCTCTCTGCGGACGAGCTGGAGCGGATGGTTCGTTCCGTGGACTATGCGTGGCTCGCCGATTGGCTGAACAACTACGTGGTGAAGAATCACCCGAACAAGGAGGAGCTGCGCGAAAGGTGGATGGCCGAGGAACCGGCTAACGGCCCGGGAGCGGCGGCCGCATCGCGAGCCGGTTGGAGCCTGACCACCGAGCGGGTCGTGAAGAACCCGGATGGGCTAGACATGGGAGCCCTGCTGGACCGGATCGAGCGCGAGATGAAGGACGCCCCGGAGCTGGCCCGGTGGAACATGAACTTTTGCCTGGGCGAGATCGGCATCAACCACCCGGCGCATCGCGAGCGCGTGGTCGCAATCGGCCAGAAGATCGGCGCGTATCGGGACTATCCGGTCTCGAAGGGCTGCATTCCGCCTTACGTCCCCGTCTGGGTCGCGGAGATTGTGAAGAGGCAGGGGTAGCGGTCCCCGCGCAGCAGGTGAGGTCATTCTGGCGGGTGGCCGCCGTCGCTCCGTTGAAGGCCCGTTCCGCAGGGCACGCTCCGAACGGCTCGCTGCCGGGACTTCCGGCCCAAGCGGCGCCGCGATTCGGCGGGCGCGGCGTCCAACGGGCATGGGATGGAGAGGAACGCGCAATCGCGCGCGCGGGTCTGCGGCTTTCAAGGTGCTTTTGGCGCTTGCGGCCGCGGCCGCGATCATCGTTGTGGGAGTCGGCGCCGTCCGGCACGGCAGGCAGTGCCTTGCCCTCGCGGATAAGGAGTCCAAACAGGCCGCCTATCTGCAGAACATGGGGGTCTACTATTGGAAGTCCAATCCGGACCTATCCGCGGAAATGATGCGCCGGGCAAAGGCGCATGAGCAGTACGCCGAGGAGCTTCGAGGAGCGGCCTGGAAGCCCTGGCAAAAGGTTCCGCGCCCGCCAAGCGCCCACAAAGCGAAATAGCCGGCCTGCGCCGGCAGGAACTATCGTTGCGCGCGGACGGTATCTCTCGTCGTGCTGCCGCTTCTCGCCGCGCTCTTACTGGCCCAGGACCGCCCGTCCCCCGAGTGGCGGCCAGTCCTCGACGCGCCGAAGGGCATCACCCACGAGCTCACGATCCCCCAGCCCGAGCATCCCGGCCCGAGGCTCGAGATTCGGGGAAGGGTTCTGAGGGCGGACCGCAAGACCCCCGTGTCCGGCGTCGTCCTCTACTTCCACCACACGGACGCGCGCGGCGTCTACCCGCGCCCGCCCGGCGCGCGCCCGAGCGAATGGGTCTATTGGCACGGCAGCGCGCGGGGCTGGCTGAGGACCGACTCCGGCAGGAACTACGTCCTGAAGACCACCCGCCCTGCGCCCTATCCCCGGCGGCGCGAGCCCGCGCACATCCACGTCTACGGCCTGCTCCCCGGCTCGCGAACGGGGGTTTACTTCTCGGACTTCGTGTTTGCGGACGACCCGTTCGTGGACGAGGCGTACTGGCGGTCGGTCCGCTCGCAGGGCCTGGACGCCGACGGCGGCCTGCGCCTGACGAAGGACGAGAGCGGCGTGCTCCAAGGCAGAAGGGACCTGGTTCTTCCTCGATAGGCCACGTCGAGGACCCCGCGCCCTCGTCCGCCCGATCCTCACTGGGGCGATTGAGGGATGCAAATGAGGGCCGGTCGGTCCTGAGCGAGCTGAGCTACTGTTTCTTTGGCGGGCACGAGACAGCCGAGTCAGTTGAATTCTTATAATGAAGGCCAGACGCCCTCTTCTTCTGTTCAGGCCAGTTCTGGACAGTCTTCCTTGCAGTTTCTAGGGTTTGCTCGATCCAACCTTCCGTATAAACTTTAGACTTATTGACCGTTTTCTTTGCCATTGTTAACCTTCTCGATGTGTTGACGAATGTCGTCTGCAATTCGGTTCTCCTTTTCGATCGCAAGCCAAGATTCCCAATTCGCAACTCGCGGTATTGCAGTCTGGGCGTCCCACTCACTTCTGTTTCCCGATTCGTCTTTCCTTTCCCCCGCGCGGAAAAAGCCTAAATAGCGGCGAGGCGCAAGGCCGATAAAGGGGACAAACCGAACTCGGCCATCCTGTGCGTCGTCGTCTACGGCGACGCTATCGCCGTAAAGCGTCTTGACCAAACTCTTCGCGTACGGTTCGATGTACACCACGCGACTTATTCCGGAAGCCACAATATGGCGAGCGCACCCATGACATGGAAACGTCGTTGCGTAAAGCGTGCAGCCAGCCACGCTCACGCCTCTCAGAGCGGCATCACAGAGGGCAGCCATTTCGGCATGGACAGGCCTCTGATACTCGGTCAGGGCTTGAATCTCGGCTCGGTTAAACGTGTCCGATTGAAACAGGGTCTCGGCAACGGAAGGCGTTGTCGTGCCTTCACGGTCCTCAGGTGGGCTCCAGCCTTCTGCCTCAAGGCGCTCTATCACGTCGGCCAATAGCTCTCTTCGCATTGCTTCGCTGCTGTCAAATCCCAGAATATGGTCGCGTGCATCACCTGAGTCGCCCTCCCAGTATTGGCCCCCACCCGACCTCGGAATCTCATTAGTTCCGGTTGCGATCACGGAACCTTCAGGGGTCGCAATGCAAGCGCCAACCTGCCGACCCATACACCCCGATCTTACAGCGGCTGCTCGGGCGCAGAACATTCCGAACTCATCCCGGCTCGGGGTGACAAACAGCTCGCCAAACCACAAATGAATGATGCGCTGAATCTGGGTCCGAGCGCTCTCCTCTGTAACGGCGTTGATGTAGGCGTCTCCACGCCAAAACGTTGACCTGACCTGCTGACCAAACTTACGCTCAGGCTCCTCTTCATCCTTCTTCATTAGCCGTACTGCGAGGGCTTCGAAATCCTCTCCGTGGTGCCGATTCCTGGATCGTCTGATTCTCTCTGTAAGGTTATGTAGTCTCTTATCCCTGGGGCAGTAAGCCGCAAAGAGAAAGAACGACTCGCCGTAAACCTCTCTAAGTAGACTAACCTCATCTGGATGCTTGAGCTGACGCAGCACGAAGGCCCTGCGATCTAGAGGCACGTCTGTGCTATTGCGCGCATGGCGCTCGCGCATAATGGCAAGGATCGCTAGTTGGGCCATTGCATTGCCGCCGAAACGGTCCCTCAGATCGGAACCCGCGTCCATGAGACCCTCGACCATTTCATCATAGTGAGTGCTCTTTGCTGGCTCCGGCAACTCGAATCCGGGTACGTCCTTCATCAGCTGACTGAGGTGGATTGGGATAGCTTGAAATCCCACATTCTTAAGGCACCAAGCTATTTGTCGTTGGACCACGTCCATGTCCACGCCGATTGCTCCGACCAGGCCAATAACGACCTCCGTACCCCTGGCGTTGCCCGGAGCAACCAACGCAACCTCTTCGGTTTTGTCCTGGCTCATGTTTCGATCCTCAGCGCATTGGCTTTACAGCTCTTGAGGCGAGCCGTTTCTCGCTCATTGTATCCGCAAATGAGGGGCGCGGCCGGTCATGCGTGCGCTTTCTCTGGAGGGCGTTCGCGAAACCTCGGGCTCTGGTGGCTGTCCCGCCTGCCGGGTCCGGGCTCCGCAGATTCGTATTTGGTCCGCTGCCCCGAGCTCTTCGGGACATTGTATTGATGTCTCCCGACCCAAAGGTCACCCGTCAAAAAGGCGGGTGAGTTGCGTCTTCGCGCCGCGAGTTCGCCCGAAGGTGGCCGCTTCTCGCGTTCACTGTCTCAACCGTTCGTATTGAAACGGCCCACGGACAATGTTGTGGATTAGGTATCGGCCCTTGGATTCAGCGGCCATTAGTTCGTCGAATACCCACGTTGGAACCCCGAAGTATACGTAGAGCCCACCGGAGCGGAATCGAACGAACAGCCGATCGGCTCCGTCGTGACCAAGTTGAGACACGCATCTTGATACGACACTTACCATCGGAGGAACCCGAATGGCGCTCCTAGAAGAACTAGCCTGAGTCCACGAGCCAGAAGCCTGCTCCCACGTGGCTGTCCGTTTCGGCGCACACATAGACTCGTCATGAAGCTTTCGGGAGTACGCGTTACGTAGAATCTCCCAAGCTAGGTTCAGCTCGGCGGAGCGCCTGGTCGCCTCCGCTATCTTGTCGGGATTGAGATCAGGGTGCCACTTCTTGATCTCTCTGCGATACGCTGCGCGAATCTCCACGGGGGAAGCATCAGGGTGAATTCCCAAGACTCGATAGCAATCATCCAATGGCCGATTCTATCCAAGTGCTAGTCACGGGCGGGCCGGGACACCTCCCCAACGCTGCGATTTCTTGCAGTCAAGAGAGCTGCACCCGGTGCCCGCTTCACTTCGCTTCGCTTCAATTGCCGATCGAAGCCAAATCCTCTAGCATATAAGTTGCCTTCCGTTCGTTCGGACCGTAGATCACGATGACGGTAATCTCCTTGTCAGCCGTGGTGATTCGGGCCGAGCCGTCGGGCTCAAAGAGGTCGAAGTCGACGGCAAACGAGCCCTTATACCAGTTGTAGCCTTGGGTGAAGTGCGTCGTGTAATAATTGTATGCCGTAGCATTGCCGTAGACAGTGCCGCTGCTCCCGGATGCCGATCCCGTAACCGTGGTAGTTGACACCTGAGGAACTGAGACCACGTTTACACTCTGCCCTGATTCTGCCGAAAGGGTTCCAGGCTGAGTTCGAGGTTGGTAGATTCGCTCTCCAACCTTGAGCACGACTCGGACGTCGCGCAGGTCTGCCGGATCTGCGTGCCGCGAGATCCTTCCGTATGCGCCGCCAAAGCTAGGATAGATTCCCAGAGTGCCTGCAAACCGGACGAAGTCAATCTCTTTCCACAGCCATTTATGAAGCTCTCTTGACTTCTCAATCTCCTGTGGATCCCGGTACTGCTTTCGAGACTTGAACCCGTCTTCATATATCACTAGCCGGGGAACGACCGCATAGAGCCAACTTACCGTCTGCGATCGCCCTAACGCATTCAGCCGGATGCTTCCAATGCCTCGCTCGATCTTCCGCCAAACGGGCTTCGTGTCTTTTGCTTTCTCGGCATCCTTGAAGGCCTTCTCGAAGATGCGGAGCGCGATCGAGTCATCGATCCGAAACGCGGGGTGCAAGTGACTCCATCGTTTGGCCGGTGCAACACTCTGCGCCGCATGGGACATGCCTGCGACGAACGCGATGAATGGTAGAACGAAATGCACTGCTCGCCCCCTCTGTCGCTTCGTACAGTATAACTCGTCCTCGCGTGTGAGCGGCCGGCTACGCGTGGGTTTCCTTTGGGTCGCATTCGCGAAGCCTTAGCCTTGAGTGCCCCTCCCGACATGTCGGGACTGGGTTCCCGGAGAAGCCCTCGGCGCTGGGGAAGAAGGCTTCGGAGCGGCCTGGAGGGTCTTCCGAGCGGGGAGGGGCGATTGGGGACAGGGGATTGGCGATTAGCGATTAGCCATTGGCGGGTGGCCGGTCTTGGTCTTTCTGAACTCTTGTGTTGGGTGGCTGGGGGACTTGTCCCCCTGAATCCGGAAACCGCGCACCTTGCCAGTCCGGACAGCCCAACGAATGAGGCCGTCTCATTGTGTTGGGTCAGACCCTTCCCGATCCTGTAGCCGCAGGTCTTTAGCCTGCGTGACCCGATCGGCTGGTCGGTCGCAGGCTAAAGACCTGCGGCTACGGCGTGCGGAAAA
>Ga0187892_10009892_pt1 | contig 12313 bp, 13 predicted proteins | sample MA1701073metaG_FD_139345 | JGI IMG/M metagenome (GOLD analysis project Ga0187892, IMG submission 139345) | Bio-ooze microbial communities from a basaltic lava cave in the Kipuka Kanohina Cave System on the Island of Hawaii, USA - MA170107-3 metaG ...
CGCTGGTCGGCTCGCTGTACTGTTTGGCGCATCGGTAGACCAGGGCAGCGCCCTCTTTGCGCAGCCGTGCACAAGCAAAAGCTGGGCGGGCACAGTAGCGCAGCAAGCGTTCCAGGCCCGCGCAGTCTTGGGCTTCGATGCACACACCCGCGTCCACCGAGAAGCCGCTGTGCTGGTAGGCCAGCATCTCCTTGGCCATGCCGAGGAGCTGCACGCCGCGGATGTCGACAAGATGCTGCGCAAGCCGGGCGAAGTGCGCGCCTTCGCGGAGCGCACGGGCTGACCCGCCCCCGGCTCAACCCTCGGCCCAGTACAGGCGCATCGGGTTGTCCACCAGCAGTTGGCGCTGCAGCGCGGCGGTGGGCGCGATCTGCGGGATGAAGTCCACCAGCAGCCCATCGTCCGGCATGTGCTGCTTCAGGTTGGGGTGCGGCCAGTCGGTGCCCCACAGCACGCGCCCGGGAAAGCGCTCCACGATGCGGCGCGCGAAGGGCACCACGTCGCGGTAGGGCGCCGGCTCGCCGTCCAGCGCCGGCGGGCCGGCCAGCGACAGGCGCTCGGGGCAGCTCACCTTGCTCCAGACCTTCTCGTGCGCGTCCATGAAGCGGATGAAGCGCGCGAACTCCGGCCCGTCCACGGGCTGCGACACATCGGGCCGACCCATGTGGTCGACCACCACCGTGGTCGGCAGCCGGGTGAAGAAGTCCTCCAGCTCGGGCAAGTCGGCCGCCTCGAAGTACACCACCACGTGCCAACCGAGCCCCGCGATGCGGCCGGCGATCTCCATCAGCTCGTCCTTGGGCGTGAAGTCGACCAAACGCTTGACGAAGTTGAAGCGCACGCCGCGCACGCCGGCCGCGTGCAGCGCCTCCAGCTCCGCATCGCTCACCGTGCGCTTCACCGTCGCGACGCCGCGGGCCCGGCCTTGCGAGGACTGCAGCGCATCGACCAGCGCACGGTTGTCGGCACCATGGCAGGTGGCCTGCACGATCACGTTGCGCTCGAAGCCCAGGTGGTCGCGCAGGGCGAACAGCTGGTCCTTCGAGGCATCGCAGGGCGTGTACTTGCGCTCGGGCGCGTAGGGGAAAAGATCGCCGGGGCCGAACACGTGGCAGTGCGCATCCACGCTGCCGGGCGGCACGCGAAAGCGCGGCCGCGATGGCGCGGGGTGCCAGTCCAGCCAGCCGGGGGTCTTGGTGAAGGCGCTCATGGGACCACCTCCGCGCTGCGCGCTGCGGTATTCGCCTTGGGAGCGGCCCGGCGGCTCATCGGACCGGCTCCATGCCATGGCGGCGCTTGGCCTCGGCCGTGCCGGGCGAATCCAGGAAGTCGAGCAGAGCCCGCGCATCCCCGCGCCGCGTCGACGCGCTGCAAGGTGCCGCGGAGAATACGGTCGTGATCCGCACCTCCGGCGGCAAGGGGCCGAGCACCGCTATGCCCTCGACCCCCAGCAGCTCGCTCATCTGCTGGAAGCCCAGCGCCACCTCGCCGCGCGCCAGCAGCGAAGCCACCGGCACGCCCGGCGGCGCCTGCACCAGGCGGCCTTCGAGCGCGCCGGCGATGCCCCAGCGCGTGAACAGCGCCATCAGCGCGGTGCCGCTCGGGCCGGTCGAATAGCCGATGCGCGGCGCCTTCATGACGGCCTGGCGCAGCGCGTCTTCGCTGCCGACGTCGGGGCGTGACGCATCTGCGCGCACCGCGACGCCCACCTCAGAGCGAACCAGGTCGACCTTGCCGGCCGCGTCCACGCGGCCGGCCTCGGCCAATCGGTCGATGGCGTCCGAGGCGAGTGCGACGATGTCGAAGGACTCGCCGGCCGCCACCCGGCGCGCGGCCTCGACGCCGCCAACGGCCTCGAAGGCGACGGGCATGCCGCTGCGCTGCGAATAGGCCGTCGTGAGTTCGTCGAACAGCGCCCGGGTGGCCATCGACGAGAGGAGTCGGAGGGGTTCGTTCACGGTCTTCTCCAGGGAGCGAAGCTCATTGGCGCGCAATCCCGGCGCGTTCGATCACGTCGCCCCAGCGCCGGATCTCGCGGTCGAGCAAGGCCGCCAGTTCTCCCGGCGTGCTGGCACGCGCCTGCACGTTCAGGTCGGCCAGCTGCTTCTTCACCTCGGGCGAGGCCAGCACCTCGCGTGTCTCGCGCGCGAGGCGCTCGACGATGTCGCGCGGCGTCTTCGCGGGCGCCGCCAAGGCGTTCCACGAGCTGACGTCGAAGCCCCGCAGCCCCGCGGCCTCCGCCACCGTGGGCACCTGGGGCAGCAGCGGCGAGCGCGTCTCGCCCAGCACGGCCAGCGGACGCACGGCCTGCGCCTGCACCTGCGGCATGAGCGGCGAGAGGATCTCCACCGCCGCATCGATCTGCCCGCCACGCAGCGCGGTGACCAGGGCCGGCGTGCCGTTGAAGGGCACCACCTGCAGCTCGGCCTTGGACGACAGCCTGAACAGCTCGGCCGCCAGATGCTGGGTGCTGCCGACGTTGATGGTGCCGAGGTTGAGCCGGCCCGGGTCGGCGCGGGCCGCGTCGAGCATCGCTTGCAGACTGGTGAACTTCGACGTGCCGGGCACGACCAGCGCCAGGTCGAAGCGGCCCAGCAACGAGATCGGCACGAAGTCCTTGCGCGCGTCGAAGGGCAGGCGCTTGAACAGGCCCTCGCTCACCGCGGTGCCGTTGCTCATCAGCAGCAGCGTGTAGCCGTCCGGTGCCGCCTTGGCGACGGCCTCCCCGGCGACCACGCCGCCGGCGCCGGGGCGGTTGTCCACCACGATGCTCTGGCCGAGCCGCCGGCCCAGCGCCTGGCCCACCGCGCGCGCGGTGAGATCGGCCACGCCGCCGGCGCCGAAGGGCACGACCAGGCGGATCGGCTTGTCCGGCCAGGCGGCCGCGCGGGCCGGCCAGGCGGCCGGCACGGCGAGCGCCGCCAGCGCGCTCGCGAGAAAGGGACGGCGCCGCATGTCAGTCGGGCTGGATGCCGGCCTCGCGGATCAGCTGGCCGTAGCGCGCCGCGTCGCTCTTGAGCAGCTTCTCGAACTGCGCGGTGGGCCCGGGCAGCGCCACGCCGCCGGCGGCCGCAAGCTGCTCGCGGACCTCGGGCGATTCGATGGCCTTCTGCACCGCTTCGTGCAGTTTCGCCTGCACGGGCTTCGGCAGGCCGGCCGGGCCGACGAAGCCGTACCAGACGCTGGCCTCGAAGCCCGGGAAGCCGGACTCGGCCACCGTCGGCACGCCGGGCAGCACGGCGGAACGCTCGGGGCTCATCACCGCCAGCACCTTGAGCTTGCCGGACTTGACCAGCGGCAGCACTTCCAGCGCATTGACCGCGACCACATCCACGTGGCCGCCCAGCACATCGGTGATCGCCTGTGCGCCGCCCTTGTACGGCACGTGGCGCAGCGACAGCTTGGCCGTGTGCTGGAACAGCTCCATGGCCAGGTGCGGGGTCGAGCCGTTGCCGGGCGTCGCCACCGTCACGCTGCCCGGCTTGGCCTTGGCAGCGGCCACGAGCTCGGGCAGCGTCTTGATCGCCGCGCCTTCGCGCACGGTGAAGACCACCGGCACGCGGCCGACCGTCGCGATGGGGGTCAGGTCGCGCGCCAGGTCATAGGGCGCTGGCGAGAACAGCGACGGGTTCACCGCCAGCGCGTTGGCCGCCAGCAGCAGGGTGTAGCCATCGGGCGGGCTGGTGATGACGGCCTTGACCGCGATGTTGGTGCCGGCGCCCGGCTTGTTCTCGACCACGACCGGCTGGCCCAGGATGGCAGCCATGCGCTGGCCGACGCTTCGGGCAACGGCATCGACCGCGCCGCCGGCGCTGTAGCCGACGACGATCTTGATGGGCTTGGACGGGTATGCATCGGCGGCGAGGGCCGTGCCGTGGAGCGAGCTGCCGAGCGCGAGCAGCGCGGCGAGACGGAGAAACTGGCGTCGAAAGGATGTGGTGATCATGAAGGATTGGAGGAAGTGGGTTGTCGATCCCAGGCTTGCGCCGCCGCGTCCTTGCCGGCCACGGAATAAAGCGCGCCCGGCGCATTGCGGGTCTGCTGGAATTCCTCCAGCGTCTGGCCGCGCATGGCGGCATAGATGTGCAGGTTGGAAACACCGACCACCGCGCCCAGCTTCTCCAGCATGAAGAAGATGACGCCGTAGCGGATGAGGCCGCGCCAGTCGCGCCTTCGCACCAGATCGCGTTCCCCGGCCGTGAGGCCCGCATCCTCGAAGGCGGCCTCCGGTTCGGCAAGGAAGCGGGCGCGATGGTCCGGCCGCGTCATGCCGTGCAGGAACTTGTTGAGCCGGTAGGCGCGCACGCTGGTCTCCAGCGTGAAGGGATAGGTGCCTTCCAGCGCCTCGACGCCGGCGAGCTGCTCGTCCACGTGGCGGCGATGCCGCTCGGCCTCGCCCGCGACCGCCGGGCTCGCCAGGTTCTCGTAGACCGCGGTCGCGATGCCGGTCATCGAGGGCAGGTAGTAGTCCTGGTGCAGCTTGCGCACGTTCGACGACAGCGCGCCGCGCATCACCAGCCACATGATGACCTCGGCGCCTTCCATGCCGCCCAGGGTGGCGAGCTCGGCCTGCGTGATCTCTGTGAGCCGCACCGGGTCGTTCTCGATCAGCTCGAGGAACTGCGCGTCCCAGGCCGTGTTGTTGAAGCCGGCGCGCTCGCCGTGCACCTGGTGCGACAGGCCGCCGGTGGCGACGATCGCCACTTTGAGGTCTTCCGGATAACTCTCGATCGCGCGCCGCAGCGCCTGCCCGAGGCGCCAGCATCGGCGCGCCGAAGGTACCGGCGACTGCAGCACGCCGACCTGTAGCGGCACCACCGGCACCGGCCAGGCCGGCTCGTGCGGGCACAGCAACGACATTGGCGAGAACACGCCGTGATCGAGCGCGCGGTCCTGGAAGAAGGACATGTCGAACTCGTCGGCCACCAGCGAGCGGCCGATGTGCCGGGCCAGCGCCGGGTGGCCGGCCAGCGCAGGCAGGTCGCGCGCGCCGCCGCCTTCGTCGGCCACCTCGTGGCGCTCGCCCACGCCGAGCGCGAAGGCCGAGTAGTGGTCGAAGAAGAAGGAGCTGACGTGGTCGTTGTAGATGACGAAGAGCACGTCGGGCTGGCGCTCCTCCAGCCAGCGCGCAAGCGGCGCGAAGGCCGCGAAGATCGGCGCCCAGACCGGGTCCTGCTGCTTGCTCTTGTCGAAGGCGAAGCCGATGGTGGGCGTGTGCGAACACGCGACGGCGCCGATGATGCGTGCCATGGTTGTCTCCGATTCGTGTGCGGCGCGCGCGCCCGCGTTCGTTCAGTCGATGTAGCGCAGGCCGGCCTTGGCCAAAGGCTCGCGCATCGCGTACATGTCCAGGCCCAGTTCGCCCGCCTTGAAGCGCTCGCGCTTGCCGGTCTCGTTGGCCTCGCGCGCCTGGGCCGCGTCGGCCACCTGCTGCGCCATCTGCGCGGGCACCACGACGACGCCGTCGATGTCGGCCACGATCACGTCGCCGGGGTTCACCAGCGCACCGGCGCAGACCACCGGCACGTTGACCGAGCCCAGCGTGGCCTTGATGGTGCCCTTGGCATGGATGGCGCGGCTGAACACGGGAAAGTCCATCTCCGTCAGGGTCTGCACGTCGCGTACGCCGCCGTCGATCACCAGACCGCGGCAGCCGCGCGCCTGGAAGGAGGTGGCCAGCAGGTCGCCGAAGAAGCCGTCGGTGCTGTCGCTGGTGCAGGCGGCGACCACCACGTCCCCGGGCCGGATCTGCTCGGCCGCGACATGCATCATCCAGTTGTCGCCCGGCTGCAGCAGCACGGTGATGACGGTGCCGCAGCAGCGCGCCTGCGGGTAGATCGGCCGGATGCGCGGCTGCATCAGCCCCAGGCGGCCCATGGCCTCGTGGACGGTGGACACGCCGAAGCGCGAGAGCTGCTCGACGGCCGCCGCATCGGCACCAACGACGGTGCGGTGCACGACACCGAGCTGCTGGAAGTGGTTGCTGCTGCTCATGCTCAAAGTCCCCTGCTCTTCAGTGCGCGGTCGAGGCGCGGGTAGACGCGGCGCGCGTTGCCTTCGAAGACCTTGTGCCGCGTGATGTCGTCGAGGTGGGGCGTCGCGTCGACGTAGCGGCGCGTGTCGTCGTAGTGGAAGCCGGTCTCCGGATCGATGCCGCGCACCGCGCCGATCATCTCGCTGGCGAACAGGATGTTGTCCACCGGGATCACCTTGGTCAGCAGGTCGATGCCGGGCTGGTGGTACACGCAGGTGTCGAAGAAGATGTTGTTCAGCAGGTGGTCCTGCAGCAGCGGCTTCTTCAGCTCCTGCGCGAGACCCCGGAAGCGGCCCCAGTGGTAGGGCACGGCCCCGCCGCCGTGGGGGATGACGAAGCGCAGCGTGGGGAAGTCCTTGAACAGGTCCGAGGTCAGGCACTGCATGAAGGCCGTGGTGTCGGCATTCAAGTAGTGCGCGCCGGTGGTGTGGAAGCAGGCGTTGCAGCTCGTGCTGACGTGCACCATCGCCGGGATCTCGTGCTCGACCATCTTTTCGTAGATGGGATACCAGTGCCGGTCCGACAGCGGCGGGCTGGTCCAGTGGCCGCCGGAGGGGTCCGGGTTGAGGTTGATCGCGACGAAGCCATAGTCCTTGACGCAGCGCTCCAGCTCCGGGATGCAGCTGCGCGGATCGACGCCCGGCGACTGCGGCAGCATGGCCGCGCCGATGAAGTGTTCGGGGAACAGCTGGCTGACGCGGAAGCACAGCTCGTTGCAGATCGCCGCCCAGGTGGAGGACACCTCGAAGTCGCCGACGTGGTGCGCCATGAAGCTGGCACGCGGGCTGAAGATGGTGAGGTCGCTGCCGCGCGCCTTCATCAGGCGCAGCTGGTTGGCCTCCATGGATTCGCGCAGTTCGTCGTCGCCGATCTTCAGGTCGGCAGCGCGGGGCATGAGTGCCGGGTCGGCGATGCCGGCGATTTGCTGGTTGCGCCAGGTTTCCAGCGCCTTGGGCGCGGTCGTGTAGTGGCCGTGGCAGTCGATGATCATGGCGCCAGTGTGATCCCGGCAGGCGCCGCGTGGGGTGAGTTCGGCTTGCGTTGCCGTCAGTTTTTTTTATATGCTGGGGTTTTCTCTGCACCTCGCGCTCCGAATGGCCACAACCCCAACTCGTCCGCGACACAAAGTTATGGACCGCACGCACGGCGGCGCCCTGGGCATCAACCTGCGGCACCTGCGCGCGTTCTCGGCGGTGGCTGCGGCCGGCAGCATTGCAGCGGCCGCCGAGGCGCTGTACCGCGTGCCCTCGGCCGTGACGCGCGCCATCTCGGAGCTGGAGGCCGCGCTGGGCCGGCCGCTGTTCGACCGCCGCGCGCGCGGCATGGCGCTCAATGCCTACGGCGCGCTGGTGCTGGCACGGGCGCGCCGCATCGAGGGCGAGTTCGAGCAGGCGCGCGCGCAGCTGGTCGCGCGCGGCGGCATCGGCGCCGCCGCGGAAGTGCAGTCACTGTTCGCCTCGATCCTCAACGGCCGGCGCCTCGCGGTGATCGCCAGCCTGGCGGAGAAGCGCCACATGGCCGCGGTGGCGCGCGAGTTCGGCATCACGCAGCCGGCCATCAGCAGCACGGTGAAGGAACTCGAGCACGGCCTGGGCGCCGCCCTGTTCGAGCGCCGCGCGCGCGGCCTGTCGCCCACGCCGGCGGGCGAGATCGTGGCCTTCTACTTCAAGCGCGTGCTCGCCGAGCTGCGCTACATCGGCGCCGACATCGCGGCCAGCGAGGGCATGCTGCAGGGCAGCGTGATGGTCGGCGCGCTGCCGCTGGGACGCACGCAGATCCTGCCGCAGGCCATCGCCTCGCTGCTGGCGCGCCATCCGCACTTGCATGTGGCCACGGTCGAGAGCCCCTACGACGCGCTGGCGGCCGCGCTGCGCAGCGGCGACATCGACTTCATCCTCGGTGCGCTGCGCAGCCCCGAGGAGGCGCGCGACCTGCAGCAGGAGGCGCTGTTCGAGGACCGCCTCAGCCTGATCGCGCGCGCGGACCATCCGCTGGCCCGCGCCGCGCGCATCGGCTTCGACACCTTGCGCCAGGCCCGCTGGGCCCTCTCGCGCCCGGGCTCGCCCTCGCGCGAGCTGCTGGAGCGCTTCTTCGCGAAGGCGCGGCATCCGCCGCCCGTACCCAGCGTCGAGACCGGCGACCTGGCGGTGCTGCGCGGCCTGCTGCTGGAGAGCGACATGATCACCGCGATCTCGGCGCACCAGCTGCGGCACGAGATCCGCGGCGGCAGCCTGGTGGTGCTGGACTTTGCGCTCGACACGACGCGGCGCGAGATCGGCCTGACGCAGCGGACGGGCGCCTTTCCCTCGCCGGGTGCGCGGGCGCTGATGCAGGAGATCGAGGCGGTGGTCGCCCGCTCGCCGGACTTCCAAAGGCCGGCCCGGCGCAGCGGCACGCAGGGCCCGGCCGCGCTTGCAGACCCTAGCTGCGCAGGCCGCGCTCCCACGCGCGCAGGCCCCGCTGCCATGCCTTGAGCTGATCGTCCACGGCTTGCCCCCCAGCGCCCGAGGTGGTGGCGCAGAGCTGGTCGAGCAGGATCTGTTGGTCGGTGCTGGGCTGCCGTGGAAACACGGGCACCAGCGTGACCCACTGGTCGCCACGCGCGCCGCCGCGTTCCATCGGAAATCCCTGGCCCTTCAGGCAGTAGGACACCCGGCTGCGGCTCGGCTGCAACAGATGAAGGCCGGCGATGGTCGGCACCTGGACCGGGCGCTCGGCGATCCAGGCGAAGCCATCGACCGGGACCTCGCATCGAAGGGTGCCGTCGTCGTCGAGCTTGAAGAACGCATGCGCCAGGAGCTCGACGCGGATGTCGAGATCGACGGGAAGGCGCTCGGGGCGCAGGCGCCGCCCATCGACATGGAGCAAATCGCCATGGCGCACGCCCTGCGGAATGCGGACCTTGACCTGGTAGCTGCGCGCGGCCGTCTTCCCGCTGCCCCTGCAGGCCGCGCACGGCTGCCTCGCGATCCCGCCGCCCAGGCAGGCCTCGCACTCGGCCAGGCCGGTGGGCCAGCCGAAGAAGGAACGCTTGGGCACGGCGCCCGACCCGCCGCAGCGGGCGCAGTTGCCGCCCAGCACTTGGTGGCCTGCGCCCGCGCAGCTCCGGCAGGTCTCGGTGACCTCGCCGCGCAGCACCTTGAGGCAGCCGGCCGCGGCCTCCTCGAGCGTCAGCTTCACCTTGCGATGGGCCGCCGCTGCCGGCGCGTGCCGGCGTCGTCGCCGAATGCGGTCTCGCCGCCGTCTTGCTCGTCGTCGCCGGCACCGGGGTCCGTCACCGGGTTGGGTGCAGCATCGTCGGCATCGGCTGCCGAGGCTTCGGAAACGCTGCGGAATCCGGCGCGGCGGCGTGGTACAGGGCGTGGCGCGCGGCGAGGACGGCGACGAGATCGCGATGGCGCTGGAAGGGGGGCTCCAGCTCGTCGGCTTTGCGCCCGGCGGCTCGGGGCTGCGTGTGCGGCAGCGTGTGCTGGCGACTGTGGACGAGGCGGCGGTGGTGGTGGCGCTGCCGGGGTAGGCATGGCCGTTCCCGGCCTCGCTCGATGTGCAGGCCGGTATGACTCCCTCTCCCACTGGGAGAGGGTGGGGGTGAGGGCACCGGGCCTCCGAAGCGCGCGCACCCCCTGGGCGGCTCAGCGCATCATGACGGAATCCACGCTGGGTCGGTCGCCCGCATGCTGCACGGAGCGCAAAGCACCCTTTCATGTCCTGATCGAAACGGACACGGCGTCGGCTCTTAGACTGGCTGCGAGGAACGCTGATGATCCGAGACCCTTCCGCATTCGAGCAAACCCTGGATTCCCTGCGTCGCTACGTGCGCGAGCGCCTGATCCCCCGCGAGGCCGACGTCGAGCAGCACGACGAGGTGCCCGCCGACCTGGTGGAGGAGATGGCCCGCCAGGGCTTCTTCGGATGGTCCATTCCCGAAGCATGGGGCGGCACCGGCATGACCACCGAAGAACTGGTCCTGGCGGCGATGGAGCTGTCGCAGGCCTCGGTGGCCTTTCGCGCGCGGGTCGGCACCAACACCGGCATCGGATCGGAAGCCCTGGTGGCCGACGGCACGCAGCAGCAGCAGGACCGGTTCCTGCCCCGGCTGGCGTGCGGGGAGCTGACCGGAGCCTTCGCGTTGACCGAGCCGCAGGCCGGCTCCGACGCCACCGCGCTGCAGACCCGGGCCGTGCGCGACGGCGGCCACTATGTGCTGAACGGCACCAAGTGCTTCATCACCAACGCCCCGATCGCCGGCCTGTTCACGGTGATGGCGCGGACCGATCCGAACGATCCGACGGCGCGCGGGATCAGCGCCTTCCTGGTCGAGCGGGAAACGCCCGGACTGTCCACCGGCACGCCCTACCGCAAGATGGGGCAGGCCGGCTCGCCCGTGTCGGAAGTGCATTTCGAGAATTGCCGCGTGCCGGCGGACCACCTCGTCGGAGGCCGGGAAGGCATGGGGTTCAAGACCGCCATGAAGGTGCTGAACAAGCAGCGCATCCACCTGGCGGCCCTGTGCACCGGACCGGCCATCCGCATGCTGGACGAGGCCGTCGCCTGGACCTGCCAGCGGCGCCAGTTCGGCCGGCCGGTGGCCGGCTTCCAGCTCGTGCAGGCGCTGATCGCCGAGTGCCAGACCGAGATCCAGGCCGCCCGTGCGCTGATCCTGCAGACGGCGCGCCAGCGCGACGACGGTGAGGACGTGACGATGCAGGCTTCGATCTGCAAGTACTTCGCGTCCGAGATGTGCGGGCGCGTCGCCGACCGCTGCGTGCAGATGCTGGGCGGCACGGGGTTCATCCAGGGGCATGCGATCGAGCGCTTCTACCGGGACGTCCGCCTGTTCCGCCTCTACGAGGGCACCAGCCAGATCCACCAACTCAACATTGACCTTGCCCCCGAAAAGTGGAGTTCTTGAGCCTTGTTCAAAATACGACCAAGAAGTCAGGAAATGTCAGTCAAGCAAGTGCGAGCGCAGTACACGCGGGAATACAAACTGGAGGCGGTGCGCCAGGTCAGGGGCGGTCAGTCGATTGCTGCCACGGCCAAGGTTCTGGGTATCCCCAAGGCCAGCCTGAGCAACTGGGTACGCCAGAGCGCCAAGGGAGGCGATGTGGGGGGCGCTGCAGACAAGGCAGCAGGCGTCACACCCGAGCAAATGGAGTTGGCGCGCCTGCGCGCTGAGGTGGCCCGGCTGCGCATGGAGCGCGACATCGCAAAAAAAGCCGCGGCGTACTTCGCGCAGGACACGCTGCGAGGTACGCCTGGATTCACCAAATGAGAAAGCGATACCCGGTGAGCATCTCCTGCGAAGTGCTGGAGGTCAGCTCCAGTGGGTACTTCATCTGGCAGCGCCGCCGCGACGCCCAGCGCCCAGGGCCTGCTGGGCGCCACAGCGACGAAGCCTTGCTGGCCCACATGCGGGCCATCCACGCCCAGGTCAAAGGCGAATACGGCTGGCCGCGCATGCACAAGGAACTGCTCGCACGCGGGATTCGTGTGGGCAAAGACCGGGTGCGCAAGCTGATGCACAAGCACGGCATCAAGGCCAGGACCAAGCGCAAATTCGTGGTGACCACCGACAGCAAACACAGCCTGCCGGTGGCTCCGGACCTGGTGCAGCGTCGCTTCAACCCCCAGGCGCCCAATCGACTGTGGAGCGGGGATATCACCTACATCGCCACCGATGAAGGGTGGGTGTACCTGGCAGCGGTCATTGACCTGTTCAGCCGCCAGGTGGTGGGCTGGAGCATGCAGGCCCACATGCAGACCAGCCTGGTCAAGGATGCACTGACCATGGCGTGGTTCCGCCGCCGTCCAGAGGCCGGCCTGATCTTCCACAGCGACCGTGGCAGCCAGTATTGCAGCCACGAATTCCAGGACGCTTTGCGTGCCAGGGAGATGCGCTCATCGATGAGCAGGAAGGGCAACTGCTGGGACAACGCGCCGACCGAGAGCTTCTGGGGCCGGTTGAAAACGGCCAGCCTGTACGGCAGGAAGTTCGCTACCCGGCGTGAGGCCATGGACGCAGTGCTGGACTGGATGGCTTTCTACAATCACCGACGTTTGCACTCGACGCTGGGGTATCTCAGCCCGATGCAGTATGAGCAACGCTGGTACGAGGCACAGCGTAAAAAGGCCGCGTAAATCGTGGGCTAAGAACAATACTGTTCAGATAGAGTCTTTGCGGTCATAATCCGATTCCATCGAGGCTTCGATGGACGGGAACAATGGCCAGAACACGCAAGGCACTGCCAGCGAATGTTGATGTTGCGCATCTGATCA
>Ga0187892_10009894_pt1 | contig 12309 bp, 8 predicted proteins | sample MA1701073metaG_FD_139345 | JGI IMG/M metagenome (GOLD analysis project Ga0187892, IMG submission 139345) | Bio-ooze microbial communities from a basaltic lava cave in the Kipuka Kanohina Cave System on the Island of Hawaii, USA - MA170107-3 metaG ...
GATCCCCCGCAGGTCACCGACCCGGACGTCGACCGGCTTCAGATCCGAGCAGTAGCTCCGGGCCGCCCGGACCTGGTCCTCGCTGAGGTCGATCCCGAACGCGAGCCCCGTCTCGCCGACCGCCACGGCGATCTCCCGCAGCGTGAGGCCGCCGCCGCAGCCCAGCTCCGCGATGCGCTCGCCCGGAGCGGCGCCGAGCGCCTCGAGCACCCGCGCACGGCGCGACGCCATGTCGGCGCTGCGCGCGAGCTGCCGTTGGGTCGCAGCCACGTCGCCCGAGAAGTCCATGCCCATGCTCCGAGGGTACGCGCTCCCGACCCGACCGCCCCTACGCTCAGCCGGCGCCGATCGCCGCCCGCAGGTCGAACGCCGGCCGCAGCTCCGCGCACCCGTCGCACGCGATCCGCTTCCGGCAGCGCGTCTTCCAGCAGCCGATCGTGCCGAGCTGCGCGAACAGCACCCGCGACAGATGCGAGGTCGCGCGTCCCTTGAGGAGCGCGACGTCGCCCTCCTGGAGCAGCGAGGCGAGTCGCTCCGCGGCCGCGCGGACGTCGAGGACGCCGTGGACGCTCCCTGGATCCACGCCGCGCTCCACGGCGCGCTTCACCGCGTAGCGGGCGTGCTCGCCGATGAAGAGCGCGGCGTCGGCCGCTTCGCTGGCGAAGTCGCCGAGCGCCCGGTAGCGCGCCCGGGGTCGCAGGCCCGAATCCGAGAGGTCGCTCGCGACCAGCAAGCGCCGCCGCGCCGAAGCGTTGCGCAGGACCTCGAGGGCGGCGCGCCAGGTGTCCGGCGACGAGTTCATCTCGTCGCGGACGGAGCGCCGCGACGAGCTGGGCCTTCTGGCGGCGATGGCGTCGAGGTCGGGGAAGAGGTCGGTGTGCGTCGGAGCGAGCGCGAGCACGATCGCGACGTCCGGGCGCACGAGCCGGGCGTACGGACGCGTCCCGCCCGGGTCGCCTGCGGCCACCTCGATCACCGCGAAGCGTTGCCAGGGCCGCATGCGCAGGAGCGTACGGGGCACGCCGAACGAGTCGTTCTCGTTGTTCCGGGTGGCGTGCGTCGGAGCATGGGCCGAGAGGATGGCCGCGAGGCACTCGCCGGTCGTCGTCTTGCCGATGCTGCCCGTGATCGCGATGACGGTCGTCCGCAGCATCAGCCGTCGCCAGAGCCAGGCGCCCGCGCGCCGGGCGCGGAAGCGAAGCCAGCGGCGGAGCCTCCTCATGCCGGTGGGCTCATGAACAGCTCGTCCCAGAGCTGGACGGCGAGCACGCCGAGCAGCGACTTCGCGTGGAGCGTGCCGCCGCCGCGGTGCTGCTCGAGCAGCGCGGCGACGACCTTCGGCTCGAAGTAGCCGCGCGCGCGGACCTGCTCCGGCGACAGGAGCTCGGCGGCGAACTCGGGGAGCCCGCGCAGCCACTGGCTGAACGGCGCGGCGAGTCCGCGCTTCCTGCGCCACGCGATCTCCCGCGGCAGGTCGTCCTGCATCGCGCGCCGGAGGATGTACTTCTCCTGCAGGCCGCGCATCTTGAGCGCGGGCGGGATCTGCGCGCACAGCTGCACCAGCTCGTGATCGAGGAACGGCACGCGCACCTCGAGGCCCTGGGACATCGAGATCGAGTCGAGCATCCGATTGATGAAGTTCGGCAGGCGAACGCGCGTCTCGACGTACAGGAGCTGAGAGAAGGAGTGCCAGCGCTCGAAGCCCTCGGGCAGGCGCAGCGTCTCGTCCTCCTCCGGCTGCTGCGCCAGCGCCTCGCGCAGCGCGCCGGAGAACAGCCCTTCGTCGAAGCCGAGGTTCGAGGTGTCGATCAGCTGCCGGTAGCGGGCCAGGCCCATCTCGACGGACGCGCCGAGGATCCGGGCGGCCCGCGGCGAGCGGCGCGCGAGCGCGGGCATCCGGGCGAGTCGCGAGCGGAGGCCGAGCGGAAGCCGCATCAGCGGGTCGATCAGCTTGTGGGTCCGGAACCAGGGGTAGCCGCCGAAGACCTCGTCCGAGCCCTCGCCGCTGAGCACGACCTTGACGTGGCGCGAGGTGAGCTCCGAAAGCACGAGCCGCGGGATCTCGATCCCGACCGCCTGCGGGTCCTCGGCGTGCCAGACCGCTTCGCGCATGCGCTCGAAGTCGCGCCTCGTGCACACCACGCGATGGTCGACGAGCCGGTATTCCGGGAAGTCGCTCAGGATGCGGTTCTGGCGGAGCTCGTCGAAACGCTGGCTCTCGAAGCCGATCGAGAAGGTCGGCACGGGCTGCGGGCTCGCGCGGCTCATCAGGCTCGCGACCGCGCTCGAGTCGATCCCGCCGCTCAGCCAGGCGCCGACGGGAACGTCGCTGCGCAGGTGCAGGCGCACCGCTTCCTCGAGCTTGGCGCGGAGCTCGGCTGCCCAGTCCCCGGCCGTCCTCCGCGAAGAGCCGTCGCTCGCCGCGGGGAAGGCGAGGTCCCAGTAGGGGTCCTCGGACAGGACGCCCCGCTCGTAGAGCGCATAGTGACCGGGCAGGACCTGGCGCACGGAGCGGAAGAGGGTTCGCGGCGCGAGAACGAAGCTGTAGGTCAGGAGGTCGTGGAGCGCGCGGACGTCGAGCCGGCGCTCGATCCGACCCGAGGCGAGGAGCGCCTTCAGCTCGGAGCCGAAGTACAGGCCCTCCGGTGTCTCGGCGTAGACGAGGGGCTTGATGCCGAAGCGGTCGCGAGCGAGCAGCAGGCGGTGGCGGCGCGCGTCCCAGAGAGCGAAGGCGAACATGCCGCGCAGGCGGGAGAGGCAGCCCGTGCCGTGCTGCTCGTAGAGGTGGACGACGACCTCGATGTCCGAGCGGGTGCGGAAGCGGTGGCCGGCGGCGATGAGCTCCTCGCGCAGCTCCTCGAAGTTGTAGATCTCGCCGTTGCCGACGACGATGACGGTGTGGTCCTCGTTCGCGATCGGCTGGGCGCCGGTCTCGAGGTCGATGATGCTGAGGCGCCGGAAGCCGAAGCCGACGCCTAGCGCCGTGTAGAAGCCCTCACCGTCGGGCCCGCGATGACGCAGGCTGTCGGCCATGCGCTGGAGCAGGCCCCGGTCCACCGGCCGCTCCGCATCCGAATGGACGACGCCGCAGATCCCGCACACCGGGGCGCATTCTAACCCCCGACATTGTCCGCTGTATAGACGGTCCGCTCCGCGCCATCGGCCCGACCTCGCAGGCGTTCGGGCCGGCCCAGCAGCTCGAGCACGCGATCCGCCGCCTCGGCGCAGGCCTCGTCGATGGCGCGCAGCTTCTCGGCTTCGAACGGCTTCAGCACGTAGTCCTCGACTCCCTGCCCCTCGCTCGGGCGTCCGACGCCGATGCGGACGCGGCGGATCTCGTCCGTCCGGAAGGCCCGGAGGACCGAGCGCACGCCGCGGTGGCCGCCGTCGCCCGAACGCATCCTCACGCGCACCGAGCGGATCGGGAGGTCGAGGTCGTCGTGGACGAGAACGAGGTCGGACGGGCCGAACCCGAGGCGTTCGCCGAGCGCATGCAGCTGCGGTCCCGAAGCATTCATGCGCGCCACGGGCTTGATCAGGAGCACGGTCCGGCCGCCGCTCTCCACCCGCGCCAGCTTCGCGTCTCGTTCCTGCTCCCACGTCGTGCCGAGCGTGCTCGCGAGCAGATCGAGCACGCGTTGCCCGACGTTGTGCGGCGTGTCGTCGTGCCTCGCGCCGGGGTTGCCGAGGCCGACCACGACCTGGAGCCGACCCGCCGCAGCCGGTCCGGCCGCCACGCGCCGCGGACGCGTCGATGCCGTGACGATCGAGCCCAGCCGATCCATGGGGGAGCCCTTGAGCAGCACGAGGTCGCCGGGTCGCAGCTCGTCGCGGAGCTGCTCGGCCGCGGCTTCGACGGAGTAGAAGGCCTGCACCGCGTCGTCCTGCGCGTGACGCCGGGCCTTCAAGCTCTTCGCCGAGGCGTTTCCCACGAAGATCACGCGGTCGGCGGCCTCGAGCGCCTGTTGCGCCACGGCGACGTAGGTCGCATCCGACCTGCCGGCATAGTCGGAGAGAGTCCCGAACACGACGAGCTTCCGTTGCGCGCGGGCCTCCTGCACGAACTGCAGCGCGGCTGGAATCGACCAGAGCGGCGCCTTGAAGTCGTCGCGAACGATCGTGTAGCCGTCCGGGTGCTCGAACGGACAAAGGCGCCGGTCGAACGGCGGAACGGTTCCGACGGCCCGCACGCCCTCCTCGAGCGGTATGCCCATCGAGAGCCCCACGGCCAGGGCCGCGAGCACGCTCCCGACGAGATGCGCGCCGCAGAGCTGCGTGCGGACCTCGAGCGTCCGGCCCTCGTGGTGGAGGGTGAACGTCAGCCGCTCCGGCCAGCGGGCGCTCACGTTCTCCGCCCGCAGCATCGCATCCGCGGCCCGGCCGTACGTGATCACCCGTGCGCTGCAGCGCCGCTGCATGTCGCGAACGAGCGGATCGTCGGCGTTCAGGATCGCGGTGCCATGGCCCGGCAGGCTCTCGATCAATCTGCCCTTCTGGGCGGCGACGGCCTCCGCGGAGCGGTAGATGCCGAGGTGATCGGTTCCGATCACGGTGACGACGCCGATCTGGGGGCGGATCAGGCGGAGGGTGTCGTCGAACAGCAGCACGCGACGCCGCGCGATGGCCATCTCCACGAGACAGAAGTCGTCCCACGGCCGGGTGCGGGCGATCGTGCGCTCGAGATGCGGCGAGACCTTGTGGTTGCCGGGCGTCGAACGGCCCGTGAGCCGCGTCGCGAGCACGGCGGCGACGAGCTCCTTCGTGGTCGTCTTGCCGCAGCTCCCGGTCACGCCGATGAAGGCGACCCCGCGCAGCGCGTGCTGCCTGTAGAGCCGTGCGAGCCCGGTCCGGCGCCAGGCCGCGCTCTCGAGCTTGCGCCACCTCCAGCGGAACGCGTCGACCAGGCGCCCGTCGCGCCATGCCTCCCGGAGCCGGGCCCAGACGCGTCTGGCACCATCGCGCGTCACGTGCGGAGGATACTGACTCAGCTTGGCGGCGCGCGCGGCCGATCCGCCCTGCATGCGTGTCGCCACCCTGCTTCTGTTCTTCACGCTCGCTGCGCCCGGGTCTGTCGCCGCCGAGCCGCCGTGGCCCGTGAAGCCCGGCGCGGCGCTGCCCCCGCTGCCGCCCTGCGACCACCGCGCGAACTACTGGACGCCGGAAGGCTCGCTCTCGGCGCCGCTCGCGAGGGGCGACTGGGCGGCCGTCGAAGGCGAGCTCGAGGAGCTTCACGCGAGCTTCGTGCGCAATCGCGCCTGCGAGAACCGCATGCTGTACGCCTTCCAGCACGGCTTCTGGCTCACGGAGGCCCTGCCCGAGCAGCTCGACCGCTGGGTGGCCGCGCGCCCGCAGTCGTGGACGGCGTATGTGGTGCGCGGCTCCCTGTCCGCGCAGCAGGTCTCGTGGGGCCGGCGTCAGCGGGCGAAAGACGCGGTGGCCGACCTCGAGCGCGCCATCCAGCTCCAGCCGAGCGCGGTCGTCGCCTACGGCTCGTTGATCGTGACGTATCGGTCCACGGGCGAGACCGCGGAGATGGAGAAGGCGTTCCGCCGCGGCCTCGAGGTCCGACCGGTCAGCGTTCACGTCCTCGAGACGATGATCACCTCCTTCGCCTCGCACCTCGGGAACGACGTGGAGCGCGTGAAGGCCATCGTCGCGGAGGCGCGCACGCGCGAGAAGGAGAATCCGCGGGTCGCGCGACTGTACGGCTCTCCCTTCGCCTGGCACGCGCAGCAGCTCGAGTGGGGCCGCACCAACGAGTGGCTCGGGACGATGCCCGATGCGGATCGCGACCGCGTGATCGTCTGGTACACCCGCGCGCTCCGCCACCAGGAGCCGGGCTCGGAATGGCACTACCGGCGCGCCAGCGCCTATCGCGACCGCGAGGCCTACGCGGCTGCGATCGCCGAAGCAGACTTCGCGCTCGCGAAGGACGATACCTTTGCGCGGTTCTGGGTGCTGAAGGTCTTCAGCCTGGGCAAGCTCGCGCGCTACGACGAGGCGCTCGCGGTGGCGCGCGAGGGGCGGAAGCGGGCGCCCGATTCGGTCGAGCTCCGCTACACGGAGGGCAACGTCTACGCGGACATGGGGAACTACGCAGAGGCGGTCCGGGTGCAGCGTGCGGCGGCGGACGCGGCGCGCAAGCCGCACGAGCGCGCGATGACGCTGCGCGGGCTCGGGTATGCGCTCGTGAAGAGCAAGCGCTACGCGGAGGCCGTGCCCGTGCTCCAGGAGTCGGTCTCGATCGAGAGCTGGCACGCCCTCACGTTCAACTCGCTCGCCGAGGCGCTCTGGGAGACGGGCCGGCGCGACGAAGCCATTCCCGTGTTCGAGCACTTCCTCGGGATGACGGAGAGCAAGCCCTGGTTCGACAAGGAGCGCCTGCGCGCGCAGGAGCGCATCGACGGCGCGACCCTCGGCGCGCAGCCGCCCGCGCGCGGCGCGGGGCGCTGAGGCGCGACCTCAGCCCGTCGCCACCACGCTGTAGTCCTCGCGCGGGAAGTGCACGACGACTTCGCCGGCGCGCTCGGTCTGGCGGCGCACCGCGATCTCGTGGAGGCCCGAGGGCGCGAGCGTGCCCGCCACGTTCCCGGAGCCGTACTCGTCCGGCAGCACCACGACCGGTGTGCCGAGCGCGATGCCGTCGGGGAGCACGGGCTCGCCCGCGAACGCGGCCGGCGTGGCGTTGCGCGCGATCTCGATCGCCTGCGCCGCATCGATGTCCTCTCGCTTGCCGTGGCCGATCGTGCGCACGCGCGCCATCCACGCGCGCACGCGCGGGCAGGGCTCGAGCAGCGCGGCCGTCTTCGGCTCCCTGCCGAGGAACATCAGCGGGTGGAACGCCGACAGGTCGGCGCCGCAGGCCTCGTCGCCCAGCAGGAAGGCGCGCCCGCCTTCGAGCTGCGCCTCGAGCCGGGCGAGGTTCGAGCGGAGCTGCACCAGCTTGGTGCCGAGGATCGCCTTCGTGCCGTCGAGGTTGACGCCCGGAGGCACCATGGTCTTCTTGCGGTCCTCGACGAACTCCTCGGGGAAGACGCCGCCGATCCCGAAGTAGGCCAGCACCACCATCATGAAGCTCGTCTCGGCCCAGCGCGAGAACGCATGCTCCACCGTCTCGAGGCCCGGCGGCGCGAGCGGCGGCGCCGGCTTCACGCGGTCGAGCACGCGCGCGATCAGGTGGGTGTCGCAGTACACGTCGGCGCCGATCTGGAGCACGGGCACGCGCCGGTAGCCGCCCGTCAGCTCCACGTGGTCGGGCTTCGGCATCACCATCGGCGTGAGCACGGAGCGCCAGGGCAGCCCCTTCAGCCCGAGGGCCAGCCGGGCCTTCTCGGCATAGGGAGACATCTCGTAGTGGTGGAGGATGAGGTCGGTCATGACGGAGGAGCGTCGGGCATCCCGGCGGGCGCGGCCAGCACCCGGCGCGGCTCTGCTGACATCAGCCGCGCATAGCGGCGGTCAGCACGGGACGATCAAAGAGGGAGTGGACTCCCTTCGCGTCAGCGCGTTCGAGGCTCGCGCAACGGGCAACGCCGGGAGGATACGCCGAGCGCGAGCCCTTCCTTGTGAAAGGCTGACCAAGGCGTGATCTCCCGAGGCAACGCGCCCGAGCTCCGGAGGAAGGCTGTTCCGGCGAGCGGGCTCCCCGTCGTAGAATGGGCCCATGGGCGCACCGGTCCCCCTGCTTGCTCTGTTCTTCCTCGCGTCGTACTCCCTTCCCGCGAGCGCCCTCACGATCAACGTGGTCGGCGCTGCCGGGAGCTCGGGAGTCAGTGGAGCGCTCGGGAACCCGGGCGGAGACGGCAGCGCCGCCGGCGCCGGCGCTGCCGCGAACGCTCTCGCCGCGAGCGCCGACCCCACCAACCGGGCGACGGCGCGTGGTGGCGTGGGCGGCCAGGGCGGATTCGGCGGCCCGGGAGTTCCTGCCGGCTCCGACGGTGGAGATGGCGGGGCGGGCGGCAACGGCGGCGACGCCACGGCGCGAGCGGTTTCGACCACGCCGGCACCGGCGCTCGAAGCGAGCGCCGAAGCGTACGGTGGAGACGGTGGAAACGGGGGAGCGGCCGGCTTCGCGACGGGCGGCGGGATTCCGGGCACGCCCGGCGCGCCGGGCGCGAGCGGCTCCGGCGACGCGTCGGCAAGCGCAGCGAACAGCAGCGGTTCCGCTTTTTCCGGCGCCACCGCCGTGGGAGGGTTCGGGCGGTTCACGCTGAACGGCGCGGGCGGCTCCGGAGGGGACGCGCTCGCGAGCACCGAGGCGTCCACGAGCGGCGACGGGCACACGGCGAACGCTGCGTCGTTCGCGACGGGCGGCTCGGGCAACGGACCCTTCACGGGCGGCGGCTTCGCAGGGGGGGACGCGGGCGACGCAACTGCCACGGCGAATGCCATCGCGGCCGGTGACAGCTCCGCGGTCGCGGTGGCCGACGCGCTCGGCGGCGGCGGAGGAGAAGTGCAGACCGGAACCGGCGGCGGCGGAGCGGGCGGTGACGCGGTCGCCACGGCGAACGCGACCAGCGGCGGGTCCCAGTACACGAGCGCCTTCGCGAGGTCCCAGGGCACCGACGGAGGCAACGGCATCGGCGTCGGCCACAGCTCCGGCGCGTCCGGCAGCGCCGTGTCGCGCGCGACCGCGAGCGCCGCCGGCTCGGACGCCGTCGTCTCGGCGGAAGCGTTTTCGAGCGCCGCCGGGATCAACCTCGGAATCGACGGAGCTGCTGACGGCGCAGCCGGAGATGCGGAGTCCTACGCGACGGCGATCACGCCCGGCGTCGCGGCGCTCCGCGCTTCTGCGTCTGGGAGCGCCGCGACCTTGGCGCAGACGGAGTCGGTCGGCGCATCCGGATCGATGGCCGCGAACGCCTTCGTGGACCGGGGCAGGAGCAGCCTGGGCAGCTTTCTCTCCGCCTTCCATTTCGCCGCGCGGACGGTCGGAGATCTCGCCCACGGCAGCGCTCTCGCCGAGTGTCGCGCCTCCATCGCCGGTTCCGATCCAGGCCTCGCGCTCGGCGCCGGCCTCGAAGGCGTCGCGTTCGTCACGGGGTTCCCCAATCCAGGTGACACGCTCGCCGCACTCGCCGGGAATGCCAACGTCGACGCTGCGCTCGATCCGAGCCAGGCGCTCGGGCTCGCCGTGCTTGGGGGCGGCGCGGCGAGCGATGGCGATGCAACCTCGATCACCATCGACAGCACCGTCCAGGTCCGGCTCGACCTGGCCCAGCTCCCGGTGACCGGCTCGCTCCTTGTGGGCCTGCTCGATTCCGAGCTCGACGGTGCGGGCTTCGACTCGCTCGCGTTCCAGATCCTCCGGGAGGGAGTCACCGTGGTGAGCGAGACCTTCTTGGACGCCATCTCCGCAGTTGCTTACTTCGACGACCGCGCGCTCGATCTGGGACCGATCGCTTCCGGCGTCACTGGGTCGCTCGACCTCGCCTTCCTGCTGAGCGTCACGTCTGACGATCCGGGCGCAGCGTTCCGCGCCAGCTTCGTCTTCGGCGCGCCTGAACCGGCGCTCGGGTGGCTGCTGGCAGCCGGCTCGGGCGCGCTCGCGAGGCTGATGCGTCAGCGCGTCGGGAGGTACTCGCCGCGCTCCCCCCTGGTAGAGCGAGATCGCAGCGAGAGGCAGGTCTCGTCGCCCATGGCTCACCGTATACTGCCCTCATGCTGATCGTCCACCACCTCAACAACTCCCGCTCGCAGCGCATTCTCTGGCTCCTCGAGGAGCTCGCACTCCCCTACGAGATCGTCTCCTACCAGCGCGACCCGCAGACGAACCTCGCGCCCGAATCGCTCAAGAAGATCCACCGCCTCGGCAAGTCCCCCGTGCTCCAGGACGGCGACACGGTGGTGATCGAGTCGTCCGCGATCATCGAGTACGTGGTGCGCCGGCACGGCGGCGGCCGACTGGCGCCCGCGGAGGCGTCGCCGGACTGGCCGCGCTACCTCCAGCTCCTGCACTACGCGGAGGGCAGCGCGATGCTGCCGATCATGCTGAAGCTCTATCTCTCGCGCCTCGGCGGGGCCGGCGCGCCGCTCGAGCCGCGCGTCCACGGCGAGATCGAGAACCACCTCGGCTTCCTCGACGGCGAGCTCGGCGGCGCGGACTTCTTCGTCGGCGACACGCTCACCGCCGCCGACATCCAGCTCTCCTTCGTGTTCCAGGCCGCGCGCCTGCTCTACGGGCTCCAGAAGTTCCCGAACCTGGCGCGCTTCCTCGAGAAGATGCAGGTGCGCCCTGCGTACAAGCGGGCCCTCGAGCGCGGCGGCCCCTACGCGTTCGGCTGAGCCGGGGCCCTAGAGCATGTCGTTGCGCACAGACGCTGATCTTCCGCCCTACGACCCGGCGCGCCTGCTCGCGGCTCCGTTCCCGGAGCGCGTGCGGCTGGTGTGCCGCACCTGGGCTTCCCAGGTGAATCCCACGCCGAAGGTCGTGATGGCGATGTACTGGACGAAGTACCTGCTGCTCTTCGTCGGCGGCTGGGCGTTCTTCGTCTCGTTCTCGGCCGGCTCCCCGGGCTTCTTCTCGCCGGGCGGCTGGGCGTTCACGGCGATCGCGTTCCAGAAGGCGATCCTGTGGTCGATCTTCTACGAGCTCATGGGCTTCGGCTGCGGCATGGGGCCGATGAATGCGCGCTTCAACCCGCCGCTCGGCGGCTTCCTCCACTTCCTGCGCCCCGGCACGACGAAGCTGCCGCTGTTCCCCGGTCTGCCGCTGATCGGCGGGATCCGGCGCACGTGGCTCGACGTGGCGCTCTACGCCGCGAACCAGCTCTTCCTGCTGCGCGCCCTCCTCGCCCCGGAGCTGACGCCCGCGCTGATGTGGCCGAGCGCCATCCTGATCCCGCTGCTCGGCGCGACCGACAAGACGCTGTTCCTCGCCGCGCGCGCGGAGCACTACTGGGTGGCGCTGGTCTGCCTCGTGGCGGCGCATGCGGACGCGCTCTGGCTCTCGGCCTGCAAGGTGGTCTGGTGCGCGGTGTGGTTCTGGGCCGCCACCTCGAAGCTCAACAACCACTTCCCGTCCGTGATCATGGTGATGATGAACAACGGGCCCTTCTTCCCGACGTGGCTCAAGAAGCGCCTGTTCGTGTCGTACCCCGACGATCTCCGGCCCTCGCGCATGGCGGCGCTGATGGCGCACTCGGGCACCGTCACCGAGTACATGATCCCGGTGGTGCTGCTGAGCGTGAGCGGGAGCCCGGTGCTCACGGCTCTCATGCTCTTCGTGATGTGCGGCTTCCACGGCTTCATCGCGCTGAACAACCCGAGCGGGATGCCGATCGAATGGAACATCCTGATGATCTACGGCGGCATCTTCCTGTTCGGCTTCCACCCCGAGGCGAGCCTGCTCGCGGTCGGGACGATGCCGCTCCTCGCCGCCTTCCTCTTCTTCTGCCTGTTCGTGGTCCCGTGCTACGGGAACTTCGTGCCCTCGCGCGTCTCGTTCCTGCTCGCGATGCGCTACTACGCGGGCAACTGGGCCTACAACATCTGGCTGGTCAAGAAGGGCAGCGCCGCGAAGCTCAAGAAGCTCACCAAGGCCGCGGGCACGATGCGCGAGCAGCTCGAGAAGATGCTGCCCGACGCGACCGCCGTGCAGACGGCTCTCACGCTCGCGATGGCCCATCGCTTCATGCACTTCGAGGGCCGGCCCCTGCTCGAGGCGCTGCCCAAGGCGGTCGACGACATCGACGCCTACGACTGGATGGAGGGCGAGGTGCTCGGCGGCATGGTGATCGGCTGGAACTTCGGCGACGGTCATCTGAACGGTGCGCAGCTCCTCCAGGCCGTGCAGGCGCAGTGCGGCTTCGAGCCGGGCGAGGTGCGCGTGGTGATGGTCGAGTCGCAGCCGCTGTTCGGCCGCACCATGCAGTGGCAGATCGTGGACGCCGCGAGCGGCGTGCTCGAGCGGGGCGAGACCGTGCTCGCGGCGATGCGCGGGCTCCAGCCCTGGCCCACCGGCCCCTACGCCGAGGCCTTCCAGCGCGGGCGCCAGGCCGCGAGCGCCTAGGGCGGCGCGCACCGCGATGGCGGAGCACGACCCCGAAGCCGTCGTGATCGGCTCGGGCCCGAACGGGCTCGCCGCGGCGATCGCGCTGGCGCGCGCGGGCGTCTCGGTGCTCGTCGTCGAGGCGCACGACGAGCCCGGCGGTGGGATGCGCAGCCGGGAGCTGACGCTCCCCGGCTTCGTGCACGACGTCTGCTCGGCCGTGCACCCGACGGGGATCCTGTCGCCGTTCTTCCGCCAGCTCCCGCTCGCCGAGCACGGCCTGGTGTGGCGGTTCCCGCGCGCCTCGGTGGCGCATCCGC
>Ga0187892_10009896_pt1 | contig 12308 bp, 12 predicted proteins | sample MA1701073metaG_FD_139345 | JGI IMG/M metagenome (GOLD analysis project Ga0187892, IMG submission 139345) | Bio-ooze microbial communities from a basaltic lava cave in the Kipuka Kanohina Cave System on the Island of Hawaii, USA - MA170107-3 metaG ...
GCCCGCCGCCAGAAGGCTCGACGCGCCGGTCAGCGTGCGGGCCTCGTGGCCCTGCGTGTCGATCCAGACCAGGCCGACGCCGGACGGGTCGAGCTCACCGTTCGCCACCAGCGTGTCGAGGCGCGTGCAGGTAATGTGCGCCACCGTCCCGTCGGGACCGGCGGCGGGATCGGCGACGACCCTGCCGTCGCCGGAGTTCCCGGGTGCCCGGCGCAGGCCGGCGACGCCGTCGAGGTCCGACAGCGCGAAGGCGTGGATCGAAGCCCGCTCGGCCAGATCGTTCAGCGCCAGGTTGGCGGCGAGCAGGCGGACGTTGTCGGGGTCGGGCTCGAAGCAGTGCGCCTGGCCGAAGCCGAAGTGCAGCAGGGCGTCGACGGTGGACGTGCCGATGTTGGCGCCCACGTCGACGAACGTCGAGCCCCGGTGCTCTCGACCGAGCTCGGCCAGGTGGTCGACCGCGGCGCGCATGTAGACGCGTTCGTAGTCCCCGGCAATGAACACGGCGCGGCCGATCTCCCGGTCCGCGGTGTCGACGACGAGATGGCCGTCGCCGAAGGTGGCCACCGCGAAGTGGGACTGGCGGGCCAGACGGGCGAAGGAGGCCGCCCGCAGGCCGGAGTCGCGCGCGCCGCGGTAGTTGAGGACCGCCTTTCCCACCTCCCGAGCCCGGCGGTCCCAGGTGGCGGGCAGACGGCCCGAGAGACCGCGCGCGCGGTGGATGAGCTGCAGCTTCGTCTCCGCCTTCACGGCCGGGACCCGGTCCCCAGACGCGGCATGCCCTCTGGTTAGCATCCGCCATCCGCAGTTTGAGGGATCTCGGCGATGACCCGCCCGTCCAGGCCGTCCGGCCGCTGCCGGGCGCGTGGCGGGCCGGGCGCGCCGCCCTCGCGGGGCAGCTGCCCGACCACTACGCAGGGACGTGGCGCGACGAGTTCGACCGCCGGGTGGCGCAGGCGCTGACCCCCGACTGCAGGGTGCTCGACGTCGGCGCCGGCCGCTCGCCGACCATCCCGCCCGCCGACCGGTCGGCGGGATGTCACTACGCCGGGCTCGACCTCTCCGCCGCCGAGCTCGAGCACGCGCCCGTGGGCTGGTACGACGAGGTCGTCGTCGGCGACGTGAGCCAGCGGGCACCCGGCCTCGCCGGTCGCTTCGACCTGGTCGTGAGCTTCCAGGTGCTCGAGCACGTCAAGCCCCTGGCCCGCGCCCTGGAGAACCTCCGCTCCTACCTCGCCCCGGGCGGGTGCCTGGTCGCACAGCTCTCCGGCGCCTACTCGGTCTTCGGCGTCGCCAACCGGCTCGTGCCCCATTCCGTCGCCACCTGGCTGCTGGAGCACCTCCTCGATCGACCGCCCGCCACGGTGTTCCCCGCCCATTACGACGGCTGCTCGTCCAGCCAACTGCGGGCGATGCTGCGGACCTGGGCGGACGCCGAGGTCCATCCCGAGTGGTGGGGCGCCGGGTACTTCGCCTTCTCCCGTCCTCTGAGGGCCGCGTATATCGGCTTCGAGGAGTGGCTGCGGCTCGCAGGCTGCAGCAACCTGGCGCCCTACTACGTCATAGAGGCGACAGCTTGACCGGTCGAATCGCAAATCCTTCCATTCGCGAATAGCCGCGGTTACGGTCCGAGCCGTCCCCCGCGACGGCCATGGCATTCGGATTCCTGCGGCACATCGACGTACTCGCAGCTCAGCACAGCGGAGTGGAGGCAATGCGCGGTCAACCCTCGGGTTCAACCTCGTCGGCTCGCGACCACCCTTCCGGTGGCTCGACGAAGACCAGCGCGTTCATGGCGACGCGAGTGTGGCGGGGAAAACGACTATTCGACGTGCTCGCGAGCCTCGTACTGCTGATCCTCCTGGTGCCCGCCTTCGTCGTCGTCGCCCTGGCGATCCTGCTCTCCACGGGGCGACCGATCCTCTTCCGCCAGTTCCGGATCGGTCGTGGCGGCCGGGAGTTCGCCATCCTCAAGTTCCGCACGATGGAGCGGGATGCCGAGGCTCGATTGGCCATGGAGCCCGAGCTCGGCGACCTGTACTCCCGGTTCAGCCACAAGATCCCGGCCGCGATGGATCCTCGGATCACGCCGCTCGGCCGGTTCCTGCGGCGGACCAGCCTCGACGAGATGCCGCAGCTCGTCAACGTGCTGCGCGGCGAGATGAGCCTCGTGGGGCCGCGGCCGGTGCTCGCCAGCGAGCTCTGCCACTACGCCGGCCACGCCCCATGCATGTCGTTGCGACCCGGGCTGACCGGGCTGTGGCAGGTCAGCGGCCGCGACGAGGTCCAGTTCCCCCGCCGGGCCGAGCTCGACCGGGACTACGTCCGCAACTGCACCCTCACCAACGACATGGGCATCCTCCTGCGGACGCCGCTGGTCGTCCTCAGCAGGCGGGGCGCCGGCTGAACGTCGCCGGAGCACCAGGGTCCCCGTGAGCGCCGTCGCCCTCTGCCACGAATGGCTCGCGCAGAGGTCGGGCAGCGAGAAGACCTTCGAGGCCATGGCGGCCGCGCTGCCGGACGCCGACCTGTACGCGCTGACCCTCAGCCGGACGGCGGAGTTCCAGCTCGAAGACAGAACGGTGGCGACCACCTTCCTCGACCGCCTGGCGCCCCTCGAGGGACGGCGGGCGCTGCAGCTCCCGCTGATGCCCCTGGCCTGGCGGTGTGCGTCCCGCCAGCGCTACGAGGTGGTGGTGACCTCGAGCCACGCCTGCGCCAAGGGGTTCTGGCCGGGCCGGACGGCGTTGCACCTCTGCTACTGCTACACGCCCATGCGGTACGCGTGGCTCTCCGAGGTGGACCGGAGGGGCGGCCCGTCCTCGGCCGCACGCCTCGCGAGCGCCGCCTTCCGCCGTTGGGACCGCGCCTCGGCCGACTGGGTGGACGAGTTCGCCGCCATCTCGCGGGCGGTCGCCGACCGCATCACGCGGTTCTACGGGCGGCCGGCGACGGTGATCCACCCCCCGGTCGACACCGACTTCTTCACACCCGAGCCTTCGGGCAGTAGGGAGGGCTTCGCACTCGCCGTCTCACGGATGGTCCCGTACAAACGCCTCGACCTGGCTCTCCGCGCCTGTTCCGACCTTGGTCTCCCGCTGGTCGTCGCCGGCTCCGGCCCCCAGGAGGGCGCGCTGCGCCAGCTCGCCGCCGGCATCGGTGCCTGCGTCCGGTTCGTCGTCGACGCCACCGACCGCGACCTTCGCGACCTGTACCGCCGGGCCCGGGTCGTGGTGTTCCCCGCCGAGGAGGACTTCGGGATCGTCCCGGTCGAGGCGCTGGCCTGCGGCACGCCCGTTGTGGCCCTCGCCCGGGGCGGAGCCCTGGACACGGTCGACGTCCCGGGCACGGGACAGCTCGTGGGTGAGCAGACGGTGGACAACTTCGCCGCCGGCATCCAGGCCGTGCTCGACGAGGGCTCGGACGCGTCGGGATGCCGGCAGTCGGCCGAGCGGTTCTCGATCGCCCGGTTCCAGCGGGAGCTCTCGGGCTGGATCGCGCACGCCTGCGCCTCTCGTGGTGTGGCCGCCGAGTCGCTGTGCCGGGCGTCGCGCTGAGCGGGACGAGCGCCTCCAGCCACCCCACGGTGGCCGTCGACTGCCGTTGGCTCCTGTTCGGTGGCGCGGGCCGAGCCACCCAGCTCCTGCTCCGGGGCCTCCCGGCGGTGGCGAACGGCGATCTGCGCTGGCGGCTGTGGGGGCCGCCCGAGGTGCGCGAGTGGGCCTGGCCGGAGGCCGAGGTCGTCGAGGACGCGCGGGATCCGCGTGCGATGCGCAGCCAGCGGGCATGGTGGTCCGTCCCGACCGCCGACCTCCTCCTCTTCCTGCATCAACGGCCCCTGCGACCGGTGCCCTCGGTGACGGTGATCTACGACACCATCCCCGTCCGCCACGCACCCACCTGGGCGGGGCGCCGCTCGCGACAGGTTTTCCTCCGGGCCAGCGCGTCGCTCTCGCGCCACGTCGTGACACCGAGCGAGTTCTCGCGGCGGTGCCTGGAGCGCGACCTCGGGCTGGCAAGGAGCCGGGTCTCGGTCATCCCGCTCCCCGCCGACGAGGTCTTCGCACGTCGCGTCCTCGGGCGGGCGGCCGAGCTCGGGCCCGACTGCGAGGCCGCCCTGTACGTCGGGCGCTTCGCCAGCCACAAGAACCTGGCGCGCCTCGTCAGCGCCTTCGGGCGCACCCGGTTCCGCCGCCGCGGCGGCCGCCTGATCCTCGTAGGCGGAACCGAGGCCGAGCTGGCGTCCCTGCTCGGGCGCCCCCTCGACGAAGACGAACGGGCCTTCCTCGACGTCCGGCGCGGCTGCAGCGACGACGAGCTCGAGACGCTGTACGCCACCTGCCGGCTGCTCGTGCAACCCTCCCTCGAGGAGGGCTTCGGGCTGCCCGCCTGGGAGGCGCTCTCCTGCGGCTTGCCCGTGGCCGCCAGCGACGGGGGATCGCTCCCGGAGATCGTGGCCGACTGGGCCGAACCGTTCTCCTGCCGTTCGGAGTCGGCGATGGCCGAGGCCATCGACCGCGCCGCCGACCGGGCGGAGGACTCGGGGATGGAGCGGCGACGGCAACGGGCCGACGCCTTCCTCGGCTCGTCGCCGTCGGTCGCGGACTACGCCTCCTCGATGCAGGCGATCGTCGCCGGGCAGCTGCGATGACGCTCCTCCGGCTGGAGATGGCCCTGGCGCTCGCCGTCCTGACGTGCGGGCCGGTCCTCCTCTGGCGGCGCCGCGACAACATCCTCGGCTACCTCGCCGGCGGCATGTTCCTCTCCAGCATCCTGCTACCGCTCCTCGGCACGCCCGTCCTCGACCGGTTCGACCCTCGCATCGTCGAGCAGGCGGCCGCCGTGCTGCTCGTCGGCGCCGCCGGCTACCTGGGCGGGCTGGCCTGCGGCGCTCGGATCGGTGGTCGTGCCCCCGACAAGGTCCCGCTCACCTTCACCCGCCGCTTGGCCGAGCGCGAGGTGCCCCCGCTGGTGCTCACCCGGACGCGGGTGCTCGGCGGGGCCTCCGTGGTGGCCCTCGTCGCCGGGTTCCTCCTCCTCGGGTACGTGCCCTTTCTGGCACCGGACCGCCAGGCGGCCAAGTACGGCGTGGGCGTGTACCAGGGGGCCTTCGAGCGTGGCGCGGCCCTCTACCGGCTGGCGCTGGCGCTCTCGGGCGCGACGTTCCCCGTCGTCCTGGTCATCGTCGCCCGTCGTCGACGCGCCTTCGACGTGGGCCTGGCCGTCGCCATCGGTGGCGGGCTCCTGCTGTCGCTGAGCCGCAGCACCGCCTTCTCCGGGCCCCTCCTCTTCGGTATCGCCTGGGCCGTGCAGCGCCGCATCCGCCCGGCGCTCATCGTGGGCGCCGTCTGCCTGGCCTTCTCCGCCGGGGCGCTGGTCAACGAGATCCTCTACCCGGTGCCCGGCCAGCCCGGGTCGCTGGCGACGCGGGTGGCGGCCAGCGCACCCGACGTCGGCGACCAGCTCGGGTTCCTCCGGGGCTTCGAGGCGACGGGATCGCAACGGACGGGGGTCCGCACGCTCGTGAGCGGGATCAGCTTCTCGAAGGGCGAGTGGGACCCCTCGACCTACGCCATCCGCACGCTCACCGGGCTCACCGACGTCTCGGGCCTCGCGTCGGGAGGGATCCGGCTGCCGGCGCCGGTGTGGGGCTACGCCGCGTTCGGCCTCGTGGGAGCCCTGCTGTGGCCCTTCATCTCCGGCGTCTTCGCCGGTTGGGGCGTCACGAAGCTCAAGCGGTGGCTCGCCGACGTGGGCGACGGCCCGGGTTCGTCGCTGAACCTCGTGCTGGCCGCCACCTTCTACACGGGCACGTTCGGCGTGCTCGCCAACTTCTACTTCCCGGCGTCGGTCGGCATCGTCCTGCTCGGGGTGGCCGTCGCCCTCGGCGTCGCCGTCCGGGTCCGCCTGAGCGGTCCGCAGTCCGCGGTTCCCGAGAGGGTGGCCGGTACGATGCCGCACGTTGGCTGAGGAGTCGATGACCTCGGAGCTGGACCTCCGCGCCTACCTGAGCGTCTTCCGCCGTCGTCGAGCGATTATCGCCGCGACGGTGGTCCTGTTCGTGGTCCTCGGGTTGGCGCTGGCCTACCTCCGCATGCCCGTCTACACGGCCGAGGCAAGGGTCATCCTGCGGGGCCGGATCGCCGAGACGGCGTCACCCGTGGTTGTCCTGGGTCGAGACCCGGCGCGGGCCATGCAGACCGAGATCGAGGTCTTCAAGAGCCAACCCATCCGCGACGCCGTCGCCAAGCAGCTGGGGTCGGTGCCGGAGGCCACCGTGCGCCCGGTGGGCCAGACCGATGTCATCTCCATCTCGGCCTCCAGCGCGGTCGCCCGCCTCGCGGCCGAGGCGGCCAACGCCTACGCCGTCGCCTACGTGGACCTGCGGCAACAGCAGGCCGCCGCCGACCTCGATGCCGCGGCGCAGGAGGTGCAGCCACAGATCGACGAGTTGCAGGGCCAGATCGACGAGATCGCCGAGCGCATCGACGACGCCCCGCTCCCCCAGCGTAACGAGCTGGCCCGGGCCCTCGACCCCGAACGCGACGCGCTCGTGGAACGTCAGGGGCAGTTGACGGAACGGCTCATCCAGCTGCGCCTCGAGACACGCCTCGACGGCGGTGGCGCCCGGGTGCTGTCCGCGGCGGTACCCCCGCAGGCACCGGCCAACGCCTCGCTGGCGCAGCACGTCGTGGTCGCCCTGTTGCTCGGCCTCTTCACCGGGCTCGGTGTAGCGCTGCTGGTCGACTACTTCGACGACAGCATCAAGACGACGAGCGACGTCGAGCGGCTGAGTGGCGGCGTCGCCGTCCTGGCCGAGATCCCCATCGTCCCGGGCTGGAAGGCGCGCAACCGGGTGCACCTGGAGTCGATCGCCGAACCCGGTTCGGCGGTGGCCGAGGCCTATCGCACGCTGCGCACGGCGGTGCAGTTCCTATCCGTCCCGTCGCCGATCCGCCTGCTCCAGGTGACGAGTGCCGTCCCGGGTGAGGGCAAGAGCACCACGGTCGCCAACCTGGCGGTCGCCCTGGCCAGCGCCGGCCAGCGCGTGATCGTCGTGGGCTGCGACCTCCGCCGACCCCGCGTCCACGAGTTCTTCGGCGTGGCCAACGACGTGGGGTTCACGTCGGTGCTCCTCGGGTCGACGCCGCTCGGCGGCGTGCTCCAGCGCGTCCCCGGCGTCGACCGGCTGCGCATCCTGGCGTCCGGGCCGCTGGCCCCCAACCCCTCGGAGCTCCTCGGATCGATGCGCGCCGCCGAGCTGTTCGGCGAGCTCCGGGGGCGGGCCGACATCGTCCTCGTCGACTCCCCGCCGGTGCTCCCGGTCACCGATGCCGCCCTTCTTGGCGCGCACGTCGACGCCTGCCTCCTGACCGCCGTTCCGGGATCGAGCACGGCCAAGGAGCTCGTGCGGTCGCTGGCCATCCTCGAGCGGGTGGACGTGCGGATCCTCGGCTTCGTCCTCAACGGTGTGCGCCTCGACGACTCGTCGGTCTACGCTCGGTCGACGTACGCCGTGAGCAGCCGGCCCGAGATCGATCACTCGCCCGTCGCGTACGGGCCCGAGGGCTGGGGTCGTTCCCGCCCCGCGGCCGTCTCGCAGGTATGGCCGTGACCGGGCCACCGGCGACGCCCACCCGCATCGGCTGACGCCGTCAAGCCCGCGCCCGCGGTCGGGCCGCGGCCCCATTCGGAGAGCAGCACCCTTACGCTGTGGAGCGTGGAGAGCGCGGGCGCGTCGGTCGTCTTCGTCCTGTTCTTCCTGGGCTTCGGCCTGTTCTGGCTGGCGACGACGGTGTACTGGATCTACACCGTCGTCGAGGTCGTACGGATCCCCGACGAGCAGTTCCGCGCCGCCCGCACCGACAAGACGGCCTGGCTCCTGGTGGTGATCCTCGGCCACCTCATCGGTGCGCTCGTCTGGCTCATCGCGAAGCGCAGGGACGTGCTGGCCGCGGCCGGCCGCATCCCGGCTCCCGCGCCCGGGTGGTACCCGGAGCCGAGTGGCGGCGCGTTGCGCTGGTGGGACGGCACCCGCTGGACCGAGGCCCGCCACGAGGCGCCAAGCGCCTAGACCGACTCAGGTCGGAGCGACGACGCCCGGGCCGCCGAGCGGGACTACAACGCCCAGGATCCCGAGCGCCTGTCGAAGGTGGCCGTGCGGGCCCAGCCGTCGGCGTCGATTCCCTCGACGGCCCACGTGCCGGACGTCCTCGAGCTGTTCGGTCCCACCCTGCGGGATGGTGGCGACGAGGTCCCCGCACGCCGCATCCAACCGCTGGAGCCGTGTACTCGAGCGCCGACCAGGTTCCCGGTGCCGGCCGGCGGCGGATCAGGCGGTCGCCCGTCGATCCCGAGCCGAAGCCGGCCAGCCCTTGGCAGTAGCGGCGGGGGTGGGAGCGAACTGCGCCCACAGCGACCCAGGGCGCCACGGTGTCGTAGTCCGGGCCGCACTCCGGACAGACCCAGTGCATGACGCCACCTCCTCCTGCGAGGCTCGCACCCGTCAGGACCGCGATCCGTGCGAGTGGTGCTCCGGTCCTCCACGCCGCTCCCCGGCGGAATCGTGGCCGACGTCGTGTCCGGCCCCCTCCGGCAGGAACGATCCGGCGGTTCCCGTCCCCAGGAAGGCGAGCGCCACGGCGACGATCGCACTCCCGGCGCGCAGGCGCCCGCCCGTGCTCGGGTTCGGACGACGGGAGCGGGCCAGCGGGGGGATCAGCGCCACCTCCGTGATCGCCGCCGGGCCGTCGAGCAGCCCGACGCCGTGGCGCACGCCGGCAGCGGGCCCGACCGGGAGGCCGACGGTCCGAACCAGCGCCCAGACCACGAGCAGGACGACGGTGGAGGCGAGGATCCCGAGCGGAGGCGCGACGTCGGCCGGAGGGCCAACAGGCCCGCGGCCAGGAGTTGGAGGGAGGCCGTGCCGGCGAAGAAGGCCACCTAGAGGGAGGAGTCCCGATGACCGGCCAGCGCCGCCCAGTGCAGACCACCGGCTGCAGCCAGAAGGGCGGGTAGGCGCAGCGAACCGGGGGTCATGCCTCCACCTACGGGGCAAAGGGACGCGAGGATGGTGGCCCGGCCACCCAACGGGAAATCCGGATCCGAGGTGGCGTCGAACACTCTGACATGCGCATTGGATCGTCCACGAACCGCCGCCGCCCGATGGCTATCTCCACCGCAGTCCTCCTCACCGTGCTGGCCACGCTGTCGGTGGCCTGCGGCGGCGGGGGCGGCGGGGGTGACAGTGGGGGGCCAGTGGCGACGGCACCCCGGGAGGGGGAGGCGGCGAAGGTAGAGCTGCGACTCATCGCCTTCAAGCCGGAGCGGCTGAGCGTCCGCGCCGGCACGACCGTCACCTGGACGCAGGGTGACGCCGGTGCGCACACGGTAACCTCGGGCCGCGTCGTGCAGGAGACGGCCGGCGTGCGCCAGGAGCCCGACAACCGCTTCTCGTCCGGGGAGCTCGCCACGGGAGCGAGCTTCGAGTACACCTTCGAGGAGCCGGGGACCTTCCCGTACTACTGCGAGATCCATCCTGCCACCATGCGCGGCGAGATCACGGTGACCTGACGGACACCCTCGCACCAACGACATCCGAAGAGAACACGGAGGAAGCGATGCAAAGGAACGTATCGACCAAGCTCGCCACGGCGTTCGTGGCACTGGCCCTGGCTGGCGCCGCCTGCGGGACCGACGATGGAGGCGGTACCACGACCGAGACGACCGCGTCGTCGGAGACGACGACGGCCAAGGAAGACGTCACCTCCAACACCGGCGCGGCCACGCTGCGGGCCGGCCTGACGGGCCTGCTGAGCGAGCACGTCTACCTGGCCGCTCTGGCCACCGGGTCGGCGCTGCGGGGCGACACCAAGGGCTTCGAGGCCAACGCCGCCGCGCTCAACGGCCCGACCAACAGCAACACCGCCGATCTCACGGCTGCCATCACATCGGCGTACGGCTCCGAGGTGGGCACGGCCTTCGACGGGCTGTGGCGCAGCAACGGCCACATCCCCGCCGTGGTCGCCTACACCCAGGCCGTCGCCGCCAACGACACGGCCAAGGCCGACAAGGCCGTCGCCGACCTGCTCGCCTACGCCAAGACCTTCGGCACCACCATGAACCAGGTCAACAGCAACCTGCCGGCGGCCGCCGTGGAGGAGGGCGTGAAGATGCACATCACGACCCTGAAGACCGTGATCGACGCCCAGAAGGCCGGCAACCAGCCGCTGGTCTACAGCTCGCTGCGGAAGGCCTACGGCCACATGGGCGAGTTCGCCGGCGTCCTGGCCGACGCCACGGCCAAGAAGTTCCCCACCACGTTCCGCGGGGACGCCTCCTCGCCGGCCTCGACGCTGCGGTCCGGCATGACTTCGCTGCTGCGCGAGCACATCTTCCTCGCCGCCAGCGCCACCGGGGGAGCCCTCGGCGGGCGGGCGCCGCAGTTCATGGCTGCGGCCGGCGCCCTCAACGGTCCGACCGGGAGCAACACCGCCGACATCGTGGGCGCCGTGACCAGCGTCTACGGCGCCGAGGTGGGCACGGCCTTCGACGGGCTGTGGCGCAGCAACGGCCACATCCCCGCCGTGGTCGCCTACACCCAGGCCATCGCCGCCAACGACACGGCCAAGGCCGACAAGGCCGTCGCCGACCTGCTCGCCTACGCCAAGACCTTCGGCACCACCATGAACCAGGTCAACAGCAACCTGCCGGCAGCCGCCGTGGAGGACGCCATCAAGATGCACATCACCACGCTCAAGGCCGTCATCGACGCCCAGAAGGCGGGCGACGCCACCAAGACCGCGACCGCGCTACGCCAGGCCGTGAGCCACATGTCGGACACCGCCGCCGTCCTGGCCGAGGCCACGGTGAAGAAGTTCCCCGAGAAGTTCTGATCCCTCGCAACACGCTGGCAAAGCCCGCTGACCCATGGCGTCGGACAACCAGCCGGCGTACCTTCCCCTGGCCGCCGCCCTCGAGGTGCTCGGCCAGGGGTGGTCGCTCCTGGTAGTGCGGCTCCTCCTCGAAGAGCCGCACAGCTTCGAGGACATGGTCGGCGGGCTTCCGTCGTTGGACGCGGCCGACGTCGCCCGCCATGTCGAGGCGTTGACCGCCGCCGGCGTCATCGTGGCCGTCGAAGCCGGGCCCGACCGCGTGCTCCACACGCTCAGCGCCCTCGGCCGGGGGCTCGCCCCGGTGGTCACATCCCTCGAAACGTGGTCTCAGACCCTCCAGCGGGGACGGAGGCGCTCGGCCGGGTAGGCCAACCGCCGAGGCCGCGCCGGTAGCACCACGACGTGGTACAGCACGAGGTCGATCACCCGCCGGCGCGACGCCGGGCTCATCTCGGGCCACCACGCCTGGAGCGCCTCGCCCATCCCGCGCAGATCGCCCTGCGCCTGCAGGTCGCGGCGGGGTGCCATCCGCTCCTCGTGGTGACGGACCGTGCGCGCCAGATGGGCCTGCATCTTCGACCACCGTGCCCGGTCGATCTCGCCCGCCGCCCACATCTCGTCCAGCTCCTTGAGGCGGTGGCGGCCGTCGGCGACAACCGCCACCGAGTCCGCCGGCTCGTCGCCATGGGCCTCGAACCAGGCCACCCGCTCCTTCAGGCCGGCGGCGAACTCCGGCGAGTCCACCCGGGCCCGCACCAGGTCGGCCAAGGCGTCCACCGTGACGCCAGCCTTGATCGACGTCCCGGAGCACCCACCGTGGCCGGGCGGCTGACAGGTGTAGACCCCCTCGGCACCTGCCTTGGACATGCCGCAGAGCCGGCTGCCGCAGCGCCAGCACAGGAGCACGCCGGTGAGCAGGTAGCGCGTCGGCGCCCGCCGGGGGCCCCGGTTGCGCTCCTGCCGCCTCGCGTTCAGCCGGTCGAAGGTGGCGCGGTCGAGGATGGCGGGCGAGACGGGTCGGCCATGCTCGTCGTCAGTCCCGAGGAGCCGTGGCTGGGTGAGGAGGGCGGCGAAGGCGTTGAGGCGCCACGGGCTGCCAGCCGTCGTGCGAAGACCCTGGCGGTTCCACTGCTCGACGATCCGGGTGGCGGTCTCCCCTTCGAGGAGCCGGTCGGCTGCCTCCCGGATGGCCGCCGCCTCCTCATCGATGAGACGGGCCCGGTCCCGGGTGTGGCCGAAGGCACGTTGGCCGTACCCGGGACCGGCTCGGTCCCGTCGTCTACTGCGATTGACGGGTGGGACCATGCCTCAGAACTGGTTGCACCCCGAGGCGGTGAGCAGGATCGGGGCGCAGTTGATGGAGTTGACGTGCTCGTGGATGGTGCCCGCCACGTGACCGGCCGTGCCGCCCCCGCC
>Ga0187892_10009897_pt1 | contig 12307 bp, 13 predicted proteins | sample MA1701073metaG_FD_139345 | JGI IMG/M metagenome (GOLD analysis project Ga0187892, IMG submission 139345) | Bio-ooze microbial communities from a basaltic lava cave in the Kipuka Kanohina Cave System on the Island of Hawaii, USA - MA170107-3 metaG ...
ACTCTCGCGTTGACCTATGCACCCGACGGGCGGCTCATAGGCGCGACCACATTCCCGCAGGTTCATGTGCGGGGGGCCACGGACGATGCCGTGGATCGCTTCGTGGCGGCGCTGCTGGAGGGACGCCGGGCGGAGTTGCCGTCGGCGCGCGATCTCGTTGAGCGCCTGACGACGATGATCGAGACCGCGCGAGGCGCGATGGCGGTCCTCCTGCAGCAGGAGCGCGAGGACACGCTTGCCGCTGATGAACTCGGTCGTCGCTACTACAAGGAGCCGACGACGCTTCCGGTCGGCCAGCGCGCGTACATCCAGAACTGCGGCGCGTGCCACGGGTTCACGGGGCGCAACGTCGGTCCGATGGTCATGGAGCGCGACGCCTGGCCGCGCATGCTGGCGGACGGCTCCGTGATGGCACGCCTGAGCGATGGCTACGTCCGTTCGCTCATCCGCAAGGGAGGGCTTCACTGGAATCTGTCGGGCGTCATGCCGGCCCATCCCGGACTCACCGACGGTGAGGTCGATGCGATCACGGAGCATGTGCGCTCGCTCGGCGATCCGCGGGCGAACGGACGCTGCCCGTGCGTCGCGCTCGGATCGCAGTGCGGTGGCAGGCGCGAAGGCGACAAGTGCTGCTGCGTCGAGGGCCAGCGGCCGGAACAGTTGTGCAGCAATATGAAGCGATAGGAGAACGCATGAGACTGGGCTGGATTGCGGCGATTTCCATGAGTGCGGCCGCGTGCTCTTCCACGAGCAGCGGAATTCCTCCTGAGTTCGCCCGCTGGATGCCCGCGGACGCTCCCCAGCCCGAAGTCAAGCCGGACGTGAGCGACGGCCTGGACCTGGAGGAGGCGCTCAGCCTGGCCCGGAGCCGGAATCCCCGCTACCGCGCCTCGCAGCTCGAGATCGATCTGGCGCGCGCCCGCAAGGTCATCGCGGAGACGTATCCATACAACCCGGAGCTGGGCGTCGAGGGCGCCCGGGCGCTGCCGTTCCGCGGCGCTGAGGACTTCGTCGCGAGGCTGTCGATCTCGCACACCTTCGAGATCGGCGGTCAGCGAGGCTACCGCACCGCCGTCGCCGATGCCGACATAGCGCGATCGGGCGCGGCGACGGCCGCGGCGCGACTGCTCCTTGGCGCCCAGGTGACGGCGCAGTTCTACGAAGTCGTCTTCCTGAAACAGCGCGAAGCGATCGCCGGGCAGAACCTCGATGTCGCCCGACAGCTCCTCGAAGCGGCGGAGGCGAGATTCAAGGCCAAACAGATCCCCGAGATTGAAGTGAATCTCGTGCGGCTGGATCACGGCCGCGCGAAGACGGAGAAGGAGGAGGCCGCCCGCGAGGTTCGGATCGCGCGGGCCAGGCTGGCCGCGCTCATCGGCGAGCCGGAGAGAATCGAGTTCGACTTGAAGGGCGAGCTGGGCGTCATCGTCGTCATCCCGGACCGCGAGCGCCTCCATCGGTCCGCACGGGAGAATCGTCCGGAAGTGGCGGCGGCGCGCGCACAGGCGCTCATGATGAAGGAGAAAGTCCGCCTCGCCGAATCGCTCGCGGTCCCGGATGTCCGCGCGGGCCTCTTCGCCGAGCGCGAGTCGGCGATCTTCGACACGTCTTCCGGCACGCTGTCGGATCGCGACAACATCGTGGGGATCGACCTGTCCGTCGCGCTCCCGTTCTTCAATACGCGCCGGGGAGAGCGCCTCGAGGCGGAGGTCGAGCAGCGGCGCGCCGAGATCGAGATCACGGCGATCATGCAGGAGATCCGCCGCGACGTGGAACTCGCCGTGGCGCGCCTGGAGGCGGCGCGCTCCGTCGTGGAGTCGTACGAGCGCGAGCTGAACAGGCTCGCGCAGCAGAACCTCGACGACATGCGGAAGGCGTACGAGGCCGGCGAGGTGGGGACGCTCCAGATCCTGCGGGCCCAGGAGGACCTCAACCGCGTGAAGGCGGCCTACCTGGATGCCCAGTTCGCTCTGCGGCTGGCGCTCACGGAGATCGAAGCCGCCGTCGGGACGAAGCTCTCGGAGATCAAGTGATGGTCGAACGCGCGTACCTACCGGCTCTGCGCTACAAGTTCCTGACGGGCCTTTTCGACGCCCTGATCGGAGCGACGACGCGCGAGGGCAAGATCCGGAGGACGGTCGTCGAGCTGTCCGGGATCGGCAACTGCTGCCGCGTGCTCGACGTCGGCAGCGGCACCGGCACGCTGGCGACGCTGATCAAGCAGTCGAATCCCGGCGCGCGCGTCGTCGGGATCGACGTCGACGCGGAGATCCTGGATCTGGCGCGGGAGAAAGCGCGCGGGCAGAAGGTGGAGGTCGAGTTCAGGAAGGCGTTCGCGGACGATCTGCCCTTCGGCGACGGCGAATTCGACGTCGTGGTGAGCAGTCTTCTCTTCCACCATCTTCCGACGACCGTCAAGAAGGGCGCCCTTCGAGAGGTTCATCGCGTGCTGCGGCCTGGTGGCGTGTTCCTGCTGGCGGACTGGGGCAGGCCGACGTCCGCGATCGAACGCCTGCAGTTCTACTCGGTGCAGCTTCTCGACGGATTCAAGACCACGACGGACAACGTTCGCGGCAGACTGCCGCAGTTCGGGCGGGAAGCCGGATTCGAGGATTTCAGGGAAGTCGCGAAGGAGCGGACCGTCTACGGCGTCCTCTCCTTCTATCGCGGCAGGAGGTCGTCATGAATCGGCGAAGGTACCTGTGGGCCGGAAGCGGCGTCGCCCTGATCGTGACTCTGGTCTTCGCGCACGAAGGCCACAAGGCGATCACGACGAAGGGCGTGATGTTCGGCCCGAAGACCAGCAAGCTCCTCATGGAGCCGCCCGCGCGCAAGGCGGTGGGACTCGCCACCGCGCGGGTCGACTTCGCGACCATCGAGGAGACCCTGCGGGTGCCGGCGCGCGTCGATCTGGCGTGGAGCCGCAAGGCGTTCGCCAGCGCGCGCATCGCGGGCATCATCGAGAGCATCCGGGTGAAGCCCGGCGAGCGCGTGCGGGCTGGCGACGTGCTGGCGGAGATCACCTCCATGGAACTCGACAGCCTGCAGCTCGAGCTCACGCACCGCGCGATCGAGAAACGACTCGCGGAGGAGAATCTCAAGCGGGCGCGGGATCTCGGAGAGCGGCTGGTCGCGGGCCGCGAGATCCTGCAGCTTGAGACCGACGTCCAGGACAAGGACAACGCGATCCGCATCCTGCGCGAGAAACTGGCCGCGATCGGCCTGTCGGAGGAGCAGCTGCGCGCGCTGTCGGATCAGGGCGAGAGCGCGGGCCGCCTGGCGATCGAGGCGCCCATCGGCGGCACCATCGTCCATGTCGACACCGCGATCGGGGCCGCCGTCGAACCGAACCGCCACCTCGTCGAGATCCACGATTCCGCGAGTGTCCTCGTCGAGGCGCACGTTCCGGAGAGCCGCGCCGCGGGCGTGAGGCCCGGCATGGACATCCGGATGACGTTTGCCGCGTATCCGGGGCGCGTCTTCCCGGGAAAGGTGGAGCGGCTTGGGGCGGAGGTCTCGGAGGACCGCACCGTGAGCGCCTGGGCGACGATCGAGAACGCGGATCTCGCCCTCAAGCCCGGACAGTACGGACGGATGGAGATCGTCCTCGGGATGTCCGAAAGCGCCTTCGCAGCGCCCGTCGAGGCGATCGTCGAGGACGGCGCCGAGAAGTACGCCGTCGTCGTCGACAAGGAGAACACGTTCGTCCGCGTCGACAAGAAGGCGGAGATCGAGGATTACGCGGCCGAGCAGAAACCGGGCTACGTCGCCGTCAACGCCTACGTGAAGAGGAACGTCGTCGTCGGACGCAGCGACGGCAGGCTCGTGGAGATCCTGGAGGGCCTGTACCCGGGCGACGTGGTCGTCACGGCGGCGAGCCACGAACTTTCCGCGCTCTACGTGCAGGGCACGCTCAAGCTGTCGGACGAGGCGAGAAAGAACATGCGGCTGGCGACGGAGGAAGTCGATCTCGGGACCATCGAGGACATCGTTCGCCTCAACGTGGCGCTCCGGCTGCCGGTGGACCGGTCCGCGTTCGCGTCGAGCCGCATCGACGGCAAGATCCTCAAGATCCACGCGGCGCCCGGACAGGAGATCAAGCGCGGCGACGTGCTGGCGGAGGTGCACAGCCTTGAACTCGACAACCTGCAGATCGAGTATCGCGCCGCGCATCTGCGCGAGCGTCTCCTGCGCGCGCTCCTGGAGCAGCTGCGGACGCTGGCATCGTCCGGCATCACACCGCGGAAGGACCTCCTGCAGCTGGAGACGGATCATCGCACGCAGCTCAGCACGCTCCTGAGCCTGCGCCGGCGGCTGGCGGTGCTGGGCTTCACCGAAGCGCAACTCGAGGAGCTCGGCGCGCGCGGCCAGAGGCTGCCGGCCCTGCCTGTCACGTCCCCTATCGCGGGGCGCGTCGTCGATGTCGACGTCGTCGTGGGCCAGGTCGTGAAACCGGAGGACCACCTGTTCCGCATCGCGGACGCGCGGACGCTCTGGGCCGAGGCCAAGGTGTTCGAGGGCGACTTCGCGAAGGTGGTGCTCGGAGAGGCCGGCAAGGAGGTCACGATCCGCCTGGCGGGCCTTCCCGGGCGCGAGATCTCGGCGCGCGTCTCGTTCGCGGCGCAGAGCATGGGCTACCACGAGAAGATCCTGCCCATCTTCGCGGAGCTCAAGAACGACGACGAGTCGCTGCGGCCCGGCATGATCGGCGAGATGCTGGTCGTCGTGGGTCGCCCCGAGAAGCGCGTCATCGCGGTGCCGAACCGCGCCCTTCTCTCGGTCGGCGGACAGACGGTTGCGTTCGTCGAGACGGGCAAGACGTTCAAGCGCGTGCCCGTCGAGGTCGGCCGCCGCGACGCGAGATACGCGGAGGCCATCAAGGGTCTTTTCCCGGGAGACAAGGTCGCCGTCTCGGGAGTGAACGAACTGAACACCGCCATCATGTCGCTTAAATAGCATGCTCAACCGAATCATCGCGTTCAGCCTGAAGAACCGCGCGCTGGTGCTCGCGGTGGCCGCGATCGCTCTGGTCTACGGCGGTTACCTCGTCACGCAGATGCGGATCGACGTCCTGCCGGACCTCAACAAGCCGACCGTGACGATCATGACGGAGGCGCACGGCCTGGCGCCGGAGGAGGTCGAGACGCTGGTCACGTTCCCGATCGAAAGCTCGCTCAACGGCGCCACGGGAGTTCAGCGCGTCCGGTCCGCCAGCGGCATCGGTCTCTCGATCGTGTGGGTGGAGTTCGAGTGGGGATCGGACATCTACGTCGACCGGCAGATCGTCTCGGAGAAGCTGCAGCTCGTCCGCGAACGCCTTCCCGCCGACGCGAACCCCGTGATGGCGCCCATCTCGTCCATCATGGGCGAGATCATGCTGATCGGCATGTCGAGCCGCGACGGCTCGACGAAGCCGATGGACGTGCGGACGCTCGCCGACTGGGTCGTCCGTCCGCGGCTCCTGTCCGTCGCTGGTGTCTCCCAGGTGACCGTGATGGGCGGCGGCATGAAGCAGTATCAGGTCGTCACGACGCCGGACCGACTGCGGCAGTACGACGTGACGCTGGAGGAGCTGGCGAAGGCGGTCGGCGCCTCGAACGTGAACGCGGGCGGCGGATTCCTTCTGGAGCCCACGAAGGAGCACCTGATCCGCATCACGGGGCGCGTGGAGTCGATCCGCGACCTCGAGGAGGCGGTCGTCGCGTACCGCAACCCCGCGCCGATTCTCGTGAAGCACGTCGCGGACGTGCGATTCGGCATTCCCGTGAAGCGCGGCGACGGGAGCGTGAACGCCTCGTCCGCGGTGATCCTGTCGGTCCAGAAACAGCCGACCGCCGACACGGTCCGGCTGACGGCCGAGATCGACCGCGCGCTCAAGGAGGTTCAGGGCTCGCTTCCGAAGGACGTCGAGATCAACGACCGGCTCTTCCGGCAGCAGGAGTTCATCGATTCGGCGATCAAGAACGTGGAAGAGGCGCTGCGGGACGGGGCGATCCTGGTGATCGTCATCCTCTTCCTCTTCCTCTGGAACTTCCGCACGTCGGTCATCAATCTGACGGCGATCCCGCTCTCGCTCATCTCGACGGCGTTCGTCTTCGACTGGTTCGGCATGAGCATCAACACCATGACGCTGGGCGGGCTGGCGGTCGCGATCGGCGAGCTCGTGGACGACTCGATCGTGGACGTGGAGAACATCTTCAGGCGCCTGAAGGAGAACCGGGCGAGCGCCACCCCGAAGCCGTTCCTGGCGGTGATCTACAGCGCTTCGAGCGAGATCCGCAATTCGATCGTGTACGCGACCCTGGTGATCGGCGTTGTGCTGGTGCCGCTCCTCTCGCTCGCGGGAATCGAAGGACGGCTGTTCGCGCCGATCGGGGTCTCTTACCTGATCTCGCTTTTCGCGTCGCTGCTGGTCTCCCTGACGGTGACGCCGGTGCTCGCCTCGTTCCTCCTGCCGAGGGCCAAGATCATCGAGAAGAAGGAGGATGCGTTCCTCCTGCGCTGGCTCAAGGCGGCCGACCGGAGGCTCCTCGAGTGGACGCTGAGGCACCCGTACAAGATCATCGTCGGCGCCGCGGCCATGGTGGCGGTCGCGGTCTTCTTCTACGTGCGCATGGGCAAGGAGTTCCTGCCCCCATTCAACGAGGGCACGTTCACGGTCAACGTGATCGCCAACCCGGGCACGTCGCTGGAGGAGTCGAATCGCCTCGGCAACATCGCCGAGAAGCTGATGAAGGAGATCCCTGAAGTCGAGACCACCTCGCGCCGCACGGGCCGCGCGGAGCTCGACGAGCACGCCGAGGGCGTGAACTACAGCGAAATCGACGTTCGCCTCAAGCCGGGGCGGCCGCGCGACGTGGTCATGGAGGAGATGCGGGACAAGCTCGCCTACATGGCGGGCGCGCTCGTCAACGTCGGCCAGCCGATCTCGCACCGCATCGACCACCTCATGTCGGGGGTCCGGGCGCAAATCGCGGTCAAGATCTTCGGCCCGGACCTGGCGTTCTTGCGGAACAAGGCGCAGGAGCTCAATGACGAGATGGCGAAGATCGGAGGGATCGTGGACCTGCAGGTCGAGCCGCAGGTCGAGATTCCGCAGTTGCGCGTGCGCATCCTGCCCGACAGGCTCGCTCGGTATGGCCTGACCAAGCTGGAGGTCGCCGAGGCGCTCGAGACGGCGCTCAAGGGTCGCGTCGTTTCCGAGATCCTCCAGGAGCAGCGGACCTTCGAGCTCGTGGTCTGGTACGAGGAGACTTCCCGCAATGACCCGGAGGTGATCGGGGACACGATGCTGGCCACGCCCTCAGGCGCGCGCATCCCGCTTTCCGACGTCGCCGAGGTTCTCAAGACGACGGGGCCGAACACGATCAACCGCGAGAACGTCATGCGGAGGATCGTCGTGTCCTGCAACGTGGCGGGACGCGACCTCGCCGGCGTCGTCGCCGACATCCAGGCGAAGGAGAAGGCGCTGAACCTGCCCCAGGGCTATTTCGTGCAGTACGGCGGGCAGTTTGAGGCACAGCAAGCCGCGATGAGGCGGATCTACATCCTGAGCGTCTTCGCGCTCGCAGGCGTCTTCATGCTCCTCGTCAAGGCGCTGGGCTCGTGGCGCGCGGCGCTGCAGTGCATGGTGAACCTGCCGCTGGCGTTCGTGGGCGGCGTGATCGCGATCTATCTCCTTGGCGACAAGACGCTGTCCGTCGCCTCGCTCGTGGGCTTTATCACGCTCACGGGCATCGTGATGCGCAACGGCATCATGATGATCTCGCACTACGTCCACCTGATGAAGTACGAGGGCGAGCGCTTCAACGAGCAGATGATCGTCCGCGGCTCGCTGGAGCGGCTCGCTCCGGTCATGATGACGGCCCTCTGCGCGATGATCGCGCTCGTGCCGCTGGCCCTCGGCAAGGGCGATACCGGCAAGGAGATCCTGCATCCGCTGGCGATCGTCGTGATCGGCGGCCTGATCTCCTCCACGCTGCTCGACCAGGTGGTGACGCCGGCGCTCTTCTTCAAGTTCGGTCGCAAGGTGTACGAGCACCGGTTCGAGCACGAGCAGGAGTTCGACGAGCACGCGGTGCCGGCCGACCTCATGGCGGCCGCGAAGCGGTTGGAGACGTGAATGGACATGGCTTTGCCAAGCGCGATTCGTGACTGAGGAGGACGTATGAACCGACTCGGAATTTGGTCGGCCCACCTGATCGTGCTGTCGGCGGCGGCCGCAGGGTTGCTCGCCGCGCAGGACGGCGGGGCGCCGCCCGCGCAGCAGAAAGGCGAGGACTGAATCACGTGCAAAGAGCTGGAGCGCATCGAAGCGCTTTTCCGGTCCGGAAAGCTCGATGCGATGGAACTGATCGACCGCAAGCTCGAGCTCGCGGAGATCGAATACCTCAGCCGGCGGCTCTCGCTCATCGAGGCGAAGATGAAGCTCCTCGAAACGCGCGTTCGCGCGGGCACGGCAGACGAGCTGCTGCTCTTCGACACGACACTCGAATGCCAGTGGCTGCGGTTCTCCCTGAAGAAGATCGACAAGGAGGCTTTCGAGAAGGAGCGGACGCGGGTCGTGCAGGCGTACGCGGCGGCGCTCAGGAAGCGGTTCGAACAGGGCGCGATGAAGGAAGACGAGTACCAGAAGCGCCGCAAGGCGCTCGGAATCACCGACTGAGACGGAGGTGTGCCGTGAAAACGATGCTGACGCTGTGCTGGAGCGCGCTGCTCGCCGGAGCGGTTCGCGCCGACGACGTGACGAAGCAGGACGTCATCAAGCTGGCCAGGGCCGGCTGCAGCGACGGGCTGATCATCACGTTCCTCGAGAGCAAGGGCGCGAGGCTGGACCCTGGTGCCGATGACGTGGTTGAAATGATCGGCGCCGGCGTCGGCGAGGCGGTGATCAATTTCATCCTCAAGGGCGCGGGAGTTCCGCTGCGGGAGCCGTCGCGCACGGTGTCGCCGCCGCTTTCGCCGGGCGCTGACAGATACTACGGGTACACGCAGCCATATGCCGCCGCGCCGCGCGTGGTCTACACGTCGCCGCCGCCCGTGCTCTACATGGGCGCGAGTCCGCCCTTCTACTCCTGGCACCGGCACCTCTACGTGCAGCAGCACCATCGTCCGACCTACTACCAGACGCCGACTTATCTGCATCACACGCCGCACCACCAGACCCACCATCCCTCCGGCGGTCACCACGGAGGCCACTCTGGCGGCCACCACGGGCATCATTAGGAGGCTTGAGTCATGATTCATCGGACACTGGCGTTGGCGATCCTGTTGGCTGTCCCGATCTCGGCGGCCGCGCAGGATCTGGCGAAGAACGACATCGTCAAGCTCAAGAAGGCGGGCGTCGATGATGCGACGATCCTGAAAGTCGTCAAGGCGTCGAACAGGAAGTTCGACCTGAGCTCCGATGAGATCGTCGATCTCATCGGGGCCGGCATCAGCGAAGAGGTCATCAACGCGATGCTGCGCGGGCCGGAGACCGCCGCCCGGGCGGTAGACCCCGGACGTCCGACCGGGAAGGCGGAGGCGGCGAAGACCCAGGTCGTGGTCGAGAACACGACTTCGCGTTCTTTCTGGGTCCGCGTGGACCCGGAACGGCGCACGGTGCATTTCTCCTCCGGGGCGCGCAAGAGCATGTCGGAGGCGCCGCGAGGCAAAGGACTGGCCATCGCCGTCCCGTCGGGCTCATACACGGTGTGCTGGTGCGGCGCCGAGGTCGATCTGCAGTTCAAAGTGGCCGAGGGCAAGACCGTGGCGCTGCGGGTGGCGGAAGAGGAGGACGACGACTGCTGCGGCGGTCCGGGGCTCTCCATCGAGGTCGTCAAGGAACCGTCCAAGGAGGAGACCCGCGAGGCGCTCTACGCCTGCCCGATGCACCCGGACGTGACGTCAAGGGAGCCCGGCAAGTGCCGCAAGTGCGGGATGAACCTGGAACGGGCCAAGCCCGGAAAGGAGGCACCCAGGGAGGAGAAGAAGGAACACAAGCATGATCACGACAAGTAGTAAGTCCATGCGGATCATGTGCGCGGCTCTGGCTCTGGCGATCGTTTCTGGATGCGCGCGGGAGCACAGAAGGATCGGTTCGAGCGACGTCATCGCCATGAAGCGCGACGGCCTGTCGGACGCCGAGATCCTGCGGCAGGTGGAGGCCAGGGATGTGGCGCTGATGCTGACGGACGACGACGTCGTCGCGCTCATCGGCGCCGGATTCAGCGAGGCGACCATCAACGCGCTGCTGGCGCGCGCAAGGGACATCGAGCACAAACGCCATCACTGATTGAAAGGAGGAGACCATGAGGATCCTGACGGGAACGCTGGCGCTGGCCGCGGCGATCGTCTTCGCCGCCGGCTGCGACAAGCACGAGGACCACAAGCACGGGGGCGGGGGGCACGGGGACCACGGCGGCACCGTGAGCGTGCCGCTCCACTACAAGGACGCGGTGCACAAGTGCGAGGAGCTGTCCGGCAAGATCGGCGGCCTGATCAGCTCGGGGAACCTGAAGGACGTCCACGCGGCCGCCGCCGACATCAAGAAGATCGCGGAGAAGCTGCCCGAGCTGGCGCAGACGGACCTCAAGCCGGAGATGCTCAAGGACGTGAACATCAAGGCCAAGGAGCTGGCCGGCATGTTCAACGAGATCGACGAGGCGGCCGACGCGGGCAAGAAGGAGGAGACCGCGAGGCTCCACGAGCGGATGAAGACGCTCATCGCGGATCTCAAGAAGCACGCCGAGCACGGCGAGGGCGGGCATGAGAAGCACTAGTCTCGCCATCGCGGTCGCGGTCGGGTGCTCTCTGGCCTCGTGCTCCGGCGTCGCGCGCGTGGACGACGTCATCGCGATGAAGAACGCGGGCAAGGAGGAGTGGGAGATGCTCCAGTGGGTCAACGAGCCGGGGAGAACGTTCGATCTCGCCGGCGACAACGTCAGGAGGCTCATGGAGGCCGACGTGCCGATGTCCGTCATCGACGCGATCAAGGCCAAGTCCGAAGAGTACCACCGCAGCAAGGGCCATGTTTCGGGGCAGGATCACCATCACTAACGAGGAAAGGAGCCGGCGATGAGGAAGTTCCTGGGCATTCTGGCGATCAGCGTCGCCGCGGCGCTGATGCCGGTGGGATGCACCCACGAGCACCGCGAAGACCCGACGAAGGAGACGCCGGGCGGGATGTACACCTGCCCGCGGCACGGAGGCAGCTACGCCTCCGTGAACGATCACTGCAAGCTGTGCGGCAGCCACGTTGAGAAAAAGTGAGGAACCGATGAAGAAGATCATGACGGCGCTGTTCATTTTCGCGGCCGCGCCCGCGTTCGCGCAGCACGGCCACGACGAGAAGAAGCAGGAGAGCACGAAGGGCGAGATCCGCGTGTACCTCGCGGACAAGGACAAGAAGCCGGTGGATCTCAAGGACGTGACCGCGTCCATCCTGGTCGAGCCCAAGGGCGGGACGAGGAAGGTCCTCAAGGCCGAACTCGTGACCCCGAAGGGCGACAAGAAGGTCGGGATCGGGCGGGGCGGCGACGTGGTCGAGATGGAGGGCTACCACGTGGAGTTCCTCGTCGTGCGGGAGCACGCGGGCCACGAGGAGAAGGGCCACGGCGACGAGCACAAGGACGAGGACGCCACGCCCTACTTCAAGGCGGAGCTCGATCTTAAGGGCTATGCCTGCGGCATGGAGGGGCACCCAGTGCTCGACAAGCCGGGCAAGTGCACGAAGTGCCCGATGGACCTGAAGCCCGTGGATCTCGAGTTCATGGCGGTGGTGATCTTCAAGATCAAGGGCGAGACGAAGAACGCCAAGGGCTTCCAGTATCCGCCCGCGATCCCCTCGAACTACAAGGACGCCGTCGCCAAGATCGAGGATCACCTCAAGACCATCGACGATCTGATCAAGGCGAGCGATCTGGACAAGGTCCATGGCGTGGCGGAGAAGATCTCCCGCATCTGCGAGAAGCTGTCCAAGCTCGCGCCGAAGGACGACCAGGCGGAGGTCGAGAGGGTCTGCAAGGAGATCATCGCGCTCTTCAAGGAGATCGACGAGGCGGCCGACGCGGGCAAGAAGAGCGAGACGGTGAAGGTGACGGAGAAGTACAAGGCCAGGGTCGCCGAGCTCAAGAAGCACGTGTCGGACAAGCGCCACGATGACAGGTAAGTAATCGGGACTGCTGAAGATCGCGGACATCGACATGCGAAGGGTGGCAGGTGCGAGTGACTCGAAGGGCAGAGGGCGTCACCCTCCGGTGATCATTTTCACCGGACTTCACCGCCCTCGGGCCCGCGTCAGAGCGGCGGCAGGCGTGTCCTGCGG
>Ga0187892_10009898_pt1 | contig 12307 bp, 9 predicted proteins | sample MA1701073metaG_FD_139345 | JGI IMG/M metagenome (GOLD analysis project Ga0187892, IMG submission 139345) | Bio-ooze microbial communities from a basaltic lava cave in the Kipuka Kanohina Cave System on the Island of Hawaii, USA - MA170107-3 metaG ...
CATCACGCCGAAGCTGCGCGCCTGCTCGAGCGGCACCTCGATGCAGCCCACCGTGATGTCGGCGCCCCGCTCGACGTGCGCCGCGAGCATCGGGCCGTAATCCATCTTGTAGACGTGGTCCCCTGCCAGGATCAGCACGTGCGAGGGTCCATGGTAGCGGATGATGTCGATGTTCTGGTAGACGGCGTCGGCCGTGCCCGCGTACCACGCGGTTTCGCTGACTCGCTGCTGGGCGGGCAACAGCTCGATGAACTCGTTGAACTCGCCGCGCAAAAAGCCCCAGCCCTTCTGGATGTGCAGGATCAGCGAGTGCGACTTGTACTGCGTCAAGACCGCAATTCGCCGGATGCCCGAGTTCAGGCAGTTCGACAGCGGGAAATCGATGATCCGGAACTTGCCGCCAAACGGCACGGCGGGCTTCGCGCGCCAGTCGGTCAACGAGCCGAGTCGCGAGCCCCGGCCGCCGGCCAGCACGAGCGCAAGCGTATCGCGCGTCAGCCGGCTGACGAAGCGTGCCTCGGTAACTACGTTCACTTGGCCGACTCCGTTTCGCCGCCCGCGGCCGCGACAGCCGCTACTGTAAACACCCTCCACCGGTGCGCCTAGTCCCGCCAGCATGGCAGGATGGCCGCATGCGCGTCGTGTTGCTGTGGCATCTGCACCAGCCGGATTACCGCGTCGACGGGCGTTTCATGCGCCCGTGGGTTTATCTGCACGCGCTCGCCGGTTACACCGAGATGGCCGCTAAACTGGAGTCCTGCGAATCGATGCGCGCGGTCGTGAACCTCACGCCGGTGTTGCTCGATCAGCTCAATGACTATTCCGGCCGGCTGCGGCAATGGAAAGAGCGTGGGCTGCCGATCGGCGATGCGCTGCTCGACTCCCTGATCGACGCGCCTCCGCCCGGGCCTTCGCGCGCAGAGGTCGTTCGCACCTGCCTGGCGGCGCTGGATGGTCCGCGTGCGAAGCGTCAGCCCCGCTATCTGGCGCTGGCCGAATCCGCTTCGCGTCACGAACCCGCAACATTGCCGGTGCAGGCATTCAATGATCTGCTCGTCTGGTTTCACCTGTGCTGGCTCGGTGAGACGCTCCGGACCAGCGACTCGCGGGCGAAGATGCTGTTTGAACGGAAAGCCCGCTACGACCGCAAAGCGCGTCACACTCTGCTCGAATTGATCGCGGACGCGATCGCGCGCGTCATCCCGCGCTGGCGCGCCCTGGCAGAGTCGGATCGCATCGAATTGTCGACCTCGCCGTTCTACCATCCGCTCTGCCCGCTGTTGCTCGACTTCGGCAGCGCGCTTGACCGCGCGCCGACCGTCGCGCTGCCGTCGACCCCGTATCCGGACGGCGAAGAGCGCGTGCGCTGGCAAATCCACGCCGGTCTCGAACGATTCGAGTCGCTGCTCGGACGGCGCGCCGCCGGATGCTGGCCGTCCGAGGCTGCGCTCTCGGACGCGGCGCTGCGGGAATTCGCGCGCAGCGGTTTCGAATGGACGGCGAGCAGCCAGTCCGTGCTTCATGCGACCTTCGAGCATCACGGCGCCGCGGACCGCGAAGTTTATCGACTGTTCCGGCATCGCGACGCGGGCATCTGCTGCGCATTTCGCGACGACGGCCTTTCCGATCGCATCGGCTTCGAGTACCAGCACTGGCAGCCGGCGCACGCGGTCCGCGACCTGATGCAGCGTCTCGAGGCGATCGCGCGCGAGCCGAATCGCGATCTCGCATTGATCGCGCTCGATGGCGAGAATCCCTGGGAGTACTACCCGGACGAGGGCGGACCATTTCTGCAGGGCTTCTACCAGGCTCTGTGCTCGCATCCGTCGCTGCAACCCGCGACGATGCGGGACTGTGTGCACGAGCTTGCCGGCGGGGCCGCGCCTCTGCCCGCGCTGCGGGCAGGCAGCTGGGTGCACGGCGAATTGCTGACCTGGGTGGGGCATGCGGAAAAGAACCGCGCCTGGGAAATGCTGATCGAATTGAAGCGCCGGTACGACGCATGCGCGCGCACGGATCCTGAGCTGCAGCATCGCCTCGGCGCCTGCGAAGGTTCCGACTGGTTCTGGTGGCCCGGCGTCCACAATCCGAAAGTGGCGGTCGCGCAGTTCGACGAATTGTTCCGCGCGCATCTGTCTGCGCTCTACCTGGCTCTCGGCCTGCAGCCGCCCGCTGCGCTCGGGCAACCGTTCGCGACAGGCGTCGGCCACGAGGTCGTTGCGGGCGGCACGATGCAGCGCGGTTCATGATCGCGGCGCCCTGGTGCGAGCGCAGCGCCGGCGTGCTGTTGCACCTGACTTCACTCCCCGACGGTGGAATGCACGACGCGATGTATCGCTTCGCGGAGCGCATCGCAGGTGCCGGCCTGCGGGTCTGGCAGCTCCTGCCGATCAACCCGAGCGCCGCGGAGCGCAATCCTTTCGCGACCGCTTCGGCGTTCGCCGGAGATCCGGTTTTCGCGCGCGACGCGGGTGCAGTCGACCACAAGGCTTACGCGCGATTTCGTGACGAGAACGCGGACTGGCTGGACGACTGGGCGCTATTCGCGGCGCTCAAAATCGCGCACGGCGGCGTGCCCTGGTGGCAATGGCCGGTGCCGCTTCGCCGGCGCGATCCGAGAGCGCTTGCCCGCGCCGGCTCGGCGCACTCGGCATCCGTCGAGCAGGCACGGTTCGCGCAATTCCGGTTCGAGACCGCCTGGACCGCATTCCATCGCTACGCAAGGACGCTAGGTCTTCGCCTGTTCGGCGACGTGCCGCTCTTCATGGCGCGGGACTCGGCCGATGTCTGGGCACATCGTGAACTTTTCGATGCGGATGCAGACGGCCGCCTTCAGTCTCTCGTCGGCGTCCCGCCGGATGCTTTTTCTGCAAGCGGTCAGCTTTGGGGCCTGGTCCCTTATCGTTGGGAAGCCATGGCTGCCGGTGGTTACGCATGGTGGAAGCGGCGCTTCGCAGTCCAGGCGCGACGGCACGATTTGATACGACTCGATCATTTTCGGGGGTTCGCCGCCTGGTGGCGCAATCCACCGGATGCGCAGAGCGCAGCGGAAGGCGCCTGGGTGCCCGGACCGGGACGCGCCGCGATCGATGCGCTGGCGCCGGTGCTCGGGTCCGTGCGGCTGGTCGCCGAAGATCTCGGTGTCATCACGGAAGACGTCGTCGCGCTTCGCCGCGCGCTCGGCCTGCCCGGCATGCGTGTGCTGCAGTTCGCTTTCGACGGCGATCCGGGGAATCCGCACCTGCCGCAGCATCACGAGCCCGATTCCGTCTGCTACACGGGCACGCATGACAACGACACGACCCTCGGCTGGTGGCACACAATGCCGGTGGAGCAGCGGGAGGTAGTCGCGCGCGTGCTGGGCGGGGAAACTATCGAGATGCCACGCGCGTTCGTGGAACTCGCCTGGTCTTCGCCGGCTCCGCTCTCGGTCGTGCCGATGCAAGACCTGCTGAGACTCGGATCCGAAGCGCGCATGAACCGGCCTGGTGTCGGCGAGGGCAACTGGCGCTGGTCCTTTCGCTGGGAACAACTGCCCGGCGCGTTCGACGCCGGATTGCGCGAATCCCTCGATCGCCACGGAAGGATCCCGTGAGTCCGCGAAGAAAATCGGGCGCCGACTCCAAGGCTGCGCTACGCAAGCAGGCCCGGCTGCTCGCCGGGGCGCGTCATCCGGATCCCGCATCGTTTCTCGGCCGTCACGCCACGGCCGATGGCGTCGCCATGCGCGTGTTCAGCCCGCAGACCCGGGCTCTCAATGTGACCGGCGGACCGGAACTCGAGAGGCTACCCGGCACGGATCTGTTTCACTGGAGCGGTGCCGCAACGCAGGTACCCGAACGTTACGAGCTCAACTGGACCGGCGACGATGGTGAAACGCACCGGCGTCACGATCCCTATGCCTTCCCGCTGCAGGTCAGCGACTTCGAGCGGCAGGTGTTCGGCGAGGGTCATCATTGGCATGCCTACCGCTTCCTCGGCGCCAATCCGCGTCGGGTCGACGGAATCGACGGCACGTTGTTCGCGACCTGGGCGCCGGGCGCGAAGCGCGTCAGCATGGTCGGCGACTTCAATCGCTGGGACGGTCGTTGCCATCCGATGCGTCACCATCCGGGCGGCATCTGGGAACTGTTCATGCCCGGCGTGGGGGCGGGGGCGCTCTACAAATTCGAAATCGTCGGCCGCGACGGCCATTTGCGCCTGAGAGCGGATCCGTATGGGCGCAAGTTCCAGTCGCCTCCTGAGACGGCATCCCTCGTCCAGGGAACTGGCGATCATGTCTGGAATGACGAGGAGTGGTTGCGGGCCCGGCGCGAGCGCGACTGGCTGCACGCTCCGATGTCCGTTTACGAAGTGCATCTCGGCTCCTGGCGGCGCAGTCGCGACCGGCAGCCGTTGAACTACCGCGAGCTTGCGTCAGCGCTCGTGCCCTACGCGCTCAAGCTCGGCTTCACGCATCTCGAGTTGTTGCCGGTCAGCGAGCATCCATTCGAGGCGTCCTGGGGCTACCAGACGCTCGGCAATTTTGCGCCCGTGAGCCGGCACGGCACGCCCGACGACTTTCGCTGGTTCGTGGATCATTGTCACCGGAACGGGCTCGGCGTGATTCTCGACTGGGTCCCCGCGCACTTTCCGCGCGACGAACATGGCCTCGTGTGGTTCGACGGCGGCCCGCTGTACGAGTACGGCGATCCGCGCCGCGGGAAGCATCCGGACTGGGACACGCTCATTTACGACTACGGCCGTCCGGAAGTGCGCAACTACCTCCTGGCGAGCGCATTGCACTGGCTGGAGGAGTTCCACATCGACGGCCTGCGCGTCGATGCCGTGGCCTCGATGCTCTATCTGGATTATTCGCGCAAGCCCGGCGAGTGGGTGCCGAATCGGCACGGCGGCCGCGAAAATCTCGAGGCCATCGACTTCCTGCGCGAGCTGAATCACGTGGTGCACGAGCGTCATCCGGGCGCTCTGGTGATCGCCGAGGAATCCACCGCCTGGCCGCTGGTCACGCGGCCGACCTATGTCGGCGGGCTCGGATTCTCGATGAAGTGGAACATGGGCTGGATGCACGACACGCTCGACTACTTCCGCCTCGACCCCGTCTACCGCCGGCATCATCAGGACCGTCTGACATTCAGCCAGCTCTATGCCTACAGCGAGAATTTCGTGTTGCCGTTGTCACATGACGAAGTCGTGCATGGGAAGGGCTCTCTGCTCGCCAAGATGCCGGGTGACGACTGGCAGCGATTCGCGAACCTGCGTCTGCTGTATTGCTACCAGTGGACGCACCCGGGAAAGAAGCTCCTCTTCATGGGACAGGAATTCGCGCAGGCCGGCGAGTGGAATCACGAGCAGGGACCCGACTGGGGCGCGATCGACGATCCGCGCCGCGCCGGAGTGCGGCGGCTCGTGCAGGATCTCAACCGGCACTACCGGCAGGAGCCGGCCCTGCATCGCCGCGATTTCGACCAGGACGGCTTCGCGTGGATCGACTGCCACGATCGGGATCAGTCGACCCTGTCGTTCCTGCGCCGCGCGAATTCCGATTTCGTCGTCGTCGTGCTGAATTTCACGCCGGTCGTTCGAAATGATTTCCGGGTCGGGGTGCCTGCCGCCGGCGTCTATCGCGAACTCCTGAACTCGGAAGCGTCCCTCTACGGCGGCGGCAACGTCGGCAACTCCGGCACGGTCCACGCCTCGCCGGATTCCCGTCATGGCTACCCGCATTCACTCTCCCTGACATTGCCGCCGCTGGCGGCTGTGCTTCTGCGGCCGGAGTAAAGGTGCCGGGCACGTACTTTCGTAATCTACGGGCCGTAGATTACGAAAGTACGTGCCCGGCACCATCAAAAGACGGCGGTTGCCTCGATTTCCACCTTGGCACGGGGTTCAAGGAGCCCTGCGACCACGACCACTGACATCGCGGGGAAGTGGCGGCCGATGAGCTCGCGATAGCTCGCGCCGATCGACTCGAGCGACGCGTTGTATTCGTCGCGGGTCGTAATGTACCAGGTAAGGCGCACGATGTGCTCAGGTCCCGCCCCCGCACAGGCGAGCACCGCGACGACGTTGGCGAGCGCCTGCCGAGTCTGAGCCGCAAAATCATCGCTCACGATGCGCTGTTCCGCATCCCAGCCGATCTGCCCCGCGACAAAGACCTGCCGGCCTTCCGCCGCGATGCCGTTCGCGTAGCCATGCGGCCGCGCCCAGCCGGGGGGTTGCAGGATTTCGCGGCTCATTTCAGAAGCTCCCGGCCGATGATCAGCTTCTGCACTTCGCTTGCGCCCTCGTAAATCCGCAACGCGCGGATTTCGCGGTACAGCCGCTCGATGATTTCTCCCCGCACGAGTCCGCGCCCGCCGAACATCTGCAAGGCGCGATCGATGACGGTCTGCGCGTTCTCGGTCGCGGTCAGCTTCGCCATGGCGGCGGCTGCGGTGAATCCCTGCCCGACATCGCGGAGCCAGGCTGCCCGATAGGTCAGAAGCTCCGCCGAATCCAGACTGGTTGCCATTTCGGCCAGAGCCGTCTGCGTCAGCTGGAAGTCCGCCAGCATGCGGCCAAACATGCCGCGCGAGCGTGTGTGGCCGAGCGCCTCGTCGAGCGCGCGGCGCGCGAACCCGCAGGCGGCGGCTGCCACCGACGTGCGGAACACGTCGAGCGTGCGCATCGCGACCCGGAAGCCATCGCCCTCCCCGCCGATCAGCCGCTCGACCGGAATGCGGCAATCGTCGAACGCGAGCCGCGCCAGGGGATGCGGCGCCATGGCATCGATTCGCTCGGCAATCGAAAAACCCCGGTCGCGCGGCTCGACGACGAAGGCGCTGATGCCGTCGGCCGAGACGCTGCCGTCACTGCGGCGCTCCCCCGGCTCTGTGCGCGCGAACACGCAATAGAAATCCGCGATGCCACCGTTCGAAATCCAGGTCTTCGAGCCATTCAATAGGTATGAGGAGCCATCCCGGCGCGCACTCATCTGCATCGCCGCGACGTCGGAGCCGGCTTCGGGTTCCGACAATGCGAAGGCAGCAATCGCCGTCCCCTCGGCGACCCGCGGCAGATAGGCCATGCGCAGCCGCTCGTTTCCCGCAAGCGACAAGGGCGCGCTGCCGAGTCCCTGCATCGCGAAAGCGAAGTCCGCCAGGCCGTCGCGATACGCGAGAGTCTGCCGCAACAGGCAGATCGAGCGCGCATCGAAGTCCGGCGTCGCGCCGCCGTCCGCGGCGCGCAGGCAATGCCGCAGCAAACCGGCCTTGCCGAGCCTCTTTACCAGCTCGCGGCAGCGCGCATCGACGGCCGCGCGATCGGATGCATGCACCTCCTCCGCCAGGCTCGCCGCAGTCCATCGCTCTGCTTCCGTGTCGAGCCGCCGGTGCGACTCGTCGAAAAAGGGCCACTGCATGCGATCGTCGTGAATAGTCATCAGTCTCCCTCGAATACCGGTTTCTGCTTCGCGGCGAAGGCCTCATAGGCACGGCGGAAGTCGTTGCTTTGCATCAGGCCTGCCTGCGCGCGCGCCTCCGCGTCGAGCGCCTCGTTGATGCTCATGTTCCATTCGAGATGCAGCATCTTCTTCGTAAGCGCATGCGCGAGCGTCGGACCCGAGGCGAGCTCCTTTGCCAGCTTCATCGCCGCCGGCAGCAGCTCATCCGCCGCCACGACCGAATGGTAGAAGCCGATGCGCTCGCCCTCCGCGGCGTCGAATGCCCGGCCGGTGTAGAGGAGCTCCGACGCGCGGCCCTGACCAATCAGGCGCGGCAGCAGCGCACAGGCACCCATGTCGCAACCGGCGAGGCCGACGCGCACGAACAGGAAGGCCGTGCGCGCGCCCGGCGCCGCAATCCGGAAGTCCGAAGCGAGCGCGATCATCGCGCCCGCGCCCGCGCAGATCCCGTCGATCGCCGCGATGATGGGTTGCGGGCAGCCGCGCATCGCGCGAATGAGGTCGCCCGTCATGCGCGTGAACTCGAGCAGGCCCTTCTCGTCCATCCGGGTCAGCGGCCCGATGATTTCCTGCACGTCGCCGCCCGAGCAGAAATTGCACCCGGCGCCGTCGATGACGATGACCCGCACCCCGCCGCCGTCGCAAAGCACGCGAAACAGGTCGCGAAGCTCCGCGTAGGACTCGAAGGTCAGCGGATTCTTCTTCTCCGGCCGGTTCAGCGTCAGGTGGCCGACGCGGTTCGCGACACGCCAGAGAAAGTTCTTCGCCTGATAGCCGGTCAGATCCGGTATCTCGGTTTTCATGTGTCCCGCTCCTCCAGTGAACGGACATGCGTTTTCAGCCGCGCGAGCAGCGCCGCCATCGTGGACATCTCGCGGCCCGACAGCTCGGCGAAGGACTCCACGATCCAGCGCTCGTGTTCCTGCGCCATCGCCATGAATGCGCGCCGGCCGGCCGGCGTCAGCCGCACGAGCCAGGCGCGGCGGTCCGCCGGATCGGCTGCGCGCTCGACCAGGCCCTCCTTTTCCAGCATGTCGGTAATGCCGGTCACGTTCCCGCCGGTCACCATCATGCGCTTCGACAGCTCGCCCATCTTGAGCCCGCGCGGCGCGCGCTCGAGCTGCGCCATCAGGTCGAAGCGCGGCAGGGTCGTCGCATAGCGCTCCTGCAACAACCGGCGCGTGCGCGTCTCGACCAGCCGGTTAGTCGCGAGCATGCGGAGCCACAGACGGATCGCGCCATGATCATCCCTTTCGGCTCGCGTCTCGGCATCCATGGCGTGCCGCGGCATCAGGTGACCTCCCCGCCGGCGATCGCGATGCTCTGCCCGGTCATGCTCTCGCTGCCGGGCAGGCAGAGCCAGAGGACTGCGTTCGCGACTTCCTCCGGTTTCACGAGGCGCTCCTGCGGATTGAACGAGACGAGCGCTTCATACGCATGGGCTTCGGAGCGGGCTGTTTTCTCGCTGATGCGGCGTATCGCGTCGCGGACCACGCCGGTATCGGTATAGCCGGGGCATACCGCATTCACGGTGATCCCGGTCTTCACGACCTCGAGTGCAAGCGCGCGGGTCATGCCGATCACGCCGTGCTTGGCCGCGCAGTAAGCCGTGCAATACGCATAGCCGCGAAGCCCGGCGGTGCTCGACACGTTGACGATCCGTCCCCAGTTCGCCGCGAGCATGGCCGGGATCGCTGCGCGCGTGCAGTGATAAGTTCCGGTCAGGTTCACTTCGAGTATCTCGCGCCAGAATGCCTCATCGCTCTTGGCCATCGCCCGGCTCGCCGGCCGCCCGGCATTGTTGACGAGAATCGAGATCTCGCCTGCGGCTTCGCGCGCTTCGGCGAAGGCGCGTCCGACCTGTTTCGGATCGGTCACATCCGCGGTCACGGTGACCGTGCTGCCCGGCAGCCCGATCGCGGTTTCATCCAGATGCGACGCGGTGCGGCCGAGCAGCGTCATCCGCGCGCCCGCGGCGGCGAGCGACTTCGCGATCGCGGCGCCGATGCCGCGCCCGCCGCCCGTCACCAATGCATGCCGGCCTGCCAGTGGCTGCGTCATGAGTTCTCCTTAGACCGGTCCGGTCATCTGCGCGGCGCGCTCGAGATTGCGCTCGAGTTGCCGCTTCGCGTTCTCGTACTGCGGCGGCCACCATTGCTCCGGCCAGCGCTGTTCCGCGGCGGCGCGGAGCGTCCACGCCGGATCGGCAAGGTGCGGCCGTGCGAGCGCGCAGAGATCGGCGCGCCCCGATGCGATGATCGAATTGGCGTGATCCGGCTCGTAGATGTTGCCGACCGCAATGGTCGGAATGCCGACGACATTTCGTACGAGGTCCGAGAACGGCGTCTGCCACATGCGGCCGTACACCGGCTTCTGCCAGGGCACGGTCTGACCGCTCGAGATATCGAGCATGTCGGCGCCAGTGGACTTCATTGCGCGCGCGATTTCGATAAGCTCATCCTCGGTCAGGCCGCCCTTTGCCCAATCGCTCGAGGACAGGCGGACCGACAGCGGTTTCTCCTGCGGCCAGACCGCGCGCACCGCGGTGAGCACTTCGAGCGGGAATCGCAGGCGGTTCGCGACGCTGCCGCCGTACTCGTCCTTGCGCAGATTCGTCAGCGGCGACAGGAAGCTCGCGAGCAGATAGCCGTGTGCCATGTGGAGTTCCAGCACGTCGAAGCCGGCCGCTTCGGCATGGCGCGCGCTCCGCAGGAAATCCGCGAGCACGCGGTCCATGTCGGCGCGCGTCATCTCGCGGGGTGCGGCACTGATGCCTTCGAAGTACGGCAGCGGCGACGGCGCGATCGTTTCCCAATTGCCGGCGGCAAGCGGATGGTCCATATCCTCCCAGCCGAGCTGCGTCGAGCCCTTGCGGCCCGAATGGCCGAGCTGCATGCAGATCTTCGCGCGGCTGTGGCGATGCACGAACTCGACGATACGCTGCCAGGCGTCGCGCTGGGTCTCGTTCCAGAGACCCGTGCATCCCGGCGAGATCCGCGCGTCCGGCGAGGTGCAGGTCATCTCCGTGAACACGAGGCCGGCGCCGCCCGCCGCGCGCGCGCCCAGATGCACGAGATGCCAGTCGCCCGGCAAGCCTTCCTTCGCCGAGTACTGCGCCATCGGCGAGACGACGATGCGATTTTCGAGCCTGAGTCCTCGTACCTCGAACGGCAGGAACATCGGCGGCCGCGGAGAGGACCCTCCGGCGCGTTTAGCGAGCCGTGCCTCGACGTCGGCGACAAAGTCGGGATCGCGGAGCCGGAGATTCGCGTGCCCGATGCGCTGGCTGCCGGTCAGCAGGCTGTAGGTGAACTGCCAGGGCGGAAGCCGCGTGTAGCGCGCGACGTCCTCGAACCAGCGCATGCGATTGCGGGCCGCGCTTTGCAGCTTCAGCGCTTCCAGCGAGCGCTCCTCCTGGTAGGCGGCGAGCGCGGCCGGGATTTCCGTCGCAGCGGCGGTACGTGCGACGAGGGCGATCGCGTCCTCCATCGCGAGCTTGGTGCCGGATCCGATCGAGAAATGCGCGGTATGCGCGGCATCGCCGATCAGCACCCGGTTGCCGTGGTGCCAGCGCTTGCAGAGCACGCGCTGAAAATTGAGCCAGGCGGAACCGCGCAGGTGCGCCGCATTGCTCATGAGCTTGTGGCCGCCGAGGTACGAGGCGAACAACTTCTCGCAAAACGCGATCGACTTCTCATGATCGGCACGGTCGAGCCCGTGAGCGAGCCAGGTTTCCTCGCGAGTTTCGACAATCACAGTGGAGAGAGCCTTGCTGAACTGGTAGGCGTGGACCTGGAACCAGCCGTGTTCGGTTTCCTCGAAGGCGAATGTGAATGCGGGGAAAGGCTTATTCGTGCCGAGCCAGATGTAGCGGCATTCGCGCGTGTCGATGTCGGGCTCGAACACGGCCTCATGGCGCTTGCGCGTGCGGCTGTTGACGCCGTCGGCGGCGACCACGAGGTCGGCGTCGGCAAAATCCGCGTCGTTTTCGACGTCGTGCTGGAAGTGATGAACGACGCCAAGCTCTGCGCCGCGCTCCTGAAGAATGTTCAGCAGGCGCTTCCTTTCGATGCCGCAGAAGCCGTGGCCTCCGGTCGTCGTCGTCGTGCTGCGGTAATGGACGTCGATGTCGTCCCAGTGATGGAAGCTGCCGGTGATGGCCGCGTGCGAGGGCGCGTCCGCGGCCTGGAATCCTTCCATCGTGCGGTCCGAGAACACGACGCCCCAGCCGAAGGTGTCGTCGGGCCTATTGCGCTCGTAGACCTCGACGCGCGCCCGCGGCAGGGCCTTGCGGTAGAGGATGGCGGAATAGAGGCCCGCCGGCCCACCGCCGAGGCAGACGATGCGTTTCATGGGCGCCGGTCCATGCCGGCGGCATTACAGGTCTAAATAGTTGAGATGTCAACTAAACGCGCGTAGAACTGCGATGTGGTGCCGGGTTCGTAAACTCGTAAATTGTCGGTGTAGTTTACGAATTTACGAACCCGGCACCATCAGGGCTGGCGGAGCGCCTTGCGCTGGAGCTTGCCGGTCGCGGTCTTGGGCAGCGCTTCGAGGAACTCGATCACCCTCGGGTACTTGTAGGGCGCGATGCGCTGCTTGACGAAGTCCTGCAGCTCCTTGACGAGCGCGATGTCCCCCGCCCTGCCGAGGGTCAGCACGACGCAGGCCTTGACGACGGTGCCGCGCTCGGCATCGGCTGCGCCGATCACCGCACATTCGCGCACGGCGGGATGCGCGAGCAGCGCCCATTCGACCTCGGGTCCGGCGATGTTGTAGCCGGCCGACACGATCATGTCGTCCGCGCGCGAAACGAACCAGAAATAGCCGTCCTCATCCACTCGGTAGAGATCGCCGGTGACG
>Ga0187892_10009899_pt1 | contig 12307 bp, 13 predicted proteins | sample MA1701073metaG_FD_139345 | JGI IMG/M metagenome (GOLD analysis project Ga0187892, IMG submission 139345) | Bio-ooze microbial communities from a basaltic lava cave in the Kipuka Kanohina Cave System on the Island of Hawaii, USA - MA170107-3 metaG ...
CACACCGACGAGAGCGGCGCGGTGTGGCGCGCCTTCCCGTTCATCGAGGGCGCGCGCTCGTTCGACGTGCCCGACAGCCCGGCCCGCGCGGAGGAGGCGGCGCGCGCCTTCGGCGCGTTCGCGGCGCAGCTCCGCGACCTCGACCCGGCCACGATCGCGGAGTCGATCCCGCACTTCCACGACTTCGCGCACCGCCTCGCTTCGCTCGAGGCGGCCGCAACGGCCGACGCGCACGCTCGCGCCAGCGGCGCCGGGGACGTGCTCGCGCGGGCGCGCGGCCTCGCGGGCGAGGTCCAGCGCGCGCTCGCCGAGGCCGGCGCGAGCGCGCTTCCGCTCCGCGTCGTCCACAACGACTGCAAGCTCAACAACGTGCTGTTCGACGAGGCCACGGGCGAGGGCCTCTGCGTGATCGACCTCGACACGGTGATGCCGGGCAGCGTGCTCGCCGACTTCGGCGACCTCGCGCGCACGGCGGCCTGCGCCGCGCCCGAGGACGAGACCGACCTCGCGCGCGTTCGGGTGGACGCGCGCCTCTACGCGGCGCTCGTGCGCGGCTACCTCGTGGGCGCGCGCTCCCTGCTCGAGCCCGTCGAGATCGCGCTGCTGCCGCTCGCGGGCCCGCTGATCGCGCTCGAGACGGGCATCCGCTTCCTGACGGACCACCTCGCCGGCGACGTCTACTTCCGCATCCACCGGCCGGGCCACAACCTCGACCGCGCGCGCGTTCAGCTCCGGCTCACCGAGCAGCTACTCGCGGGCGCGGGGGAAGCGGGCCGGTTGGTGGAAGTCGGGGGCGGGCCCCGGGAGTGAGCCGTACGCGAGGTGCGCTCCGCCTGCGATCACGAAGGCGTTGAGGGCGCAGAGGCCGGGGGGCACGAGCGGGCGTTCGAGCAGGACGCTCGCGCGCCAGCCGCGCGCGTCGCTGGCGAAATCCACCGGGAGCCGGAGCGCTTCGTGCGCGTCGCTGCGTACGCGCGGCGCCGAGAAGGACAACACCAGGAAGTGTCCCCCCGCGCCGAGCTCGACCTCGAGGTAGCGGCCGCCGGCGCCGGCGACGAAGCACTCGACGACGTCGTACTCCCAGAGGTCGGCCACCCGCGCGCCGCGCGGCGCCGCCGGGATCCGCGGCTCGGGCTGGTGCGGGAGGCTCGCGCTCAGCAGGAGCCCGTCTCCGCGCGCCGCGAGCTCGACCTGCCCGTGCAGGTGCGCGTGCGGGCACGGCGCGCCGTCCCAGTAGCGCTCGATCGGCAGCGCGAGGCGGCCGGGCGCGCGCGGAATCACGAGCGTCACGCGGCGCGGTCTCGCGCGGCCTGCGCCTTCGCGCCGGCGCGCAGGCCCATCTGCCGCATGATGTACGCCGCATACGCCGGCGCGATGCGCTGGATCACGAGCAGCGCGCGATTCGACGCGCCGGCGAGGCGGCTCTTTCGCCCGCGGCGCAGCGTGTCCACCAGCTCCTCGGCCACCCACTCCGGCGGATGCACGCGCGGGCCGTCGAGCGGCCAGGCGCGCCCCGCCTCGGTGCTCGTGTGCGGCGGCGCGAACAGCACCACCTCGATCCCGCGGCCGGCGAGCTCGGAGCGCAGCGACTCGGAGAACGCCAAGACCGCCGCCTTCGCGGCGCTGTAGGCCGCGGCCGTCGGCATCGGTACCCAGGCCACCGTCGAGGCCACGTTGACGATCACGCCGGAGCGCTGCGCGAGCATCACCGGCAGCACGGCGCGCGCCACCCGCTCCATGCCGAACACGTGGACGTCGAACATCGCGCGCAGGTGTTCGGGTTCCGCGTCGGCCCAGAAGCCGAGCTCGCCGCCGTTGCCCGCGTTGTTCAGCACCGCGTCGATGCGTCCGAAGCGCGCCAGCGTCTCCGCCACCGCGGCGGCCACCGAGGCATCCGACGTCACGTCGAGCTCGACGGCGAGCGCGGCGCCGCCGGCTGCGGCGATGCGCTCGGCCTCGGAGGCCAGCTTCCCGCGCGAGCGGGCTGCGAGCACCACCCGCGCACCCGCGCGCGCGAGCGCCCGGGCCGAGGCCAGCCCGATGCCGCTCGACGCGCCCGTCACCACGATCACCTTGTCCTTCGGGTCCATCTCTTCCTTCCTTTCGGGGCGCGCGAGAGCTGCTTGCGGGCGCGGGCGATCCACGCGAGCTCGGCGTCGCACCAGCCGAGCCCGTGCTCGATCGCGAGCTGCCAGACGGCCCGCTCGCGCGGCGAGCGCGCGAGCGACAGGATCGCGTCGCTCTCGAGGCGGCCCTCGTAGTCGCGCCGCATGGCGAGAACGCCTTCCGCGTAGCGCGCGAGCCGCTCGTCGAGCGCGGCAGGCGGCAGCTCGGCGGCGAACACGAACTGGAGCAGCAGGGGATGGCGCAGCACGAGCGGATCGAGCGGCTCGTCCAGCCACTTCGCCAGCGCCCCGCGCCCGCTCTTCGTGAGCGAGTAGACCTTGCGGTCGGGCTTGCCCTCGCCGGGCAGCCGCTCGACCTCGACCGCCCCCTCCGCCTCGAGCGCGTGCAGCTCGCGGTAGATCTGGCTCTGCGTGGCGGTCCAGAACGACTGCACCGAGCCGTCGAAGCGCTGCTTCAGCGCGTAGCCGCTGGTCGGCTCGAGCGAGAGGAAGCCGAGAATGGCGCCGCGCAGTGACATGACTCCTGGGTCTTATAGCACAGAAGATATATAAGGCCCGGGGCCGGCGCACCCCTCCGAGCCGAGCGCCGGAGCAGCGACCCCTCCCGGCTCCGGCCTCCCGGACCGCGCGCTACGCGGCAGAGGAGGAGTTGGGATAGCGGGCCGCGAGGCGCTCCAGCAGTGTCAGGCAGTCCGCCGCGGTCTCGCGGATCACGTCGGCCACCGGGCGCACCGCGTCGATGCGGCCCGCCACCTGGCCCGAGAGCGCGAGCGCCGCCTCGAGGTCGCCGCCGAAGTAGAGCTTCATCACGTTGGCGCGGTCGCCGAACTCGCTCATCACGTTGTGCGTGGCGTGCTCGAGCTCTTCGGAGTGCTTGGTGCGGAGCGCGCGCAGGCCGGGGCCGTGGCGGCGGTTCAGGAACACGGTGTCCGTCTCGGCGGCGGCGACGATCGCCTGCTTCCAGTTCTCGTGCACGGGCGACTCCGCCGACGAGACCATGCGCGTCCCCATCTGGATGCCCTCGGCGCCGAGCGCGAAGGCCGCGGCCATGCTCGGGCCGTCCACCATGCCGCCCGCCGCGATGATCGGGACCCTCACGCGCGACGCCACGAGCGGCAGCAGCACCATGCTCGCCACGTCGCGCGGGTTCTTGAAGCCGCCGCCCTCGCCGCCCTCCACCACGAGCCCGTCCACGCCCGCATCGATGGCCTTGAGCGCGCCGGCCAGGCTCGGCACCACGTGGAACACGGTGAGGCCCGCCTGCTTCAGCGGCTTCGTGTACTTCGTCGGGCTGCCGGCCGAGGTGGTCACGAACTTGACGCCCTGGCCGACCACGAAGTCCACGATGCCGGGATCGCGCACGAAGGCCTGCGCGATGTTCACGCCGAAGGGCTTGTCGGTGAGGTCGCGCATCTTGCGGATCTCGTCCTTCACCGCGTCGAGCTCGCCCGAGGACGTCTCGATGATGCCGAGCGCACCGGCGTTCGAGACGGCGGAGGCGAGCTGCGCCCGCGCGATCCAGCCCATCGGCGCCTGCACGATCGGGATCTCGATGCCGAGCAGCTCGGTCACGCGGTTCTGGAAGGGCATCGGCTCTCCTCGTCTGCGCTCAGGCGTCGTGGCATGCTATCGCGACGCGCCCGGGGAGCTGACATGGAACTCGCGATGACGCGCCCCGAGCGCGAAGCCTTTCTCGCCGGCGTGCACGTCGGCGTGCTCTCCATCCCCGAGCCGGGCCGTGGCCCGCTCTCGGCGCCGATCTGGTACGGCTACGAGCCCGGCGGCGAGATCTGGCTGGTGACGGGGCGCGACTCGCGGAAGGGCCGGCTGCTCCGGGCTGGCGTGCGCGTGGCCTTCGTGGCGCAGAGCGAGCAGGCGCCGTACCGCTACGTGAGCGTCGAGGGCCCGGTGGTCTCCGTCGCGCCGAGCCCAGGCGACGGCGAGGAGCGGCAGCTCGCGCACCGCTACCTCGGTCGCGAGGCGGGCGACGCCTACGTGGCCTCGACGGCGGCGCGCCGCGAGGCCGAGCCCAACGTGCTGGCGCGCATCCGCCCCGAGCGCTGGCTGTCCGTGGACTACCGGAAGGCATATCCCTGAGCTAGACGAAGAGCCCGATGGCCCTCGAAATCCTCCGCGACCAGCGCCTCGAAGGGGTCGAGTGGCAAGACCTCTGCAGGCTCGGCCCGCTCGAGGTCGCCTACGAGGTCGCGATCTACCTGCCCTGGCTCGTGGCGTCGTGCTTCTTCGCCCACCTCGGCGCGAGCTGGCACGTCGCGTGGTTCCTCCCGGCGCTCGCCTCGTCCTTCATGTTCTTCCTGTGCGGCCTGCGCCAGGTGCACAACGCCTTCCACTACGCGGTAGGCGTCTCGCCGCGCGCGCACGAGTGGCTGATGTTCGTGCTCTCGCCGCTGATGATGAGCGCGATGCACGCGGTGCAGTGGAACCACCTGCGCCACCACCGCCACTGCATGGACGACGACGACGTCGAGGCCTTCTCGGCCAAGATGCCCGGCTGGAAGGCGCTGCTCACGGGCCCGCAGTTCCCGGTGCGCCTGCACCACGCAGCGCTCACGCTCGCGAAGCCGAGGATCCGCCACTGGATCCAGGCCGAGCTCGCGGCCATGGCGGCGATGGGCGTATTGGCCTTCGTCGTGCTCGACTTCGCGTGGCTCCAGTACCACGTGATCGCGATGACCGTGGGCCAGTGCTTCTCGGCGTTCTTCGCGGTCTGGACGGTGCACCACGACTGCGACCGCACGCACTTCATCGCGCGCACGCTGCGCAACGACCTGAAGTCCTTCGTCTCGTACAACATGTTCTATCACGTCGAGCACCATCTGTTCCCCGCCGTGCCCACCTGCCACCTGCCGGAGCTCTCGAAGCGCCTCGACGCGGTGGCGCCGGAGCTGCGAAGCAAGAACGTCTGGTAGTGCAAGGGCCGCGAGCTGCAGGCGGCAGACGAGCCACGTCCCGCGCAGCGAGGCGTAGCCGAGCGAAGCAGGCGGCGTGACCACGGTCCTCGTGGTCGGCGCGACGGGCGAGCTCGGGCAGCGCGTGTGTCGGCTGCTGCGCCGCTGGACGCCGGCCGTGCGCGTGGTCGGAGCGAATCGCTCGGGCCGCGGCCATCCCGACTTCCCCGTGCACCGCGTGGACGTGCGCGACGAGCGCTCGCTCGTGCCGGCGCTCCGCGACGTCTCGCTCGTGGTGAACGCGGCGGGTCCCTATCTCTATGAGCCCGCGCCGCTGGTGCGAGCCTGCGTGCGGGCGCGCACCCACCTGGTGGACCTGGGGGACGACGTCGCCTGGTTCGGCGCGACGGCGGAGGCGGCGAGCCGCGCGGGGGCGGCGGCCGCCGGCGTGGCGGTGATCCCGGGCTGCTCGACCGTGCCGGGCCTGGTGTCGCTGCTCGCGCAGCGCTTCGCGGGGCGCGGCGACGTCGCCTCGCTCTCCGCGCTGCTCTCGCTCGGCAGCGCGAACCGGCCGACGCGCGCGCTGCTGACGGCGCTGCTCGCGCCGCTCGGCCGGCACGCGCCCGGCGGTGGGCGCTGGTTCACGCAGCTCGTCTCGGCCGAGACATCCGGCGGGCGTCGCATCACCGCCGGCGCCTTCCCGGCCCCGGTGCCCCAGGCCGGTCTGCGCCTCGGGTCGCGGCGCGTGCCGCTCCGCTTCTACACCGGCTTCGACCGGCGCTTCCTCACGCTCGCGCTCCGGCTGGCGGCGCCGCTGCTCGCGGGCGTGCCGCAGCGCTCCGTCCCCGCGCTCGCCGCCGCGCTGCTCCCGTTCGCCCGCGTCGTGCGCCTGCTCGGTACGCCGCGTGGCGTGCTGCTGCTTCGCGCGCACGACCGCTCGGGCGCGGAGCGCGACCGCGTGGAGGTGATCGCGCTGGCGAACGGCCTCGACATCCCCGCCGCGCCGGTGATCTGGGTGGTCGAGAGCCTGCTCGCCGGCGGCCTCGGGCGCGGCGGACTGCTCGGGCTCGAGGACGTGGTCGCCCCCGCCGACGCGATCGGCTGGCTACGCGCGGCCGGCTACGACGTCCGCGAGGGCGCGTAGCGCCGGAGCAGGCTGACCGTCACCAGCACGAGCGCGGCGAGCAGCGCGCTCGCGGGCTCCGGCACCGGCGGCCCGACCGGGATCGCCTGCCCCGTGACGAGGACGTTGTCGACCTTGCCGTAGTCGCCGGCCTTGTCGAAGTACCCGTCGTCGTCCAGCCAGAACGCCACCCAGATCGTGCCCACGTCGGAAGGCAGCGCGAAGGAGTTGTGCGTGAAGTTGTCGTGCCGGCTCTGGCGGATGAGCTGGGTCCAGTTCGACCACGCGTAGGGGCCGGCCAGCAGATCGGCACTGCGATCGCTGCCGAAGACGCCGAGCGGGATCTCGCCCACGAAGAAGCCGGCCACGAGCTTGTCGGCGGAGCTCGCGGCGAACGTGCGCCAGTCGAAGCTCAGCACCACGTTCTCGAAGTCGGTGGTGTCGACCGAGAACAACAGCCCGGCCTCGTCGCTGAAGCGCGCCACGCGGCTCGGGTTCGTCGAGCCGCCGTACCGCTGGACGGTGAGATCGCACCCCACGCTGCCGCCCGCGCAGGTGGAGTGCGGCGTCTGGAAGCGCGCCCCGAACCAGAGCTCGTCGGCGCCTTCGGAGATCTCGGGCAACCCGACGTTGACGGGGTCGCCGGCGGGGATCTGGCTCGGGAACGAGGTGTAGCCCTCGAAGTCCTCGAGGAACATCGTGGTCGCGCCGGCGGGCGGGGCGAAGGCGAACGCCGCGAGCGCAAGGGGAAGGCCGAGGACGGCCCGAGATACACGCATGGCACCCTCCGGGTTCCCCTTCCCGGAGTTGTCCCGTGGCGGAATCAGCAAGCGCCGTGCCAAGCCGCGGGAGCCCCCAAGTCCGCGAATTCCCGTGAGCCTGCGCAGGCCGGCGCGCAGGGCGCGGAACGGGAGTTCCGCCCCGACGGAACGGGGCTTCCGTCCCCACCCGCGATAAGCTCGGCCTCGCCCGACCAGTCGAGGAGCACGAGATGAGCCGTCCCGTCGCGGTCGTGACCGGCGCCAGTCGCGGGATCGGCAAGCAGTTCTGCCTCGATCTCGCGCAGCAGGGCTTCGACGTGGTCGCGACGGCGCGCTCGAGCGACGACAGCCGCGGCAAGCTGCCGGGCACGATCGACGAGACGGCCGCGCTCGCGCGCCGCGCGGGCGCTCGCTCACTGGCCGTCGCGCTCGACGTCCGCGACGAAGAAGCCGTGGTCAAGCTCGCCGACCAGGTCTACGACGCGTTCGGCCGCTGCGACCTGGTGGTGAACAACGCGGCGCTCGCGCCGCCGAAGGCCGCCCTCGACGACTCGACCAAGCGCTGGCGGCTCGGCGTCGACGTGAACATCAACGGCCCCTTCTACTTCGTCTACTACTTCGCGCCGCGCATGGCGGCGGCCGGCGGGGGCCGCATCGTGAACATCTCGTCGGGCGCCTCGCAGATGCCGTCCTTCGGCCGCGCCAGCTACACCACCACGAAGGCCGCGCTCGAGGCCATGACGCAGTCGCTGGGTCACGACCTCGCGAGCAAGCGCGTCGCCGTGAACTGCATCCGGCTCGAGGTGCCGGTCTGGACGGAAGGCTTCGCGGAGACCCTCCCGCCGGGCGTCGACCTCGGCTTCGAAGACCCCGTGATCATGTCGGACGCGCTGCTCTGGTTCGCGAAGCAGCCGCTCGAGGTCACGGGACAGGTGCTCACCATCGCCGACCTGCGCGCGCGCGGCGCGGTGCGGCCCTTCACCCCCGCGAGAGGCGGCGCGAGCCCGTCCTGAAAGGAGCCCATGGAGACCGAGAAGTTCCTGCTCCGCCTCGAGGAGACCCTCGCGCAGGTGGTGCGCCAGCAGGAGGCGATCTGCGCCGAGCTGGTCGGCATGCGCGAGCGCGTGGACGCGTTGGCCGAGCGCCGCGGCACGAGCGCGAGCGGCGCGCCGGCGCGCGGCGAGCTGCTGCGCTTCCTCGACCGCTTCCGCGCGGGCGAGGCGCTCGGCGCCGCCACGACGAAGGCGTGGATCGAGGTCTCCGACGTGGCGTGCGTGAAGGGCGGCCTGCACGTGGTGGCCGAGCGCGAGGGCATGCACGCGCGTCTGCTCGACGCCTGTCTCCGCGCGCATGGCGGCACGCCCCGCTACGAGATCCCCGAAGCGGTGTGCGCCGAGGCGATGAAGCGGATCTCCGATCGCACGCGTGGCGACGCCGCGAAGGTGCTCGAGTTCGTGCAGCGAACGGGTGACGCCGAGAAGGCGCTCGAGCCGATCTACCGCATGGCGGACCGGCTCGACGACGATCCGGAGACGCAAGCGCTGCTGCGCACCATCGCGCAAGACGAACGCTCGACGCTCGAGTTCTTCCAGCAGGCGTGCAAGCTGCTGAACGCGTAGTGCGCGGGGCTTCGCCCACTTCGTCTAGGTGTTTTTAGTCGAGCCTCCACGCTTGACCGCGGGCGCTGTGTCGCCCGAGAATCGCCGCGCTCGTTACGCGTGGAGGGTGCCGTGAACGCGAAGCGTGTCCTGCTCGTGGTGTCGATTGCGCTCGGTATCGGAGCCTGCGCCGGGAGCCCGGTCTCCCTTACCGCTCAGCGAGGCTCTTCGATCCTGATTCCGATCGGTCCCTACCACTGGCCCACCAGCGACGTGATCATCGGGTTCGGCCGACCGCAGCAGCCCGGAGGAGGCGCCTCCGGCGGTGCATGGGCGGATCCGCAGCGGGGCGAGCTCGAGTTCTACGTCGACGACGGCCTGGGCGCGGGCGAGATCTTCTTGCTGCGCGCCACCAGCACCTCGAATCCGAGCCTCGCCTCGCCCTACGCCCGCGCACCCGGCATCGGGAATCGGAACACGGAGGTGGTCGCCCTCCTGGACATTCCGGTCGACGCTCCTCTCGGGCAGCAGACCCTCCGGTATCGAAACAAGCAGGATCCCTCGGTCTCGATATCGGTCGGGAGCATCTGGGTGCTGCCTCGCGAGGTGCTCCTGTGTGAAGCGCCTTCTTGCGGGGCGCCGTCTGGAACGCCGGTGGTGACGGGCCAGCCTTCTCCTTTCGTCGTCGGGGGTTCCGACATCTCCGGCGTCGTGAAGCGGACGAAGCCTGACCCGCAGCTGATCATTCCATTTCCGGTCACGGCACACGCCGTCGAGCTCAACATCGTCTTCCCGGTGAACAAGGGCCAGATCGTCGACGTCTACGAGAATCGCAGCGACCGCTCGACCGATCTCGCGTTGACGTCGCTCCACAGCTGCTCGGGCCCGGGCTGCCTCGGCAGCTACACCGTGAAGGCGGTCGCCGCTCATGCGAGTGGCATCGACAGCCTGGCGCTCGTCTTCCAGCTCTCGGGCAGCACACCGGTGAACCTCGGCCCCCCCGGCGGCGACGTCATCGTGTTCACCATCGTGGCGAGGGACCAGTTCGGGAATCCGATCGAGGATTTCCCGGAGTTCCCCGGCCAGATCGACCGCACAACCTTCTTCATCCAGTAGGCGGAACGTGATGGTGTCGATCCTGGCGAGGGCGACGGCGGTCGGATGGATCGCGTTGGCGGTCGCGCTACAGCTCGCAGCGCCGGCGCAGGCGCGGGTCAAGGGGGATCTCTCCTGCGGGAGCGACGATCCGGAGCTTCCCTGCTACGACGACGGGTACGTCGACGTCGCGGACGTACTGATCCTGGCCCGACACGTCGGCGGGCTTTCCACCCAGGCGCTGACGGCCGAGCAACTGGTGGCCGCCGACATCTCTCCGGCGGTGACCGGCGGCGACGGCCTCGTGAACTCCGCCGACCTGCTCGCGCTGGTTCGTCTCGTCCTCCTCGGTGCCGACGTCGATGGCGATGGGTTGTTCGAAGTCGCCCAGAGCCTCTCGGCCTGGTATCTGCCCGACACCGACGGAGATGGGCTCTGCGACGGGCCGAACGTGGTGATCGAGGGAGTCTGCGCGGCCGGCGAGCAGGCGCTCGGCACGAACCCGGTGCTGGTCGACTCGGACGGAGACGGCCTCTGCGACGGCCCGAACCTGGGCCCGGGCCCGCAGACCGGTCCGTTCGGCGAGTCCTGTGTGTTCGGCGAGGACCTCGACGGCAACGGCGTCTTCGCGGCCACCGAGACGCATCCCACGCGGCGCGACACCGACGGCGACGGGATCTGCGATGCGGCGGTCTCGTCGGGCGGCGGCTGCTTCGGCGCCGAGGACGTGAACCGCAACGGCATCCGCGAGGCGAACGAGACGAGCGCGATCAGCGCGGACACCGACGGCGACACGATCTGCGAAGGCAACGCCCGGCGCGCCTACGACAGCAGCGGCCAGCTCGTCTGCGCAAACAACGAGGCGCAGTCGGGCATGAATCCGCTCCTCGCGAACAGCGACGGAGACGCCCTCACGGACCTCGAGGAGCTGACGCAGAACGTCGAGTGCCCGAACTGCTTCGCGGTGTTCGTGATGCCCGATACGCAGGGCTACACGTGGAACAACTTCGCGGGGGTGAATGGCGCCAACCATCTGCTCCGCTTCGCCGACTACGTCTGCGCCAACAGCGGCGGCACGCCAGCGACGCGGTGGCGCGAGCCGGCCACCGGGAAGCTGATGCCGATCAAGATGGCCGTGCAGCTCGGCGACCTCACGAACGGCAACACGCCAGAGGAGTGGCAACGCATCTCGGCGCTCTTCGACGAGCTCGACGCCTGCTCCGTGCCGTACCTGGTGGTGCCGGGGAATCACGACGGCCCCACGCTCCCGGGCTCGAGCCAGGCGGAGCCCCCGTACTCGCTCGCCAACGTCCTCTACAACGAGTACTTCGGTGCCCCCTGCACGCCGGCGCCTCCCGGCGAGCCGGACAAGGCGTGCGAGACGCCGGGCAATCCCTACTTCGACGGGCCGGCGCGCGCGGGCTGGTCGCCGCCCGACCTGTGCGACGATCCGCCGAACTGCGCGCCGCCCGGGCCGGGGCTCCCGAACGGCGAGTGGTTCCTCGGCAACGGCGACGACATCGCGGCGAGCTCGCGCGACACGCTGCCGGGCGAGACGCCCGGGCCGCCGACCGCCGAGCCCGGCCGCCACCGCATGGCGGTCGTCCACGCGCCGGGCGGCGAGAAGGTCGTGTTCGTCGGCCTCGAGCTGGGCTTCGACGTCAGCGACCTCGACGCGCCGCTCGACGTCCTGTCGAGCTTCCCGGACAGCCCCGCGATCCTGCTCCACCACGCCGCCTTCCTCCAGAACGCCAGCGGCTCCGGCCCGTTCAATGCGCAGGGCTGGGGCTCGGACACGCTGGGCGGCTCGATTCCCTTCGGCCAGGACGTCTTGAACCGCCTGCTCGATCCGAACCCGCAGATCCTCTTGACGCTCAACGGACACACCGGCGTCACCGCGACGAAGCAGTACACCTCGCAGGCGAGCGGGCACTCCGTCTGGAGGCTGCTCCGGAACTATCAGGGGGTCATGCAGGAGGGTGCGATCGGCGGCGTATGGGGGGCGGGTTGGAACGTGATGATGGCCTTCGACCCCGACGCGGGTGAAGTCCGCATCCGTTCGTACCGCGTCGCAGACGACGCGAACTACCGGACGCAGTGGCTGCTCGACCGCGGCCTCTCGCAGACGGTGAACCTGCTCGGCGAAGGCATCGTCGAGGAGACACGCATCCTGGACAAGGACTTCAGCGAGCCGGTGGGCGGGTGGACGCTCCCGTACGACCCGACTCCCTGAGCCGTCACAGCAGATCCGTCGCCGGCGCCTGGCGCCACTGCGCCCAGGTGACGCGCCAGGCGTCGTCCTCGCGCGAGAGGTCGAGGTCCACGGCGTAGACCTCGGCGCCGAGGCCGCGGGCGCCGCGCGCGCCAGCGAGGCCGACCGCGAGCGTGACGACGGCGCGCGTCGGGTCGGTGAAGGTCACGTCGCGCACGCGCACGATCACCTCGCGGCCGCGGCCACTCTGCATCACGTGGAAGGCGACGAAGGCGCGCAGCTTGTCGCGGTCGTGGCCGTAGGGGTCCTCGTAGGCGGCCGAGACGAGCTCGGCGAAGGCCGAGGCGTCGCCGCGCTCGGCCGCGGCCTCGAGGGCGCCGAGCGCCGCGCGCACCTCCTCCTCGGGCGTGGGAGCCGCGCCGCAGCCGAGGAAGGCAGCGCACAGGAGCCCGGCGAGGATTCGCGCCCGCATGCATGGCCTGA
>Ga0187892_10009900_pt1 | contig 12307 bp, 11 predicted proteins | sample MA1701073metaG_FD_139345 | JGI IMG/M metagenome (GOLD analysis project Ga0187892, IMG submission 139345) | Bio-ooze microbial communities from a basaltic lava cave in the Kipuka Kanohina Cave System on the Island of Hawaii, USA - MA170107-3 metaG ...
AGACGAAGAGGACGTTCACTTCTTTCTCGAGCGAGTCTTCGGCGCGCGCTCTCTCCTCGCGGGCTCCTCCTCGCTCGGGACGAAGGTGCCGCGCCAACCGAGGATGCTGCGCAGCCGCTCGTAGAAGTCGCCCCCGACGGTGACGAGGCGGAACCGGGGGCCGGCGCGGCGGACCCTCACCCGGGAGCCCTCGACGAGCCGGACGCGCTCCTGGCCGTCCGCGGCGAAGATCGCGCTCGCCGGCGCCTCGGTGACCCGGAGATCGACGGCGTTCGCGTCGGGGACGACGAGGGGGCGGTTCGTGAGCGTGTGGGGACAGATCGGCGTCACGACGAACGCCCCGAGCTGGGGATCGAGAATCGGGCCGCCGGCGGCGAGGCCGTACCCGGTGGCGCCCGTCGGGGTCGAGACGGCGATGCCGTCGCCGCGGAATTCCGTGACCTCCTGCGATCCCGCGCGCACCCCGACGGTGATCATGCCGGCCGACCGCGCCCGCTCCACGACGACGTCGTTCAGCGCGAGGAACTCCCGTCCCTTCCCCTCCCGCCCGGAGCGCACCTCGGCGCGAAGCAGCGCCCGCTCCTCGACGCGGTGCTCCTTCGCGAAGATCGCCTCGAGCGCCTCGCGCACGCCCTCGGGCGTCACCGCGGCGAGGAAGCCGAGGCGCCCGAGGTTCACGCCGAGGGTCGGCACCTGGCGCCGCCCCATCCGGCGCGCGGCGGCGAGGATCGAGCCGTCGCCGCCGAGGACGAGGAGGAGGTCGGCCTTCACCCCCTCGTGCGGGATCCGCCGCGGATCGAGGGCGACCCCCACGACCTCGCACCGCGCCTTCATCCACGGCAGGAGATCCGCGAGGAGCGAGCGGACCGCCCCCTTCCGGCGGTCCCCGAGGACGAAGACCTTCATCCGCCCCGAATCGCCCGGCGAACCACCTCCGCGACGGAGGCGGCGTCGAGACCGCATGCGCGGAGCTGGGCGTTCCGCGGCGCGTGCGCGACGAATCGGTCGGGGACGCCGAGGCAGCGCACCGGGGCGCGCGCGTCCGCCGTCTCCGCGCGAAGCTCGAGGACGGCGGACCCGAATCCCCCCGAGAGCGCGTGGTCCTCGAGGGTGACCACGGGAGCCTTCGCCCCCAGGAGCGGCGTGAGGAGGTCCCGGTCGATCGGCTTCGCGAAGCGCGCGTTGACGACGCCGACCTCGATCCCCTCGCCGACGAGGGTCTCCGCGGCCGCGAGCGCACCCGCGGCGAGGACGCCGTAGGCGACGATCGTGCAGTCCTTTCCTTCGCGCAGGACCTCCGCCCGGCCCGCCTCGATCGGCGGCCGCGGCTCCCGCTCGAACTCCGGCTGCGGGCAGGACGCCCGCGGATAGCGGATCGCGCAGGTGCGGCCGGCGCGCACGGCCCACGCGAGCATCGCGCGGAGCTCCGTCTCGTCCCGCGGCGCGAGGAGCGCCACGCCGGGGTAGCCGCGGAGGAAGGCGACGTCGAAGAGGCCGTTGTGCGTCGGCCCGTCCTCGCCGACGAGCCCCGCGCGGTCGAGGGCGAAGACGACGGGGCTCTCCGAGACGAGGACCTCCTGGAAGACCTGGTCGAGCGCGCGCTGGAGGAAGGTCGAGTAGATCGCGGCGATCGGGATCGCCCCCGCGCGGGAGAGACCCGCCGCGAAGGCGACGGCGTGCTGCTCGGTGATCCCCGTGTCGAAGAAGCGGTCCGGGTACCTGTCGGAGAAGGGACGCAGTCCCGTCCCGTCGGGCATCGCCGCCGTGATGGCGACGACGCGGGGATTGCGCGCGGCGAGGTCGATCATCGCGTCGGAGAAGGCCTGCGTGAAGCTCCTCGAGGCCTTCGCGGGGGCGGGCGGGATCTTGCCCGGATCCCGTCCGACGACCGGGGCCGCCTTCGGCGAGACGCCGTGGAGCCGCTGGGGATCCTGGTCCGCGCCCTCCCCTCCCTTCCCCTTCTGCGTGAGGACGTGGAGGATCACGACCCCCTCGATCTCCTTCGTCCGCTCGAGAAGGTCGACGAGCTCTAGGACGTCGTGCCCGTCGCTCGGCCCGTAGTAGCGGAGCCCGAGCGCCTCGAAGACGTGCCCCGGCACGACGAGGTGGCGCGCGAGGAGCGAGAGGTCCCCCATCGCCTTCTCGACGCGGGAGCCGATCGAGCCGAGCCGATCGAGGAAGCGCTCCAGCTCGCGCCGCGCCCCGGTGTAGAGCCGGCCGGTGCGGACGCGGTTGAGGTATCGCGAGAGCGCCCCGACCGTCTTCGCGATGGACCACTCGTTGTCGTTCAGGACGACGAGGAGGTTCGGCTTCAGCTCCCCCGCCGCGTTGAGCGCCTCGAAGGCGACGCCGCAGCCCAGCGACGCGTCGCCGATGACGGCGACGACCCGCCGCGGGTCGCCGCCGATCTCCGCGCCGCACTTGAGACCGAGAGCGAGCGAGAGGGAGGTCCCGGCGTGGCCCGTCGTGAAGAGGTCGTAGGGGGACTCCTGCGCGCACTGGAACCCGGAGAGGCCTCCCTCCTGCCGGATCGTGTCGAAGCGAGCGCGCCGGCCCGTGATCAGCTTGTGGGTGTAGACCTGGTGCCCGACGTCCCAGACGAGACGGTCCCGCGGGAAGTCGAACACGCGGTGGAGCGCGATCGTGAGCTCGACGGTGCCGAGGTTCGAGCCGAGGTGTCCCCCCGTCCGCTGGACGGTCTCGAGCAGGTAGCGACGCACCTCCTCGGCGAGGGGGGGGAGGGACTCGCGCGGGAGTCGCTTCAGGTCCTCCGGCGAGGCGATCTGCGCGAGGAGCCCGTCGCGGGAAGGGGCGGCGGTCATGTCAGTGGGTGCGGTCGACCACGAAGCGCGCGAGGTCGACGAGGAGGGAGCGGGCGGCGGCGGGCCACGCGCGAGCGCGGCGCTCCGCGCGCGCGGCGAGGCGGCGCGCCGCGTCCTTCGCCCGGCCGATCCCGACGCACGCCGGATAGGTCATCTTCGACGAATCTTCATCCTTCCCCGGGGTCTTGCCCAGGGATCGGCGCTCGCCGACGACGTCGAGGACGTCGTCGACGACCTGGAACGCGAGGCCGAGGTCGACGCCGAAGGCGCGGGCGGCCGCCTTTCCGCGACCGTCCGCCCCCGCGCAGACCGCCCCGCACTCCGCGGAGGCGGCGAGGAGCGCCGCCGTCTTCCTCTCGTGGATCGAGCGCACCCGCGCGAGGGCGGGACGGGCCCCCTCCGCGGCGAGGTCCTCGACCTGCCCCCCGACCATGCCGCGCGACCCCGCCGCGCGGGCCAGCACCGCGACGAGGTCCGCGACGGCGTCCCGCGGCGCTTCGGCGAGCGCGGCGAACGCGGCGGTGTGGAGGGCGTCGCCGGCGAGGATCGCCGTCGCCTCGCCGAACCGGCGGTGGCAGGTCGGCCGGCCCCGTCGGAAGTCGTCGTCGTCCATGCTGGGGAGGTCGTCGTGGATCAGGGAGTACGTGTGGAGGAACTCCACGGCGCATGCGGCGGGGAGCGCCTCGCGGCGCCGTCCTCCGAACGCCTCGCAGGCGAGGAGCACGATCGCGGGGCGGAGCCGCTTTCCTCCCGAGAAGACCGTGTAACGCATCGCCCGGTGGAGCGCCCGGGGCGCCGTCGATGTGGAGGGGAGGCGGGCGTCGAGCGCACGCTCCACGACCGGCCGGACCGCACGGAGGTAGCTCGCGAAGGTTCCGGCACGGAGCCCCACCTAGAAGGGCGCGCCTTCCTCGCCCGCGGGAGCCTCCCCGCCGGGGAAGGGACGCTTCTCGAGGGCGCCGCGCAGGTCGCGGGTCAGCTCCTCGACCTGCCGCTCTGCTTTCTGGAGGATCTCGTAGCACGCCCGCAGCGCGCCGAGCCCCGTCCGGTAGCGCTCGATCGAGACCTCGAGGGGGAGATCCCCCTTCTCGAGCTGGGCGACGATCTCCTCGAGCTCCGAGAGGTTCGCCTCGAAGGTCTTCGCCGCGGGAGCCGTCGGCTCCGCCTTTCTCGTGCGCTCTTTCTCCGCCACCGCGAAGGGATCCTAGGCCACCGAGGCGTCCACCCGCAACGGCGGCGCCGGGTGCGCCGCCTCGACGCGCGAGAGGGCGCGGCCCGCGTGGAGAGTCGTCTCGAGGAGATCGCCCGGCCGAACCTGGGAGGCATCCGTCAGGAACGCCGCGCTCCCCTCGACGCGCGTGAGGGAGTACCCCCGCGCGAGGATGCGCAGCGGCGAGCGCGACTCCAGCGTGTCGAGCGCGGCGGACCACCTCTCGCGGGCGCGCGGCACGAGCTGCGAGAGACCCGCCTCGATCCTGCGCTCGAGCCCGGCGAGGCGCTCGGCGCCCCTCTCGAGCCAGGCCTGGGGGCGCGCCCCCTCGAGCCGGCGGCCCATCTCCACCGCGTGGGCGCGGGCGGCGGAGATCCTCGCCCGGACGAGGGCGGGGAGCCGCTCGAAGCGCGCGTCGAGGGTCTGCGCCGCCATCTCGAGGCGAGCCAGGGGGCGGCGCAGCACCCAGTGCTCGCGGATCGAGTCCATCCCTGCGGAGAGGAAACGCATCCTCCCCTCGACGGCGCGACGCAACCGCCCGCCGCTCTCCTCGAGGCGGCGCAGGAGGTCTCGCAGGTCCGGCACGACGAGGACGCCGGCATGGGTCGGGGTCTTCGCCCGGACGTCGGCGGCGAAATCGGAGAGGGTGAAGTCGATCTCGTGCCCGATGGCGGAGAGGACAGGGAAGGGGGACGCGACGATCGCCCGGACGACGACCTCCTCGTTGAACGTCCAGAGGTCCTCCGCGGAGCCTCCCCCGCGGGCGACGACGATCACGTCGACGAGGCCCGATGCGACGAGGTCGCCGATCCCGGCGGCGACATCCTCCGCCGCTCCTTCTCCTTGCACCTTGGCGGGTCGGACGAGGATGGAAGCGCCCGGGAAGCGCTCGAGGATCGTCCGCACGAGATCGCGCACGGCCGCCCCTCGCGGCGCCGTCACGATCCCGATCGCTCGGGGGATGAGGGGGAGCGGCCGCTTGCGGGCCTCGTCGAAGAGGCCCTCGGCGGCGAGCTTCTTCTTCAACTGCTCGAAGCGGACCTGGAGGGCGCCCGCCCCGCGCGGCTCGATCCGGTCGACGACGATCTTGTAGTTCCCGTAGGGGGCGTAGAGGTCGAGCCGCCCGTGGACGAGGACCTCCTGGCCCGCCTCGAGATCGAACCGCAGGCGACGCACGTCGCTCCGCCAGACGACGGCCCCCAGGAGGGCCCCCTCGTCCTTGAGCGAGAAGTAGAGGTGGCCCGAGGCGGGGCGCGAGACGTTCGTCACCTCTCCGACGACCCAGAGATCGGCGAACTCCGGCTCGAGGAGGTCCTTCATCGCGAGGGTGACCTCCGTGACCGTCCAGAGGCGGGTCTCCTCCGGGGCGGTGGGAGAGGTCACCGCGCGTACTCGACGATCCGCTTCTCGCGGAGCAGCGTCACCTTCACCTCGCCGGGGTACTCGAGCTCCCCCTCGATCCGTCGCGCGATGTCGCGGGCGATCCGCACCGCCTCCGCGTCGTCGACCCTCCCCGCGTCGACGAGGACGCGGACCTCGCGCCCCGCCTGGATCGCGTAGACCTGGTCCACCCCTGCGAAGGAGCCCGCGACCTCTTCCAGCGCGCGCAGGCGCTGGAGGTACCGCTCGATGGAGTCGCGTCGAGCGCCGGGGCGCGAGGCCGAGATCGCGTCGGCGACCTGGGTGAGCACCGCGTAGGTGCTCCCGTAGGGGACGTCCTCGTGGTGCGCCGCGATCGCGTTCACGACGATCTTCGTCTCGCCGTGGCGCCGCGCGAGGTCCGCGCCGACCATCGGATGCGTCCCCTCCACCTCGTGGCTCACGGCCTTGCCGATGTCGTGGAGGAGGCCGCAGCGGCGCGCCAGCTCCGCGTCGAGGCCCAGCTCGGCTGCCATCGTCGAGGCGAGGTACGCGCACTCGATCGAGTGGCGGAGCACGTTCTGCCCGTAGGAGGTGCGGTACTTCAACCGCCCGAGGAGCTGGACGAGGCGGGGGTGGAGGTTGCGCAGCCCGATCTCGGCGAGGGTGCGACGGCCCGTGTCCTCGATCCCCTTCTCCGTCGCCTCCCGAGTCTCCGCGACGATCTCCTCGATCCGGGTCGGGTGGATGCGCCCGTCCGCGATCAGCTTCTCGAGGGATCGGCGGGCGACCTCCCGGCGGACGGGATCGAAGCTCGAGATGACGACGACGCCCGGCGTGTCGTCCACGACGAGGTCGACCCCCGTCTCCTTCTCGAAGGCGCGGACGTTTCGCCCCTCCCGCCCGATGATCCGGCCCTTCATGTCGTCGTTCGGGATCTCGAGGGCGTAGACGGTCGCCTCCTGGGTGTGGCTGACGGCGAGCCGCTGGATCGCCAGCGACAGGACGCGCTGCGCGAGGGCGACCTCTTCCTCCCGCAGGCGCTCCTGCGCCCGCTCGAGCCGGGTCGAGATCTCCTGCGCGCTCTCCTCCTCCAGGCGCTGGAAGAGGAGCTGCGTCGCCTCCTCCCGGCTCAGCCCGGAGATCTGGCGGAGGCGTTCCGTCTGCTCCGCGACGAGGCGATTCGCCTCCTCCTCCTTCTTCTCCAGGGCCGATTCGCGGCGCTCGGTCGCCTGCGCCCGCCCCTCGAGCGCCGTCTCCCGCCGCGCGAGGGCCTCGAGCTTGTCGTCGAGGGACTGCGTGCGGCGCTCGAGCCGGCTCTCGAGGTCGCGGATCTCCGATCGCCTCGACTCCAGGTCCCGGTTCAGCTCCTCGCGGCGGCGGACGCTCTCGTCCCGCAGACGGATCTCCTCCTCCTTCCGCCGCCGTCCGACTTCCTCCTCGGCGCGGCGCAGCACCTCTTCGGCGGTCTTCCCGGCCCCCGCGAGGCGCGCTCGCTCCCGGCGTACGCCGAGAAGGATCCCCGCGAGCGCTCCGGCGGCCAGGCCGGCCGCGAGCAAGACGTATTCCACGGCGCTCCCTCCCCCGAACCGGACGGGGCGACAAGGGACGCGGGACCCTCGGGACGGGCGGCTTGGCCGTCCTCAGCCGGTGGAACGCGAACGATCCGCGGATCCGGTCACGACGATCCCGTACGCCTTCTCGGGCTCCGGAGGGGAGACCCCCGAGCGCCCGACATCGAGTTCCCTCTTCGCATGGAGTCCCCGACCTTCTCGGGTGCGGGGATCCTCGCTGCGCTCAAGTCCTGTTCGGAAGGTTGATTCGAGTCGAGTGAGTCCAAGGTAGACGTCCGCCGGAGCGGGGTCAAGCGGAGCGGGTCCGCCTCACTTGCCCGCGGAGGCCGCCTCCCCCGTGAAGAAGGAGGCGCTCGGACGCGCGAGGAAGCCGCGCCAATCGGCCGGCAGGACGGCCCGCCGCGCGAGGGGAAGATCCATCGACCCGACACGGGCGCCGACGAACTCCTCGAGCCGGTGGCGGTCGGGGAGGACGAGCCACAGATCGAGTCCGGAGGCGGGCGAGACCTGCGCGCCCCCGGAGGGTCCCGCGAGCGCGTGATAGACGAGCGCCTCGCGCGGTTCCCCGGGGACGGGGAACTCCGTCAACCGGCGCAACGGGATCCCCTCGCCCGAGTCCGTGGCCCCCACGAGCGAGAGGGAGTCCGTCTCGAGGGAGGTCGGGCCGGGCTCGAACCGGAAGACGAGGAGCCGCGCGAAGCCGGCGTCGGGAATGGAGAGGCGCTCCCGCAGCGTGAGGGTGTCGAACAGGGCCCGGGCACGATCGGGGAACGCCGGGGCGAGGGCGAAGTGGAGCCCGCGCGCCGACCCGACGAACACCGGCAGGGGAGTCTCGACCGGAGGGGGATCCGGAAAGGCCGGGAGCGCCCCGGTCCGGGAGGCCCCGCACGAGTGGACGACGGCGGCTCCGCCCCCCGCGAGCGGCAGGGCGAGCAGGGAAGCCAGGACCTTCGCCCCCCGAGCCCCCATGGCTCTACCAGGGCTTCTTCTTGTTGTCGTTCCACCACTTGACCCACTCGAGCGCGTCGCGGAAGTCCTGGCCGGCGAGCTTCCCGAGAGTGGCGAGGAGCGGGCCCCCGATCCGGTCGTACTTCCGGCGGGCCTCGGAGTCGATCTGCGGGGATGCGGGGTTCGCGGCGTTCGCGGAGGACTCGAGGTGCTTCACGAGCTGCTCGACGATCGTCTTGCGGAGCCCCTCCGGGGACCGGTCGTAGTTCCCGAGCGAGTCGGCCGCCGCGGCGATCAAGTCGTAGTCCTTGTCCTTGAGCATGTCGAGCAGGGGCTTCACGGCGCGATCGGACTTCGTCGTTCCGAGGGCGGCGAGGATCGCCGCGCGCAGCCGCGGCTCGTGACGGAACTTGCGCTGGTCGAGGCCCTTGAGGAGGTACGGCACCCCCTCGTCCCCCATCTGGCCGAGGGAAGCCGAGGCCGCGTAGTAGACGCGGAAGACCTCGTCGGGGTTGTCCCCCTCCCTGGGAACCCGGGTGACGCCGAAGGAGTCGCCGACTCCCTTCGCGATCTTCTTCTGGTCCTTCGACCCCCCGTCCCGGAAGAAGACGGTGAGCCGGTCGATCGTGCCGACGGCGGTCTCGTCCTCCTTCTCCTTGAGAGACGACTTCAGGGCGTCGAGCGCCTCCTCGACGGCGGGGTCGTCGTCGGGGAAGACCGCGGGAACGGGGCCGAGCGCGAGCGAGAGCAGGAGCGAGGTGAAGATCATCCGTGGAGCCCTCCGGAGATGGAGCCAGGGGATTCTACGTCCGGGGACGGTCCGGCGAACGAGCGGCGCGGTGCCTCCGGAGATAGTCGTCCGCGGCACCGCGGTATACGGCCCGCGCCGCCCGGGCGATCTCCCCCGCCTCTCCCGCAAACCCCTCCCGGATGCCGAGGAGCGCGCGAGCGGCGACGGGACCGCCGATCGCGTTCGTCACGATGACCTCCGCCGCCCGGCGGAGGTCGCCCTCCTCGATCCTCGACTCCTCGACCCTCGCCGGCAGGTTCCGGAGGAGGAGGTCGCGCACGACGCCGGCGAGGATCCCTCGGGACAGGGGTGGCGTTAGCACTCGTCCGTCGACCACCGCGAAGAGGTTCGAGACCGTCCCTTCGACGAAATCGCCCTCCGTCGTCCGGACGAGGGCGTCGAATGCGCCTCGCGCCTCCGCCGCCTGCCGGGCGACGGCGCTTCGGACCCGCGAGACCGACTTCACGGACTCGAGAGGGTCTTCCGGCACCTTGCGGTGCTCGGCGACGTCGAGGAGGACGTCCGCCGACGGAGGCTCGGGAAGCGGCCGGGCGGTCACGACGACGGCCCCCGGCTCCCCACCGCCCGGCCCCGCCGTCCGGGTGATCCGCACGACCGCCCGCTCGATGCCCGTCGCCGCCAGGAACCGCTCCATCGCATCACCGGGGGCGAGCGCCGGAGTCGGAAGCCCGAGGGCCTTCGATCCGTCCTCCATCCGAGCGAGATGGTCCTCGAAGAAGAGGGCCACCCCCTCCTCGACGCGGATCGTCTCGAAGACGGCGACGCCGAGGAGGAAGCCTCGATCCGCGGCGGGGACGGCGGGCTCGCCCGGGCCGACGAGGCGCCCGTTCACGGAGGAGGGGAACGGTCGGGCTCCGCCGGAACGATCGCTCACCCCCCGCCTCCCGACCGGACCGCCTCCTCGATCGCGCGGGCCTTCGCGTTCGTTTCCTCCCCCCCCGCCTCCGGATCGGAGTCCGCCACGATCCCCCCCCCCACGCGGAAGGCGAGGCGGCTCCCGCGGAGGACGACGGTCCGGATCGCGACGGCGAGGTCGGCGCTTCCCGCGGCGCCGAGCCATCCGATCGCCCCGGTGTAGGGGCCCCGGGCGGTCCGCTCGAGACCCGCGAGGATCTCCATCGCGCGGATCTTCGGCGCTCCCGTGATCGATCCGCCGGGGAAGGTCGCACGCAGCGCGTCGACGACGCCGACGCCGGGCTCGAGCCGCCCCTCGACGGTCGCGACGCGGTGGAAGACCCGAGCGTAGGCCTCCGTCGAGGCGAGGCGCGGAACCCGCACCGTCCCGGGCCGGCAGACGCGCGAGAGGTCGTTGCGCTCGACGTCGACGATCATCGTCAACTCCGCGCGATCCTTTCCGCTCGACTCGAGGTCGGCGACGGCGCGCGCGTCGACCGCCGCGTCGCCCGTGCGCGGCCGCGTCCCCTTGATCGGCCGCGTCTCGACGCGGTCCCCCTCGATGCGCAGGAATCTCTCGGGCGAAGTCGAGAGGACGGCGCGATCGCCGAAGAGGAGAGCGGCCGAGAACGGGGCCGGGTTGTGCCGGCGCAACCGCTCGTGGAGCGCGAGGGCATCTCCCGTGAAGCGTCCCTCGATCCGGCGGGAGAGGTTCGCCTGGAAGAGGTCCCCCGCGAGGACATGCTCGCGAACCGTCGAGACCGCGCGCACGTAGCCACGGCGGTCGAGGTCGCTGCGGAGCGCGCCCGCGAGGCGGAAGGCGTCGCCCCTCGGCGCGCGCCGCAGGACGCTCGCGACGGCCGACCGGGCTCTCTCGAGCGCGGAGCGACCGCGCGACCCGCTCGTCACGAGGACGTTCGCTCCCGTCGGGTGATCGTGAAGGACGAGGAACCTCGGAAAGACGAATCGCAGACCGGGGAGCGCGAGGTCCTCCCTCGGAGGAGGGGGCAGGCGCTCGAGCCGCCCGTTCAGCTCGTAGCCGAGGTATCCGATCGCGACGATCGCCGGGAAGGGGGACCCGTCGGCGGCGAGCGCCGCCCGCGCGAGAGCCTTCCCGAGCGCCGCGAAGGGATCGGCGCACCGCCGCCACGATCCCGACCGCGAGCGCGCCCGCGACCCCGCGGCGTCCGTCTCGAGGACGGCGGCCGGCCCCCATGTGAGCGCCGAGAAGCGAACGAGATCGTCGGGTCCCGCGACGCTGTCGAGGAACGAGGGCGCCTCCTCCGGCTGCAGCCGCCGGAACAGCTCGAGCGGGCTCGCCTCGGGGGGGAGATCGAGCACCGTCCGGACGCGCCTCGGGCGGAGACCGGTGGTCGCGGCGGGAGGCATTCCCCGGTCATGCTATCGGTCCGCCCGCGCCGCCGCGAAAGTCGGAGGATCGGGTCGGGTACCGTACGTCGACATGCGGCGCGAGATCGGTCTCTTCCTCGAGCACCTCCGGCGCGGCGAGCGCTCCGCGCACACGCTCCGCGCGTACGAGGCCGACCTCTCGTCCTTCGCCGGATTCGCGGCGGGGCGCGGCGCGCGGACCGCGCGGGCGCTCACGCCGGGGGTGATCCGGGCGTTCCTCGCCGAGGAGGCGGAGCGCGGCACCTCGCGCACGAGCGCGATGCGCCGGCTCGCCGCCGTGCGGTCCTTCCTCCGGTTCCTCGTCTCCCGCGACCTCCTCCCCTCGAACCCCGCCCTCTCCGTGCGAATGCCCCGGCGCGAGAAGCGCCTTCCCCGATTCCTCCCCCCCGCGGAGATCGAGAAGCTGATCGAGACGTCCGAGCGGGAGGGGTTCGCCGCCGCCCGGGACCGAGCGCTTCTCGAGACCCTCTACTCGACGGGCTGCCGCGCTTCCGAGCTCGTCGGACTGCGCGAGGACGACCTCGATCTCTCGGGCGGGACGGCGCGCCTGCGCGGCAAGGGGAAGAAGGAGCGGATCGCCGCCCTCGGCGATCCGGCGGTCCGGGCGCTCCGCGACTACCTCGCCGAGAAGCGAGCCCGCGGCTCCGGCGAGGCGGCCCTCTTCGTGAACCTGCGCGGCGGACCCCTCACGGACCGGTCCCTGCGCCGGATCCTCGCGCGGCGGGTCCTCCTCGCGGGGGTCGCCGGCCGCGTGACGCCCCACACGCTCCGCCACTCCTTCGCGACCCACCTCCTCGACCGGGGCGCCGACCTCCGCTTCGTCCAGGAGATGCTCGGCCACGAGCGCCTCACGACGACGCAGGTCTACACCCACGTCTCGATGGAGCGGCTCCGTGCCGCCTACGAGAAGGCGCACCCGCGCGCCGGAAGGAGGAGAGGCAGCCCCAAGGGGATTTGAACCCCTGCCGCCAGGTTGAAAACCTGGTGTCCTGGACCGACCTAGACGATGGGGCCGCGGCGGGAACCGTAGCCCGCTCCCCGGCGCGGCTCAAGGCGCGGGGCCGTAGCCGTGGATGCGCATCCGGTCGAGGACGTGCTCGAACTCCCGCTCGAGCGCGTCGAGGAGTGTCGACCCCATCTCCGTCCGCCGCGGGGACTCCGGGAGGACGTCCCAGGTATAGGTCTCGATCTCGAAGTGATCGCAGGCCCGAGCCCGGACGCACGCGTCGAGCGCGGCATCGAGATCGGGGCGCGTCGTCCAGAGCCCCGCGACGCGCTC
>Ga0187892_10009902_pt1 | contig 12305 bp, 15 predicted proteins | sample MA1701073metaG_FD_139345 | JGI IMG/M metagenome (GOLD analysis project Ga0187892, IMG submission 139345) | Bio-ooze microbial communities from a basaltic lava cave in the Kipuka Kanohina Cave System on the Island of Hawaii, USA - MA170107-3 metaG ...
AGAACCAGCGGTCGCCGTTTGTGAATCGGACGCGACCTCGGACTTTCCGTTGCACCACGTTCAGCTGATGCCGGAGAGCCGCATTCTCTGCTTCAAGTCGACTCTTCGACTTGAACGGCGCGGTGAACAGCGTGAGCAAAAAGCATAACAGCGCGACCATCGCCGCTGACGTTATGCGATTCTCTCACCAAATCAATCCAGACGAAGTTTTCGGTACACACAGGGAGCCCGTATCGTTCGTAATAGAGCGTCAGCGTCGGGCTCATTTTTAGAAATTCGGACGGCCCCACCCGCGCCCGTTCCACTAAGTTCGTCGCGGCCGTCGAGGCAATTGGAGGGATCGCCGTCGCTGAGATCGCGGGCGCTAAGTGCGTCAGCAAATCTCGTCTTGAAATATTGCCCATCTCATTTTTATTCAGCTCACCGGCTGCGCCTTCTTACCTGATCCAACCAAGCTCTTTTGCCTTCGCGTTTGCCGCTGTCCACGCCAAACCGAGGAATTTCGGAAAAGAAACTTTGCGCGTTTCATCCAGACCCTTCCGCGCGCGGAAGGAGCTCGCTACGAGCCTGTTTTCTTCAGTCTTTTCATAAGTGATGCTGAACGTTGTGCCTGGCATCGTGACGACGAGAACATCGTCGGCGACCCTCACGGCCACCTTCTGTCGTCTGACCAGGTCCAAAAGTCCCATCGCGGAGCTCTCTCGTTGACGCCTAGGCTAGTGCGATTCGGGAGGGGTCGGCTCAAGGATAATTGCAAGATCACGCTGCTGCCGGCTAACGGCACTCACGAGCCCCAGCAATAATCACCTAGCCGAGGACGCTGGAGGTAGCTGGGGAATGAAAAGAAGTCGCGAGGCATATCGGATCAAGCCCGTGTGATAGGCTTGCAAAGGATTTCATAGGAAAGCCGATATGGCAGCAGCAGCGCGCACACGCTGGTGGGCATGGGCATCGCCTCTACTGGCCTGGGTGATCCTGGTCATATCGATCCTTGCTGGCACCGGCGGCGTCATTGTTGCAGTTGCGGGAGCGGCTCTGATTGCCGCCGTATTCGCGGCCGTGTACCACGCCGAGGTCGTCGCTCATCGGATCGGAGAGCCGTTCGGGACACTCGTCCTAGCCGTTGCCGTAACGGTCATAGAGGTGGCGCTGATCGTCTCCGTGATGGTCGGAGCTGCCTCAGACAAGGCGGGGCTGGCACGCGACACGATTTTTGCCGTCGTCATGATCGTGTGCAACGGCATTGTGGGCTTATGCCTCCTGTCAGGCGGCATGCGGCATCGCGAGCAAGGCTTCCAGGTTGAGGGAGCAAGCGCCGCACTGGCAGTATTGGCCGCGCTTACCATCCTCTCGCTCATTTTGCCGAGCTTCACAACGAGTGTGGCCGGCCCTGCGTTCAGTACTTCGCAGCTCGTCTTCGGCGGAGCCGTTTCGCTGGTGCTCTACGCTTCGTTCGTGTTCGTCCAAACTGTGCGGCACCGCGACTACTTTCTTCCGCTCGAGGGAGGGAGCGAGACTGCCCACGCGCCGCCTCCCTCCGGCTTGGTCGCGCTGATCAGCGCCGGTCTGCTAGTCGCCACCCTCATCGCGGTCGTGGGCCTTGCCAAGGCTCTCACACCGGCGGTGGAGATTGGGGTCGGTTGGCTTAATGCGCCGAAAGCGGTCGTCGGAATCCTCATCGCGGGGCTGGTACTGCTGCCGGAAGGGCTGGCTGCGCTCAGGGCGGCCCGTGCCAATCGGTTGCAGACGAGTTTGAATTTGGCGTTGGGGTCGGCCCTCGCGAGCATCGGCTTGACGATTCCGGCGGTTGCCATCGTTTCGATCCTGCTTCAGCAGCAGCTCGAACTCGGGCTGGGCGCGAAGGACCAGGTCCTGCTGGCGCTTACACTATTCGTCAGTGTGATCACGTTGGGCACCGGCCGGACCACAGTGCTTCAGGGCATCGTTCACTTGGTGATCTTTGCCGTGTTCCTGTTTCTCGCTGTGGTGCCGTAAAGCGGCAACACACTTGACCGATTTGTCGGACGAAGCGGAATACCCCGCGGCGCAGGTCTCCTTCAACCCTGGAAGCCAGAGCGCTCTGGAGCCGGCCGCGCCCAAGCAGGTCTAAACCTGAAGCAAGCTCCTCATCCGAAGATGAGTCCCTCTCCAGTTCCGGTGCCACCGGCATTGCTGCGAATGGTCCGGATAGCGCTGGGGGCCAGAGCACAATGACTGTACGCCTCCTTAAGCGGCTTTGGAAGTCGGCCGGCCGAAGATGATGGCGTGACGAAAGTGGCCGACGGTGCCCGGACATTGGTCTAGACTCTCCTTGCGATGATTCGCTCCGAGAGGGCTTGGCCACGGATTGTCGCTCACGCCGATATGGATGCGTTCTACGCGGCGATTGAGCAACTCGACGATCCTGCCCTGCGCGGCAGGCCGGTGCTCGTTGGTCCTCCCAGTGATCGCGGGGTCGTGCTGACGGCAAGCTATGAGGCTCGCCCTTATGGTGTCGGTAGCGCCATGCCGATGGCTAGGGCACGACGTATGTGCCCAAACGCGGTGATCATTCCACCCCGTTTTGATCGCTATCAGGAAGTGTCCCGGACGATCATGCGGGTGTTTTCCGATTTTTCGCCCGACGTCGAGGCTCTCAGTCTTGATGAGGCATTCTTGGATATGACCGGCTCAGAGCAACTCTTTGGCGGTCCTCAATCCATCGGGCGTCGGCTGAAAGATGCAGTGCGTGACGCCACGGGTGGCCTGACAGCATCCGTCGGCCTTTCGGCGACCAAGTATGTGGCCAAGGTCGCAAGCGGCCGCCAAAAACCCGACGGCTTGACGGTGGTTCCGCCGGACGAGGCCAAGGCCTGGCTCGCACCGCTTCCCGTGTCCTGGCTGTGGGGTGCCGGGCCGAAGACCCAAGCACGCCTTTACCAGGTTGGCCTACATACCATCGGGGACGTAGCTGTTGCGGATTCGGAGTTCCTTTATGCAAAGCTCGGAAAGGTCGGCCTTCACTTCCAAACGCTCGCCCATGCGGAAGATCCCCGGCCGGTCCATGGAAGGCGAGCATCCAAGAGTATAGGGTCAGAGCACACGCTCGATGAGGATGTATGCGAGAAGGTGAAGATCAAGCTGCACTTGCGGCGATCAGCCGAGGCAATCGGCAGACGGCTCAGACAAAAACGATACGCTGCCTTCGGTGTAGGCGTGAAGCTCAAGACGGCGAATTTCCAGATTTTGACCCGCCAGCGCCGGCTTAGCGAGCCCACCGATGTTACGGAGAGAGTCTACTCAGTTGGCGTCGATCTCCTCGAGGAGTTTGACCACCGCGGTCCCTTCCGCCTAGTTGGTATGGTCGCCTACGATTTAGTTGGCATCAATGATCGGGTTCAGCTCGATCTTTTCAGCACCCTGGCGCAGCAGCGCCGCTTGGAGGTGGCAATCGATGAGCTCGCTCAGCGCTTTGGTCCCGACGTCGTGTATCGCGCCAACGAACTCACACAGCCAACGGGGGTCCGTCTAGCGCCGACCCTTGACTTCCTGGACGACCGCACACGCGGTTAGGGGTTTTTTTTGCCGTAGCAGCCTGGGGGGCTGCCTTACCGGCGGGCCTTTCTTCATATGATCCAGCCAAGCTCTCTTGCCTTCGCGTTTGCGGCTGTCCAAGCCAGGCCGAGGAATTTTGGGAAGGAAACTTTGCGCGTTTCGTCCAGACCCGTCCGCGCGTGAAAGGAGCTGGCTACGAGCCGGTTGTCCTCGGTCTTTTCATAAGTGATGCTGAAAGTTGTGCCTGGCATGGTGACGACAAGAACATCTCCAGCGACCCTGACGGCCACCTTGTGTCGTCTGACCAGGTCGAGCAGTCTCATGGCGAAGCTCTCGGCTTATGGTACTGCGATTCTGGGTTCTGGGTGACGCGAACATGTCCTCAATCTCCTGGAGTTTGCTGGAAGAGCTATTGTCGCCAGGGGTCGACACCCCACCGCCTGGTCTGGATGAGGGTGCCCCGGCGCCATCGACGGTCTAACATCATCACAGGTCGAAGACGGCGCAACGGCGGTTAACGATCCGACTGCCGCTGCAGCAGCAGGATACGCAAGGCGGCCCTGATCCAGGCGACCCCCGTTTCGTTCGGTCAAGGCCGCCAGGGCTGGGGCTTGGAGAGGTTGTGCCCAGCCCCACCGACAAGCACACTCCCAGGATGAGGCCATCCTGCGGCCCTTACTGGGTGAAACGATGTTCATGGACGATGCAGAAAGCGCGGCAAACGTTGCATCGGCTTCAAAGTCCCGGGGTATGTTTGGCTTGGAGCTGGAGGAAGTCCAGACGAGGCCTTCCTTTTCTAGATCAACCAATCGAAGGCAGCGCAAGCAACTCAAGCCGAAGCCGCCACTTCACGCCGTCGGGCAGCCTTCCTTACGGCTGGCCTTTTGCGTCCGGTTGCTCTGGTGGCATGTAGAGCAAATGCTTTGAGCTTGGCCAGATCAGTCTCCCCGATTGCTGCCAAGGCAACAAGGGTCGTGGCGAGTTTCCGCCGGGCCATTACTTCATCGCCAGGGTTCTCTTCTCGCAGCTCCAGCCATGCGTCTTCCAGGGCAGCATCAATCAGGCTCCGAATCTCAGGATGAAAGAACGTTGGAATTTCGTTGAGCGGCATGACACGTCCTCCCACGATAAACCTGCCCCGTCATGCCGACTGTTTGAAATTATGATAACTCATTCTATCGCAGAAAGGGAGGAATAGAAACATGCCCGAGAGAATCAAGGCGATACCGCCATGGGCTTTGATCATTGGCGCGGTGCTCGTGATTGGAATCCTTTTCACCGGTTACCGCATAGTTCAGACACAGCAGCACCTGGCGACAACCCAAAGCGAGCTCGAGAGCGCCAAGCAAGCGGCAGAGAAAGCGAGTGCTCAGCACAAGGACCTACAGGCCAAATTGGATGACGCGACATCGGGAGTGAAATCAGTTCAATCCCAGCTTGCGGAGACGCAGTCTCGGCTGGAAGCAACGCAAAGCGAACTTGAGCGTACTAAAGAAGCGGCCGAGAAGGCGAACACTGATCGCAATGAAATTCAGACCCAATTGGATGAGGCCGCATCCGAGGCCAAATCAGCCCAATCCCAGCTTTCGGAGACGCAGTCTCGTCTGGAAACGATGCAAAGCGAACTTGAGAACGTCAAGCAAGCGGCTGATCAGGCAAAGGCGCAAGTCGCGGAGTTTGAAACACGGGCTGCTATGCTCACCTCAGAGCTCCAGAAGGCGGATGGTCAGCGGATTGAGCTCCAGGCGAAATTGGATCAAGCCAATTCGGAGATTGAGGGGCTCAAAAGGGAGCTCGAGCAAGCTCGACGCGCCGAAAGTCCGTGAGCCGTCGACTCCTTGAGAGACGACTTGATCTCGAACGTGAGTGAGGCGGCAGGAGTGCTGAGAAGGCTAATCGGCGAAGACGCGACCGCCTTACACGATCGACCGCGGCTCACCAAAGCGCTGTCGAGGTTAGTGATGAGCCGAATGAGTTCTCCGCTTCGTAAGATTTGCGCGGTGGTCCTACTCTCGCTGGCGGTGCCCGCGATCGCCCACGCCGAGCCCTGCCGCACCCAATCCTTTAGCAGGGCATCCTATCTAGTTTGTAGCTTCGACTTAACCAGAGACGACCTGCGCACCTATTGGCGCAGAGATGACGGCCAGCCGTATCGGACCTTTACCGCACTCGCCGAGGATCTCGAACGGAACGGCAAGTCGTTGCGATTTGCCATGAGCGGCGGCATGTACCGGGACGATTTTCGGCCCGTCGGCCTCTACATCGAAAATGGCCGTGAACTTGCGCCGGCCAACACAACCACACTCACCGGCGCCCCCAGCCGGATACCGAACTTCTACAAAAAGCCGAATGGGGTTTTCTACTTGGGAAACAACCAGGCGGGCATTCTCGAGACGGGCCGTTTCCTCTCCGAAAGGTCCAACGCGGAGTTCGCCACCCAATCAGGGCCGATGCTCGTCATCGAAGGGGCGATCCACCCAGCTTTCATCGTTGCTTCAACCGATCGCAAGCCGCGGAATGGCGTCGGCATATCGAGTCCGACCAAGGTGCACTTCGTCATCACCAGGGGATGGGCGAACTTTCATGAGTTTGCCCGTTTCTTTCGCGATGGCTTGGGCTGCAACAACGCTCTTTTTCTCGATGGAGGCGTAGCCCCTGGCCTCTACGCCCCGGAACTGGGCCGCGACGACGCCCCTGGCCACGGCGGGTACGGGCCGATCATAGCGGCGGTGGATTGACCAAGAGAGGTCCCCCGGAAATCGCTAAGATGAACGCCAAGGGAGATGTGCGATGGCCAAGATACGCAACGAGGTGCTCGCGGCAAACGAGGCTTACGCGAAGGACTTCGGCCCCAAGGCAAAGCTCCCGATGCCCCCCGCGCGCCGCTTCGCCATCCTAACCTGCATGGACGCGCGGCTTGATCCTGCCAAGTTTGCGGGCCTCAGCGAAGGCGACGCGCACGTCATCCGCAACGCCGGCGGCCGCGCGAGCGACGACGCCATCCGTTCCCTCGTCATCTCCCACAAACTGCTTGGCACCAAGGAGTGGTTCGTTATCCACCACACCGATTGCGGCATGGAGACCTTTACCGACGAGGTGATGCGCGCCCTCCTCAGGGAGAGCCTGGACCCTGCGGAACTCGGCCCCGACGGTTGGAAGGACGTGGGTAAGGGGCCGGGCTCCGCGGAAGGCGATTTTATCGATTGGTTGACCATCAAAGACCAAGCCGAGAGCGTCACCGCCGACGTCGCCCGCATCCGCGCCCACCCCCTCGTCCCCGCTGGAGTACCCATCTACGGCTACATCTACGACGTGAAGTCGGGCCGACCGATCGAGGTGCCCCAAGCGACGGAAGCCGATAAGGCGTAAACGGAGGCGCGACGTCTGGGCTCTACGCGCCGGGGCTGCGCCGCGACGCCCCTGGCCACCGGGGCCATGGACCGATCATAGCCGCGGTGGATTGACCGAGCCGTACACACTGTCCAGCAGGGCGGGAGACGGCCCAAGCGTCAACCCGATCCAGGCGGCTGGGTGAAGGCGCCACAAAGCATCCCGCACTTCGCGAACAGCTCTGCCAACTCCATCGAGACATGGGAGGAATATCTGGAGTGGTTGAAAACGAACATCGCCGGGGAGACAGAGGAGATGCAACAATCCTTGATGCAGATGGCGGAGGAACAGATCGCCAGCATGAAAGTCGAGACAGGACAAGATTCCGCCGTAAGTGCGGGGCCAAAGCCTGAGGAAGAAAAGCCTCGATTCTGGTCCGAGGAAGAGATCGTGCGCGACTACATCGATTCGCTCTCACCCGAAACACGAGAGCAGTGGATGAACGCGCGTCGTGAAGATCTGATCTCCCTCCACTGGGGCGCCGGTCAGTGGATACGGAACTACTACAAGCTATGGCATCCAGAGAACCCTCACACGCGCGGCTACCGAGACAGCCCCGACACAATGTCAGGGCGCATCATCAAGCGGGTTTGGGACGAGCTGCACGGCGCGGCGAAACAGCCGAAGAGGCAGCATTGAAGTTTACCGAGCGATTCGCGGCACCAACTCTCCCAATGAGGTCCCACCCATCACGGCGTGAGTTATTGCAGCAGATGGCCGTTGCCGCAGTATCAACCGTCGTCACGCCTCGGTAGTGGGCTACTTTGCCCTGCCTTAATTGAAAAAGCCCTAGAATCGGGACATTTCAAGGCCCATACTGCTTTCATGGCCTCAGACTTAGACAAGGCTCGCAAAATTGTTGCCGGACACGAATATTTCGTCGGTCGAGGAGGCACTCACAGGGACCACATAGCCAGGGCGGTGGCGGAAGGAATCGCTCTGGGCCGAAAAGAAGGGCTCGAAATGGCTGCCAAGCTGATCGGTGACGGAATCAATCAACTCGCCAAACCGCCATCCAAGTAACGATGGCGGAAAAGCACCCTAAACGCCCCCGCGACCTCAACCAGTGGGCCAAACGCATGGTTGACGTTGTCGCGGGTGAAAAAGAGCCGCCCAATGAGAAGCGCCGAAAAACACGCTCCAAGACTCAGCGAGGGGAATCCTCCAACAAGGACAAGAGATCAAGCTGTAGGTGACCTTCTTCCGCCTTCATTCTCTTGGCATGCTCCAGTTGGGCTTCGAAATCACCCATTCTGGTGCGGGGCAAAAACGCTAGGATAAGTTCCTTTCGCGCACGGACGCCTTTCGGTCCGCTTTGGATCATTTTCCTACGCGCCAAAGAATTGAGGTCGCGCGTCAGGGTTTTGGAGGTTTTCCCCGCATACATTTCCGCCAGCCTTGGGGTTAGACGACGTAGGTTGTTCTTCGGGACGAAGTCATCCGTCTCGCTGAGAGCCAACAGCAGCGCGATTTGACGTTTATCTGCGATAGTCTTCTCAGGGCCGAACACCTCATAAATGAAGTTTTGCCAAGAGACACCCCATTGCTGAGCCTTAACAGCCTCCAGCTGGTCCCGGAGTTGATCCACAAAACCACGCACCGCGTAGTCTAAAAATGGAATAACATCACCGCCGTTTTTGGAAATTTGTGATAATCGGCGGTAATACTCTACTCTAGTTGCATTATAGTGGTTGCTCAAAAGATAAATAGCGGAAGATGGAATGCCGGCCTCCATCAAGAACTTGACCTCTAGCATTCTAGCAGTTCGTCCATTTCCATCACCAAATGGGTGAATCCATGCCATGTATATATGGGCAATAATAGACTTAACTATGCCATATATTATTCTTTGGTCCTTACCCGGTCCAACGAAGTTGTCACTATTAAGCCAAGCCGAAAGTTGATCTATTAAATACGGGCAATCTTCCCAAGGTGCGCCCTCATAGTCTAGAACGCCCACTTGGTACTTGCGATACTCTCCAGGTATAACCCGATCTTCTAGCTCAAGCCCAGTTAATATGCTCTTATTGAGTTTTTTGATTTCGTCCGAGGTAATTGGTACGATACCCTTGTCTTCAACTTCGTCCATGACCAGATTAGCGCTTGCTAGAACGTTATCTACTTCTTTTTCCAAATATTGCTGTGACTTTGGTACAACATCTTTGCCTTGGATTCTATCCAAAACCTGTCGCTCGTTCAGAGTATTGCCTTCAATCGCAGTTGTCGCGTGGATACCTTTAGCAAGATAGATTTGATGGAGCTTAGAAGCTATCTCAGGCTTTAGGGGAACACCTGCTAGATGCTGACATTTGGAATAGGCTTCCCCTAGCGCGATCCAGAGAGGCGGTGGGGCCTTTCCTAGGTCGAGTTCGAAAGTTATCCACGGGTGTGTCTGCTCATATGCCATGGCCATTGTCCCATCCATATATATTTTTTATTGATCTATAACAATATGTTATAGATTTCACTATTGAAAATGTCCCATTCCGTGTCCACATACATAGGGCAACGGGATGGGAGGGTCAAGAGGGATGAACCGGCTTTCAAGAGAGCAGCGGTCTAAGGTTCTACATCTCCTTTGTGAAGGCAATTCGATCCGGGCCGTAACCCGGCTCACTGGCACAAGCAAGGCCACTGTGACGAAGCTCGTTGTTGACGCTGGGTGCGCCGCCTCTTGGTATCAGGATCGCGTGTTCCGCAACCTCGACTGCAAGCGTTTACAGGTCGATGAGATTTGGGGCTTTGTAGGCGCCAAGCAGAAGAACGTCCGGGACGCCAAGCGCGGACAGGCGGGCGACGTTTGGCTTTGGGTTGCGACCGATGCCGATACCAAGCTTGTGCCATCCTGGTTCCTCGGCGGGCGGGATAGCGACGCGGCGATCATCTTCATGGATGATCTTGCCTCGCGGCTCGCGAACCGCGTGCAACTTACGTCCGATGGGCACCGCGCCTATTTGGAGGCGGTCGAAGGAGCGTTCGGGGGAAACGTGGACTACGCCCAACTGGTGAAGCTCTACGGCGAAGCGCCCGAGAGCGCTAAGGGCCGTTACAGCCCCGGAGAGTGCATCGGTTGCCGCAAGGCGCAGATTGAAGGCAACCCTGACCCGAAGCACGTCTCGACTAGCTACGCCGAGCGCAACAACCTGAATATCAGGATGCACTCGCGGCGCATGACCAGATTGACGAATGCATTTTCAAAGAAGGTCGCGAATCACGCTCGCGCGATGGCGCTGCACTTTCTCTACTACAATTTCGTCCGTATCCATAAGACGCTTCGGACCACGCCAGCTATGGCCGCTGGCATCACGAAGCGCCTTTGGGAAATGAATGACGTGGTTGACGTGCTGGAGGCGTGGGAAACGACAGCTCATAATGACTACCCTAGCTGAACGCTATGGTTGCTTGCTCGTAGCCGTCATCGCGTTCGCCGCCTTGTTGGCGATTGGATATTTCTTTCCGAGCCGCACGCCCAACGTACCTACACAAGCGGAATATGAGGCGTGTATCGCTGAGCAAGTCGCCGCCTGCGTCCGGGAGCAATTTGATGATGATTTGGAGAAAAGCCGCAAAGAGCTGCCCGTTTTCCCAACCAACCGCGAACGCGCTGCGGATTGTCGAGCAAGCATCCTATATGCCCAAAGGCTCTATCCTTCTGCCGCAGGATGGTGCGGGGAACCGCCACAATCAAACTAGCCCACTACCCACGCCTCACCTGGATTTGCTCAAGCTCAGCCCCGGGACCTCAACACCGCAACCTTCAGAACTGGTGAAGGCGAGTCCCTATCTGATGAGTCGCTTGACAGAGGGGACGATAACGCTCGGCGAGGCCGAGTGGTGGGCGCTGGGAGCCGAACTTCAGAAGGAGAAGTTCTCCCAAATAAACTTCTACCGGGCAGCGGGGAGAAGTGGGGCCCAGACTATTGGGTGAACTTCTTCGGGGACGAGCAGAGCGAGAGCCTAGCGCCGCTTTATTGGGAACATCTCTCGAAGGCGTTTCCTACAGTGTGGGCGGAGAGAGGGAATACTGGCACCGATAACGCTTGGTGATGCGTTGCCTCAGATAATGGCGGGGCTCTAACGCCGCGCTTGGTCGGTGTGGACCCGGCGGGGGTGGCGGCGATGGCTTTGGCCTTGGCGGTGGCTCGGGCGGTGGCCCTGGCGGCTTCGGTATGCTGCCTTGGGCGCGCAATGTCGGTGTCGCCCGAGAAACCGTCGCTCGTCGAGACCTATTCTGCAGCATCAGCCTCGCGGCCCTGTCGAGCGGTCCTTCTGGCAGCACTGTCAGGTTGACGCCCGTTCGCTCCATGAGCTTGTTGTGTTGCACGGCCATCAAAGTAAGCGCCCTTTTCAATAGTCAGAGTTTGGTGATGAATATCGCCAACAACATGCGCCTGCGACTTGAGCACTACGTCGCCACCTTGAATGGGGCCCTCCACCGTACCGTTCACAACCACCTGCTCAGCGGTAATGCTTCCGACAATCCGGCCCTTCGGAGAGACAACGAGCGAAGTGCAATGCAGGTTGCCCTCTATCTGACCATTGATCTCGATCAGGCCTTCTGCGGTGACATTGCCTAAGATCTTCAATCCGTCACCAATGACTGTTCTACCGCGCCTCGATCCGAACATTGGTTCCTCCCTGAGCCGAACTGCTCCTTCCCAAGCGTCTTGCTTGGTCGATGTCTCGCCTCAGTCTCGCTCCTAGTATCTTACTCGATCTTAGAGGCGGATAGTGTTTGAACTGGACCCATGCTCGGTAGCTGTGACCGCTGCGGCTCTCCGCTCATACAGATTGATCATTACGGTGATCAGCTGACCGGCTGCCTCGCATGTAACAAATGGCGAGGGGATAGAGGTGCATTTATTGTGGAATTGGCGGTAGAGGACTGGGAGGCGCTTGGGAAGTTGCGAGATTCCGTAAAATGGACTTTGCGGCATAAGAGGAACCTGGCCAAAGAGGGTTAACTGCGCTTCTGTATCTCGACGAGCCGTCCGCGTGTTCAAGGAGTTGGCTGGGGTCAGTGCGAGGGCTGTGCTCGGGAATCTGCTTGTGGCGCCGGTAGGCGCGGTTCTTGTTTATGGTGGTGGCGCTTCGCGACCTCATAACGAACAGCGTAACGGAGGATGGGCTGCCCTAGGAATATCAACATCGAGCATTAGAGTCGCTGTTAGCCAGCGATGGGTCGACATCTCCCCGCCGCTGGTTAGGCCCTGCATCGATTTGCAAAGAAATGGTGCCGGGCCGCCACAGCCGGTCAGGGGGATGTCCCGTCCATTGTTGGACTCGGCGGGACGAGCGTTGCCGGTTGATGATGCTATGCGGCTTTCTGGTCCTTCTCAAGTTTCGGTTTGGTCGCCTGCTTGGCCTGATGCGCAGCCAGC
>Ga0187892_10009903_pt1 | contig 12303 bp, 19 predicted proteins | sample MA1701073metaG_FD_139345 | JGI IMG/M metagenome (GOLD analysis project Ga0187892, IMG submission 139345) | Bio-ooze microbial communities from a basaltic lava cave in the Kipuka Kanohina Cave System on the Island of Hawaii, USA - MA170107-3 metaG ...
GCCGGCGGTCTGGAAGTTCACGCCCGGCGCGGCGGTGGCGCCGGCGACGATCGCGTCCTCGGCGAGCGAGATGCCCAGCGCGTGTGCCTGTTCGAGCAGCCCGCCGACCTCGCGCTGGTAGCGACGGACCAGTTCGGCCATCGCCTCGTCAATCGCCGACCGGAGTGCTCGAAGGTGCCGTGCCGTGAACGACTCCGCGCCGACGTCGGCGAAGCGGGCCAGCACGTCTCGGCGCGTCCGCTCGGCGAGGGCGAGGGCCTCGCGCACGGCGTCCTCGGCCAGGTCGTCGACCTGCCGCAGGATCGCGTCGATCCGGGCCTCGAACGCGCGCTGCACGGTCCGAGGGACGGGCACGGCTCAGGCGACCTTCCAGACGAGCTCGCCGCGATCGATCGCTGCCTCGAGCTCGGCCAGTCGTTTGCCGGCCTCGCGGATACCCGAGTGCTGTCCACCATGGTGGTCGCCCTTGGTGCAGCCGGGGAACCAGCACGGCACGTCGGGGTCGCCGGCGATGTAGCCACGTCGAGCCTCGGGAAGCACGATGACCTCCGGCTTGACGAGGAACATCGGCAGTCGGCCCCCCTCGGTCAGTCCCTCCATGACGCTGCGGTGCACCCAGGCAGAGAGCAGTTCGCGATCGGCTTCGGTCGCGCACGTGTGTCCGTGATAGCCGCCGTGCTTGCAGAAGACGCGGCGTATCGCGGCGATCAGCGCTGGATCTTGGGCTCGGGTCCAGGCCTCGGCGCGAGCCGACCATCGCGCTTTCTGCGCGGCACTTGGGTGCGCCACACCGCTCAGCACACCGTGAAGGCGACGACGGAGATGAAGATCGCGTCGGGATACAGTTCGAGCAGCGGCGAGCCGGGCGGCACCTTGCGGACCGCCACCATGGTGTTGGCCGCCCCGTCCTTGAGCTGCGCGAGCGCGTATGCGTCCGCGGTCTTCTGAGCCTCGGCGCGTGTCGGGTGCCAGCGCCAGCCGAACTGGATCGCGCACCCTTCGGCGACCGTGTCGAGGGCGCCGTCGGCGAACCGCTCGATCGGGGTGCCCTCGACGTGGACGGGCGGGGGCGCTGGCGCGACGCTGAACGAGTCGTGCACGATCTCGCGCGGCGCCATCTTGTAGCCCACGATGCCGGCCGCCGCTATGCAGCCGGCAAGCAGCACGAGGGCGACCGGAAGGCCCGCGAGCCGCAGCTTCGACGACCGGGGGAGGGGGGTCGGAGCGGGCTCGTGGACCTTCGAACCGTCCTTGCGCTTGCGCCAGTACGGGTCGTCCTCGGGCGCGCTCACGCCGGGATCCGCGAGGTCAGCCGCCGCACCGCTTCCTCCATGTCCTTGCGCGACGGGGGCTCTTGCTCGGTCTCCAGGTCGGAGGACTTCGGCGCGGGCGCGTTCTCCTGGTCCTGCTGATCGGTCGGGCCCGCCGAGGGGTCGTACTCGTAGCCGAGCATCGCGAGCACGACCGCGATCACGTCCTGAGCGGTCTTCTCGCCGATCCAGCCCTCGGTCGAGGCGACGGCGAGCGCATTGGTGGCGTTGACGAACAACGTCCCCGCCTGCGTCACGTCGCGCGGGCTGATCTCCGGGGCGTGGATCTGCACGAGCTCCCACGGTTTGTGCAGTTCCTCGGTCGGCTCACCGTCCTCGTCGTACGCGGGGACGAGTCCGTCGGCCTCCGTCTGGATCCGGCCGGCCTCCACTGCCTGCTCCAGGACGAACCGGATGATCCCCTGGAGCAGAGCGACGAACTGGCGCTGTCGCTGCCCGAGACGTCGCACGGTCGGCGTGCCCATCTCCAGGGCCGCAGCGCGGTTTACGTCCTCGGCAGAGGACAGCCATGTCTTCGGGAACCCGGCGCCGCCGGCGATGTGCTCCAGCAGCACCTCGGCTTCCTTGGCCGTCTCGAAGCTCCCGAGCGCGGGGGCGACGGCCTCCCAGGTCTCGCCGTCGTTGTGCGCCCGCACCGTGCCCGATCGGGGCGGCGTCCCGTACTTGCGTATCCACTCGCTGATCTGCGCGTCGCTGTAGCCCTTGAGCACGACGTCCCAGATGAATGTGCGGACCAGGCGCGCGCGTTCGAGCATCTCCCACAGGAGCGCGTCGTACGCGTCGAGCCAGTCGGCGATGTGGAGCAGGTCGGGCCAGCCGCGCGTGGAGTTGGACACGCTGTTGGTCTTGAAGAAGAAGACGTCACCCTCCAGGTGCCCGCCCTCGGTTTCGGAGCGGACCCGGATGATGTCGAGCTTCTCGGTCGTGGAGCCGCCGAGGCGACGACGCTTCTTCACGACGTCCAGGACGAGCGGATTGCCCTTCTCGTGCAGCACGTCGGCGATCTGCGCCGGGTCGATGTAGCCCAGGCGCACAAAGCCGGCGGTCGCACCGACCTCGACCGGCAGGCACAGCTCGCCGTACAGCCCGAACTCGTTCGCGAAGTCGGGGATCCGCCGGTCGAGGTCGTTGACCGAGTCGTTCCAGAACTCCTCGACCGCTGTCTCGACCTCGGGGTTGCGGCACGTGTACGTGATCCCGTCGCCGACGATGAAGTCGCGGTTGAGCTCGGTGATCCGGTGCCCGAGCGGGTTCTGCTGGTACAGCGTGAACGCGACCTCGACCGAGCGGTCGTGCGTGATCTTCGGGAGGTCGCGGGTCTCCTGGCGGGTGAGCGAGCGCCACAGGTGCTCGTCCGGATCGATCGCGCCCGAGACGCTGACCGCCTCGGCGACCTCGACCTTCGGCGCACGAGCGCGCGCCGCCTCGACGAGCTCGCGGACGATCACCTCGGCCGCAGGTTCGACGCGACGACCGCGAGCAGCGACAGCGCCCCGGCAGTCGCCAGGGCGGCTCCGAGGCCGAACGTCACGAACGCGGCCGCGATCAGGCACACGACGCCGGCCAGCTCGAGGAGCTGCTCGCTGCGCTTCACGGCTCCTCCTTGCCGAAGATCGCCATCCAGCGGGTCCGATCGGCGTTCCAGATCCGCAAGCATCGCTTGCACCTCCACCACGAGCACGTGGGCGAGGTGCAGTGACGGAGCATGCGACGGCTGCATGAGCCGCAGTCAGGGACGTCAGTAGGCGTAGTGCGGCTCCGGGTCGTCTTCGTTCTCGTAGCGGCGATCGCGGAAGAACCGATCGGGGAAGACGACCGGGCAGCCGGTGCACGTCCAGCGACCGAGCTGACCGCCGCCGCCGGCGCGCACGAGACGGCGTCCACAAAACTCGCAGGGGATCGAGCGGTGGTCCTCGGGTTCCACGACGCTCTCACTTCTGAGTATGCGCTTCCCGTACGGAACTACGGACCCCGGAGCCGCGAACTTCCTCCGGAATCTTCGAGCGGCGTGCCTGCGTGTCGGTCGCTCGGTGCTCCAGGTCATCCACCAGGCGGCGGACGTCGTCGACGAGCTGCTCGCCCCGCTTGCGACGTCGATCGCGCGGGTGATCATCGTGATGATCGCCGTGACAGGCCACCGCCACCAGCGGGCGCCGCATGTGCGTGTCGAGCCGGTGCGGTCGCGCGAGCGGCCCTGCATGCTGGAGGTCGAGACGTCGCATCGCCCGGTTCGAGGGGCCGACCGGTCGCGGGCGTCGGGTGAACTTGCGGAGCTTGGTGAGCGAGGCGACCGCCACGGGCTGCACGCCCGCCCCGCGCAGGAGCTTGCGATCCTGGCGCGCTCTCCAGCGAGCGGCGAACCGATCGAGGATCTTCACCGCACAAGCGTGCGCCCCGGTCTCTGTTAGCACCGGGGCGCACGCTCGATCAGGCCGCCGCGCCGTGTCGGCGCGCAGCCTTGGGCGAATGGCGGTAGTAGAGCACCTCGGCCCGACGTCGGGCAGCCTTTCGGGTCGCGAAGCGTCGGTAGTAGACGCGCACCCAGCTCGCTGCTTTGCCGGTCCGCGCACCTTTGCCGGTCGGCTTGTACGCCATCGCAGCGAACGCACCGGCGAACGGCCCGCCAGTAATCCGCTCGGTCGTGTATCCGACCGTCCATCCGTCCTCACATCCCCAGAGGGCCTGACGAGCCGAGCCGACGCGCTCTCCCTCCATCCGCGCGAAGATGGACGCCAGTTCGCCCGTGGGGTCGATGTCGTTCCATGAGACCTTCATCTGTGTCACCTCCCCTCGATCTCTCACCCTCTATTCTGAAAACGCGACTCGCTCCTTCCGCCCTGCGGCGCAACGCCACCTGCGGTTTCACAAACGAACGCGCACGTGGCATATCGCCCTTGACAACAGGGCCGCAACGATCTCCGAGCGTCCGGTCGACGACAGCAGCCACACGCGTCACACGCCCCGCTCGCCGACGTGCGGATCTACTTGCATGCGACTGCGAGACGGCGGTCCTTGTCGGAGCGACCGACGGGGCAGAGAGTGGCGGCATGGTGGTGGCCGAGAACTGCTCGTGTGGACGCCTCGTGCAGGGCGAGCCGCGTTCGCTCGTGGACGACGACGTCGAGTGCGAGGTCACCTTCCGCTGCGAGTGCGGCACCGCCTGGAGCCGCTACGTGTCGGTCGCCGGCGAACGCACGCCTCAGTTCACGCGTGGGGAGATCGAGCGTGTGCACGCCCGCGCGCACGCGTTCGCGGGAAGCCCGCTCGTCTCGCCCGACTGCACGTGCTGGCGTCGTGCGCTCGAGGAGATCGGGGGCCTGCGACAGTCCGAGTGCGGCGACGTCGCGACGATCGGGCAGGAGGTCGCCTCACCGCCGTGCGTTCTGCCGATGCTGCACGAAGGCCGGCACGCCGCCGCCGACGGTCCATTCCTCCAGCGATGGGACCGGTACGAAGGCGGGCGCTGGTCGGTCGACATCGCCCTGTTCCCGTTCTCGGGGCTCGCCCAGGCCGCGCTCGTTGACCTGATCCGGGAGGGGATGTAGGGGCATGCACATCGACCCCGCGATCGAGGACCGCACACTCACCTTCGCCCTGCATCGTGACGTGGACGAGACGGGCCTGTCCGGGACGGGCGTAGTCGCCCACGGCGCCCGGTTCCCGAACGGGAAGGTCGTGCTGGCTTGGGGCGGCTCGCTGGGAGTGCCCTCCGTCGCAGTCTTCGACAACGTCGACCAGGTGCGCACGGTTCACGGGCACGACGGGAAGACGCGCCTCGTGTGGGATATGCCGTGAGGATCGCCGAGTACGAGCGACCCCCTCGCGCCTACGGCGTCGCGTGGCGGGACGTCGCGAGCCTGCATCGGGAGTGACCGGGTCGGCTCAGGTCGCCGTGAACCGATCAGCGTGGCCGAATCGCTCGTGAGCCGACTGGCGTCTTACGCCGAGCGTGTCCCCGATCTCCTGCCAGGTGTGCCCGCGCGCCCGCGCCTCGTCGACCAATGCGTGCTCGTAGGCCTGTAGGGATGTGCGGAGCGTGCGCGCGGCGCCCAAGGCGGCCAGAGGGTTGAGCTGCCGCTCGAGCGCCCGCCACGCCTGATCGAGCCGCCGCTCGACGATGGCTGCCGGCTGTGGGGCGTGCCTGATGACTTTGAGCACCTGCGGGTCACACCGCCTCGCGGTAGCGGTCGATGACCGCCAGTGCCAGCGCCCGCTTGTGCTCCGGCACGTCCGGGCCCTGCATCTCGGCCAGCAGGTCGCGGATCGCGCCCTCCGGGTCAGGGTCCGCCCGGAGGCTCTCGAGGTACCGGGCTACCAGGGCCTCGTCCGGCTTGGCCTCGGCTGCCGGGGCCTCCTTGCAGTCCGGGCAGGGCACCGTGCGGAGCCAGGCGGTCTTCCGCTCCCGATCCTTGCCGGGGCCGTAGAGCTGGTACGACCGGCTGTGCCCGCAGCTGTTGGTGATCGCGTACTTCGCCATCTGCTTCTCCCCTTCGTCGACCCCGAGTGTAAGGGCTACCCTGACATCCTGTCAAGCCCCTGACGTTCCACACCGCCCACACCAGCCACACAGGCTCGGGCCTGACGGCCTCGAGGAGCCCTTTGGCTCGGCACTTATCGCCGCGAATCACCCGATCCCGAGACGACGCCTCTCGATCTGCTCCTTGATCGTCTCGGGGGGCGGCCCGGTCGCTCCCGCCGGCGCGGGCACCGCCTCGAGCTCGGTGAGCGCGTGCACCAGGGCGTCGACCATGTCGTCCAGGTCGGTCGCGACAGGAAATCGACAAAGTTGATCCTCGGCGTCGGCGAACATCCCGACGTGGTGGACGCGGCCCTGCTCGTACAGCGCCGCGATCGGCTCTGCGCGCAGGACCTTCCCGCGCTTAGCGTGGATGAGCTCGACCGGGACGTCGCGGCGCACGTTGCGGATGTTCGCCTCGACCATCTCGCCGCCCTGGTTGGACTCGGCCACGATCCTGTCGGCCGCCCAGCGGTCGAACTCGTCGACCGCACGCTTGCCCCACCCCAGCGGCGTCAGTCGATAGCCCTCGATCCCGAACACGTAGTAGTCACCGTCCAGGCCCCGGCCGGCGATCGCGATCCCGGTCTGGTCCGAGTCCTCGCCGTGCGTCGTCGCGGGATCGATCGCGATCACGATCCGCTGCTGCTCGGGCGCGGCGGCGATTCGCGCCGCATCGATCAGCGCCCGGCGCCAGAGCGCGCCCGGCAGCTCGTCGAGCAGCTCGCCGTGGATCTCCTGGCGCCCGAGCGTCGTGCCCTCGTACTTGGACAGGATCAGGTCGTAGAACGCCGCCGCCAGGTTCGCGCGGTTCTCGTACGTCGTGCCCCGTGTCACGACGACGTCGGTCGCAGCCAACAGCTCGCGGATGATCCGCAGCGGCCTGGGCGTGGACGTCACAACCTGCCGGGGCTTCGGGCCCAGGCGCAAGCCGAGTTGGAGGTTGTCCCACGTCTCGGGGTACTTCCAGGTCGCCACCTCGTCCGACCAGGCCGCCTCGTGCTGCGGGCCTCGGAGCTCGTCGGGCTCGTAGGACCCGAACGTCGTCGCGAGCGCGCCGTTGTGGAACGTGAGTCGGCGCCGTGACGGCTGCCAGTCGGGCCGTTCATGGCGCGGGAACACGCGCATGAGCCCGGACTCGCCCTCGATCATGACGTCGCGGACGTCGCCGGGGGCCCGCGCGACCAGCGCCCAGCGCCCGTACGTGTCGATCTTGGAGCGCACCCACTCGGCGGCGGTCCGTGTCTTCCCATAGCCGCGGCCCGTGATGAGCGCCCACGTCGTCCAGTCGCCGGCGGGCTCGAGCTGCTTGGGTCGCGCCCAGAACGACCAGTCGTAGAGGAGCGCCTCAGCCTGAGCTCGGGTGAGCCGATGCAGCACCCGCGCCCGGTCCGCCACCGGTAGCGCCCGGAGCTGATCCGAGTGCAGCGGCGAGCGCCTCGCGAGCGTCGTCGAACTCAAGCGGTCCTCCGTCCTTGCCGGTGTGCTCGACGCGGTAGTGGTCGCGGAACTTCGCGGGGCGCGCGGCCTTCAGCAGGAAGATCAGCAGTACGTCGCTGTACTTCAAGACGTGCCCGACGACCTTGCCTTTGTAGTAGACCGGCTCCTTCACGCCGTGCGCCGCGCGTCGCAGCGCCTCGGCTTCGAGCATGTCGGCCGCTTGCTCCATCGCGTCGTCCCACGCGTCGGCGAAGCGATCGGCCGCCTTGCGCCGATCGTAGACCGTCGAGTGCCCGATCTCGGCGGCTGTGCATGCGGCGCGCACGTTCCCGGTGTCGGCGAGCGCGGCCAGGAACGCGCGCTCCCACACCGGCCCGCGTGTCTTCTCGCGCGTCGGCTTCTTGCGCGGGGCGCGCTTCGCCGGGGCCCTTTTGGGAGTCCGCTTCTGTCCGCTCCCGCGAGGCGTGGTCGTGTTCGTCGTCGCGCGCTTCGGCTTGCGGCGCACCGATGACGCGCGGGACGTCTTCTTCTGAGATCGGGGTGACGGGGTGGACGCCGGCATGCTCGCTCGTGCTCGATTCTGACCCCGCGAGCGCCTAACCACACCAGCCACACCGTCCACACGTCGCGGTCAAAGTCGCTGCTCAGGAGCGTTGTGCGTCACGCACCGACCCTCTAGACTTGATGTGCGTGACGCACCAGGTCATCAGCGAGCGAGAGAAAAGGAGACAGACATGACGCTCGCGCAACGACGGGAGTGGCCGGCCGAGGCGTATCGCGGCGCGTACTGCCCGACGACCTCGACCGATCTCCGACGGTTCGACGTGACCGTCACCGACGGGCGCGTCGCCGAGCACCACGCGGGCATCGACTACCACGCCCGCAACCGCCTGGTCGACTTCGCGTTCCGGCACGGCTTCTGCGCCTGCGTTCGCGACGCCGACCCCCGACCCCGAAGGAGGACGTACCGATGAAGGTCCTCGTCGCCACGAAGGGAGACGTCATGACCAACACCGAGAAGGCGAACGCGCTCCATCGCGAGCTGGTGGGCGCGGTCGAGCAGATCACGAGCGGCGAGGAATGGGCGGCGATGCTGGAGGTCGCCGCCCGGTTCCACCGCTACTCGTTCCGCAACACGATCCTGATCCGGCTCCAGCGGCCCGACGCGACGCGCGTCGCCGGGTTCAACCGCTGGAAGGACCTGGGCCGGCACGTGCGGAAGGGCGAGAAGGGCATCCAAATCCTCGCGCCCTGCACCTACCGGAGGAAGTCAGAGGCGCCGGGTAGCATCGGCGCGGACTCGGAGGAGACGGGGGACGCCGCCCAGGAGGTGCGCGTCCTGCGCGGGTTCCGAGTCGCTCACGTTTTCGACGTCGCGCAGACCGACGGCGACCCGATCCCGGACGTCGCTCCCGAGCTCCTGACGGGCGATGAGCCCGAGGGCCTGCTCACTCAGCTCGTCGAGCAGATCACCGCTCGCGGGTTCACGTTCGCGCTCGTCCCGCCCGCCGACATGCCGATCCGGGGCGCGAACGGCTGCACCGACCACCTCGCGCACCAGGTGCTCGTGCGCGACGACGTCGAGCCCGCTCAGCGAGCCAAGACCGCCGCGCACGAGCTGGCGCACGTGCTGCTCCACGAGCCGGGGATGGCCTGTCGCGACCGCATCGAGGTCGAGGCCGAGTCCACCGCGTACGTCGTGCTCCGCGCGATAGGCGCCGATCCCGGCTCGTATTCGTTCCCCTACGTCACCCGCTGGGCGGGCGGCGACACGTCGCTGATTGCGTCCACGGGCGAGCGCGTTGTCGGAGCCGCGCGCTCGATCCTCGACGCGTTCGCGGACGAGGAGGTGGCAGCGTGATCCGAGTCACCTTCCGCCACAACCGCCACGACCGATTCCGGCGCTTCGACTGGTGGCGGCACTGGTCGATCGCCGAGCGGGCCGAGCCTCGCCAGCGGTACGCGACTTTCCTGCTCGCGCCCTTCGGCAAGACGGCACTGATCGTCTCGACCGATCCCGTCTACGCGAGGCGGTCCCGATGAAGGCGCGCGCGAACGGCACCAAGGGCGAGCGCCCCGACCTCAGCGACGGCGACCCCGTGATCGTCGCGGAGCCGGGCATCCCCGAGTGGCACGGCACCGCCCTGTCGGTCAAGCCCGGTACTGAGCAGTGGTGGGTCGATGTGCGCAACGGCGGCAGCAACGTCTGGGTCCTGCCCGCGCGCCACGTGCGAAAGGAGACGACATGACTCTGCTGACCCGAGATGTCGCGCGCACGATCCCACCCCTCTACTCGCAGGACGACGAGGACGACCCGATGCTCGTCACCAAGTTCTTCCTGCCCGGCACGCGCTGGTCCTGGTTCGTGATCGAGGGCGCGATGGCGCATCCCCGCGGGTGCGGGTGGGGCGAGGCATGCGACCACCGCTCCCTCGCCTCATGGTTCGAGCACGAGGAGAACGACGCCATCTTCTTCGGCTACGTCCATGGCGCCGCCGCTCTCGACGACGAGTTCGGGTACTTCCGTCTATCGGAGCTGGAGGCGATCAGGGTCGAGGTACCGATCGCGGGAGCGCTGCTCCCGCCCATTGAGGCCGAACGGCTCTCAGCGTGGTCCTCGTCTCCCGACTCGGCGAAACTTCGCGTCGAGCGCGACCTCGACTGGTCACCCTGCCATGTGTCGGAGGTGAGGTCGTGACTCGCGGGCGCGTCAGCTTCGACACCGTCGAGCGCCGGCTCGACGTGCTCGACGATCGGTGGGACCGCATCCGGGTCATGGTCTCGACGATCCAGCAGTCCCGCCACCGCGCGTGGGGAGACAAGCGCGGGGACTGGCCGACGATCGCCGAAGCGCGCGAGCGCTACCCGCACGGCACTCATGCCCGCTACGTGCTCGGCCGGTGCCGGTGCTTCCCGTGCCGCGTATCGAACAGCCGCTACGAGGCCGACCGATCGGCAGCGCACCGCAAACGCTGGCGCGTCCAGCCGATCGGCGGCGGTTACTTCACCGTCCGCGACTCGCTCGGCGACGTCGGCGAGGTCTTCCGCACGAAGGATCCCGGCGAGGCAGCGGGCAAGCGCGACGAGCTGAACGAACGGGACAAGCGCGGGGAACGGCCGTCCCAGCTCGTGTCCGTCCGTGACGTGGTGAAGCACCTGCGCTGGCTCCAGTCCCAGGGCATCGGCCCCAGGACCGTCAGCGCCGTCTCGGGCGTCAGCTACTCGGTGCTCCAGCGCATGCTCGGCTACCCGAGCGGCGGCAAGCCGATCGACCGCACGCGGCGCGCGACGGCCGAACGCATCCTCGCCGTCGGCCTGTCGGACGCTCAGGGCGGGCAGAACGTACCGATCGAGCCGACCCTGGAACTCGTCCGGTGCCTGCTCAGCGCAGGATGGACGCGGACCAGGATCGCCGTCCTCGTCACGCCGAGCAGCGCCTCACAGGCGCGCACCGGCTCTCGACGTGACGGCGTTCGGAGCCAGCGACCCGGCCTCCAGTTCCTCTACGGGCGGAAGCGCGTGCGCGCGACAACCGCGCGCCGCGTCGAGCTGATCCACCGGGAGGCGTGGCGGCTCGATCCCCGCGTGCGCGCCGTCTGCCGGCACGAACGGACACGCATGCAGATGGAGAACGCCGACCAGGCTCGCGCTCACGGCACGACGGTGCGTGAGCTCGAGCGCGCGGCGCACCGGCGGAGCGCCGACGAGCGCCGACGACTGTCCGTCGAGAGCCGAGAGGGGGTGAGTGCATGAACCTGTTCCGACTCGCGCGTCTGGTGCAGGACCTCAAGTCGTTGTCCTCGCCCAAGCGCGCGATCCGTCGCGCCAAGAACAAGGCGGTCGGGCGCGCTCTCGGGCGCGCCGGCGTCTGGCGCCGACTGTGGGGAGGAGGGCGCTGATGGTCGAAGCCGCTTCACCCGCCGCGTCGTGGGCGCTGATCGGCGCCGTGATCGTGGCGGTGGTCTACCTCGCGTGGCTGTGGAGCCACGAGGAAGGAGGAGAGCACAGTGAACACAGATCGGAAGGCCCTGGTAGCGGCCGTGAGGACCGCGCTCAAGGCCGTGGGGAGCCGCCCGGGCATCCCGGCGCTGACCGGGATCCTGGTCGAGGTCGGCAGCGGCGAGGCCATCCTGACCGCCACCGACCTTGAGATCAGCATCCGGGTCCCCGTCGAGGCTGCTACCGACGCCGGGGAGTCCTGGAGGGCGCTGATCCCGGCTCGCATCTTGGCCGACGTGCTCAAGGCGAGCAAGTCGCCCGAGGCCGAGCTGTTCGTCGTCGAGAAGGAGCACCGCGTCTACATCGACGGTACGGCGCTGCGCGTGCTGCCGGTCGAGGACTACCCGGAGATCACCGAGTCGCCGCAGAGCGTGCGGTGCGCCGTGTTCTCGGGCGACCTCGTCCCGGCGATCGCGTGCGTCGAGCCGGCCGCGACGCGCGACTTCGCTCGCCCGGTCCTGACGGGCGTCCTGGTCGAGTCGAGCAAGGAAGGACTCGGGCTCACCGCGACCGACAGCTACCGGCTGCACCACGCCGACGTGCCGGGCTCGGGTGCCGCCGCCAAGGCGGTCGTCCCGGCTCGCGCGCTCAAGACCGTAGCGCAGATGCTCGGTCGCAAGTCCGACGGCGAGGTCGTCGTGCTGATCGGCGAGACGCTGATCCGTTTCATGCTGGGAGACGGCCGGATGCTCATGTCGCGGCTGATCGAGGGCGAGTTCCCGAACTGGAAGCAGGTCGTGCCGCCCGACATCGAGTCGAACGAGGAGGCGGGTCGGCTCGACTACGACCTGTCGAGCATGCAGGCCGCGATCGCGCAGGCGGCGGCGGTCACGCGTGACGGCGGGAACCCGATCCGACTCGACCTGAACGGGGTACCGACGATCAGCGCGAGCGCACCCGACCTCGGTCAGATGTCCGAGGTGCTCGATCTCACCACCTGGAACGGTCCCGAGCTCGCCGTCTCGTTCAACCCGCATTACCTCGTGGGCGCGATCGTGGCGACGGGCGGGGCACCGC